>Ga0255761_10000044_pt1 | contig 110969 bp, 98 predicted proteins | sample 071ome_29_FD_179961 | JGI IMG/M metagenome (GOLD analysis project Ga0255761, IMG submission 179961) | Coastal salt marsh microbial communities from the Groves Creek Marsh, Skidaway Island, Georgia - 071407BT metaG (version 2) | ecosystem: Environmental > Aquatic > Marine > Intertidal zone >... | reverse complement strand
TAACGCCAGCCACTCTGCGCTTGAGTGTCCTTTCGACATGGCTACTCTACGTAGGTGGGCTCATGATATGGTCGTTGACCATTTCGCTGAGGAAGAACCCGGCAATTGGTATCGCCAACCGCGCCTGTATAAGTGCGTTGCCCCAACTCGGCGTGCCGATCTGATTACGAGTGAAGAATACAACAACATTTCACGATGGATGGAAGGATAAACGACTGAGAATGAACTTGACCGTCTACTAGCGAAGAGGAATTGCCTCGATGGTGGAATTGGCATACACAGCAGACTTAAAATCTGTCGCCCCCAGGGCTTGCGGGTTCGAATCCCGCTCGAGGCACCATTTCGGCTTCCATCGTCTAACGGTTAGGACGCTGGGTTTTCATCCCGAAAATAGGGGTTCGAAGCCGGTGCATTGTGTAACTCCAACTAGAGGATGTTATAATACTTGCGAATAGGAGGAAACATGGCAAGCTCACTCAAACCCTTCGTTGTTAAGTTTTGGGATGTACATTCGGTGCATCGGGTTCGCAAGGTCAAGGCGCGTAATGCGCGTGAAGCAGAGCGCAAGGTCGCCCGAAAGGCTTTTGGTTCCTTCGGTCACTACGCTCAAATTGAGCCGGCTCTCAAACACCTTTACATGGAGGCTTCATAATGAGCCAAGCTGGTAACATCGTCGTTTTCTTTAACCCGTTCTCTGATCAATCGGAAGAGATCGGACGAGGTGTCGTGATTGACACAACTGAGGGCGGTAGGTTGGTGGTCTCGGTCGACCAGGACTCCTGCGAAACCGGGGTGGCAAAGATGTTGGGAAGCACTCAAGTGATTAGTGCCGACAACCCTCACATTCAGATCGAAGAGGTCACCTCACCTGGCATCCAGAATATTCACGAATTGTGTAAGCCTTAGACTCGTAGTTTATAATAGTCTCGAAGATAAGGAGCTAAAGATGGCTATCAACAACATCGACACCCAGTTCGCTAACGCTCGCGCAGAAGTTCGCGCGTTGATCAATCACTGCAAGGCTGATACCAACATTGGTGGTCGGAGCATCGAGGTCCTACAGAGCATCGTGGACACCCTGGATGCCATCCAGAACGATAGCTACGATCATCCCACTAGCTTTGATCGCTATCCTACGGTTGAGGATCGCCCGGTCAACCCGAATGACGAGCCCACCAATCCCAACTTCCAGGCTTTCAAAGATCTAGAAGAGATGCGCCAGACCGATCGGCTGTGCTAGAAATAGTGTAAGATCTAGAAGCTCCGGTTATAATAAGAACGTAAATAACAAAACGCCTGGGGAGGCAATAATGGCAAACGCAACTCGAAAAACTTGGGTTCATGGCTTCTTTCTCAACACCTTCAACGCTGAGACTGGTAACTGGGAACTCCGCGATAGTCGTAACGAGGCTCTGATCGCCGAAGGTCCCAAGGCCGCTAAGCTCGGTAAGCTCGGTGCCGCTATGACCCGCACTGAGAAGGCGTGGGACAAGCTCCGGAACCTGGAACGCCAGATGGAACTGGCTCAACGCGCCTACAGCCAGGCACACCGCGTGATGACTGACCTCTCGTTGGACATCAGCATGGAAGAGAATGCTCGGGCTAGCGTGGAAGGACTTCGGGAAGAGACCCGCAAGAGCCTCCTCCGCATCGCTAAGCGTCGAGGCATCGTTGGCCGTCACAATCTCACCAAGGAGGAACTGGTCAATGCGCTAGCCGTCGACTAAGAACATCATGGACAGACTCGAGGGGATCCTCATCGCCACGGGCTGCCTCCTTACGGGGGCAGCTTTAGGCATTTTGGGGGAGATATTAGAAGAGAGAATAAGAACCTGGTGGAGAGCCAGGAAGTCCGGGAACAAAAATTGAAAAACGCTATAGCACTACTGCTCTTACTCACCGCCTGTAAGACGCCCTCTCTATCTATCCAGGGATATACCATCTGGGAGACACCGACCCCTCAGACAGACTCCTGCTGTAAAGCGCTCACTCCACCCGAGGAGCAAGACACGGGATTCCGGTGCCCGGACGACCCACCACCCCAGTGTTCCGAGAGATGCTTAGCGGGAAGCCTGCACGCCCAGAACTGCTGTCACCGACCTCTGTACGCGTGCCCAGATGATGAGACGGTATCTCCCGACTGTGCGGAGTGGTGACTCCCCTAAGTGAGTCTGCGCAGGGGGCTCCACGTGAGCCCTGGAGCGCGCGGGCCCCTCTAGGGGGCTAGGCGCAGGGGGCCCCCGCAAACTGTGTAGGGGGTAGGCTGCGCGGGCTGGGCCTAAGTGCACACTCACACTGCTCACGACTTTCCGAAAACTTTTTTCATTTCTAAAAATCGCAGAGTCAAAAAATTCTTCCGGAGAAATTTTGAAAAACTTTTCCCGAAACTAAAAAGAAACCGAAAAAGAGCAATCTCAAAAAAATCTTCGAGAGAAAATTTAGAAATCTTTTTAGTAAAGAGCTAGAAGCCTCGCCAGGATCACGAGAATTGTGCGTGTGCGATTTCCATCGCGAACATGATGAGATACTAAGAGAAGACATCGTCTATACACAGAAGACAAAAACCCGCAGAAGTCTCAGAAGGGCGCTACTATCTCATGCGCTCCCTTACGAACGCATCTATCAGAGAACACACTGAATAGACTACACGAGAGCGCAACCGTCAACACTGTCGTCAACGCACACACAAGACTCGCCCACATCACGCATCATCTCGCCGCCAACAAATAACCAGATTATCTCACCCGTCAAAAACACCGGGATCAGAACAGCTTCCTCAGGGACGACGTTAGACGCAGACAACACTCCTCAGTCAGACACACGTATACAATCACATCTAACAAGATCGACACACACAAGACAATCTCTCTATAGAAGAGTCTAAGAACGCAGAGAGCGTCACACGCTCATGACGCGCACTACGCACGCTCACTTGAGTGCGTTTTCTAGAAACGCTTGAACACTGGGACTCATGCACGACAGTATTAAAAAACCGGGAACAGACAAGAGTCCTCAGTTGCAGCTATAGCGATGCAATCAGATAGGGAAACGCTTATAGGGAGTCTAAGGGAGCGATAGGGATCTCTAGGGAGTCTAGGGAGTGGGCTTATGCGGTGGGCCTTCGGCCGCGCGTGGGACCCTAAGTATTCGGGTTTAGCTCCCCGTGAACCACGTGTAAAGCTGATAGCCGTGATACGATGCCGCTGCGACCCCGATCCACGCGAACCCGTTCACCCACTTTCTCCAGAGCGAGTTCCAGTACTCTCGGGATTGCTCTCTGCGAATCTCCCGGTACTTCGCTGCGGGGTCCCACTCCTCTAGGGCGTGAGGACCGACGATCTCTTCTAGGAGCTGACCGACCTCTGGGACGGAGGTCCAGAACCACTCCTTGCCTGGGGCGGACTCTACACGATTGAGCCGGCTGTGAATCTGTCTTTCTACCTGCCTGACATTGTCGACGGCGGCAGATATGAGAAGGATTGCCTTCTCATTCGCGGCGGCACCCATCTGTTCATAGATTCTCTGTTCTGCACTTGCCTTGTCTGTGCATCCTATTTTCATTTGACATCGATCATCCGCTCGATTCTTCTTCGCATTGATGCACGACTCAAAAGTATACACGTAAATAAATCCACCACCATGCCCACATTTGTAAGCATTTTCGTTGTCAACTCGACTCAAGTAAGAGTCTCTAATTGCTTCTAAATCGTGCGGCATTTCTAAAAGTCCTCATATCGATTATATCATGTCAATAATCATAGTTCAAAATGGCTGTCAAGATTACGAGATTAACTTGAGATGAAAACAAATATACAATCTTATTAGTTTATCAATAAAAGAACCAGTTTGAATCCAGAAGTCAATTCAATGGAATGACACGAAGTGTTATGACATTGAAAAACATAGAAAACACAAGATTTTGAGTGACTCGCCTGCGCGTCTAAGAGCTTCGCTCTATATATTTTAATTTATTTAAATAGTTATATGTGGAGGGTTTCGGCCATGTCAATCGAATTGATTAAAAAAATTATCGAAGAAGAAGTTAAAAACGCGCTTGAATATGACAAGCCAAGTGAAGTAGAAACTGTCAAAGATGCATTTGATGGGGGTGACAATTTGGAAGATCCGACAGAGCATATTCCCGAAGACGTACCAGCTGATGTTGAGAAACCTCAAGCCAAAATTCAGAAAATAAAAGATATGAAATCTGAGAATGTCGTAAAGCTGACAGAATCTCAGCTCAGATCCCTTATCGAGAGATGCATATGCGGGCACCCTTCCATGATGGATGATGACCATGAAGATCATCACGAAGATGAGCATGAAGATCATGAAGGTAAAATGGCCAAGTCTCAGCTTTACCGTACATCTAAAATGGCACACATGATCTTTCAGTTAATCGAAGATGATGAGCAGCTTCCAGGATGGGTTCAAAGCAAAATTACCAAAGCTTCTGATTACCTTCAATCCGTTTTCTCTTATCTTGATTACGAAGAACTCGACGAAGATTAAAATAATATAATGAAGTTAAAAGCTAAAATTAATGCTTCCCAAAAAGTTGAAGCAGAATTAATTGAAGAAGGTATAGGGGCGGCTATTGCAAAATGGCTTGGTCTTGGCGCTAAAACCGCACCAAAAGTCACAGATGATGTAGCAAAAGCTAGCGCAAAAGTTGCGGCAACTCTAACTGGCAAAGCTTGGATGGCACTATCTCAATTGGTTAAGTCCCCTCAAGCTAAAGAAAAGCTTTTGAAAACAATAGAGAAAGCCGAGTCTTCAAAAGTACCTCAATTATTTTCTCATAATATTGCGACTGGTAAACAGATTAACTTCTATGTAAAACCCGATGGTAAGATAGCAACAAAACTTACAGATGCAGAACAAGCACTTGTTAAACAGACAGGTGGAGAAATATATCAAAAACTACCTTCTCTTGCGGCTCAAGATGCTGCAGCAGTAGGTGTGAAAACCGGTGCTAAAGTTGGTACAAAAGATATATCAGCTGCAGCAAAAATGAATCAAGCTGCAAAAGCTGCTAAGCCTGGTGAAAAAGTTGTCGCAGGAATTGTTAAGAAGTCCGATGATGTTTTTGAAGCACCTATAGTTGGATCGGCAGGCAAAGTTAAAGATACAGCTAAGTTAAGCGCAAAGGAAGTGGGTCTAGTTAACAAGTTTAGAGATTCGCTCACTGATATCAATTTATTCTTTTCAAAATCCGGTCGTGTTATTAAAAACGCAAAAGAAGCTAGAGATGCTGTTCTAAAAGCAAATCCCAAAGATATCAAAAGAGCTAATGCTGTCTTTAGAGACACCTTAGAAAAAGGTGGATTATCTCAAAATGAAATTAAGAGACAGTTACGAATATCTAAAAATCTTTCTGATAAATTTGATAAACTAGGTTATCACCCCCAGCTAGCCAAAGGTGTTTTTGGTAATGTTAGGGCGACATTAAGCTCAAAAGAACTTAGCCTAGTAAGCAAAATAATGGGCATACCAAAAGCTGTTTTAAAGGATCTTTTTGGTCTGGGCAAATATGCTGTCATGTCTGTGTTTAAAACTACTCTTAAGCTTATGGCACTTGCTCTTGTTGGTGTAGGACTTATTTTTGGCACCGAAAGCTTATTTGGAATTGGCGAACCTGATCAAGGTGATCCTGACGTTGATCTAGAGCCTTACATGACACATGTAAGATTTCTTGGAGATCCTAGCGCACCTGAAGTTGTTGACAAAGAAGACTTAGATTTTAGTGCAGCGATCGATGCTCTTTATGAGAGCAGATCTCCTATGACAATAACCAGTAAAATTAAGATTATTTCTTCTGATCATGCTATTCTAGTTAGTGAACAAAGATCTCAAGCTGAACTTGATCAAGAAAGAAAAGATTTTGAAAAGAAATATTTCTCAACACTTCCTGAGCAATTTAATCAGCTTGATTTCTTAGGTCCGGCCGGTCTTGCTCACTTATTCGGTCATGTAATGGAAGATGATAAACTTTCCAGATTGAGATCTGCTGCAAAAGAAAGTTACGGAGAATTTCAAGAAGAAATGGCTGGCATTTACTCTAGTGTTAGAAACTGGGACTATCTCATGCTAGGCCTAGCTTCACTAGATGCGGCAACACCTTATTTTACCGTAATTGCAACATCTCTTGCTAAGATTTTTCCAAATGTTGGTGTTGGTGGAATTACTCTAGATCTTTTTGATTCTGAAAAATTTATGAGAGATGCCTCTGATGCTTTTAATAAGCTTGACTATACAGACTGGAAAGAATTTGTAACACCAATAACTTATCAAATTATGCTTGAGCCAGGTTCTGACACTGTTGCAGGATTTAATGAGAAATTAGAGAAATACGCGGGTACAAAATTTTCAGACCTAAAAAAATACTATAAAGATGATGACCAAGATCAAATTCAGAAAAAAGAAGAAGAGTTGATAACTCAAAGTTCAGGAGGCGAATTATCTGAGCTTATCTCTCAACTATCTACTGAGGACGTAAAAGAGTTTGTAAAAGCTGTTAAATAGATTATGGACTATTACGCAGGCACTAAAGTTCATTTTAAAGACATAACAAAAGGTGATCTTATACAAGTCAAAAGAGGCGGTATCATGCCACCTCCGTCTTCTAATCGCTTTAAATTTTTAGCACTTATTCTATCTGGTCCTCACGGTAAAGCAGGACATTATACTTTTGAATCAAAAAAAGGTCCAGGCGTCATACTTTTTAAAGAAGAAGACTACTCTTGTCAAATCTATTATGAAGCAATTGTCGAAGATAAGATTTCCAAAGTTTACCTCAAACATTTTGTTTTAGACTCTCTCCAGAAAAAATAATTTTATACACACAAAACTGTTCTTGTTATTTTTACTATGAAACAGAATCTGAGACTGAGATTGAATCTGAGACTGATTATTATATTAATAATGAATCTGTTATGAATAAGAATAAGATATCTGATAAGAAGAATAAAAAGAGAATAAAAAGAAAAAATATTCTCAAGAAAAATAATGAGAAAAAAGCAGCTGCAAAAAGAAAGCTAGCTAAGTTAGAAAAATTGATATCTGAATTTCCTGAAAAATGTTCTTCATGTAAAAAGACTTTTTCACCTACAGATGAGACAATTGATAGTTGGAAAATTGTGTCTACTTCATCTACATTTGATATCTTTTGTGATGCTTGCTCTGATGAGATTTAGACCTAAAGAAGTCATAGAAAATATCGATAAGCTTTTTTTGCTGAGTAAAGCTAATTTATTTTTAAATTCTATAAATTTAGCTTTAATAATTTATCTCATTTTTACTTAGACAATTTTCACAATCATCTTTCGATCAATACTTATAAATGGCGAAAGGGAGATGAAAATGTCAGATATCAATGAAGTCTTATCAAAGCTTTCTCAGATCGATGGTGCTATTAAAAATTCTTCTGCGCTAAACGGAGGATTTGATGCCCTAGTTGAAGATATCAAAGATCTTCGGACAGATTTGCATGAAGTTAAAAATAGCTTACGAGAAATAAAAGATACTGTCAATCACCCAGATACAGGGGTTATTTCTAGAATACGTGATCTAGAATCTGAGCAATCTAGAAGAATGCCTCTTTTAGATAAACTCAATACAATGGGAATTAGATATGACGATCTTCTCCCATGGAGAGATGATACAGAAAAAAGATTAGATCATCTAGTTATACAAAATACACAACTAGAAAATTGGCAAAAAAGTGCAACTAGACTAATTTGGATACTAGGTGGTACAGTTGGTTCATTATTTGTTAAAATGCTATGGGAATTGATGCTTAAGGTTTAGTATGAGCACTTTTACAGAACATAAATCTATCGCAGACAGATCAGCAACTGATCGTGCTCGTCACAAAAAAAAGATTGATAAAGCACTCAAAGAAGGTATTAGAGAAATTGTTGCTGATGAGTCTATTATTGGTCAAGACGGTAATAAAAAAATAAAAATTCCTGTTCGTGGAATTAAAGAGTATCAATTTGTCTATGGAGACAACTCAAAAAAAGTTGGCGGCGCACAAGGAAAAGATATAAAACGTGGACAAAAAATTGCAGATGCCAAGAAAGACCAACCTCAAAAAGCTGGAAATCAAAGCGGTGAGGAACACTATGAAGTTGAAGTCACCCTTGAAGAATTGGCTGAGCATTTATTTGCTGATTTAGAGCTTCCAGACTTGGAGAGAAAAAAGTTTAAATTTATCTCTTCTGAGTCATATAAAAGAAAAGGTTACAGACCATACGGTATTCGTCCTAGGCTTTCTAAAAAACTAACTCTAAAAAATAAAATAAGAAGAAAAAAAATAGCAGAAAAATCGGGAACTTATTCTAAGGATGATGAAGAAAGATTTCCGTTTCATGAGTCTGACTTAAAGTACAAACATTTTCAAAATCAGCCTGTTGAAATAAGTTCAGCAGTAATCTTTTTTATAATGGATGTTTCCGGCTCCATGAGTACCGAAAAGAAGTATATTGCTAGAAGCTTTTTCTTTTTGTTATATCAATTTTTAAGACACAAATATGACAACATTGAAGTTGTTTTTGTTGCTCATACCACTGATGCTAAGGAAGTTTCTGAAGAAGACTTCTTTAAGCTTTCACCAAGTGGTGGCACATTTATTTCTCCAGCACTTGACTTAACTTTAAATGCAATTGAAAAAAGATATCATCCTCAAAACTGGAACATATATACTTTTCACTGCTCTGATGGAGATAACTGGAGCGAAGATGAGGAAAAAGCCATAAGTGCTAGCTTAAAGCTAAAAGAGAAATGCCAGCTTTATGGATATTGTGAGATCGATCCAGACGGTAGAAACTTACAATGGAGAACATCTTCTTATTCGAGAACGTATGAGACTTACACTCCGCATGCTGATGAAAAATTTAAACTTCTTCTTTTGAACTCTTCAAAAGATATCTGGCCTGCCTTTAAGAGTCTTTTTGGTGGAAAAGAGGTGTAAAATGACTTGGACATTTGAAGAGTTGAAAATGTGGGATGAAAAAATTTGTGAAATTGGAAGAAAGTACAATTTAGACTGGCATCCCATCGATTATGAAATCTGTGATTATCATGACATGATTGGATATATGGCATACACTGGCATGCCAACTCATTATCATCACTGGTCTTATGGTAAATCTTTTGAAAGAACACATCAGATGTACAATCTGGGAATGGAAGGTCTACCTTATGAGATGATCATCAATTCAAATCCCAGTATTTCTTATTTGATGACAGAGAACCCTATGTCTACGCATGTATTGACTATGGCACACTGTGTAGGACATTCGGACTTCTTTAAAAACAATAGAATGTTTAGACATACAGATCCAGATAATATAATAGCAAGATTTAAAAATGCTGCTAAAAGAGTCAATAAGTATGTTGAAAATCCTTCTATTGGCATTGACGCTGTTGAGGAAATTTTAGATGCCGCGCATGCTTTAAAGTATCAGATGTCAAGAGAATTTAATGTCAAAAGGCTTTCTATTAAAGAGCAAAAAGAAAAATATTTAAAAATATTAAATGAAAATCCTGAAAGACTACCATCTGATTTCGATATTAATCAAGTTCCAATTGAAAAAGATTACAATATTCTTGAGTTTATTAGAGATAATAGTAGAAACTTAGAAGACTGGGAAAGAGATCTTTTAACAATAGTTTCTGATGAAGGCAAATATTTTATTCCTCAAGCAATGACTAAGATAATGAATGAGGGATGGGCTTCATTTTGGCACTATAAAATTCTCCATGAGCTTGAATTACCTCAAGAATATCATATGAGCTTTTTAAAGCTTCATAATCAAGTAATTAGACCTATTGTTGGAAGAATCAATCCTTATCACTTAGGTTTTACGATATTTAATTGGATTGAAAAAAATATGGGATTAGATCATTGTTTTATAGCAAGAGAAAGCCATAATGACGAATCTTTTATTAGAACATATTTGAATGAAGAAATTTGTAGAGATTTAAATCTATTTACATACTCAAAGAAAAGAACAGAGTGGTCAATTGATGATATCTCTGATGATGATGGATGGAAAGTAGTAAGAGAAGAACTAATAAAAAATGTTGGTCTTGGTAGTCTACCTCAAATTTTCATAGAAAGAATTGAAAAAAATCATACTTTGATATTAGGGCATGACCATGATGGAAGAGACTTAGAACTCTCTTATGCAGGAAAAGTTTGTGAACATATTGTCGATTTATGGGGAGACGATGTAAAATTATTCACGATTATTGAAGATGAACCTTTTGAAATTTGATCATTTTTTAAGTTTTCTTTAATATTTACATATGAGCACATGATGCTCACCTTTAAACGAGGAAATAAAATGCCGAAAACAGATTTTAAAAAGCTAATCCAAGACCAGAGAAAGAATAAAAAAAGCGAAAAATTCTCAGGTACCTTTCTAGACTATCTTGATCTAGTTGAAAAAGGTGATGTAAAAGTAAGACTAGCTCATAAAAGACTGTATGACTCAATTGTCGATGATGGCATTGAAACTCTTGATGAAACTGATCCAAGATGTAGAAAACTATTCGGTGGAGAAAAAACCAGAGTTTACAGCTATTTTAAAGATCATTTTTTTGGAATGGAAAATTCAATTTCAAAAATTATGCGGTATCTAAGATCAGCGTCTCTAAAAGGTGAGGAAAGTAGACAAGTTCTTCTTCTTTTAGGTCCCGTTGGAGCCGGTAAGTCTGCCCTCATGGAACACATCAAGGCAGCACTTGAATCCTCCGAAGAAGTTTATCACCTTGAAGGTTGCCCAATTAGAGAAGAACCTCTTCATCTTTTACCTAGATCTCTTCGACCACAATTTGAAGAAATTTTAGGTACTAGCATTGAAGGTGATTTATGCCCTGTATGTCGACATAGACTTTTAAATGAATTCAATGGTGAGTATGAGAAGTTTCCTGTAAAAACTTCTTCTTTCTCATCTAGAGGTCGAAGAGGTGTTGGTGTTGTGCCACCAGTCGATGCAAACACACAGGATACGTCAATCCTTATCGGAAGTGAAGATATTTCTAAGCTTGATATCTATCCTGAAGATGACCCAAGAGTTATGTCTCTAAATGGTGCGTTTAATGTTGGTAATCGTGGTATTGTTGAATTTGTCGAAGTCTTTAAGAATGAGATTGAATTTTTACATACGATGATCACAGCAACGCAGGAAAAGAATGTTCCTTCTCCAGGTAAGGGACCAATGATTTATTTTGATGGTGTTATTTTAGCACACTGCAATGAAGCTGAGTGGAATAAATTCAAGTCAACGCATACCAATGAAGCTATTCTTGATAGAATCGTAAGAGTTAATGTTCCTTACTGCCTCGAGCTTGACCAAGAAGTTAAGATTTATCAAAAACTTATTAAGCACAGTGATTTTGATGCACACATTGCGCCACACACAATTCAGGTAGCATCAATGTTCTCAGTCATGTCTCGACTTAAGCCTTCAAATAAAGTTGAACCACTGGTAAAAATGAAAATTTATAACGGTGATGATATCATTGAAAAAGGAAGAGTTAAGAAGGTTGATATTAAAGATCTTCGTGAAGAAGCTAGGGATGAAGGAATGACAGGTATTTCTACTAGGTTCATTATGAAGGCTATCGATGCAGCAATATCAGACTCAGACAAGAATATGGTAACTCCTATCTCAATTAGAGATGCCTTGATTAAGCAAGTTAAAGATCAAATAGTTAACGAAGAAGCCAGAGAAAGATATTTGCAATACCTTCAAAAAGATCTTCACGAAGAATACCTAAGAATTCTGGAAAAGGAAATTACAAAAGCTTTTGTTTCTGCTTATGAAGAACAAGCTGAATCTCTTTTTGACAATTACCTTGATCATGCTGAAGCTTATGTCAATAAGACAAACGTTAAAGATCGAGTGACAAGAGAAGAGATGGAACCTGATGAAAAATTCATGGCATCCATTGAAGAGAATATCGGTATCACAGGATCTTCTAGAGATGGATTTAGAGCAGATGTAACTTCTTATATGTTTTCCCTCATGAGATCAGAAAAGAAGATTGACTGGAAAGCATATGGACCGCTTAAAGAAGCTATTGAAAATAAGCTTATGGCATCGGTTAAAGATCTTTCCAGAATTGTGACTAAGTCCAAAAGCAGAGATAAGAAGCAACAAGGAAAATACAATGAGATGGTAAAAACCTTGATTGATGACTACGGTTACAACGAAGACTCTGCTGAAGAAATTATTAAGTTTGCATCAAATAACTTGTGGAGAGATAGCTAAGTTAAATTTATTTCCTTGTTGTGTTATAATGGCTTATGCCTTACACAAAATCAATAAATAAAAACTGCTTTAATCACTCGCTTAATAGCTTTGTAGAAAAAATTAAAAAAGCTTGTCTAAGCAAAGATTCCAACTCTGTTTACTTCGCAGGTGATGGTACACCTATCATATCAAAATACTCCTTAAATACTGTTAGAATGCTCCCTGTTGACTCTAGGGAGGAAAATATTTTCAAACAAATAATCGTTGAATTTTTACTGAAAAGCGAAAATTTATCTGGCTTCTCTTCCGACATTTTTCTATCTTACTTTTTAGATTTGTTATCTCTCTCTAAAGACGAGAGTTTTAATAGTAGTAAAAATACTGAAAAAATAAAAGCTGAGATAAACAAATCTCTTTCAAAACCTATGCTCGGCGATTTAGAAAGTTTTCTTGATAGGAATTTTGAAAGCTTGTATAGCAAAGCAGTTTTTGAAGCTTTGAAATCTTTTGGTTTAAACGGAAGAATAGAGATTAAAAGAAAAAACTGTGATAAGGTAATTGTTGAAACTTCTAGAGGTTTTAGTTTTAAATGTCTTCCTGATGAGAACTTACTTTATTTTTCAAAAGGAAAATACGATAGAGAAAATGTAAAAGCATTTGTAATCGATGGAATTATCGAAAAAGTTTCTGAGCTTGACCGGATATTAAATTATGCTGCAAGTACAAAGCAATCGATTGCAATATTTTGTAGAGGATATACAGAAGAAGTTTTGTCAACAATTATGACAAATAACATGAGAGGAACTATCGATGTGCTTCTCTTAGCTTCAAAGATTGATGAAAATTCAGCAAATGATCTTTCTGATATTTGTGTCTGTACAGGATCAAAATTTTGTTCAGTATTTTCAGGTGAGCTAATTACATCAATTGACCCAGAAGAAGACTATGGATTAGTTGATAGAATGATTGCTACACCAGAAAAAGTTACAATCATAAATGAGAAAACTAAAACAAGCGTTAAAAAGAGAATAGCGGAATTAATTAAAAATAATTACGATAATATAAACTTAGACTACTACAAAAATAGAATCAAAAACCTTTCAGGTCACACATGCACAATATATGTCCCTGAAAAAGATGAGCAAAAGAATGTTTTTATGACTTCTAATTTTGATGCTACTCTAAGGTCTGCTAAGTCTGTTATTTCAAAAGGATTAGTTATTCCTTCTAGCATTGTAGCTTTTAATGACATTAAGTTTCCTTCAATGATTGAAGTCAACAACAATATTCCTGCTGAAAGTTTTTTTGTGGGTGTTGAGATGGGAAATAAATGTTTTGAAAAAATTAAATCAATTGAAAAATTAATTACTATCGATCAATAGTTTACATTATCTAAAGATAAATTTAAGATTAAATGTAAGTAGGAGTAAGTCATGAGCTTAGAATCAGATATTTCTTACAGCGTAAAGTCGCTTGTAGACACTATTAAGGCAACTGTTAATTCAAATCTTAGAAAAGCAGTTCAAAATGGTCAATTAACTCTTGAGCAAGAAAAAATTGAAGGTGTTTCTCTTCTTGTTCAAAACTCTATCGACCAGGCTTTTATTGAAGGTACAGATCTTTTAACAAATACGCTAAGAGCATACTCAAAAAATAAGTAATGGATGGTTTCAAGCACTTAGTGCAATGTCACTGTATATTACCTCAGTATAGAGATAGAAAAGATCCGGTCTTTCATAAGTTTGTTGTATTCTCAGAAATAGATGAGAATGATCAGGTAAAACCTAAGAATGCCCAGTGTAATAATTGTGGAGTGATCCACAAAGTATTTGATATCTGTAAAAGTGAAATAGTACACAGCAAAGAGGAAATGAAAACTCTTATAAGTAAAAAAGATATCCAGCTAATGTTACCCAATAAACTCTCTGAAATTCTTGATGCTTATAATGTTGATATCGCAACCTGGGAACAAGCTAAGTTTATTATCAAGAATAAAAAGTGGGGTAGTCACATTCTTCTAAATAGAGATGAAACAGACTACGAAGAAACAGGAAAGATACTAAAGATCATTGATAGTAATGAATTCATAGTTGATTTGGAGTCAACTCAAAAATATATTGGAGACTTTGAAGATGAGTGAAGTTAAAAAATACGGTGAAACAGAAACTGAAAAATGGGCGATTTCTCTTTCTAAATCAAGAGATATTGTCAAAGAAATTATGGACTTTGGTGTGTCGCAAGATCAAATTCACCAAATTATAAATCTTTTATCTCTAGAGCTGGAAAATCCTGAACATATGAAGGCATATGTAAATGTCTATAAAAATGTCAGAGACAACAAGGTAGAAGGCTCAGAAAATACAACAAAATTAATACTAGATAGCTAATTCTTCTTTACTGAAATATTTACTCTTGATTGGTGTGATTTAAATGAGAGTAAATAGAATTCTAAATGAAAAAATTTGGGACACAGTCTGTGATGATCCTGACTGTGAAGTATTTTCTGTCGAAATTAAACCTGAAGTTAGAAAAGCTCTTTTAAAGATTGCCTATGAATTCATTCAATCTTTAGATGTAAAAACTCCTATTGTTGACATAATTTTTACAGGATCAATGGCTAACTACAACTACACTGATCAAAGTGATATTGATCTTCATATTCTTTATGACTTTGACGAGGTAAATCCTGATCAAGATCTAGTAAAGCAGTTTATGGATGCGAAGAGAAGAATATGGAATTCAAATCATGATTTAAAAGTGTATGGTCATGATGTAGAGCTTTATCCGCAGGATTCAAAAGAGCCGCACCATTCAACAGGAATATTCTCAGTACTTAAAAATAAGTGGGTTTTAATGCCTTTACGAACAGACCCTGTTATTGACGAAGAAAATGTTTCTAAAAAGACTGATGATTTAATGGATAGAATTGACAGCTTGGTCAAAATACAAAATAAAATTGACGGTCTTAAAAAAATAAAAGACAAGATAATGAAAATGAGAAAGTCTGGTCTTGAAAGAGAAGGTGAGTTTTCTGAAGAAAATCTTGTATTTAAAAATCTTAGAAACTCAGGGTACATCGGAAAATTAAACGATATTATAAAAGATGAATATGATGATTCACTAAGTCTAATTTAGATTTGAAAGGAAATTAAGATGAGCAATCAAATTATTGATAAGTGGGAAGAGCTTAAAGTTCTTGTAGAATCTCTTGAGCTTGACGTGCATAAGAATGCTAGAGGTAATAAAAGTGCAGGAACCCGTGCCAGAAAAGGTCTAAGGTTGTTGAAGACTGCAGCTAGCGATCTTGTAAAAGTATCTTTAGAAACAAATAAAGAATAAACTTTGATGGGGCCGACACGGTTTCGACGTGGTCGGATATTAAGGTGATGCAAGTCCTGGAGGTGCCTGGCCAGGTAAAAAGGCACAAAATAATAATCGCAAACGACGATTTTGAAACATACGCACTCGCTGCTTAATAACCAGTAGATGCGTGAGGCGGCAACAGCCAATAAACAGAAAGTTGCTTGAGATAAGGTTTGCTCGCTCCTTCTAAAAGAGGGCATATTTTTGAGATGCGCTTGCTGGAGCCAAAAACCAGCTAAACTTGTAAATGAATCCCTATAATTGAAAATTGCGGACGCGGGTTCGATTCCCGCCGGCTCCACCATTGTATTTTATTAGAAGGGAATAATTATTTTAGGTCGTTCTTTATCTTTTTAAAGATATTTTTTTCGATCTGGCAAATTCTCATTCTTGTGAGGTTGAAAATGTCGCCTACTTCTTGCAAAGTCCTAGGTCCTGACTTAGCCGCTAGTAAGACACAATTATTTTCATTTTTGCAGTCTATCCAATTCTTGCACTCTTGCTTTGCGCAAGGTTTTTCCATAAGATCGTGTGCTTCAAAGCAATTTATTTTTTCTTTATTCATATTTTTATGTTAGGAAGTCATTTTGAAAAAAACATTTGTTTTAGATACCAACGTTTTACTTTATGATTCCGAAAGTATTTTTTCCTTCGATGATAATAATATTGTGATTCCTCTAATTGTTTTAGAAGAATTAGATCAAAAAAAGAACAGACAAGATGAAATTGGGAAAAATTCTAGAAAATCTTCCAGATATCTTGATGAGCTTAGAGATCAAGGGAGTTTGCAAAAAGGAGTCAAATTAAAGTCAGGAGGAATAATCAAGGTACTTTCTAAAGATCAAATAGAGGGTTTTGATAATGTTCTTTTGTCTGATATGGACGAATCTAAGCCTGATAGTATTATTATTGCTACAGCATACAGTTTGCAAAAAAATGAAAAAGATCCCGTAATACTTGTAACGAAAGACATAAATGTAAGAGTAACTTGTGATGTTTTAGGCGTACAGTGTGAAGATTATAGAAAACATAGAGTGGTTTCTGATGCAGAAACACTATACTCAGGTGTTCAAAGAATAGAAGTCTCACAGGAGATAGTTAATAAGTTTTACACAACAAGAAAATTAGAAATTGATGATACTTTTAAAGATCATGAACTATATCCTAATCAATTCCTGGTATTGAAGGACAACAATTCAGGTCAGCAGTCAATAATATCCAGATTTAAAAATTGGAACCAACCTCTAACGCCTTTAATTGAAACAAAGCAAACATGGGGATTAATTCCAAGAAACAAAGAGCAAAAATTTGCGCTTGACATTCTTTTTGATGATTCAATAAAGCTTGTTACTCTGGTTGGAAAAGCCGGAACAGGAAAGACGCTGTTAGCAATCTCTTCAGCACTTCAACAAACTCTTGAACCTACCAATAAGTTGTATAAAAAAGTTGTTATATCTCGCCCTGTTCAACCTGTTGGAAAAGATATAGGATTCCTACCTGGGACTCTTGAAGAAAAAATGGATCCTTGGATCGCACCTATTAAGGATAATTTAAAGTTCTTGTTTAGCAACGACTCTTTTACGATGGACATGTACATTGAAAGAGGTGAGATAGAGATTGAAGCAATAACTTTTATTAGAGGGCGTTCAATTGCTGATGCAATTATTATTATTGATGAAGCCCAAAATCTCACAACTCATGAACTAAAGACTATTATTACACGTGTCGGTGAGAACACAAAAATTATATTGACTGGTGACATAGATCAAATTGATAATACATACGTTGATTCTGTCTCTAACGGATTGACTTATGCAATTGAAAAGTTTAAAGATTATCCTATAGCTGCTCATATTACACTTTTAAAGGGAGAAAGATCCGAGCTTGCAACCCTAGGTGCAAAAATTCTTTAATATTATAAATGCTCCGATAATTATTATCGGGAGTGTGTAAAATGGGATCTACTAAGTTTACCAGAAGAGATCTGAACAGATTTAAAAAAGTGTATCCATATACACCAAGAAGAAAAGTAATCAGATCAGTATCAGATAATGGATTTACTATCGAAGAAGGTACAATTACTTTCACTGATGCATCTTCTGGATCATATACTTTTTTAGAAACATATTCTTCTGCGCCAAATGTTGTTGTGACAGCTTACGATTCAGCTGGAAATGACCTTGTAGGTGTAGCTTTGAATATCACTGCCATAACAACAACAAGCGTAACAGTTGAGTCTACAGCCAACTTTACAGGAACTGTAAATGTTCAAATACTGCAAGTAGGAGAATAAGTTGCCGCTTTCAGGAAAAGTAATAGAAGAAGGAACAATAACACTTTCAGGTGCTTCATCAGGTGCTCATAGCTTTTCTGCATCTTTTTCTACGACACCAAATGTAATATTGTCTGTTAATAATACAGGGGGAGGATTTGCAGTTACTGCTGTGGTTTCCTCTGTTTCAACAACTTCTTTTTCAATAGAGACTTCTGCCAGCATGACAGGAGAAATTCAATTTAGAGCGGTCGGGAGCTAAAAATGGCAATTCCTTTTAGATCAAATGCGATATCTGGTTCTTTAACGCATTTAGTTGATGGCACTTCTTATCTTGTTGAGGGTGCCAATATTACAATCACGTCCCAGTCTAACGGGCAAGTTTCGATCGCATCATCCGGTGGTGGCGGAACTCCTGCAGGCTCAGATAGAGAAATACAGTTTAATGATGGTGGATCCTTTGGGGCTTCTGCAAATCTAGCTTTTGATAGCAATAGTCTTCTAAAATTATCAGGATCACTTCATATCTCTTCTTCAGTTGAAGGAGACGATAATCCACTCTTACGAATCGACCATGAAAATGCAACTGGGACCAAACCAATATTTTTTGTGTCAGGCAGTGGTGTGGTTGCTATTGGAACTGACAGTCCAAGAACTGATTCCGCGGATACAAATAGACTACACATCTTAGCCGAAGGCGGTGCCGATCAAGGGGTGGACCCAGCACTTAATTCTGCTCTGGTTATAGAAAACAACGATCACGTTGCTCTAAACTTCATTACCCCAAACATTAAATCAGGCTTGTTGATCTTTGGTGATTCAGACGAATCAAACAGGTCTTATTTTGGGTATGATCACGCCTCTGATCTTTATTCGTTTGATGCCTTGTATGGTCAAAGACTAATGACCATAAAGCGTGTGGGTGACTCTATCAACATGGGAGAGCGCGCTTCTAGCCATATGCTGACAAGCGAAGCCTCACTCCACATTTCTTCGTCCGCTGAGGGTACAGCACAGGGCGGTCCGGTGTTACTTAAGGTCGATCATGAAAACGCTTCAAATATCCTATTTGTAACAGGTTCAGGCCGAGTCGGCATTGGGACAAATGATCCACTGGCAGATCTAGATGTAAAAGACGATACAGATGCAACAGCTAGAATTGGTAGAGCTAACATTGGTGCAGTGGTTGGTGGCGTTTCTGACTACGCTTATTTCTCTCACAGAGACCACGCTTCTGTTAACAACTATGCTTTACAACAAAGATCCAATGGGACCACACTTCTTAACGCCCCGGCAGGGGGAGTTTTAAGTTTCAGAGTAGGAAATGTTTCTACTGCTATGATAATTGATGGTGGCAATAATAACAATATTGGTATTAACGGAACGCCAGCAGCCAGATTACATGTTCAGGCATCAGTGCCTGAGAAAGATGTTTTTCGTTGCGATGGAGATATAAATAACATTCTTTACGTTTCTGGTTCTGGTAAAGTCGGTATTGGAACAGGAACGCCAAGCGATAAATTTACGGTTTTCGGAAATACTTTAGATGATAGAGTCTTCTTCTTATCAGGTTCAGGTGGAGCTGGATCTGAAAACGAATCAAACTATGCAGACATCAACTTCTTCGTTTCAGGTTCACAAGGGTCTAAGAATTCTGCTTCCGTAAAAGGTACTGCGCTGTTCGGTGGTGACTTAGTTGTTTCTGGTACACTTCACGGTGGGTCACCTCTGAAGATAGGATCTATTCCAAAATACACAGTTGAAAGTATCGATCTAGGCGGATCAGCAGTTACTTCTGCTACAATTACTCCAACCACTCCTGTGATATTCTTAGACGCAGATTCTATCGGAGAATCAGGAGGCTTCTTTGTCATAACTTTAGCAACAACAGGATACACAGACGGCGAAACAGTTAAGTTTGTTGTTACAACAGACGTAAATGAAAATATTGTATTTGACACGTCAATATTGTCAGACCCCGTCAAGGCTTTTGGAATTCCATCAACGACGTTGGCTCAAACCAAAGGTGCATCTTTTGAACTTATATATGTTGCATCTGCATCAAAATGGGCAGTTCTTAACACTAATGGCCTAGCTTCTTTCTAGTCTAATTAAATTTCATATACTATTCTAAGCTTTCTTTATAAAATGGGAAAGACTTGGAGTGTGTATGTTTGATCAAAATATATTTAGCGTAAACACAGAAAAATTAGTTCCTGCATCTGCAAGGATTGTTTTTGTTTCTGACGCATTTGTTGAAGATTATGTAGGTGGTGCTGAGTTGACATCTCAGGCACTTATTGACGCTTCGCCTTTCGAAGTTTTTAAGATTCACGCAAAAGATGTGACTATGAAGACTCTAGAGTCTGGTCATCAAAAATATTGGATTTTTGGTAACTTCTCTTCTTTGGACTGGAAGCTAATCCCAGCCATTATCACAAATATGAAGTACTCTGTGCTTGAGTATGATTATAAATTTTGTAGATATCGATCACCTGAAAAGCATGAATCTATTGAAAAGCAAAAATGTAATTGTCATGAGGATCAGCAAGGAAAAGTAATATCAGCATTTTACCACGGTGCTAAGTCTCTCTGGTGGATGTCTGAGAAGCAGATGGGACTATATCACAGTAAGTTTCCTTTTTTGAGCCAGGGAAGAAATACTGTTCTCTCATCAGTCTTTGACGAAAACTTCTTTTCTCATATTAAGTCGCTGAGAGAGAAGTATCAAGATACTGACAGAAAAGGTTGGATTGTTTTAGGGTCTACTTCCTGGATTAAAGGATATGATGAAGCTGTAAAATGGTGTGAAGAAAACAATAAGGACCACGAAGTTGTTTGGAACGTACCTTACTTTGATCTCTTGGAAAAACTAGCAAAGTCTGAAGGTCTTGTATTCCTTCCTAATGGTGCAGATACATGTCCGAGACTTGTTATTGAGGCAAAACTACTAGGTTGTGAGCTTGAACTAAATGAAAATGTTCAGCACAAAGATGAGATCTGGTTTGATACAGATGATATGTTTGACACCGAAGCTTATCTTTACGCAGCTAGAGAAAACTTTTGGAACGGTATCAAGTCAGATATGGGATTTGATGCATCAATAAGCGGATACACTACTACACTGAACTGCATCAAAAGCGGCTATCCTTGGCGTGAGTCGATCACATCTCTTCTGGGATTCTGCGATGAGGTTTGCATAGCCGATGGAGGATCAACGGACGGAACATGGGAAGAACTTCAGAACTGGGCAGAAAAAGAAGAAAAACTGGTAATATACCGAAATGAAATTGATTTAGAAGATCCTAGGTTTGCGGTAAAATCCGATGGCTTATTAAAAGCTCTTGCTAGAAGTATGTGCACAAAAGAGTTTTGTTGGCAAATGGATGCCGACGAGATCGTTCATGAAGACGATTATGAAAAAGTTAAAAGTCTTTGTGTTCAATTTCAAAATGGATTAGATCTATTAGCGATGCCTGTAATTGAGTATTGGGGCGGCCCAGAAAAAGTAAGAGTTGATATTAATCCCTGGAAGTGGAGAATTAGTAGAAACAAGTCGCACATTACTCATGGTCCTCCTGCGCACCTAAGAAGATATGATGAAAACGGTGAGCTTTACTGTGCAAAAGGAACTGATAGTTGTGATTATATTAGAAATGATAGCTATCAGCCGATCCAGTTTGGAACATTTTATACAGACGATGTTCATAGGTGTCGAATGGCTGCTATGGAAGGAAACGAACATGCAATATCTCAATATCAAGCATGGTTTAATCACATAACTGATATGCTTCCTTCTGTTCACCACTTTTCATGGTGGGACATGGAAAGAAAAATTAAAAACACAAGAGATCATTGGTCAAAGTTTTGGGGATCAATGTACAATGAATCAATTGATGATACACCTGAAAACAACAAGATGTTTGATGTTGCGTGGACTGATGTTTCTGAGGATATGATTAAAGAGAGAGCTGAAGAGCTAACTGAAAAACTTGGCGGATGGATTTGGCACCAAAAATGGGACGGAGAAACTATTACTCCTCACGTTAAGCTCAATAAGCAAATTCCTGCTGTTATGAAAAATTGGATAGAAAATTGAAAATAGTTTTTGTATCTCCGTGCTATAACGCAGAGAAAAATTTAAAAAACTTAATTGGATCTATAGCGTCACAGAATGATTCCAGATGGCATCATGTTATCATAGATGATATTTCATCGGATAATACATACGAAATAGCTCTGGAGTTAACCCAGAGTGATTCTAGGTTTACTGTGATTAAAAACACAGAGAAGAAATACGCACTTAGAAACATTATCGAAACTAGTAGAATGTTCCAGAACGATAATGCTGTTATTGCTACTGTTGACGGAGATGACTCTCTTTGTAATGAAAGCACTGTCAATAAAGTTTTACAGTGTTATACAGCAGGAAGCGATATCGTATGGACTGCACACAAATGGGACTTGAAAAATCTAAATATCTCAAAAGAAATGCCTGGAAATGTGAATCCTTACCAGTGGCCTTGGTGTTCTTCTCATTTAAGGACTTTTAGATCATCACTTTTAAAAGATATCTCTGATGAAAATTTTAAAGACTGGAATGGAGAGTGGTTTAAAAGAGGATATGATCAGGCGCTAATGCTGCCACTTCTATATAAAACACAAAAAAGATTCTATTTAAATGAAGTTTGCTACCAGTATAATATTGAGTCTGTGTCTATGACTTCTTCTGAAAGAATTAAAGCAGATCATTCTCAAATATCAACAGTGAATTTTGTAAGAGCAAGAGGCTTCATGAGTTGAAAATACTCTTCGATAATATAAATTTTCAATCAAATTCAGGACCGAATAGTTTTGGTCTAAAGCTTGCACTAGAACTTGAAAAATCAGGCAACTCAATCAATAAAAATGAAATACCTGATATTCAACTATCCTTTATACAAGCAACTAGAAAAGTAGCACCTCTTATCCAAAGATTAGATGGTATTTATTTTAATTCTGAGCAAGATTGGAAATCACAGAATGCACCTATTCAATCAACTTATGATCATGCAGATGGCGTAATTTTTCAATCTAAATTTAATAAAACACTTACTGAAAAATACTTTGGTAAAAAAGATAAAAATACTGTTATTCATAATGGAACTGATTTAGAAAAAATTAAATTAATTCCTGCAATAAGCAATCCGCTCTTGAATGATTTTGAAAATGTTTGGACATGTGCTTCTTCTTGGCGCCCACATAAGAGACTGTCTGAAAATGTCAGATATTTTCTTGAAAATGCTGGTGAAAAAGATTGTCTTGTTATTGCTGGGAATAATCCTGACTTTGAATTAAAACATGATAGAGTTTTCTATGCTGGTAATTTAGATTGGCCTCAATTAATCTCTCTTTATAAGAGGTCTAAATACTTTCTTCATCTTGCGCTTTTAGACCACTGCCCAAATGTTGTAGTTGATGCCAGAGCAGCAGGATGCAAAATTATATGTAGTTCATCAGGTGGAACAAAAGAGATTGCTGGAGATAATTCTGTGATCATAGAGGATATGGAATGGGACTATCTTCCATTCAAACTATATAATCCACCAAAACTAGACTTTTCTAAGAAAATCAAATATGAAACTTCTTGTTCAATTGATATCAAAGATGTTTCAAGTATGTATCTTAGTTTTTTTAATGAGGTTTTAAAATGAAGATTTTTGTACTTGCCCCGCAAGAAAATTGGATTTGTGATAGAATAGCAGCTGAGTGGAAAAAATACTGTAGCGATATAACTACTGATAATATTAAAGAAGCAGACGTAGTTTGGTTGCTAGCAGGATGGTGCTGGAATCATGTTCCCATGCATATCCTAAACGATAAAAAAGTTATTTTGACAGTTCATCATATAGTCCCTGATAAATTTGACAATTTAAAACTTAGAGAGTTTCAAGTAAGAGACCAATTTGTAAATGCATATCATGTTCCTAATGTTAAAACAGCGGAGTTTGTAAAGCAGCTTACAAACAAACCAATTTTTATTTCATCCTACTGGTATGATCCTGACTGCTGGTCACCTTTAGATAAATCAGAATGTAGAAATATTCTTAATCTCCCTGAAGAAAAATTTATAGTGGGTTCATTTCAAAGAGATACTGAAGGTGGAACAAAAAATCCTAAACTTGAAAAAGGGCCTGATCTTTTTTGTGACTATGTTGAGAAGCTAAATAAAGAAAAAAATATTCACGTTCTTCTAGGAGGCTGGAGAAGAGAGTATGTCATTGAAAGGCTTCAAAAGGCAGGTATACCTTTTTCTTTTTTTGAAAAAGTTCCTCTCGAGCAATTAAAGATTATGTATGGGGCCTGTGACTTATATGTAGTTGCTTCAAGGTTTGAAGGAGGTCCACAAGCCATACTTGAAGCCTCGGCAATGAAAGTTCCTATAATTTCTAGGGATGTCGGTATTGCCAATGTAATACTGGAGTCAAACTGTGTTATTGATATACCAAACGAGTCTTTTATTCCTGGCGAAGATAGTGTTGAAAAAAATTATCAAAATGTTCAAGATTACAGTATAGTCTTATATAAGAGCAACTATATCCAAATGTTTAAAAGGGTTCTAAAATGAAAAAAAGAGCATTAATTACAGGAATTAACGGAATGGATGGGTCTCATCTTGCTGATTTTTTGCTGGAGAAAGACTATGAAGTTTTTGGAATGGAAAGAAGATCATCTGTTAAGATCCGAACAAATACAAATCATTTAGAAGGAAAAATAGAGTTTTTAAACGGTGATCTAACTGATCAAAATTCTCTTTTTAGATGCTTAAAACTTTCAAATCCTGATGAAGTATATAATTTGGCGGCACAATCTTTTGTAGGAGAAAGCTGGAACACACCTGAACAAACGTCAGATGTAACTGCCCTAGGTGCCCTTCGAATGCTTGAAGCAATAAGAGAATTCGACACAAGTAAAAAAGTTAAATTTTATCAAGCAAGTAGTTCTGAGATGTTTGGAAGAATGGTTGAAAATCCTGCTAGAGAAACAACACCTTTTTATCCTAGAAGTCCTTATGGAGTTGCAAAATTATATGCTCACTGGATAACAAAGAACTATAGAGAATCTTATGGTATGTTCAATTGCTCTGGAATTTTATTTAATCACGAATCTGAGAGAAGAGGAATAGAATTTGTTACTAGAAAAATAACAGATGGAGTTTCAAAGATTCACTTAGGTCTAGCAGATCATATTTCCCTTGGCAATTTAGATGCAAAAAGAGACTGGGGCTATGCTCCTGACTATGTTGAAGTAATGTGGTTGATGCTACAAAATGAAAGTCCAGATGACTATGTTGTTTCGACAGGAGAGACGCACTCCATCAGAGACTTTTTAGATGTAGCATTTTCTCTTATAGGTGTTGATGATTGGTCCAACTACGTCAGACAAGATCCTAGATTTATGAGGCCTGCTGAAGTTGATGTCTTGAGAGGGGATTCCAAAAAAGCTAGAGAAGTTTTAAACTGGACACCAAAGACAACTTTTAAGGAATTGGTAAAAATCATGGTAGAAAATGATATCAAATTGAAAAAGTCCCAGCTAGGAATCTTTCAAGGAAGCGATCTTTAAAAAATCCGGAGTAAAGTTTTGAAGACAAAGATTTTAAGCAGTTGGTCAGGACATGACAGTTCATTTTGTATCTTAGAAGATGGTGTACCAACTATTCATGCAGAATTAGAGAGATACATAAGGGAAAAAGAGCCGGCAGGAGATTCTATTTCTTTTTTCAAAGAAGTTTGTCCAGATCAATTTAAGGATATAAAGTATTTTATATCATGTTTTCCCACTAAAAAAACTTTTGATCACAAAGAGTCCTTCTTAGAGATTAAAAACATTGTGGAAGGTAATGGTGGACAAATTGCATTCATGGGTCATCATGAAGCGCATGCTGCAAATGCTTTTTTCTCAAGTAATTTTGAGGATGCTGTTATTATTACAATTGACGGAGGTGGTGTCGAAAGCCAGGATGGATTTGCCACTGCAATGACAGTCTTTACGGGCAAAGGTAATAAGATCCAGAGGCATGTTACAACTCCACTTTCTCAAGTAAACATAGGTGGGCTTTGGACAAGAGCAACAAGATATATTTTTAATTTGCAGTCTGGTTGGCCAAGAGGTCATCAAGCAGGAACTGTTATGGCAATGGCAGCTATGGGAGACGCTGAAAGATTTAAGCAAGATTTTTTAAACATGCTTACAGTTGAATTACCGCTTGCCTCTATGAAACCTCCAACACAACCTGCAGGTGCTAATACTGGAAACGATCCTGATCATCCGTATCTTCATAAGTGGAGAATGATTGCAGATGAATCAGAGCAAAATAAGTTTGATCTTGCGGCCGGTCTTCAGGCGGCAACTGAAGATTATCTTAAGAATGCTTTTGATCAAATACTTTCTTCGTTTCCTAACCATAGAAATTTATGCCTATCAGGTGGCGTTGTCTTAAACTCTGTTTTTACAGGAAAGATTCTCGACTGGTACGCTGATAGAATTGATGGTATTTATGTTACACCGACTCCTCATGATGGAGGTTTAACAATTGGTGCAGCACAGTATCTTTGGCATCAAATTCTTGACAATCCTAGAATAGAATGGTCAGATCATTGCACACCTTATTTAGGTGAGCACTATAACGAAGAGCAAGTAAGATCTGATATTGAAAAATTTGCCAGCAAAGTAAGTGTTGAAAACTGCGGTATTGATACAATAGTAGACTTACTTGATGATCAAAAAATAATCTCAGTATTTTCTCAAGGCTCTGAGTCAGGTAGAAGAGCGCTAGGAAATAGAAGTATTTTGGCGGATCCAAGATCAAACAATATGAAGGATATGATTAATGAAAAGGTCAAGCATCGTCAATGGTTTAGACCTTTTGCACCTTCAATATTGGCTGAAGAGACATCAAGCTGGTTTGAAAAAGATGTTGAAAGTCCTTACATGAGTTTTGTTGTAAGATTTAAAGAAGAAGTTAAAGAAAAAGTTCCTGCTGTTGTGCATTTTGATGGAACTGCAAGACTTCAAACAGTAACAAGAAATAATAATGAAAAATATTATGATCTTCTAAAGGCTTGGCATAAAAAATCAGGAGTTCCTATACTATTAAATACTTCTTTTAATGACAGAGAGCCAATATGTGAGACTCCTGAGCATGCAATTGATTGCTTTCTAAGAACCAATATTGACTATTTGTACTTTTCTGATTTTGAAATTTTGCTATCTAAGAAGAATCTAGGTGAATAAAATGAAAATTTTAATAACTGGTGTAATGGGTGTTGTTGGATCTAAGCTAGAAGAGACTTTAAATAAAAACGGTCATGAAGTTTTTGGATTAGACTTGTTTCACACCAATAGAAATTATGGACATGGTTTAGGAACAACAAAGAATCAAAATTACTTTCGATGTGACATATCTGAATATAGACAACTTAGAGATATCGTCACATACTTCAATCCTGATTTAGTTTATAATTGTGCTGCTGAATTTGGCAGATGGAATGGTGAGCATTTTTATGAAAAAGTCTGGAAGTCAAATGCGATAGGAATGAAAAATATAATTAGGCTTCAAGAGGAAATGGGATTCAAATTAGTGCACTGTTCTTCTTCAGAAGTCTATGGCGACTATCAAGATGTCATGTATGAGGATGTTCTTAACAAAGTGCCAATTGACCAAATGAATGACTATGCAATGTCAAAAAGAGTCAATGAAATGCAAATTAAAAATTCTAGAATTATGAATAATACTGAAACTGTAACAGTGAGGATTTTTAATACTTACGGAGATGGGGAATGGTACCATCCTTTTAGAAGTGTTAATTGTCTTTTTACGTATAATCTTTTGCATGGAAAGCCGGTAACAGTATACACTGGGCATACAAGAACAAGTACTTATATTTACGACTGTGTAAATGCTCTTGCAGCCATTGCTGATAATTTCAAAGCAGGTGAAACTTATAATATTGCCAGCAAAACAAATCACACGATCGAGCACTTAGCTGATCTTATCTTAGAAGAAACAGGTGCCAATCCTAGTCTTGTCAATGTTGTTGATAGTCATGAAATTCTTACTACCAAAGACAAGTTTGTAGATGCGTCTAAAGCTGAAAAAGATTTAAAAATTAAAGAATCATACACGCTAGAAGAAGGTGTTAAAAGAACAGTTGCTTGGATGAAAGAGTACTATAGAATTGAATAACAAACCTCTTGTCGTGCACATTGTTGGTGCAAGACCTAATTTTGTTAAAGCTGCACCTGTTTTCCACGCTATTAAAAAACAAGATGTTTTAAACCAGGCAATAATTCACACAGGACAGCACTATAGTAAAAACCTCTCAGAATCCTTTTTTCAAGAGTTAGAAATACCAAAGCCTGATGTAAATCTAAACATAAGATCAGGTACACATGGTGAACAAACCGGTAGTGCAATCATAGAACTAGAAAAAGTCTTTGTTGATATAAAACCTGATTTTGTTTTAGTGTATGGTGATGTAAACTCAACTTTGGCAGCAACAATAGCTGCTGCAAAACTTCATATTCCAATTGGGCATGTTGAGTCAGGCCTTAGAAGTTTTGATAAAAAAATGCCTGAAGAGATTAATAGAGTTGCAGTCGACCATATGTGCGATTATAGATTTGTAACTGAACAGTCTGGTGTTAAAAATTTACAAAAAGAAGGCATAGACAAGAACACAGTATTTTTTGTAGGAAATACAATGATTGATTCATTAGTCAAACGTCTACCTTCTATTCCTAAGCTCAATAAAAAAGACTTTGTTTTAATGACTTTTCATAGACCTTCTAACGTTGATAATCCTGCAGGGCTAGAAAACATTTATGAAATATGCAAAAGAATAAGCTCTAATATTATTTTTCCTGTTCATCCGAGAACTAAAAATAGTTTTAAAAAGTTTGGTTTATACGATCTTCTAATTTCTATTGAAAATTTAGAAATAGTTGAACCTATGCCATATGATACTTTTCTTTCTCATATGAAAAATGCTAAGGCTGTAATAACAGATTCAGGCGGAATTCAAGAGGAGACTACATTTCTAGGTGTTCCGTGTTTGACAATGAGAAAAAATACTGAAAGACCATCAACTATTACAGTAGGATCAAACGTACTAGTAGAAGATATTGAACAAATTGTATCTTGCATGAATAAGATAAATAGAGCTGAATTTAAATCCTGTATGATTCCTGAATTGTGGGATGGTAATTCTGGTAAAAGGATTGCAAAAATACTGTCAGATATTTTATTGAGAAAATAATGAAAAAAGTTACATTTGGATTTGTGAATTGTAATCGACTTTTCTATTTAAAAAGTTGTGTTGAAAGTTTGTTGCATTCGACAGAAGATTATGACAACAAAGAGATAATAGTAGTTGATAATGCGAGTATTGAGTCTGGAACAGACGAGTATTTGGAAGATCTAAGAAATCGAGGATATCATGTTTATAAAACTAAGGAAAGAGACCCTAGTAACGAATATGCAAGAGCTTTAAATTATATTGCAGAGAATGCGACAGGTGATTATGTTTTCCCGATCGCTGCTGATTTGCAGTTTATTGTTAAAGGTGAATGGCTAAAAGAGTATGTAGACATATATGAGAGCTTAGGGTCTGGCTTTGTTGGATGCATCGCTTTTGACGCTCAAAGATCAATAAGAAATAAAGAAAGTAAATTTGGAAATCAGCTAGGTGCAGGAAAAATAAAATTTTCCTTTGATTACGGCCGCCCACCAATTTTCGGTGCCGCAAATTGCATGATATCTAAAGATAATTTATTGAGAATATATCCGTGGGACTGTGATAATATTTCACATGAAGGCGGAGGTGATTCTGAATCTAAAATGCTTGTAAAAATTAGATCCATGAAATCAAATTTTATGCACAGATGGAATTCACTAATCCCAACGATACCTGCTTCTGCCGTAATTTATACTGATAAAAGAGGCACAAATGCACGTGTTAGACACAATAAAAGATTTGGTGACTATTGGCCACCTAAGGAAGATGAATTCAGATATTATGAGATGATGAGTGTTGATCAAGCACTTAAACTAAGATCTGATGAAAACTATCCTCTATCAATTGAAGAAATGGTTAAAGGGGTTGGTTTTGAAGTCCCCAAAGACAGTCAAGGAAACTGGCTGAAGAATCCAATAAGGCCTGAAGATGCCGATGAAAAAGACTTTGAAGTAATTGAGTAATAAAATGTGTAATGAACAAAATTTTAATGATGAGTTCGACGCAGTTAATAAAATTGAAAAAAGTTCCAATAGCTGGAATGAATATAGATCAGACCATAAAAACTATGTTTTAAAAGAGACTTTTTTTAAAGATCTTAATGCTACCAGGAACGTATATTTTTTAAATGAGGATCAAAGATCATACGAACTATTGCAGTGCTCCAGAGGTATAACTGTAGGGGATGAATGTGAAAGCTTCGAACAGCTTTGTACAAAAGTTCAAAAAGAATCAAAAGTAATTCCTGAAAGTGAACTTGTAAGAATCCAGGAGTTGACAAAAATTTTTGGTGATAACATTACAAAGCTTAATGGTTTCTGTGAGCTTGGATTTCGTGTTCCGAAGCTTTTGAACTATTATCTGCAGAAAGGCTTTAATTTTGCCAGAGGCTTCGATGTCGTTGGATTAAACGTTATGGTTGCAAATCAATTAGGATTTGAGACTCACAAATATGATTTCAATGAACCAGACAAAGACTTAAAAATTGAAAATGCAGGATTAATTGTATCTTATCACATGCTGGAACATGTTTCAAGACCTGATATTGCTATAAAAAAAATATATGAATCTATGAGCGAAGGTGCGTTTTTTCATGTGGAAGTTCCAGCGGAACCAGGTTTGCCTAGGTTAAAGTATGGGCATCTTTTTCCATTTGAGCCCCGTGATCTTGGCACTTTTTTAATGAGTGCAGGATTTGAGATTGTTAATGTGTCTAATCTAACGCATAAAGACGGACCGCATATTGAGAGATATCTCGTAAGAAAAGCTTGAGCGTAAAATGAAAATTTACATAAATAGAAAACCTGTCGAAGGACCTTGGGGCGGCGGAAATAAAACTGTAAATGCATTAACAAAACAGCTAATCAGCTTAGGGCACGAAGTTTATTTTGAACTAAATCAAAATAACTTTGATATAATTTTTTGCTTTGATCCCCGACCTAATCATGAAGGTGTTTGGTACCAGCATCTTTTAAACTACAAGAACCAGTTTGGGGCAAAAATAATTCAAAGAGTCGGAGACCTAGGTACTCATGGAAAGCCTGAGCTTTTTTCTCTTGTTAGCCAGACATTAAATTATTCTGATCATTTTATATTTCCAAGTCTTTGGGCAAAAAACCTATCAGGAATCCAAACTGAAAATTATTCTGTAATAAGAAATAGACCTAAGAAAATTTTTAATGAATACAAAAAAAATGACGTCTATATTAGTGATAAACCTAAAGTTGTAACTCATCACTGGTCAAACAGTCCGAAAAAAGGTTTTGACACGTATAAGTTTATTGATAAATTTCTTTCTGATAAGATCGATTTTACTTATATCGGAAGAGTTCCTGATGGCTTTAAATTTGAAAATTCAAACTATATTCCGCCTACTGATGATAAAAATATCTGCAATATTCTTTCTAAAAATGAAGTTTATTTAACTGCCTCTAAAGAAGAGGCAGGTGCAAATCATGTTTTGGAAGCAATGGCTGTAGGTCTTCCTGTAATTTATCATTTCGAAGGTGGAAGTATTAATGAGTATGTAAGTGAAAGAGGTATCTCTTTCGAAAATAACGAACAGCTGATATCCACAGTGAATTTGATGTGTAAAAACTTTGAAAAATATAAAAATAATTGCTTAAAATTTAATGAGACAATAAGCGAAACAATTGAAGAATACTGTGAAATAATATGTCAAATTTAATTAATATTTCTATAGATGATATTTCACCGCACCCAATGTCATCTTTGAACGTCTTGAATAATTTTAGAGAAGTAATAGAAATATTTCCTGAAATAAAGATTTCTCTTTTTGTTCCAGTTGCCTACTGGAGAACCATGAGAAGAGAAGTTGCAACAACAATTCCGTTAGAAATAGATAAGTTTCCAGAATTTTGTAATGCACTAAAAAGTCTTGGTAGTAAAAATTTTGAATTATGCTACCACGGTTATTATCATGGGATTCCAGGAAAATCTGACAATGATGAAATGAAAAATCTATCTTATGAGCAAATGCTATCTCTAATCAATGCTATGAGAGAAAAAGTAAGTGCTGCTGGTCTAAGTGATCATTTCAAGGAGATAATAAGGCCTCCTGCATGGAGAATGTCACCTGATGCGATAAGAGCAGCAAAAGATTCTGACGTTCAAATATTAGCATTGTCATCACAAAAATATACTGATGGCTCTCTTGATTATGGCGGAGAAGATAAAAAGTTTGGCAAAGTAGTTTACTACACATCTGCTCCCCCGGGAGAAGAATTAAAGCTTGTTGAGAAAACAGAGATAGTCTATCACGCATGTGAATGGGATAAAAACTACTTCAGTAAAAGTATGGCTAAAGACCTCATCGATTTTCTGGTAAAGCATCAAGGAGACTACGAATTTTCTTTCATGAAAGGAATGTTGTAGTGGGAAAATCAGATCCATATGTTGCAAGTGCTTATCGAACAGTTCTAGAGAACCTAAACTACCAGAGTGTTGCGTTCTTAGGATTTTCAGGACCAAACTTTCTTACGCAAATGATTAATTCTGAAACCAAAGATTTTTATGACCTACAACTTGGAAACTGGAACATCAACGAAGAATGGAACATCGATAAAAAATATGATTTAGTAGTTTGTACTCGCTGTCCATACTTTTCAAAAGATGTTTCATCATTTTTTTCTAACATAAATTCTATCTTAAAAGAAGGTGGAAGCTTTTTGGTAGACTGGGGCTTGGGAGATCACTGGAGATTTGACAACTATAAAATCGGTTGGATAAAAGACGGTGAGCAAGAGTTTGCTTATCAAGATAATAATTTTTTGTGGTCGACTGTATGGGATGATTCTTTTTTAAACAATCAAGAATTTGTTAAGTTTTCAAACTGGGTAAAGAAATTTGGTTATAGTGATGTTAAGTCTTCAATTTTTAAAGAAGTACCTGAAGTTTTTCAATTGAGGCAATTAACTAATTTTAATTTAAAGGTTTGTCTTTTATCTTTGTGGGAAGATGCGCCACAATTGTATATCATTCTAAAAGGTGAGAAATCCTAGAATTAGTTTATTATGAATTTCATTGTTACAGAGATGACTTTTTTAAAGTATTTTTATCCAATGATTATTGAGTGTATCAAAAGAGGAATAATACCTAGAATACACTTAAGAAAAAATGGCAAATATAACAATCCATGCTCACCTCAAGCTATTAGATGTCTTTCTAATATTTTTAGAGACTACATAGACGATGTTGAAGTAAGAGTCATTGATGAAAAAATAGATAATGACCTTCCGGTGGTCACTGTTGAAGGATGCGGCATTCAGCATGCAAATGAAAATTCTTCAAAATACGCCTTGATATACCAAACAGACTTTGTATCGCTAATGGAAAGTTATCAAGATTCTTGTACAAATATATTTTTTACATCAAAAAAATATGCAGAGCATTATGATTGTATCAATGATAAAAACGTGTATTTAGGAACGCCTAAGTTTGACATACTTCCTTCAAAAAACGATGTAATCAAAAAGTTCGGATTAGATGAAAATCAAAAATATGCTTTTGTTTTGTATCCCAGGAAAAGAGATCTAAATTCACATAAGTTGAGAAAGATATATGAGGGAATTCGAGATGCAGGATACAAAATAATAGTTAAAACTAGAGGTAAAGATCCTGTTCAAAATTCTTTTGAAAGAGGTGATCTATACTTAGAAGACGGTGAGTGGTATCCTCATCCTTCTCTAGAGGCACTTATAGTATCAGATGTACTAATAAACTTTGATTCTACCGGAATTGAAGAAGCTGTTTATTTGAATACACCTGTTTTAAATTTTAAGTCTAAGCCATTTACCCCTATGATTCCATTCTTATATGAGTATGATTACTGCATTGACATCCCAAAAGATATCGATCTTGAAGAAGTAAGAAAGACAACTTTTGATTCAATTAATCAACTTGTTGAGAAAGATCACAAAGCTAGTTTTGAAAAGTCGCAGATGGAAAATCTTTATGCTCCTTCACCTGTTTCTCATAAGATATTGGACTTTATTTTAAAAAACTAAAAATAGCAAAGTATGTTTCTATAGGATAGTAATGAGAATCGTACTTTTAACAACAGACACAGATCATCATCGATATTTTATTAATAAGTGCATCTTGGAAACGAATGCAGACATAAGTGTATTGTACGAAACAAGGACTCTAAAAAAACCATATGAGACAGGTCCTTTCTTTGAAGACGAAGAAAGAGAATTTAATAAAAATTTTTTTAATGATTTAACTTCCAAACCACTTGAGAAAGAGAGTTTTACTTGCTCATCTTCCAATAGTTCTAAAGCTATAAGGTGGTTAAAAAGTATGGATCCTGATCTCGGAATAGTGTTTGGTACTGGAAAAATATATCCAGAGGTTTTTAATATACCCAAGCTAGGAATGATTAATATACATCGAGGAATAATACAAGAGTATAGAGGATTAGACTCCGACTTATGGGCAATCTTAAACCGAGACTTCGACAATATTGGCGTCACTATTCATAAAATAGATGAAAATCTTGATACTGGTGATGTTCTTTTTGAAAGTGCAATTGACGTAAACGATTGCCGAGAAATATATCACATCAAATATCACACAACGGTATCTGCTGTGAGATTTATCACAAGAGTAATAAATCAGCTTGATAAAAGTGATCATTTTTTTCTCAGTACAAGAAAGCAAAAAACTTTTGGAAAATACTATAGTGCAATGCCCATAGAGAAAAAAATAGAAGCTAAGAATATTTTTGATGATTTTAAAGGACGCTAATAATGGCAACTCTTAACATTCTTCTTTATCACGGTGTGACATCTGCTCGAAGCAAGGGAATTGAAAATTTTTCTGGAAAGCACGTCCTTGCAAAAGAATTTAAACGTCAGATGGAATATCTTGCTAGACATCAAAATGTAGTCTCTTTGAGAGAGGGAGTAAGGCTACTTAACGAAGAAAGAAGCGATGAAAAAGACTATGTTTGCGTAACTTTTGATGACACATATCAAAATATGTACACAGACGCTTTTCCAATATTAAAAGAATCACAAGTTCCAGCAACATTTTTTATTAGCACTGGCTTTATTAATACTAAAAAAATGTTTTGGACTGACAAAGTTGAGAACATCCTTAATAAGTCAGAAGTAGGAAGTTACGAATTAGTTACAGAAAAATATTCGGATAATATTGTCATTACAAAAGAAAAAGAAAGCCAGGATAAGATTGACGCTATTAGAAGATTCAAAAAGTACGTTAAGACTTTTTGTACACCAAAACAAAGAGATGAGCTAATTAGAGAATTAGCTAATTGTATGAACGTACTCAATTATGATAGCACAGATGACGTAGATAACTACACAAATCTATCGGACTCTCAAATTAGGGAAATATCGGATAATGATCTCTTTGATATTGGGGGTCATTCTGTTAATCATGAGATACTTTCTTTTTTAGGAGAAGAGGAACTCAAGAGCGAAATTGAAGAAAGTATCAAGACTCTTGAAGATATAACTTTAAAAAAAGTTGATCTGTATTCTTATCCCGAAGGCCAAGAAAATCATTACAATGACAAAGTGATTGAAATTCTAAAATCAAATGGAATTAAAATTTGCCCCTCTGCAATTCATGGGATAAATACAGGAAAAACATCTTCTTTTCATCTAAAAAGAGTAATGGTTGGTTTTGAAGGAATAGAATTTCCCTATGAACTCTAATAAAAGAAATACCTTGTGTGTTATTCTGGCAAGAGCAGGATCAAAAGGGATAAAAAAGAAAAATATAGTTGACTTTGGAGGTAAGCCTCTTGTCGCTTGGACAATAAGGGCAGCAATAGATTCAAAAAAATTTGAACATGTTGTTGTGTCAACAGATTCAGAACAAATAAGAGAAATTGCACTAAATGAAGGTGCCCAGGTTCCCTTCTTAAGAGATGAAAAACTCTCTGGAGATAACGTGCTCTCAGCAATAGCCTTAAAAGATGCTGTTAAAAAATCAGAAGACTATTTTGGCAAAAAGTATGATGTTATATGTGAGTTACAGGCTACATCTCCCTTAAGAGACGCTAACGATGTCGTAGAAGCAGTATCAAAATTTTATAAAAATCCGTCAGCTGATAGCCTATATTCAGTCTATGAATTAAATCACTTCCACCCAAAGAAAATAAAAAAGATTGACAGTAATGGGTTTTTAGAAGATTTATGTAGTCATTTTTCTGAATCAAAAATAGGAAGAAGACAAGATGCAAAAAGTCTTTATGTCAGAAACGGCGCAATATTCGTTATGAAAAGGGATGTTCTTTTTGAAAACAACGACCGTGTAGGTAAAAACTGTCTCGCTTACATTATGTCTGAGGAAAAGTCTTTGAATATCGATAGTTTGACTGATTTAGAAGTCGGGAAGGTACTCTTAAAATGTTCAAAGTAACAGTTGCTGTTTGCTGTTATAAGCAGGAAGAATGGCTGTTCAGATGTTTAAGGAGTCTAGCAGACCAAACACTCCCAAAATCAGAGTTTGAAGTGATAGTCTGCAATGATAATCCTGACGTAAAGATTGATGACATCGTTGATAAAGTACGTCCTTATCTAAACGTAAAAGTTCTTGATAATTCTACCAATTTAGGTCTTCCAGGTTCTTTGAATAGGATTATAAAGCACTCGCTAGGAAGATTTTTTGTAAGGGTTGATTGTGATGATTATGTTTCAAAGCATTTCTTGTCAATGTTAGCTGCTTATCTCGAAGTCAATCATGAATGTCAGGCCGTATACTGCGACTACTTAAAGGTTAATTTTCATGGAAAGAAAATTGGAAGATTTGATGCAAGCAAAGATTTTATAGCTTGCGGAATCATGATGGATTACGAAGCTCTATGCAGCATCAATGGATATAATGAAAATTTTAAAATGAGAGAAGGTCATGATTTAAATGTGAGATTTAAAGAAAATTTTAGAGTTGATCATTTAGCAGCACCTTTATATCGCTATAGAATTCATGATTCAAATAGGACTAAAAACAAAGAAGAAGTAAGTGTGTATAATGATATGCTGAAAAGCAAGAAGGAGAGTATTTAAAAATGAAAGACTTTACATTTATAAGTAAAAGCGGTGAAAAAGTAAGTTATAGCGATGTGCTAAGCGGAAAGTTTAGAGTAACTTGCATCGAAGACGAACAAGAAATTGTCAGAAATGGAGGGGTTACTTGGGAATATGATGGCTGGGCCGGTCACCATATGGGAAAAAATCACCTAACTCCTGAGTCTGAATATCTTTCTGATCCTAAAAAAGTTATTGGATCAAATGCTGCATTTCAAATCTATGATGCAAAATTTGGCCCGCTTAATGAAAATTCTAAAGTAATTGAATTTGGTTGCAATATGGCAAGAAATCTTCGAATTGCCAAAGAAAGATATAATTCTTATTCTGTAGGAATTGATATTAGTCCTTATGTCATCGACAGAAATAAGGAATACTTTGGTGACACAGGAGAATTTTATACAGCTAATTTTAGAGAAGGCGGCGCATTTCTAAAGAGATTTAAGGATAACGAATTTGACCTAGGAATCACCTGCGGATTTTTAATGCATTTGGCTTCTAATGAAAACAAAGAAGATCTGATTAAAGAGATAATCCGGGTTTCTAAGACATGTTGGTTCTCTGAACTAAGAAGTGACAACTATTTTTATACTGATCACAGCAAATCTTCTCAGGATGATGCAGCAACTGGAGAAGACCTTCGTCAATATGATGATCGAATAGAAATGTTTTCTGGTCCTGGTGAAAATCTACAGCCTAATGGACAAGCTTTGTACATGTTTAAGTGTGACCAGTAAAGTTTAATATTAGACATCGAGTATAATCAAATGAAAGTTAAGATTATTGCAGAAATTGGTTCTAATCATGCAGGAGACATGTCACTTGCAAAGGAAATGATATCTGCAGCACATGAATCAGGTGCTGATTATGCTAAGTTCCAGTCATGGAAGGAATCTAATTTAAAACCAGGTCCTTGGGATGAAAAACATAGTTTTTTTGGATTTGATACAAAAAGAGATTTCTATAAGTTTTCTGAAATTAACGATGAAAATCATTATGAACTTCTTGAATATTGCAATAAAATAGGAATTAATTTTCTTACAAGCTGCTTTTCCAATGACAGAATTGAATTTTTAAGTTCTCTTGGGCTAAAAACTATAAAGTTAGCCAGCATGGACTCAAGAAATCTTGATCTGTTGCAGTCTGTGTCTGATAACTTTGAAAATGTTATTGTTTCAACAGGTATGAGCAATAAAAAAGAAATACATAATTGTAAAGAATTTCTGGATCGTGTTTCAAAGAACTATGTTATGATGCACTGCGTTTCAATTTACCCTACACCTATGGATAAAGTCAATCTTAAAAAAATGCTTTATATTAAATCACTTATGAATGATGGTGACTGGGGAATAAGCGATCATACTATCGGAACATCTTTTCCTAAGTTGGCAGTATGTCATAATGCGAAGTGGATCGAGAAACACTTTACAATCGACCAGAATTTAGCAGGTCCTGACAATAAGTTTAGTATAACTCCCAATGATCTTTCTGAAATAAGATCATTTTGTAATGACTATGAAAAGATGTCATTTGACGATCAAAAAGAAGTGTATGACGAGGAATTAAAATTAAGACCCGTAGTAGAAGGTCGCTTTTTAGGAAATTTTTAAGAGGTATAAATGTATTCAATTGGTGTAATAGGAAATGGATTTGTAGGATCAGCAATCATTTCAGGATTCTCCTTACACGCTAAGGAAATAAAAATATATGATATCGATCCCCAGAGATCAACGCATACGTTTGAAGAAACAATAAGAAGATCAGATTTTGTTTTTGTATCTGTCCCGACCCCTATGTCAGGAGTATTAGGTGGAGAAATAGATCTTTCAATTCTTGAGTCTGTTTTTGAAAAAATTAATAGTACGAGAGGCTCTTCAAACCCAATCTTTATTCTAAAGTCGACCGTTGTTCCAGGTACCGTTGAAAGACTAATTGAACAATATCCAAAACTAAAGATTGTATTTAGCCCCGAGTTTTTAACTGAAAGAACTGCTAGATTAGACTTTATTAATGCTTCAAGAATAATTTTAGGCGGAACTAAAGCAAATTGCAACAAGGTTGAAACACTGTTCAGAGATCGATTTCCCTACATAAAGATAATAAAGACAGACCCAGCATCTGCACAATTTATTAAATACATGGCAAACTGCTTTTTTGCTGTTAAGGTTTCTTTTATGAATGAGATGCGTCAAGCATCCGATATTGTAGGATGTAACTGGGACGATGTAATGAATGGATTTGTATCAGATGGTCGAGTCGGAAATTCCCATCTTGATGTTCCAGGTCATGATGGTGACTTTGGTTACGGTGGAAAATGCTTTCCAAAAGACATCAATGCATTCATCTCTTTTTTTGAAGGAATTGGAATTAATCCTGAAATTATGAAAGCATCATGGAAGAAAAATCTTGAAGTTAGAAATAATCACGACTGGCTTAAGATTAAAGGTGCAACATCCAAAAATTCCAACTTCTCAGATGAGTTGGAAGTTGAAGACAAATAAAAGATTGATTTAATAATGCAAGATTTTCTAAAATTTAAATTCTCTAATGATCTACGGCCTGAAAATAGGATTCCTGAGCTTGAAAGAGTTTATCGTCAAGCAAAAGAACTAATTGAAATCGAAGACTTAGACAAAAATTCTCTTATTATTGATGCAGGATCAAGCTATGGTCATGTAATTAGAGCTATCGCTCCCACTGGATGTCAAGTCTATTCTTTTGAAGCACACCCTCTATTTTATGGCTTTCTTGTAAGAGACTATTCAGACTTGGAAAATGTTGTTCTTTCTAATAAAGCTGTATGGTGTGAAAACGAAGTAAGAAAGTTTTACTTCAAAGAATCACGTGAAGATCTAAACGGTGGTGCCACGCTAATGTCAGAAAAGTCTAATATTACTAACCCTGGCTTAGGGCAGGACGTTGAATGTTTTGATCTTTCTGAATTTATTTTAAATCTTGACAAAGATGTTGATGTACTAAAGATCGACATAGAGGGTGCTGAGTATGAAGTACTTAATAAACTATTTGATACAGGTGCCCACGAGAGAGTTAAGTCTATTTACCTTGAGGATCATGAGAGAAAAATGAGATCTTATAGGTACAAGAATTTGCAGCAAGAAGTTGTAAAAAAATTCTCAAGTGTTAATAAAGATTTGAATTGGTGGTAAATTGAGCTTATTTCCCACAGGCAAACCCCACATCTCTTTTTCTGAGCTATTTGCTTGGAAAGAGTGTCCATACAGACACAAGCTTCTTCATATTGACAAGCTTGGCTCTTTTGAGCCCTCACCTTTCTTAGGGTTTGGGACAGGAGTTCACGCTTCTTGCGAAGACTATATTGAAACCAAAAAATTAGATAAGTCGCTTGCTATGAAAGAAATAGATAGATATTGGGATGAGAATCAAGAAGCTATCAATGAGTATGTCGAAGCTAATGGTTGGTGCAAGTACGATCCGGGTCGGGAAGCTTGGAAGCAGATGGCCTCTGATATTCTCGAGGATGTACCCAGATTTTTAGATGAAACCTTCCTTGAATGGAAAGGTGTGAAAGCCGAAGAAGAGCTTTATGAATCAATCCAGAATGACGACATGTCCTTTAAAGGTTTTATCGATGCTGTTATAATTTGCAAGAACAAAAAGGGTCAAAATAGAATCTGGCTTTTGGACTGGAAAACTGCAGGATGGGGCTGGAGAAAAGAGAAAAAGCAAGACTTCAACTATCAGATGCAGCTGTTGCTGTATAAGCATTTTTGGTCTGAAAAACACAATATAAATCCAAAAGATGTAAAGATAGGTTTTGTCCTTTTAAAAAGAGACGGAAAAAACGGAAACAGATGTGAATTGGTAGAAGTTTCTGGTTCTGAGAAAAAGGTAGAAGAAGCTGTCAAGACAGTGAGATCTATGCTTAATACAGTTAGAAAAGGTTTTTTCCCAAAGAATTTTAGCGCATGTAAATGGTGTGAATTCAGAGGAACAGCGCACTGTTCTGGGTCTTAAAGCCCAATATTTTATTTAAAAATATAATTTTGTTATTATTGTCCTAGCAATGCTTTGACAGATACATTTTTGCGAGAAAAAATGGAAAAGAAAAAAATTCTACTTTTAAGCGACCACCTTTTAAGCACTTCTGGTGTGGGAGTCCAATCTAGATATCTGATGAACGGCTTAGTCGCCAAGGGCTGTTGGACAGTTCGACAGCTTGGAGCTGCAATGAAGCATGCCAATCACGAAGTTGTGCAACCTCACCCAGATATCGTCATTAAACCTGTTGATGGTTTTGGTAATCCGACAATGCTAAAGCAACTTTTAGCAACTGAAAAACCTGATGTTTTGTTTTTGTTTACTGATCCAAGATTCTTTATTTGGGTTTGGGAGATGGAAGATGAAATTCATCAGATTTGTCCTATAGTTTATTGGCATGTTTGGGACAATCATCCTTGGCCTGAATTTAACAGAGTCTTATATGAATCAACCGATTTAATTAATTGTCACTCACACTTAACTTATGAAATGGTATCTGAGAGATTTCCAGAAAAAACTAATTTTATTCCGCATGCATTGCCGCAGGATGTCTTCTATCCGCTTTCTGAAGAAGAAGCAAGGAAGCAAAAGATTTCTTTGTTGGGAGAATCCAGAGAAGATCATTTCACAGCATTTTGGGTAAATAGAAACGCTAAGAGAAAGAGACCTAATGATGTCATGGCTTCTTGGAAGATCTTTCTTGATCGACTTGAAAAAGAAGAGGGGCACAGAAATGCAACTCTTGTAATGCATACAAATCCCACAGATCAAGAAGGCCCAAACTTGATCGCCACAATGAATATGATGGGATTGAATGACAATGTGTTCTTTTCAACGCAGTCATTAGAGTTTAATCAAATGAATGTCCTGCACAACATCTCAGATTTTTGCATTAATATTGCCCTCAATGAAGGTTTTGGTCTTGCAACACTTGAGGCCATGCAAGCTGGAAAACCAATTATTGCAACAAAGACGGGTGGCTTAACCCGCCAAGTCGTAGACCATAGAGATGGATCAGAGAATGGAATTGCACTGGAGCCTGATGTAAGATCAATGGTAGGAAGTCAAATGGTCCCATACATTTATGAAGACTATGTTCAAAATGAAAAAGCAGCTGAAGCAATTTACCAGATGTATAAAATGGGCCCAGAAAAAAGAAAGAAGCTCGGACAAAAAGCAAGAGAATACACGCTTTCTGAGTTTAATATCTATGATACAATTGAAAAATGGCATGAATCTCTTTGGGATCTTACAGAGAAGTGGAAAAAAGACAAAGCTTCAGTCTATAAATCGTGGGAAGTGATGGAGTTTTAATAAAGCATGAAAAAAGTAGTAATTAGAGGACCACTTATCACACAAAGCGGCTATGGCGTTCATTCTAGACAGGTTGCTAAATGGCTTGTGGAGAAATCAAAGTCTGGACAAATTGACTTGGTGTGTCAATGTCTAAACTGGGGAAATACTCAATGGAAACTCAATGAAAGCGATGATGATGGATTAATCGGTGAAATCATGCGTCATTCAAAAAACGTTAACCACAAATTTGACATATCGTTTCAAATACAGCTTCCAAATGAGTGGGATACTAATTTAGGTGCATTTAATGTGGGTATAACTGCAGGAGTTGAAACAGACGTTTGTAATCCTGCTTGGATTGATGCTATTAACAATATGGACATTGTTATCGTACCCTCTGAGTTTACTAAGAAAACTTTTATGAATTCCGGATTGGTTACAACACCAATCAAAGTGATTCCTGAGTCTTTTATCGATGAAGTACTCTTGGATGAAATTGAAGATCCTTTTGATTTTTCAACCAGTTTTAATTTTCTTATTTTCGGACAATTGACTTCAAATAATCCAGCTGACGATCGAAAGAATATTTTTAACACCGTAAAGACAATATGTGAGACGTTTAAGGATGACGATGATGTCGGAATTGTCTTAAAGACAAATTCAGGACGTGGCACCAAAATCGATAGATTGAATATTAGAAGGCAGTTCGAAGGCCTTGTGGGCCAGGTTAGAAAAGGACCATTTCCAAAAATCAGTCTATTGCACGGTGATCTTTCTCCTAAAGAAGTTGCTGCTTTGTATCGAAATGAAAAAGTCAAGTGCTTAGTTACAATGACAAGGGGTGAAGGGTATGGTTTGCCTTTGCTCGAAGCCGCAGCTTCAGGTTTACCTATCATAGCAACAGGATGGTCAGGTCACACAGACTTTTTAAAGGGAGATGGATATCAGAAGCTGAAGTATAATCTTGTTCAAATATCACAAACCAGAGTTGATAATAATATATTTATACCAGGCGCTCAGTGGGCTGAACCCAATCAAAAATCTACCGTTGAAGCATTGACCAAGTTTAGAAAATACCCATCAATGTATCAGAAAAGAGCGGCACAGGCAGCAGTTAAAATTAAAAAGAATTACTGCTTTAATTCTATTAAAAATCTTTATGATGAAGTCTTCGGTGAAGTTTTATGATTTATGTAACGATAACACTGGGATGTGTATGCATAATTCAGGCATTTTATCTTTACAGATTTGCAAAAATAATATTGAAAACTGAAGAAGATGTCGAAGCATCTCTTGATGTCATAGATGCGTCATATCAAAATATTACTACAGTGCTAGAGAAACCACTTTTTTACGATAGCGGAGAAGTTAGACAAATACTTAGCCAATTAAGAAATTCTAGAAACGCTCTATTGTATGTTGCTAATAGAATGGCTGATAATAATTTAGAATCAGAAGGTGAAACAAATGCCTAAAAAAATTGAAAAAACTACAGCTAAGAAAAAGAGCAAACCTAGAAAGAAAAATAAGGTAAGGCAGTATTTTCACGAAGGCACTCAAACTGCAATTGAGCAATTTCAAGCCGAGGAATCTCTTGAAAAGAAGGCACAGATATACGAGTCTGAAATTCTTCCTGCTTTTGAAAAGCTTTCGGAAAACTTAATTTTTATTCACAGGTTTACTAGTCTTCACTCATCTTACGAAGATTTAAAGAATGACTGTATAACATTTCTATACGAAGCTCTTTATAAGTTTGATGCGTCAAGAGGGACAAAAGCTTTTTCCTATTTTAATGTTGTTGCCAAAAACTTCTTGATTATTAAGTCAAAACAAAGAACAAAGTTCTTAAAGAGAAATATAAGCCTTGAGAATCCTGCTGCATTTACTCAAGATGAGACTATATCACTAAACGATTACAACTCAGTTCCAGCGCAAGAAGAGAGAATTATTCGCGAGGAAAAAAGAGATGTCATCTTAGAGATGATTAAAAAGATTGAAGATATTGTAAAGTCTGATAATGAAAGAGCTTGCATATACGCAGTAAGGCATCTTTTTGAAAATGCAGATGAATTAGAATTTTTAAACAAAAGAGCTGTTTTTGTCTATTTAAGAGAGATGAGTGGATTAAATCCAAAGCAGTTAACCACCACCATATCTTCTCTTAAGAAAAAATATAACGAACTAAGAAAGCTTGAAGAATTCGATGCCTTCCTCTAACAATAGTGACCCAAAATCCAAAGAAGAGCTTTGGCAAGAAATATATGGGAACGCGACACAAGATCGCGAGAAGGCAAGTATGTTAATCACCAACCTCTGGAAAGAGATAACTACTGACCCAGAGAAGCACGCTCTTTATGGTACAACAATGACAAAGTATCTTGAGAGGATGTCCAAGTCAAATGATCAGCTTGTAAAGCTTGCTGAGCTTATGGCAAAAACTGATGACTTTGATGATTCACCACCTGATTTGGACGATGTTTACGACAGAATTGAAATTCCTGAAAAGATTAAGATTAAAGCTGAGGATGAGTAATGGCAACAAATATAAAAAGCACTCGCCCTCTTTTCGATCGAGTTGTTGTCAGGGAAGTAATCGATAACGCTCAGACATTTTTGGATCTTAAAGAAAACAATCCTGATGCGTATGCAAAAATATTTCAAAAGAATCAAAGCATTCAAGCTGCTGAAGTAGTTCAATCTGAGAACACGCCTTTTAGCGCAGGCAATTCAGGTGTTGATCCAAAGATAGGGCTGTTATCTGATCTCTCATCTGAGAGCGAAAAAGCACTTCTTATGGCACCTCCAAATAGTATAGTCGGAGTTGTTGTCACTCCTGGGTTTGAATACGATAGTACTCCGAAGATTTTTTATCCCATGTTCCCTCCTCACTTATCTTTTCCTGTCAAACCAGGTGAGACAGTCTGGGTAGTAAATCCAGGTAGAAAAGATGAGTTTAGCACACCTTTCGGATCTAAAAAAACTGCACAAGAATCAGCAGTAAGCGGAGAGCTTACAAACGCAGGTTTTTGGATATGCAGAATCCCATCACCTGCTTATGCAGATGATCTAAACTTTACTCATGACGATAGATCTAGAAGTTATTACTATAGAGACTCGCAAGAGCCAAATGTTAATTTAAGTGATTTTCCTCCTGATTTTAGTAATGGACCTTATTCTGATGGAAGAAGCCCGACACTTTATGATTCAAGCTATGATTTTAGCAACATAAGAGCAAAGTCACTATCGAATAACTTGACGTCTCGAGAGTCTGTGCCTAGATTTACTAAGCGTCCTGGTGATCTTGTAATTCAAGGTTCTAATAATACACTGATTAGTCTAGGTGAAGATCGTCCTCGCTCTGAACAAGGATCAAATACCCAATATAGAGGCAAAGAAAAATCAGGACCAAGGATAAACCCAAAAGAAGGCACGATTGATATCGTTGCCGGAAGAGGATTCTCACCCGAAGGATCAGCTAATAATCAAACTGCTGTAAAGAATACTCTTGGTCAAGATGAGACTGAAAAAAGAACTTGGGCAAGAGACACAGCTAAAAAAAGAATTGTGAAAGTAACTGAAGGCGATCCTGATCTTATTCATGATCTATCCAGGATTTATGTTTCCATGAAAACAGATGGTGATAAAAATTTTGGTTTTGATAATGCTTCTTTGCTTCCAGATCCGGGAGTTGCACTTGACCCTGTCGACGGTAAACCTTATGTTGTCTTAAAGTCAAATGAAATTAGAATTTTGGCTCGTCAAACAAAAGATGGCCAAGAAGTAAAAGAAAACGGAAGCATAAGGATTATCAAAGAGGGTACAAGAGAAAATGGGCACTCTGTTGATCAGGCAGTGATAACCTTCCAGCCTGACGGAACAATAATGATCGACGGCCCAAAGATCGTAATCGGATCAGGTAACGAGAAGGGTAACGGCCAGGGTGACCAGGTTTTACTCGGTGGGTCTTCTGCGTCTGAACCTATAGTATTAGGCAACGCGCTCAAAGAACTCATTCAGGAACTAATAACACAAATTAAAATTTTAACAGTTCCAACAGGCGTAGGACCTTCAGGCCCACCTGTGAACGCAGCTGCATTTGAATCGATTAACCAAAGACTTAGTACTATTCTTAGTAAAGTTGGAAAAACTAAGTAATGCCACTCTCAGATGAAATATTACGACAAGGATTATCTAGGTTTATGGTCCCAGATTCTTCTTCTTTTCTAAAAGAGATTGACGGAGAAGTTGGAAGGTTTCCTCGGGACGGAGAAGACTTAGGTGAATTTTGGTCAAAAGCAACTATAGCTTATACAACAACATTATCCCCGCCCCCGGTAAATAATTTAACTTGGCTTGGAGGACTTGCTGCTATGCAGAAGCCACTTTCTTTGGGACTTCGTCCAGCTGCACTTCCCGATCCTACAGGACAAGTTTTTGAGACAGTTTTTAACACTGCTTTTAGTATTTACGGCAATGCCCTCGGTGCGTTAATACTTGCATCATCACCTGGTGTTTATAGTGCATTTACGCCGCCGATTACTTTAGTTGGCACAGGGATTAAGTTACAAGCTCTCCCACTAGGAATGTCTGGTGCGTCTCATAAAGAAGTGATGGAAAAAATTGCAGAAGTAGTTTCTGCGTGGTTTAAAACAGGTACGGTAACTCTAACAGGCGCCACTACACCAATTCGGTGGTCATAAAATATGTGTGATGGTTATTTATAATTGAGTGTTTGTAAATGGCAACTATAAGTTTTAAATCTGTAGGAACTAAGGTATCTGAAAACAGAGCCCCTACAGCACCTGTCCCTCTACCTATTGGCATAACAACTCCAATGCAGTTGGGAGAAGGCTCTGATGGTGTGTTTAGAATGCATCGAGATCTCGGAGACCAGATAGCAGACAATCTCAGAAATCTTATATTGACAAACAATGGAGAGCGTCTTGGGCAATATGATTTTGGTGCTGACTTAAAATCTCTTGTTTTTGATTATTCGTCTAATCCTGAGTGGGAATCCGATGCGATGTCTAATATAAAGACAGCTGTTGCCAAATTTATGCCTTTCGTGGAATTAGAATCTTTCGAGACAAGCATAGATACTAATAACGATCCACAGATTGCAACCGTAGCAATCACTGTAACTTTTAATGTTCCCACTGCTAATATTTCAAACAAGGCAATTAGGGTCTTTTTTGAAGCAGGAGGTTAATTTATGGCGCAAAACACAAAAAAGGATCTTCTGCAAGTAAAGAATAGAAGTTTCTTAAATAAGGATTTTGAGTCTTTTAGAGCAGAGCTTTTAGAGTTCGCAAGAACATATTTTCCAGATAGAATCCAAGATTTCTCAGATGCTTCGCTCGGCGGGCTTTTCTTAGATCTTGCTTCATATGTCGGTGATGTTTCTTCGTTTTATCTTGACCACCAGTTTAGAGAGCTTGATCCTGAGACTGCAGTTGAGACTGTAAACATTGAAAGGTTAGCCCGAGCAGCGGGAGTTAAGATCACAGGTGCTTCACCTGCTGTCGCACAAGTCTCCTTTACTTTAGAAGTACCTGCTGAGCAAGTAGGAAGCAAATTTAGACCTCAAGAGTCTGCTTTGCCGATTCTTCAAAAAAATACAACTGTTGTTGCAGACAACGATATTGTTTTTAACGTTGTTGACAATATAGACTTCTCTCAAAAAGATGAACTAGGGTCACTAGTTGCAACTATACAAATTCGATCTACTGATGCTAACGGAAATCCATCATCTTATCTTGTTACAAGAGATGTGACATGCGTGTCAGGTGATAGAACTACTGAGACTTTTGAAATACCTGACACCTTTCAAGCATTTAGAACGATTACGCTTTCAAATGCCAATGTAAGTCAAATACTTGATGTTAGGGATGCAGATGGCAACCAGTATTACGAGGTTGAATCTCTAGTTCAAGATACAGTTTATGTGGGTGTAAATAACTTGGATGATGATAGTTTTGACGTAAGTCAAAACCTTGAAGTTCGTCCTGCACCTTATAGGTTTATTACTGATTCTTCTACGCTTACAGGTTTATCAACAATAAGATTCGGATCAGGTAGAGGTGATACGCTTGATAGAGATATAGTTCCAGATCCTTCTGAGCTGGCACTTCCTCTTTATGGCCAAAATAACTTTAGTAGATTTTCCATTGATCCTGAGAACTTGTTAAAGACAAGAACACTTGGAATATCTCCAAAGGGCACAACAATAACAATACAATACAGATTCGGCGGTGGCCTTAGTCATAATGTAGGTGCACAAACAATTACATCCCTCGGATCTATTGGTTTGAGATTTGTAAACAGTCCGACATCTCTTGTTGAGAGAGCAGTAAGGTCTTCTATTTTTGTGACCAATAATGATCCTGCAGTAGGTGGAGAGGATGCCCCTGATATTGAGCAGATTAGAGGCTTAATAAATGCTTCAAGAAATCTCCAATCAAGAATCGTAACAAAGAAAGATCTTCTTGCAAGAGTTTATACGATGCCTGCAAACTTTGGGCGAGTATTTAGAGCGTCTGTAAGAGAGAATCCGGTAAATCCTCTTTCTTCACTGCTTTATATTATTAATCGAAATGCCTCAGGTTTTCTGCAGACGTCACCTGATGCATTAAAAAAGAATTTATCTAAGTATTTAAATGAGTTTAGGCTTATTGCAGACGCAATTGATATCTTAGATGCCCAGATAATCAATATTGGAATCGATTTTGAAATAGCAGTTGATCCAAACTTTAACAAAGAAGCAGTTCTCAAACAATGCATTGACAATCTTGCATCATACTTTAATATTGAGAATTTTCAAATTGAAGAATCAATTTTAACCTCTGATATAAATAATTTGATTTATAATGTCACGGGTGTAACCTCAGTTACAAGTGTAAAAATAAGAAATATTATTGGTACAGTAGGAGAAAGGACTTATTCAAGTAATGCCTATAATGTTGAAGCTAACATTAGAAAGGGCATATTGTTTCCACCGCCAGGCGGAATATTTGAATTGAAGTTTCCTAACTTGGATATTCGAGGAACAGTAAGCTAGGAATAAAAAATGTATAGAATTCTGTCAGCATCAAAAGATTGCTATATTACAAACAAGATTATAAACAATTCTTTTAGAGCTACAGATGCAAATGTAGGTCAAGCAGGAACTCTCGATATTTTTAAGCTTTACGATGAAAGCAAAATATCAGGAGAAGATAAGCCTATTGAATTATCAAGAGCACTTATTAAATTCGATTTAGATCCACTAAGAGAACTAACAGGTAGCATACTTGATATCACTAGTGATTCTTTTAAGTGCAATCTAAAACTTTTTGATGTTGCCGGTGGACAAACACTTCCATCTAACTTTAAGATTATTGTCCACCCACTTTCAAGATCTTTTGACGAAGGGGTCGGAAGAGACGTTACTAGATTTCAAGATATCGATGCTGCTAATTTTGTTACTGCGTCAATATCTGGTGATTCACCAAACGTCTGGAGCATTGAAGGTGCCAATAGAGAAGGCTTGTTAAATGCTGATGATATTGACATAATCGGCTCAGGAAACTTGGATGATGGATTAGGCGTTTCTTTTCTCTATAGTGAGCAGCTATTTGAAGATGGCACAGAAGATCTCAATGTTGACATTACAAGAGTAATATCTGGTACGCTAGCAGGACTTATACCGGACTATGGACTCAGAATAGCATTTTCAGGAACACAAGAAACTGATAATAAAACTAGATTTGTTAAAAGATTCGCATCCAGAGATAGTTTGGATACAGCAATTCGTCCTAGGCTTGAAATAAAATTTAGAGACGATATTCAAGATCATCATGAAGCCTTCTTCTTTAATCTATCTGGATCTTTGTTCTTAAATCATTTTTCAAGAGGTATCCCTTCGAATCTCGTATCAGGGTCAAGCTTGATTGGAATATCAGGTTCTGATTGCATGAGTGTCATGATAAAGACAGGATCTTTTGAGAAAGAACTTTCTGCATCTCAGCATTCATATGGGGCTTCACTATTTGCTTCAGGTGTATATTCAGCTAGCTTTGCGATTGATTCATTTAACACAACTGTTGTAACAGCTTCTAATACGATCGCCGATTTTGTCCGGGATAGCGGATCAATTAATTTTGATGTGTTCTGGAGATCTAACGATAAGACTTACACATTCCACACTGGAAGCGTAGAAGTAAACAAACCTGAAACAACAGGTTTTGAAAATACTCCAAAAAGACTGATTGTGAGCATTCAAAACGCTCGAAGCGCATACAAAAAGGGTGAAAAAGTTAGAATTAGATTTGTTGCCTTTGATGATGATGAAGTTGTGCCATCTTCAAAAGTACCTTATGTAAGAAAAAGCCTTATCTTTACTCAGTGTTATTATAGAATTAGAGATGAGTATTCAAATACTGTCATAATTCCATTTGATACAACTGATAAGTCAACGCTTCTTTCAACTGATTCTAACGGAATGTACTTTGATCTTTACACGAACGATTTTCCCGTTGGAAGAGTTTTCTCAATTGATGTTTTGGTTAAAGACCTAGGGTCGGATCAAGTTTTCAAAAGAGTAGGTGGAACATTTAGGATTGAGTAATGACTAATAAGTCCCGACTACAGAACTTGCGTCCAGGAGTATTTTCTTCTGCAATTAGAAGAGAGAATGTGGATGGATCTAAGAGTCTAATCAACAAAACAAGTGAAGATTTAAGCAAGTTGTCAGTTGCTTCCGGTGACTACTTTCTATATGACAGTCCTGAAACAGGAATAAGAAACACGCAACAACTACCTGTAGATTTTTCAAAATTTGAAAATCATACCTTTTTTAACTCTGCGCAAGCAAATGTTAATGTTGCTTTTGACAATATTATCAATAAGTTTCCTTTTGATGGTACTCGACTTGAGTATGAAAACTATCTAAATGGACTTACAGGTTTTGAAAACTACGTCCTCACACAGTTTCCCAAAAATATGGGATACCTGATTTTCTCAGGATCTTCAGGTGTTTCTGAAGAAGAAGGTACGTATATCAAGGTTTTTGATTTTAAGGGAAGTCAATTTACAGACTTCTCAAAAGACAAAACAGGTGTGTCTGTTTTAAATCCTGAGACGAATAGCTTTTCTCTTGAGTGTGTTTTAAACTTACCTTCAATCGTAAATGAAAATCAGGTCATCTTCCAAAAGATTTCTGGTTCTAATATGGGCTTTACTCTAGCAGTATCGCAGTCTAGCTCTACATCTAATGCAGATCTTCTTTTTGCAATGTCTTCCGGAAGTGTAAAGATGTTTACAAGCGCTTCTGTTGACAAAGATAGATTTAATCATATTGTTGCATCCTACGATAGATCGACAACTCAAAATAATCTAAAGCTATACATCAATGAAAATTTAGTTGCCAGCTCTTCAGGTCAAGCAGCTCTCAAAACGATTGAATTTGATAGTACACCATTCTTGATTGGGTCTGGATCATCGCACGAGCTTGTAGGTATGAGCGGAGATACAAACTTTATCCCCAGTGAAACGTATTCAGGATCTTTGGATGAAGTAAGATTTTATCATAGTTTAAGATCTGATTTAGATCAAAAGAAATTTGCAAATAGAAATGTTTTTCCAACGTCTGACTTGAAGCTATACTTCAAATTTAATGAACCCTCTGCAAGCTTTGGTAACAATGCATTGGTTTTGGATAGTAGCGGTAACTCATTACACTCTTTGGTTTCAAATTATGTTACTTCCATGAGAGAGACCGGAAGTTTAGGGATTTCTTTAACCCAAGAAGATAGTGAACTAAATCCCGTTCTTTTTCCTAAATTTGAAGGTGTCCAAAATTTAAATACAGATCTTCTCACGTCAGCCAGTACTTATGATGAAAGCAATCCAAACTTAATTACGAAGCTGGTACCTCCTCATTATTTTGATGAAGGCTTTAGCACGTTTGGATTTAGAGAATTTGATCAACCTATAAATTCACCATACTCAGGAAGCAATCTACCCGGTTCAGGTGAACTAGGATCGTCACAAATACTGTCAGCAATTTTATATGTTTGGGCAAAGCACTTTGATCAAATTAAGGCGACAACTGATCATATGTCCCAGGTAACTCACGTCGGATATGACGATGGTGAGAGTGCAGCAGATCAATTTCTTCCTTTCGTGTCGAGATACTTTGGATTTGAACTACCTCCCATTTTTACAAATGGTTCCCCTGAGCAATTTTATCACCATCAAGACTTGAGCGTTGACTATTCAAACAATCCTGCATCTTTGATGAAGATAAGAAACAATATTCTTAGGAGAATATTGACCAACATTGGAGAGACGATAAGGTCTAAAGGTACAGTTCATAGTGTTAAAACAATTTTAAGATCATTTGGTCTAGATCCTGATTTATATGTGAGAATCAAAGAGTTTGGTGGTCCAAAATCTTTCTCACTTTCAGACCTAAGATATGATAGAGCTGTTATAAGCTCTGAATTAAGTTTCTCAGGATCATTTACTACGCCTGGATCAACAAATGCGCAGGGGATTTACGATAATCTACCTCGTCTTCAAGGCGGATATTTAACTGGATCCAGGATTGAAGTAGGTGTACCTGAAGCAGCAGGAACTTTTGTAGAAAAAGGAAGTTCACATGAGTCAAAAGGATTCGGTCTTCACGGAATATCAGATGACCCAAATGATGGACTTTTTACGTCTGGATCATGGACTTATGAAGCAACTTATAGATTTCCGAATAGATTGACAAATAATCTAAGCTCATCATTTTCGTATCCTGTGACTCAAAGTTTGGCTCGCCTACATGTTACTGGCTCCGGAGCTTTGGCACCATATGAAGGTGTCGTAGCAAATATGCTTCTAATGTCAGGATCAGAAGAAAACAAAGACGGGCATGTTAAACTTTGGGTTAGAAATAACACAGCAGGACCAAGTATTGCTACATTACCTTCATTAAAGCTGGTTATACCTTTTGTCTCAGTTAGCAATGGTGAAACGTGGAACTTTTCATTTGGTAGAGAAAGAGCTGAATCTCCTGTTGTTTCTTCTTCATACTTCTTAAGATGCGCAAGACAGTCAAATGGAAGAATAGAACAAATTTTCTCAACATCTTCTTTTTATATGGAAGATGCTAATGCAAACTTTGCAAATAATGTTTTCCAAAATAAAAGCGATACTTTAAACGCCTCAGGTTCTTATGTTGTAATTGGACCTCAAGTTATTGGAACACACAAAGATTTCTTTTTGAATAACAGCAATGAGGATGATCAAGCTAGAGCAACTGATTTTGCAGGAAGCGTTTCAAATGTCAAGTTTTGGTCTAAAGCGCTAAAGATTGAAGAATGGAAAGAACACGTTAGAAATCCAAGCTCTTTAGGTGTTCAAGATCCTGAACTGAATTTTAACTTTGTCACGCAAGAATCAGGATCATTTGAAAGACTAAGAATGGATCTAACTTGCGATCAGCCTATAACATCTTCAAATTCTACAGGCGTTATCAAAATAATCGATTTCTCTCAAAATGAAACATCAGGTTCAACAACAGGATTTGAAAGCTCTGTTGACGTATTTGAAAATGAGAAGAGATTTATTAGCACAGTTTCTCCTAATTTTGATGAGAATTTAAATAGTGTCAAGGTTAGACCAAGAAGCTTTAAGAGCTCTGATAACAGAGATGAATACAGCGCTTTGCCTGCACCTTTATTTGAGATTCCTCGAGATGAAGAACCTCAAGATGATCCAAGATTTTCTCTAGAGTTTTCGATAGCAGATGCCCTCAATGAAGATATCTCTAAGATATTTGCAAATCTTGACGCGATCGATGATGCAATTGGAAATGCAAATCTTCAATTTGAAGAAGATTATCCAGATCTCGAATCTCTCAGAGATGTCTATTTCAATAGACTGACAAAGAAGATAAATATTAAAGAGTTTTTTGAGTTCTACAAGTGGTTTGATACATCAATTGGAGTTTTGATTGAACAAACTATGCCAAAGAAGGCAAATTTCTTAGGTGTAAACTTTGTTGTCGAACCTCACGCTCTTGAGAGAGGAAAGCTTAGACGTCATAATGGAAACTATTATACTTCTGACTATCAAAAGCCAGGAGATGTGACGCTAGGAGGGCTCCGAGGAGCAGGATCAAATCAAAATAGAAACGAGTTTCCAGAAGGTAATTCTCCTGATGCACCTGTTCAGCCTACGCCTAATGCTTTTGATACACAAATTTGTGATTCATATAACGGTGGTTACGGCGGAACAGGATTGAATTGGTCGAGGTAGATTTCTATGTCTTTTAATCCCAAAGTAAATTTTGAATACAGAGCTGAATTTAAAGACAAGCAAGGAGTATCAAAAATTGATGCTTCTACAAAGAAAGCAACTCCTCCAGACTTAGACAAGAGAAGAGAAAAACCTGACAGTAAATACGACCCACATTCACCTGATTACGTCAGAGAGACTGCTAAGACAAAAGACCAAGTAAACTGTGTTGCAAAGTTTACACAAGGTGTCAGCGGCAAAAACAAAACTCCATCTGGAAATAGAGTTCTTCCTTTGATGGGAACAGGCTTAAATGATAATGCGGTAGCTGTTTTAAATTTTGGACAACCCCAGGAATTTAAGTCAAATGAATCATTTGAAGATATCGCATCTTTTTCAAAGTCTGAGATAAGACCTGATAACACTGCAGACACAGCAGCTATAGACTTCATAGAATCAGGAGATGATCAGACATACGCTCTAAACCTGATCAATAATGCGCATGATGATCCTTCGCAATTTAACGGCGTTATAGAAGGAATGACGATTAGAGATGTTTTATCGCATGTGTCTACTGAAAGTCCTTTTATAGCTAGATCTACAAAAGGCGCAGTTATGGATGGAAATATTGATTCTCATGGAAGATCTTCTAGCGTACAAAATCTATACCCGCTTACATCTTCTTCCGGAGTTGATGTATTTTTGGACGGGGGAGAGAGAATAGGTGACATTTTAGTTCCAACTGCTGTCTGGGAACAAGAGAAAAATGTTGCACCATTTGATGAAACTCAAAACAATAGAAATGACGTAAATGCTCAAATGCTATTGCTGAGTGCTTCATCTGATATGCTCGATGCGCTGAGTGCCTTAAATCCACAGACTGAACAGTACCCTCCCGCAGGTTTTAAATCTTCGAGAACAGGGTTTATATTTACTAATGGTGCGTTTGGTGTCGATTCAATCGCATTTGGAAATCTGAAAAACGATGCCTAAAAGAACAAAAGATAGAGAAGGAAATACGCTGACGATATCAGGGATCACATCTCTATCGCCCAGAGTTTATATTCGAAATGTTGATAATGCGACAGGTTCTTATCCTACTATTGCTAGAACAGGGGATTCAAGAACAGGAGTATATTCTGGATCATTTGATGATACTACATCAATTCTTGTAGGGGCATCTGACAATCTTATCTTGGGTAGGCAGATATTTTCCTCAAGTCAATACATTGATAGATTTGTTGCAACACCAAGTACGAATCCTACACTTGTAGGGCCAGGAACAGCTTCTTTTGGTATCGCAGATCAAAGAGTCACCTTCACGCCCGGGCAAGATCTTCTTCCTTTTTCTGAGCACAATCTCTTTGAAAATGATCCAAGCTCTGCAACAGATCCTTTTTATCTAACAGGAAGCCGGGTTGAGGATGTCGGTTTGGGATTCTCAAATCCACTTAAATCTAAGACAAAAATTGAGATCGACTTAACAACTAACGAAACTTCCCTAATCTCAGTTGATGGAGGCGCATCCGCTGGGACATTTCACCATCACATGGGATATTATAATAAGAGCGAAAAGAAATTTGACTTAATAGGCTCAGGAGTTTTTCCACAAACCGATACAGCCCAAAGATCTCTCGATTCTCTCAATATTGGATTTGGAGTTTCTACTGATGTAGGTGGTGTAACACCAGCAGATACAATTAAGCGTACTAGGCTATCCGGCGCACCCATATCAAATTTTGGATTTCCAATCCATCCGAAATATCATGCTACTTCTTCTCAGCTAACACAAATGTCTGAGTATATTAATGCACCTTTTGTTGTCGAAAAAGCAGTTTTAACTTTTTCTGGAACTTTTCAAAATGCTGAAACAGGTGGTGGAACTGCTGACTCACCAATGTCTACGTTCTTTATCTTAAATCAAAGATCACCCTTCAATGTTGAACAGACATATACATCTGTCGAAGGTGATACAGGTTATCCCCAGTTCGGTATCTTGACTTCTTCAATCCCGTCTCTTGCAGTTTTAAATGAGTCTGGAGAAGGTGTGTATGTTGATTCAGGAAGAGATCTGGTTACATATATGCAAGCGGTTTCTGTAAACCCAGGAATATCAGGAGAACTAAAGCAGGCAACTTTGAGAGAATTGAATGTAATAGATGTTTCTGGGACAGGAAAGTTAGCTCCGGGTGAATATGTGATGTCAGGGACTGTAAAGTCTCCTGTTGTTCAAACATCTCAGGCAGTTCTAAAATTAACTGTAAATGGGAATATGGTCTTAACATCTTATGAAAACGGTGGTCGAAATGCTTTAGGTTTGCCTACAGGGCGAGATCTAACAACTTCTGTTTATGGTGAGAACGTATCGGGATCATACCAGGTAGAAAATACGAAGACAGCATTCGTTGCTGACTTGGTTGAGCCAGAATTTGTGTCAGTTAACAACCCATACGTTTTACGTCCTGAAGACAATTTGATCTTTGGGTGGCAGCTGTCAGTGCCCTATTCGGTAGGAGGATCATCTACTCTTGAGATAGCGCCCTATAACGGCAAGCTTACACTTTACGGATCTCTAATCAGAGAGGGCAGAGAATTCCACCAGGGAACAAACCAGCTTTTAACTTCTGACAGCATCCATGAAGATGTAAGAGATAATACTACATTAACAAACACGTCAGACTGCTTAGATCAATTTTTATCTGAGTATACATCTCAATATAGCGGATCTTATATAGATCAAGTATTTGATGAAGACTTAGGGGTCGGAACTTCTCGTATCGATGTCAAACCCAATAGTGTCATTTCCGGGCAAGCAGGAACAACAGGATCCATATTGCGAGGAATTCACTTGATCGACTCAGGTGAGAGATTCTTTGATTCTTTAGTTCCAGATATACAGACTATTTTTTCAATTGATGGGGCTTCTATAATATCAGACCCGCTCGGATCTGGTAAGGCAGCGCTAGGCATAGGAACCCAACCTGTTGATGTCACTGATGCAACATCAAAAAATGATAAATGGTTTTTTGCCTTTCCGTTTGAAAACAGGTATGATAATGTTGCCAGAACCCCTGTCGGAATTGAAAAGATCAGTGGTGGCCCCCTTGATTCACTTTCAGCGGGAGTTGTTTTCACAGGCTTTGCACCAGACGGTGGCGCAGGATTCTGGACTGATGAAAACCTTGGCTTTGGAAATGAAACTTTCAAGCAGAGAAATAAGATTATCTTCGGAATTGGAGCAGGCCCATCTGGATCTGTCGAGCCTTCTCTTATCGACAATGCTACAATCCCATCACCAGACGCAGAGTTTGCTTCCCCTCCGATTCTAAGAGGATTTAAGTATGGATTGATTAACGCAGTTCCTCAATTCACAAAGGCAATTTTTAGATATGATCGATTTGGTCAGTTTAGAGATATGTTGGAGCAAAGGCTTTTTGCTAAGTTCCAGTCTGCTGGAGATCAATCAAGAGAAGTTGTCTCAATTGTCTTCTCAAAAGTTCTCAATGTGGGAGATGGAAATCTCGTAAGAAGGCAATTCACACCTGAAGATGCATCAGGACACTTAAATATCGACCAGCACGCTAGAGTCACGAAACCTTTCTTTGATGTAGAGCCTTCTGGTATCACGCAAAATACTAATGTTGATTCACTGCAAGTTGCTAATATCAATTCTTTAGCAGGAGGCGCGGACATAGACCCTAAAAATCTTGGTCTGAATGATTTCTCTTCTTTCGTAAAAGGTTAAGCAGTAAATCGATAAGTATTTACATATGATCTGCGGAGAGCAACTTGTCTAATTTTACAAACCTGTTTGTCAATCAGAAGACAGGAAAGATAGAAACAATAGGCGCAACCAAGATCACTGCTCTTGACGTGAGAGCAGGCTCCGCTCGTGTCGGTGCCGCAGAGATGCCAGGTGCAGACACAAACTTCTTTGTGTCAGGGTCAGTTGAGTCAAAAGCCGCTGGTTCTTTCGGTGTATCAGTTTTCGGCGGCGATGTTGTAATCTCAGGTTCTCTTTACGGCGGTTCTCCTCTCGAAGTAAGAACGCCTCTCGAAGGATACCAGGGTCTATCTGGATCACTAACTCAACTAACTGATGGCAGATCTTATCTTGTCGAGGGAAATCAGGTTCAGATCACAAGCCAGTCAAATGGCCAGATTATTATAGGTGGAACATTTGGTGACCCTGTTATTGTTTCCATCACTCAAACTAACGATATCACTACGCTTGGAGCTGACGCTGGAACAGGAAATGAAAGAGTTCTTTTTAGTACAGCAGAACCAGGTACTACCCCCACCCTAAATACCAATGTTCCCGAATCAGGAATATCTTTCGCGTCTTCAGCAGGAACATTTACAGTTGACAATGCAGGAACATATTTCATAGCAGTTGCATTCTCTGCAAAAGTTTCTGCAACAACCCAGTATGACGTTAGAATAAAAGTTAATGGTGTAACAAAACATACAAAGAGAAATGGAACAGAGACATCAGGAGATCCTGACGAATCAACTTCAATGGTGATTCTAGATCTGTCAGCGAGTGACATCGTCACAGTCACATATGAAGATGATGGAACAGCTGATATCTTTCCGAATACAGGGACATCGATTTCCATTTTTCGAGCCGGCCCAGGAGGAAATAACTCAGGTTGGACCGACGATGGTGCTGTAGTTAGACTGACAACTTCTTCTGACAAAGTAGGAATAGGTGATAGCGATCCGACTGCGTTCGGAAGTGATGTGTACCTCTACGTGTCAGGATCATCTCGAAATGACACAACAGGTGTGACTGTCTTTGGCGGTGATGTTGTTATCTCCGGCACACTGCACGGTGGATCTCCTCTAAAGATTGCAACAGAAGGTATCAAGCTTGGAGATCAAAGGATTCACCAGACTGAGCCTGGAAAAATTACTTTGGGTGAAAATGTCCACTTTGACTCAGAAAGTCTTCACTTTGGTGATCATAAAATTAAAGATGAGGGCGGATTTTTAAAGTTCGATAGTAACAATTTCAAGATTGGAGATCACGAATTTTCCCATGATGCAGGAGTGCTTCACTTTGGAAATCAGGATCAAGACACTAAAATAGGTGATATCAGAGTAAGAAAGAATACTTTATCTACTTTTTCTGAGATGCCGCTTATTCTCGGTGCTGATACACACGATTTTGTCATTATTGAGAACAAATTAGTAGTTACAGGATCTACTTGTATTATTGGTGATATCGATGTCGAAGGCTGTCTTAGAAGTTTACACAACTCGATCACAGGATCTCTCCAGAAAGTGATGGACGGATCTTCATATCTTGCTGCAGGCACAGGCATCAATATCGTAACCCAATCAAACGGACAGATCGTCATCTCCACATCAGGGACAGGACTCGGAACAATTGGTGAATCAGAGGATGCCGACTATTCTGACGGCTTGTTCACAGATTTCAATACTTCAACCCCTATTGGCACCGCTGTTGATAGATTTAACGAAGTGCTTAAGTCATTAGCACCTGGTCCCGCACCTTCACTTTCTCAGATTAATGCAACTCAGTCTGGTGCTAGTTCAAAACTTTCTTTTGGTGCTACAAGTGAGATTGTTGGTTATACTAATGTTAAAGGTGTGGGTGATTTCACACCAGGTGATATTAATTCTCCATTTTTAAATGCAATATTTGGATCTGATGTTAGACTTGGTGCTATTAACGCCAGCACAAACATAAGCGGGAAAGTAAACGATCATGTGGCAGCAGACTCAGTTAATTATCCCGCTGATTGTTTTGGAGATGCAAATACCGGCGAGCTGATATTAGAAATCAATGGAGTAGAGCAGCTATCCATTGATCTAGCTGTACCATCGTCTGATAAGCCAGAAACGTCTTTCGGCACGTATCTATCAGCTTCAGCTCCGTTTTCAGCACACTTTGAGGACGGATCTGAGCTAGACGTCTTTAAGCATAGGCTTGGCACCTTCCTTATTCACTCTGGTGATATGTCACCTGGTCACAACTACGCTAGAGTTATACATAGAAAAACTTCTGCTGATGTGGTGACAAACTATATTGATTGGGTGGTCGATGACTATGTCACTCCAATTGCTGCATCAAACTCGCTGATTCAAAATCTTAACATGACAGGTGATAAAAAGATATCAGGTGTGTCATATCACACAGGTGGTACAGCAGACTATAGCTTGACAGTTGACAATGCTTACAAAAATGTCTATTCTAATTCAATCTCAGCGATTACTTTCACTGGATTAAACTGTGCTGCCTCTTATGTCTCTCCTGCTACGGGAGAACTACCTGAAATCAACGTATCGACGGGTGAGAATGAGACAAAATCTCTTTCTATTAGCGCACTCTTAAATGTTAATGCTTCCAAACTATTAGATGGTTCAATTACGGCATCGACAAATGTCCTTCATCCGATAAGCGAGAAGTCATTGACGCTTGGTGGAACTAAGTCTGTTTCAAACTTATTAGTTTATAATCTATCTGATACTGCTACAGACACTTTTGAACCTCTAAGAGGAGAAGATTATCGATTACCTGTCAAAGCTTATGACGGACAATCTGATGTTGATACTCCTTGGGATTCAAATGAGTCACTACTTTTAAATGATGGGCTTCTTGTCTATGATGAGAAGTTGGTATCCCCAATAAATGGCGTGAACGGAGGAAACTTTTCTTCTGTTGCAAATGGGCCTGTAAGCAACGTAGACTATTCAGGAATAGCGTCAGGCGCAAGAACTTACTATAGAAAGTTTAAAAATAATGCAGGCGGCTCCAAGACTAATTTTACTCTAACATTTGCAGGTACGGGTCAAGTTGTTCCAGTTGGGACATCGTTAGCAAGTACAAACAAGTTCACAGTCGCTGTTAAACTACCTCAAAATTCAGAAAATCAATCAACCGGATGGATGGATCTGGCTCTTCCTTTCTCTACGGGAGAAGTTGGAGACGGTGATGGATGTCTGGTGGGTACGCTAGGAAGTATGGGTCAAGCAACTGAGGGAACTTTTGGAACGCAGTTCTTAAGCGCAAATGATTATTTAGTTATGAAGATCGAGGCAGATGCATCTTGGACAGGAAACATTAGTTCGATCACTTTAAATTGGGTATAAGATGGCTTTTGTAAGCGCAACTGAGAGAGACTTAGCTCTTAAGAAAATAGTTGGTAAGGCGCACACATCGCCTGACAAAGAGATTGCCAATGAAGCACTGTCTAGCGGTCTTACTATATCTGCTCAGACTGTATTTGGAGAACAGGTACCAAGCACACCATCAAAGACGTCTTTTTATACGATCACTGGAGGTGTTGCTGAGTACGTAAGATTACCTGTCACATTTATACCAGGAACAGATACAGATCAAGGTAGGCATAGTTTCTCTGTTAGACTTCCTGACGACTATGTTGCAAATAGCTCAAATCCAAAAGCAGGAACAGGATTCTTCGTAAACGGGCAGGAGATATATGAGACCCTAGGTGGAATTCAACTTATTCCCACCACGTTCGGATCAGACTACGAAGCTATCCCTCATTACGGTGATATCTCAGCTCTTGAGAGAGTATATCCGCTAGATGAGAGAGACTGGTCGCTTGATTATTTTAATGGGGTTTTCTTTCAACAAGACCCACCTGGGACAGGAGCTCATGCCCAAAATCCCACTTACATTGATGCTTTTATCTACATCGGCGATACTCTTGATACAGTTATTGGAGGCTTGTCTGGCGGCGGCGGAGGAGTTTCCGACGGTAGTTTTATCACTATCGAGTCCGAATCAGGAATGTCCAAAGAAAGAAAGCTGACCATCGGAACAGGTCTGTCAGGAGTAGATGGCGGAGAAAACTCAACTTATGAGATCTCAGTTGACTCGACTGTTGTCCCGCTTCTTGCAGGCGCCTCTTTTACAGGTGATGTCTCGTTTAACCAGGGATTGTCTGGATCTTTGCAAACCTTGAAAGATGGTAGACCATATCTTGTCGCGGGAAATAACATCCAGATTCAATCTGGATCATCTGGCCAAGTAACGATATCAAGTACAGCTACTGGAGGAAATACTGGCTTCACGTCCCTGATATTAGGTGCTGACACTCTTGAGGCTTCCGTGTCTGAAGATATCACGTTTGTGGCTGGTAGTGGAATGCAGATATCTGCTGACACCTCGACCAATACAATGACGTTTGAGGTGTCAGGAAGCACAGTTACTGAGATAATAAAGGTTGGCAATACAACTGAGGAAGTCTTAACAGATAATTCACCAGAAACCCTTTTACCCTTCATTCTAACAGGCACTCCAGTTCCAGCAAGCTCTCTTGCTATTTTTATAAATGGAATTAGACTTTCATCTGGCGTGGATTTTACTTACGATGCCGCAATAAAGTCGGTGACAATACCTTCCGACTACAACATAGGAAGTAGAATTATCGCAACTTACAATGAATCTGTTAGCGGTGTTGTTGCAGAGGATGATCCACGCCTCACTGATGATAGAACCACCGGAGGAATAAGGACCCAGACAACAATCGTGTCTGTGTCAGGATCTACGGCACCCACTGAGGGACAAGTTCTCATTGCTGAAAGTGATACACAAGCTTCTTGGGGCGACTTTATGATCTTTAATGAAGTACCCACAGGCATCAAAGATGATGCAAACCAGGACTTCTCTCTCAGCCAGGCACCTTTGAGTGAAAATGATATGATGATCTTTGTAAATGGGCTCTTGCAAAAAAATGGAACAAGTTATGATGTGGCCCTCTCGGGAAATACACTGACCTTTGCTGTGCCACCAAACGAGTCTGACATGATTTCGGCAACTTATCGACCAAATTATTCTTAAAAAAATATTCCTGCCCTCATACTTAATTTTGACTTATTCGCGTTCTTGAAAATTTCAAACTGAGGAAACTTAATGTCATCTAAAATTTATAAGACAAACGATCTTATTCTTGCGTCCTACTTGAAGCACAAAGGGCTTGCTCTTGATTCTTATCAAAAAGATGCTAAAGGACGTGTGACATTTCAATTTAACGTTTCAGACGAGGACATTGAGAAACTCGTCGTACAATATCTGAACTCTGAGGAGAGAGCATTCTATGATGAACTAAAAGCTCTAAAGCGGCTCACGTGAGCTCAAGCCCTCGGCAGCCGCTAAAAATGCCGGGGCAAAAATAGAAATGCACATATAAAACAGATATAAAAATACAAATTCAGATCCCTATGCACATGAATATGAACATGCAGACCGCTAAAAGTGTCTGTTGGGCGGTGTAGCACTTTGCCACACACGTCAGGACCGATGCGGCTATTAACGCCATATTTTACAATTTAGGAGAATAATAATGGCAACAAAGAAAATTAGTTTCGCAGCAGGTCACGTGAATAAGGTTGCAGCAGCGAACCGCTCTAGCCAAACACGTGTTGATGCAGCACAGATGTTCGTTCGCCTCGCTAGCGGCGACTTCATCGATCTGTACGACGCTCTTGAGCAGCTGAACGATGATCTCGCTTCTGAGGCAGTCGACCGCGCAGCAGGTGATGCAGCACTTCAAGTCAACATCGACGCTGAAGAAGTAGCACGTATTGCAGGCGACTCCTCTCTTGAGACACGTCTTGGAAGTGAAGAAGCCGCACGCGCAGCAGCTGACAGCTCCATCGACGTAGTCATGGCAGCTATCCAAGCAGACGTTGACGCTAACGAAGCAGCATCTGACGCAGCTGAAGCTTCCCTTGAGACACGTCTTGCAGCTGAAGAATCCGCACGCGCATCCGCTGACACTTCCCTTGAGACACGTCTCGCAGCAGAAGAATCCGCACGCGCAGCAGCTGACACTTCCCTTGAGACAGCTCTTGCTGTTGAAGAAGGACGCATTGACGCAATCTTAGCTTCTGCAGACGCTGACAAGGATACTTTCGTAGAGATCGTTTCCCTGATCAACGCTGTTGACCTTGAGAACGACAATGCTCTTGCATCTGCAATCACTTCGCTTTCAAGCGTTGACGGTTCCCTTAACACACGTCTCGTAGCAGAAGAAGTCGCTCGTGCAGCAGCTGACAGCTCTCTTGAGACACGTCTCGCAGCAGAAGAAGTCGCTCGTGCAGCAGCTGACACTTCCCTTGGGACAGCTCTTGCAGCAGAAGAAGGCGCTCGTGTAGCAGCTGACAGCTCCATCGACGTAGTCATGGCAGCTATCCAAGCAGACGTTGACGCTAACGAAGCAGCATCTGACGCAGCTGAAGCTTCCCTTGAGACACGTCTCGCAGCAGAAGAAGGCGCTCGTGCAGCAGCTGACAGCTCTCTTGAGACACGTCTCGCAGCAGAAGAATCCGCACGCGCAGCAGGTGACATGGCTGAAGCACACGCAGCACAGATGTTCCACTACGGAACTGACTACAATCAAGTAGGTGCAGGTCCAGTTGCTATCTCAATGGTTGCTGTATTCACAGGTGGTAAAGACATCGTTGCTGGTTCCGAAATGGTTATCATCAACGGTCTTGTTGGTGAGAGAGATGTTGACTACACAGTTGCAATCGATGCCATCACCGGTCTCATCACAGGTGTCACACTTGAGAACGCTTCTAACCCAGGTGTTGCAACAGTTGGTGAAGGTATTCACCGCGTTGTGGTTAGAGGTCTTGGTAACTAATATTAGCTTCGGCTAGTATTGATTACTGGTTTCTTTTGAAACCTGAGAGGGTCGATCTTCGGATCGGCCCTCTTTTTTTATGCGGGTAATATTTATGATTGCGCTTTCGGGAGTAAATAAATGAAAAAGATTGGAATAACTCTTCCCGCTAAAAAGCTTCTCAACTTTTGGTCAAATGGATTAGGACAAAACGCGATAACTCTTTATAGGCTTCTTGAAAAACAAGGATATGATGTTTGGTTTTTAACTGACCGAAATGAAAAACTAAAGACTTCAAAGAACTTAAAGGGAATCAAATGGAAAGTTGTGTGGGATAGTGCTCGAGCAGGCGAGCGTTTTGACCTAGTTCTCGAAATAGGTTTCAGTTTCCAGGGAGGCAATGAGAAATACAGACATCAGCTTACAGATAATGCAGTTTCTGTCAAATATGGCAATGAGCTTATGTGGGATCTAGAGTCAGTGACTAATCAAGGGTGCACAAGAGAAATAGTACCCGCCTCTAATGATTCCATAAAAGAAATATGGATCTCACCCCACTTTCAGTTTGGCGACCAGTATCTAAAAACAAAATATAAAACAGACGTAGTTAAGGTTTGCCCTTATATTTGGTCAACTAAATTTATTGAGAACGAGATTAAAAAATCAAAAAAAGATCCTAGGTATTCTCCTGGTGACAAGAAATCAATCGGTGTTTTCGAGCCTAATTTGCAGATCGTAAAATCTTGCTTAATTCCTGTCATGATCTGCGAAGAAGCTTATAATAAAAATCTAGATTTCGATTCCGCATGGATATTTGGAACAGACACAATCAGAAAAAGTAAGCAAGTTGTAGACTTGTTTTCAGGACTAAACATCTCTCAAGGCGGAAAAATATCTTTTGAAGATAGACGTAGCTTATGTCACTGTCTATCTAATTACGTGGATATTATCGTGTCTCACCATCACTTCAATTCTTTAAATTACTTGACTCTAGAAGCTCTTTATTTAGGTTATCCTATAATTCACAATAGCAAGGATTTTAAAGACGCTGGGTATTATTATGAAGATTTTGACATTCAAGGCGCAGTAAATGCCTTAAGTAACGCTATTGAAAATCATGATAATAACTTGGATGAATACAAGAAAAAAGGTGAAAAATACATCTGGAAGTACTCACCTGAGAATCCTGAAAATATAAAAGGGTATATTGACTTAATTGAAGGAACTTTCAAGTGAAAGTAGGAATCACGTGTGAGATTAGCACGTTGACTAAAATATGGTCTAACGGGCTTTTTCAAAACTTGCTAACCTTGCACGGAATATTGGAAAAAATACCAGGCATTGAATCCGTTTTAGTTTGCAAGACAATTAATGAAGATTCTGAATTTGAAAGCAAAATTCTTAATTCGATTGGAACAAACGTAGTTTTTCTAAATAATGAGACATTTAAATCTGCACCATCTTTTGATGTGATTCTAGAAGTAGGATTTGCGCTTTCTAAAAAAGATTTTAACAATGCTAGAAAGTTCTCTCCCGAGACTAAGATTGTTCATATTTGTTATGGAAGTCTTTATTTTACTGCAACAGAAAGAATGGTATTTAGTGATATGTTTTTCGACATAGAGGGGAAGAGAGACGAAGTGTGGATCTCACCTCATTTTATGTATAGCAAAGATTTTATATCTTCTTTTTTTGAGACAGATAGGGTAAAAATTTGCCCATATGTCTGGGATCCTACATTATTAGAAAGCGATATTAAAAACACAGGAAAGATAAATTCAGACATTAAAAATGTGGCTATTCTTGAACCAAGCGTCAATATCTTAAAAACACCTACGATACCTGCGATGATTTGTAATGAAGTTTTTAAGAAGCAGTCTGATTTAATCGATCATTGCTTTGTTTTCGGAGGAGAAAAACTAGTACAAAAAACAATCGCTAATAATATTTTTGGGCGCTTAGAAATTGTTAAAGATGGTAAGTTAACTTTTGAGAAGAGAAAAAAGTTTTCTGACATCTTTGTTAATCACTGCGGTTTAATAGTTTCCCACCAGCATTTTTGTGAATTAAATTACGTTTACTTAGAGGCGTTACATTTAGGGATACCTCTTGTTCATAATTCTCCTATGATTAAAGATGCTGGGTATTATTATCCAGACTTTGAAATCAAAAAGGGCGCTAAAGCTCTTCAAAAAGCAATTGAAACTCATGAATCGCGTTCAAAAGAATACGACGAGATTTCAAAGAAAACAGTCTGGAATTACTCTTCGAAAAATCCTAAGAATATCAAGGGGTATGCCCACCTAATTGAAAGTCTAATTAAATGATTATTTACGAGCTTAGAGACTGGAAAAAACTTAACCAAGATCTCGGTCGAAAAAAAGTAAGCGTCGGTGATTTTACTAAAATAACGGGAACATTTTCAGTCTCAAACTCTATGATCTTTTTTTGGGAGTCATTAGACAATACAAGCGAGAGATCTAATCTCACTATCGGAAAGTATTGTTCGATCTCAGCAGGGTGTAAAATATTTTTAGGGGGAAATCATCGTCACGATCGAGTATCAACTTGGCTGCATAGTGATATTAAAAAAGATAGTATTACATCTAACGGAAATGTAACTATAGGAAATGATGTCTGGATAGGTTTCGGTGCAACAATTATGTCTGGTATAACAATTGGTGATGGGGCTATAATTGCAGCAGACGCTGTTGTGGCAAAAGATGTTCCTGCCTATTCAATTGTAGGTGGTAATCCAGCAAAGCTCATAAAAAATCGTTTTCCTGATGATGATATTGACTTTCTTTTAAATTTAAAATGGTGGGAATGGACGCCAGAAAAAATTGAAAAAAATAAGAACTTGCTTTTTGGTCAAAAATTTACACCTAGCATCAAAGATAAACTTGCCCAATAAACGACATTTCTAAATATTTATTCCTGAGTACCTGCGTGGTAAAATGTGATACAGTATGTCCGGAATTCTAAATAAAAAACAGCGATTTGTCGACACAGTTATAACCGATGAAGGTCGGAGACAGTTAGCTAGTGGCGAATTCAAGATTGATTTTGCCACCTTCTCAGATGGTGAGGCATTCTATCGCTCCGACCTAGCATCAGGTACATTTGACATGCAGCAACTACTAATGCTGGAAGCTCCGGCAGCACATCCAACCGATGTGATCACGATGGAAGCAGATCCCTTTGGAAACGTGAGTGCGTACGATCTACCTTCTATCACAACCGGTAGTTTACTAAACGGTAGATATACACGGTATTCTGGAAACAACCTCGAGAACCGTACGATACTTTCTGGGTCTAATTTCGATAGTCTGATATCTAACATCATCACTGAAGGATTCCAGAACTTCAATAGGTTGCAGACGATCGGTACAATCGACCAGGTCCTCGAAGATCTTGAGTTCACCATCGATAGAGATCGAATTGATTTCGAGATAAATGACGGAAATGTTGATCGTATTGTCTCTACTCAAAATCCGATAAGAGTTGAGCAAGCTGAGAGTCACTACCAAGATCGGCGACTTTCTCACTTGGCAAACTTTCAATACTTGCCTCCTAGAAATAGTCCTACCCCTGGCGACCCTCAAGGTTCTTTGATGTTCCAATACCCGAATAATCAACAAGCTCCAATCACAACTTTTGATGAGTTGACCAGAGAGCTGAGATATTTACCGGTTGAAGATATCAACTTCATCAACACATCAAGAGCGAACAATATTGTTATGCAAGTCCTCGATGTGAATCAGAACTTTCTCTCCCGACTTTCAGTAGTTGATTTCGGTGAGTTTGTGACTGATGATCCCGACCGTCCTGTTAAGAGAGTCTACTTCATCGGAAAGAATTATCCGACGGATCAGAACGGATCACAAACTTTTGTTAACTTATTTACGATGGTGGTTGAGTAATGTCATTTATCGTTGGAAAAAGCGTAATATACGATATTGACCAGGCTATTCCTGCCAAGTCTGAGCTATACACTTTTGACAACATATCTGTGTCAAATATCATTAATGTGAGACATGATTCGATTGACGGAGATGTTGTAGACTACCAGATTAAATTCGGTCTTAATACGACCCAGTTTAGAATCACGCAGACCAATACGGACTACGCTAAGATCAATAGTTTTGATATTAAGATCTACGTTAACAATGTACGCGTAGCAAGAGAATCAATAAATGCTAGTCAAGTGATCGACCAAAACGGTCTCTTGCAAGAGATGATGGTTTACTTCACAGTTAGAAAGAAAGAGCTTGATGCAGGATCTGGCAACGTGATGCTAATTGTCTCAGCAGTCTCAAGCAAAGGCGCTAATATTCCTGGGCTAAGCATTCAAAAGAAGCTCGATTATATCGGGGACAAGAATAGGTACTTCATTCCTAACGATGTTGTTAAGATAAGTGCTGCACCATCTTCTTTTAACTCTTTTCTGATTACAGTTATTAAACCACCTCGAACAAATATTCAAGGGGTGAAGATAACACGAAAGCTTGCAGGGTCAAACGATCCCAGAAAAATTGTTAGAGAAATAAACTTTAACGACCAGTTAGGATCGAAGATCGGCGAAGATATTGTATACCAGTTTATTGACACAGGTGACACTTTTGAAGACCTTAAGAATCAAGAGCCCGGATCTCTGGACGCATTTCTAGCTTACGAGTATAGAGCTGTACCGTTCGGTTTTGAAGGAGCGCCAGGTAATCGATTCTTTGACACAACAACAGACCCGATCCAACACACGTCAGTTTTAACTGGCCAAGATTTAGAAGTTTTGGCATTTCCAAAGAATTCAAAAAAGTTTGGATTTTCAGATCAGAATTTGATTGGTGTCGGTCTCCCGCAAGAAACAAAAGATAAAGTTGACATCGTTTCCCATGTTTCCGAAGGCGGAATTTTAGTACAAGTTCACGACATTCCAAAAGATCACTATGTGAACATTGTTCGAAGAAACGTAACCGATGGAGAATTATCATTTTCAAGACTTGATAGTCCTAGAGCAAATGGAATATTTGGCGGTGAAGCTGAAGCAATAGCATCATTTTTGGATAATACAGTCGTCAGTGAGATGACGTATGAATATGCGTGTGAGATTGTGTCAATGGCAGGTTCTTCTATTACTTCGTTTGACACTACGATCACAACCTACTTGGATCTGAGAACCGTAAAGGTATCAGGATTGCAAACGTCAGCTTCAGTTGTAAAGCAAGGTGGAAGCATTATCTCCATTGATATACGCACACAAATTCCGGAAGGTACAATCGATTCAGTTATCAGAGACTTGCAGGATCGTGGTCTCAAGACAAATTTTGACAAAGATGTTGATGCTAATAGAAGCAGTCTTCAAAATTCAATTGCGTATAAAGTCGTAAGGCTAAACTTGTCAACAGGTGAAGAGAATATCTTTTTATCGTCAGATAATAATTTTGCAGGTTTTGTCAATAATGATACGGGTGATAAAGTTACAACTTTAAAGTCTGTTAGGTTTAATGATGATTCTGCCCAGGGTGAAAACTTATACAGATACATTGTTATTACTTTGCTGAGAGACATTGAGCAAATTCTTGAGACTACAATTCCGGTGGTTGACAACAATAACTCTTACATTTCTTTTCCTGCCAAAAATTTACACCCACTGGCTTTGAGAAGAGGTACACTTCCCCCAACAAAATCTGGTAAGTTTTTTGAATTAGGTTTGGTTAAAAATGAAAACACTAACCCAAAAAGGCTTCTTGACTTCTTTACATCGCTTTCTGAGTTTGAGTTAGGAGAAGTCTCCGAAAGAGTTTTCATACCCTCAGAAACTGAGACAATCCAACTGGCAAATTCTTCTCGACAGCTTTCTATAATTCCTGAGATTCTAAAAACGCCTGCTCCTTCAACAATATTCAATTGGTCTTTACGAGGAACAACAAACATCAGTGAGTTTAACCTAGAGATCGTAGATGAATTTTATGACTCAAAAAATAAAAAGATCGCTGAAAGAGTGAGTACTCAACCACGAATTCCCAATGATGCTAGGAAGAATTTTCAATCTGAAGATATTATCGAATCATTTACGTCCAAAGATATTGATGATAATAGAATAGTTACTTTTGGTTCTACAGTTCTTGATGCTGTTAATGACACAGTGAAAGTATTAAGATTTTACAGAATTATCCCAGTGTTTTTTGATGGAAATATGAGCCAGGGACAGACTTCTCAATCGATAAACATTTCTCGTGAGGTTCTTGTATGAAGCAGTTTAAGTTTGGAAACCCACCCGTATATGTGAATAGGGTCCCAATTAGAAAGGCTCAACAGTCCCAGTCTCCCGCTGAAAAAGTAGCTCCAACGCCTAAGAATCAGATTCAGGCCAACGTTGCTCCCGCCCTCAGAGGTGAGCAGTTACAAGTTCAATCAAATCAACAAAGCAATGTTCTTGTGCAAAATCAAAAATCATCTAATCCTAAATTCTCACCGCAGCAGGGGATTCTCAATACTAATTTAAATGTTGTAAATCCTTCATCTCCGATTCCTACGCCTGATCAGCCCCAGATTTCAAAATCTCCCTTCGAGAACATAAGGGCAAATTTAGGTGTGATCGATCCACCTGTACCACCTATATCTTCAAAGATTATCAAGGCAAATATTTCGAGTAAAGTTGTGACAAAAAACGGTACAAAAGAGCCGCAAGGATTTAAGACAAAAGTTCAAAAGAAATTTGATGATGAAAATTTAAAACAGCAAAAAAACAATAAGGCAATTTCTGCAGAAAGATCTTTGCAAAATCAAAAAAGTTTTGATGCTGTTGTTGAAGAAAGACCAAGAAGAATAACAACACAAGTTAACGATGCTCTATCATCTATTAATGGTCTTGGAGGCTGGAGACTGTAAATGGCAAGGCGACCACCTCCCGAAGAGGGAAGAGACGCACAGATAGACCCCAGGGTTTTAGAAGAAAGACGTCGCGCTGAAGAAGAAGCTGGAGACCAGATTGTCGATGCTCCTCCTGAGCCTGCCAGCGGCACTCCTCTTGATATTGACGGTGTAGATCACCCAGCACATGAAAGAGGTGTTTCAGTCAGAACACCTGAGATAGTCACTGTTTTTGACTATCTGCCCATGTTTAATAACTCAAATCCACCAGTTACGTCTAGGGGTGGAAAGCTATTTGATGTTCAAGTTAACGCTCGACGAATTAGAATCCAACAGCTCTATGCTCTTCTTGAAGATCTATCAAAAGATCCAAACAGCGCAACTGCCAAGATCGTTGAGCAGCTAAAAGCTGAAATGGTCGATGAGATGAAAGCCGCTCAAAATGACTTCATCTTATATCGTGCAATTCATGATACTTTTTATGGGTTTTTAAACTCTTTTGATTTGCGTGCAAGAGAAGATGAAATCCAAGCTGTTATGCAAAACATTAGAGACCAGCGGAACACAAGAAATAATCCAAGCTTAGTCAACAGCACAATCACTGAAGCACCAAGCTTTACAGAAATCATGTCTCAAAATCATGGTTTTACATCTGATTTGATTGATAGAAGCAGCAATACAAAACTCTTGTACTATATTATGAGAGATATTCAGGGTCTTCTAATTGAAGGTGGGCCTAGCTATATCTCAAGAGTTGTATCGACAAGACCCGGGATTGATGCATCACCTTTTTCGTTTAGGTTTAGTCCGACACGTCTAGGTAGAAACCAGGGATTTGGAAAAGTTTTCTTTCCTGAGCTTGTGCTGGATGATCCAGATTTTGTAAGAGCATATCACTCAGGTCGTTTAGGACTTTCTAATTGGCAATTAAATAGAACAGGTGATGTTTCTGTAATCGGTAACAGCCTAGGGTTTTATTCAACAGATGAAGAGCTAGGAACCATTCTTGGAGATGACCCAAAAGCGATCTCAATGTTATTGTCAACTGCTTTAAGAGATGTGTCAATATCTTCTGGAATGAACAGTCCTGAGTATGAAGGGCTAGGATTCGCAGGGAATCCATCACAGTCTATACTATCAGGTTTTCCAACAGGAAGAAGCGAAACAAATATATTGGAATATCCTAGAAACCTATCTTTTGATAATATCAATATAGCTAAGGCAACAAAAGCAGATCCTCCTGAGACCAACCAAGGAACTCGTCCAACACCTCTGTTCGATCCTAACTTATCTGAAACACCGAGAGATGTGCAGATACTAAATCTAAAAGAAACTCTTGTTGATTCGATTCTAAATACTGGTGAAGGGGAGCAGTTTGATTTCAACGCGCTTGAAGATACAGTAGGAAATGTTGGAGGCCTGAACGATATATCTCAAGCTATCGATACACTATTATCACTAAATAATCCAGACTTAGATCCTGAATCCATCTTTAAAAGAATCCTCGAGTCGTTTTCTTCTTGTTTGACCCGTCTAAATCCTGTTCTTTCTCCTGAAGGCTATAACGACGGTGACTTTTTAGATCTTGCATTGCTAAGTGAGTGTACGAAAAATCTTGATACTGAAGGCAAGTTTCCTGAGACGAATGCGGACAATGGTGACTCTGCCCGGACAAGAACTATTATTCCAATGATCGATTTAGTAAATCTCTTACTTTGCAAGATCGGTGGAAATAATGGGTACTATGCGAATACAGTCCTTAGACCCGGTCCCAATATTGTTCCTTTGCTAGCCGAAGTCGACCCCATCGAAAGTCCAAACGTAAAACTTAAAGACGATATCGAACGCCAAATAGCTAACTATTTAACGACAAGATTTGAACACTATGATGGATTTTTTCAACCTCGCGGAGAACGGTATATTGATCCTAGTAGATACACCAATATAGATGGAAGATTCAGCGGTGTCTATTATGGAAGATTTAATAATATGCTTTCTGCACTTGCTGCAACTGAGGAAGACGACCAGGAACTCGTAAGATATCATGCAGGAGACGATGGTTACTGGAACGTTCGAGACTCAAATACTCTACATGTCCCAGAAGGAAGCAATAATCAGGCAAAAATAAAAGGCAACACCATTATGACAAGTCTTTTACGTGCTGTAACAGCCGGTCGTCGAGATTCAATATTTAAAGACATTGTCAATATACTAGACGATATTGATGCCGCTGCTAGACAGAGAAGCGAATATTTCGAATTTGACAATGCCACCCAAAGAAACCACATGAAGTATTCAAAAGTAGACACTAGTGTGATCGGATCATTTGTATTGCAGTGCTTTTCAATCATTTCTCGTGTTTTAACTACTGTTACTTTTAACGAGGCTACTCATCCTTCTCGTAGAGACCGACTAAACCAGGAAGATTATTATGGCAGATATGTTTGGATCAAAACAAAAGATCGCCAACAGCTAGAAAAATTCAACGAAGACCTAATTTCCCTTAGAAATGAAGGTGATGCTGCAATTGATAATTTTTCCGAAACAAACAAGGCATTTATTTCTCAAGTTCTAAGTGATTTAAGAGCTGATCGAAAGCTGTTGATCGATGGTGTTGATCTTATGAGAAGCATTGTGAGATTTACCTCAGACAACACATCAGATTTTATTGGTGCACTTCGATCGGATTCACCTTCAGGTAGATTAATACAGCAGCAAAAAGGAAAATTGGTTTCAATTGTTGATCCATCTCAACAGGCTTTAGCAAGAAACAAGTATGAAGAAGTGACTTCGCGCTTGCAAAACAATCAACTATTTGATCCGTTTTTACAGTCTAAAGATGCGGAAAATGCGATTTTATCTTTTGGACGCACAGATGAGATGTTCAGAGAGGGCTTTGGAGATAACCTAAAGATTTTGGCTGTAGGAATTCCAGATGGTTTTAGTAGATCTGTCCTAGATTATAATCTTCTTTCAAATAACCCATCTCATCGAAGAACAAAAGTTAGAGTAAAAGTCCACCGGCATGATATTTTATTAAATAATACAATGCTTAGATTTGGTGAGTCACCTCCTGGTCGTGAAAGAGACGGAAACGAACAGTTTAGAATTACATTCAAGCCAAAAGAATTTGATTTTGATCTTAGGCTTTTCTTCAAAGGGTTAAGCCCTGCTGTTAATGTAGGTCAAGACATAAGAGTGACACAGCTTGATAATGACGGCAACACTACAGAAAGCCCAAGAATCATAGATGACAGAAGATTTGTTGATTTCTCTTCTCTCATACAAGGGAGCTTCATTTTAAGAAGATTTGATGACAAGGTTGCTGCTTTTAATGATGTTACATTTCCTTTTATCGGCACATCTCAAGATAAATCAATCTTTACAAATCACGCTTTTGATCACATAGCTAAGTCATACCTTAGGGCAATGACTGGTTTAAAAATATACGAAGAGACATTTCTAATTGATCGAGAAAAAGAGCAGATACTTCTCGCACCTGAAGAGATATCTAGATTTTTAGAGCTAGTAAATGAATATGTAGGAGCAATTAGTGGTGGTGCAAATGTTGATGATTATCTTGCAGGAAGCAGGGCTACACGTGAGCTTCTAAATAGACTCCAAGGAAATCAGCCTACGATTCCAATCGTCGAATCAGTTTTAATTACAAATAATGGTCTCTCAGATGACGTAAATGTAAAACTAACTGAAGACATAATTAGATTTACAAAAATGATTAGTCCAGACAGTCTATTGTTTGGGCCGACAACCACGCGCCAGAGAATGATCGAGCCAAAACTATTTGAGAGAGTTTTCTGCATGTTTATTGATCCAGATAGCTTTGAAATAGATGATATAGATCCAGCTTTTAAAAATAGGTTGATTGAAGCAGGGCTTATTCAGCCAAATATTGAACCTGTCGTACTGTCTCAAATTACTAATCTTATGGAAGTACCGCAGTTCAATCAGTTTTATGTGGAAGTAATCTAATGACAACATCAAGAAAATCAAATAGCGCTTATATTTTTGATCTTCCAAAACCGAGTAGGCTTCGTGCATCTTTTGGATATAACTTTTTTACAAAAGATGAGTCTATTGATGATGTTGATGAAGTCGCAAATACAAATGAGTTTTTAGCAAATCCTGATCCGTCCAGTCGACCAAGATTTGTGGCCTTAACTTTTGATGACCCTGTCAATAGTCAAGTTCGTCAACAGTTATTTGGAAATCTTCCGAGGCAAGTCTCAGATGCTTTTAGAGCTTTGTTTCTTGAGAGGACCGAAGTTTTTCAGCAGGCACTTGAGAAAGCCTCCAATGATCTTCAATTAATACCAACGTCTCGGTTTACCGATGTTGTATTCCAAGACACAAATATAGACTCAAAGCTTTTTACGCTTGTTCAAAAAACCTTTGATCGAAGAATTATACAGGCGAATGAAGAAGTACAAGAAGATCTAAATCAGGAAAGACTAGACTTTGACCTTAGAAGAATTAGAAGTCAAAACGATTTTGGACGTGTTTTAAGAAGAGATCTTGACAACGTAAATGATGACTTTCTTTTGGGATCTTTAAACCAGAGTGAACAGTTAAATGAAGCATTTATTGACGAGAACGAAAGACAAGAAATTGTAACAAACGTTTTTGATGATATCAAGAGCCTAGGATTAAACTCACGTGTCAATAGTAAGTTCGTAGGAAGTCTTGTCCGCTCTATTTCAAATGAAGGTGTAAGCATCTACTCTGAAGAAATGACTGCACTTAAGCAGGAAGCATCTGATGAGGAAGATGACGCTTTAGCCAATGAGACATTTGGCAATGATGCAATGTACTTTACGCTTATCGATGCCCTTGGTGAACAAGAGGTTGCATTACCTGGAATAAACGATATTACACTTGATATTCTAGGTTATATGGTAGATAAATTTCAAGATCTTGGTGACGGTAATGTCATTAAAAAGAAAAGCGTCTTGGTAAACATTCCTCGAGATGGTTTATTTAACGCTGTAAAATTTGACTATGACATAGCTTATGGAACCGGGTATACATACTCAGCTCGTGCAATCTACTTAATGTCTGTTCCTACAAGGAATGGCGACCAGAATTCTAATGCTATTTTCCTTGTCTCTTCAAAGCCTTCTGAGACAGCTTTTGTTTCTACACATGAAGTTGTTCCTCCTGAGCCACCTGCGGACTTTGTTGTAAACTATGACTTTCAAAAGAGAGCTCCTCTGCTCATGTGGTCATTTCCACGAAATAAGCAGAACGACATAAAAAGATTTCAAGTACTCAGAAGAAGATCCATTTACGAGCCTTTTGAGCTTCAAGTTGAGATTGATTTTGATGACTCAATTATCAAGTACGATACACCTGAGTTCGTGAGTGCGCATAATCGAAGAGTGTATAAAAACCCCGTCACCTTCTATTATGACGAGAAGTTCGATCGAGATCAGTCATACATTTATACACTTAGATCTGTTGATGCCCACGGAAACGCATCAGGCTATTGCGAGCAGATTCATGCAAGGTTTGACAGATTCACAAATAGCCTTATAACAGATCTAGTTTCCATTCGTGGAACAAAGCGCGGTTGCCCTGTGCAATACCCAAATTACTATATTGACAACAGCGTGTTGCAGCAAACAGCTAAGGATTCCTTTCATTCAAGAGTTAAACTTTATTTGGATCCGGAATATTTAAAGGTGTTAGCTAGAGATCCAGATGATCCGCAAAGAACTCAAGATCTTCATTTCTTGCCTTTTTCTGGAGATGGAGAAGATGCCCCGTCATCGAGGTTCAAATTGCAGATTTTAAATACGGATTTACAGCAATCAAAGATTGTGGATATAGTAGTAAAAGACGGTAGAACACAGCAAAATTAAATTTAGGAGTGAAGAATGGGATTTCTCGCTAATGATACAAACAACATTATTTTAGACGCGGTTCTTACCAACGAAGGTAGAAAGAGACTTGCTGCCAACAACGGTACATTTCGAATTGTACAGTTTTCTTTTGGTGATGATGAAGTTGATTATAACGTCATACAAAAATATGGAAGAACTGTCGGTAGAGAAAAGATTGAGAAGAACACACCAGTGCTTGAGGCGCTGACAAATTCTCCAATCGAGAGAAGAAACTTACTTGTTTCACTTTCTAACGATGGTCTCACAGCGCTTTCAACGTACTCTTTAAGTTCACAGACAGTTTCGCTTACAAATACCGTTTCTCGAGCAGATGCAAGCGGATTCTTTACTGTAAAACAACAAGGCGCTGCTGGACAAACAATTCCGGTTGAAATTAGAGATACTGTGCTCGTTGTTTCTTTGAATAGTAAATTCCTTACAATCGCTAATGCAACACCTTTTGCACGAGATGGAAACGTTGAATACTATAACGTTGCAGTCAACAATCCAAATAGTGACACTCCTGCATTTCAGGTGAATATCCAAAATAAAGTTTTGACAACAGCAGACTTTACAACTTTTGGAGCAACGTCAGATAAGACAACTATTAACACAGTCGTAAGAGTCCAGGGCAGACAATCAGGATTGCTCAAAGACGTCCAGGTGACTCTAAACAAGAATTAAGAGGCAAGTAGATGGCAACCTTAAAGGCATTCAGTAACAGTGATATTCAAACAGCACAGTCTTTTTTGACACAGCTAATTGATGTCGTTCAAGAGGACATATCTGGTTCTTTGACTAGAAGAAAATATCAAGTATTTGTGACAGGCGGTGTTGGACCCGGTGTTACTTCTTCACTTTTTCAGACAGTTTATGACCAAGACTTTTCTTTGCAAACCTCCAACCCAATGTTTGATATGACAGTTGGTATCTTCTCTGGAAGTTCAACTGTTGCTGGATCTTCAACGGGTATAGAATCTACAGGAAAGCTTTTATTCCCATCGACAAGCTTGATGATGAGAGAGAAGGTTGATATCTACCACGAGTTTGCTCAAACTCTTCTCGGCGATAGAGACAGAGCTTTCTTCGCTCCTTTTGCAAATAACGATCCAGACACAAGCCTCTCAACATCTACTAACAGAATGAATAACGTGATGTTCCTCACGTTTAAGCGCCTTTTCCACAGAGACGGAATTAAGAAAGAAACTTTCGCCATGAAGTTCTTCCAGTCCGCTTCTCGAGCACCTCTTGCAGGGCATGTCGGTGATGAAGGTCCAAACTTAAATCAGACATCAACATCAGGCTCAGCGATTTATACTGATGCAGGATCTGCTTCTACACTCAAGGTTTCAAACGCCGGTGGAACTGTTGGAAACATTGTAGATTCTTCAAATACCGATGAAACAGTCGGTCTGATGTTTTATGATCGAGGTGTCGCAGTCTTCGATCTTGAAAAAGTCCTTTCAGGTGCGCAGCATGTTTCTGGAGTGATTGATGCTATGTCAAGTAACGCACACCGTGATGCTGCAGCTGGAAAAACCATTATTGGTGACGCTACTACTGGAAACGCTGATGCAAAATTCATTCCCGACTTTATGGTTTCTGCGTCAGTCGACAATATTGTTGATCACCTAGCATCAGCAAGATTCCAGTCAGGAACTTTGACAGCAATGACTTTCCAGAACTTGACAAACATAAATTCGACTCTTTACTTCTGTCGTGCAAATGCTGATGAATTCAACTACTCGTCAAATCCAACTTACTTGGATGCTGATGGTAATATTAACGTTATTGATGCTGCTGCAAGGCAAGACGGTTCTCAGAAGTCGTTCTCATTTATCACTAAGGTTGGATTGCACGATGCACAAGGAAATCTCCTTGCTGTTGCTAAACTAAGTCGCCCTGTTGAGAAAAATCCTGAGAAGGATATTACATTCCGAGTTCGATTGGACTTCTAATCTGTCCTGAACAAGGAGCTAATAATTACGTAATTTCGAGTGTCTTTTGAGATATAAGCCATGACAATTTTTAAAATCGATAGAGATAATTTCGAAAATACGTCGATCCAAGCCGCACCATCGAAAACATTTTCGTCAAGCTCGTCAGGAGTGACAGGATCTGTATTTGTCTATCCTAGAAGATCAGACACACTAAAAGAAGTAATTGAATTCCCCAATCAGCGTGAAAGGCCGCAGGCTTTTAACGATGCTGCTCTCGAGAGAATGTTTAGGGATACGAGAATTCAAATTCAGAATGATATTGCGGATCCCCTGCTTAATCGAGACTATTACGGTGTGATGGAGAAGCTATTAAGCTTTATAAATCAACTACCCCCATCACCAATCATAAATCAGACAACATCATCTATTCTTCTTCTTACAAGATCTGTCGATTCAGATCAGACCTTTGAAAAGAAAAGATATATTGTCGATAATTTGTATCCTGAAAATAGAGTAAAATTTCCTTCTTCACATTACTCTTACACAAATTATCACTCTCTCAATTTTTTTACTGCCTCTCAAGTTCCAACGCAGGCTTGTTTGCTATACCCTAATTCTGCTTCAATAGCTAGAGACGATAGAATATCCGGGTCTTATGTTGTCGCTGATGCATTTACTTTTGATTTTCATATCAAACCAAAAAATCTTTTCGTGGACAATGATTCTGGCTACAATGCCGGAACTCTTTTGCATCTAAGTTCATCATATGCACTTTCGATAATATCGGGGTCGTCAAAAGACGAAAGAGGAAATGCAAATAAGTTTCGAATTCAACTCCAGTTAAGTCACAGCGCAGATGTATCTCCTTCTGAAGCAGTCCAATCTGGCTATCCAAACGATTTAATTTTTCTCTCTGATGACAATGTTCTTGATGAGAATAATTGGCACCACGTTGCAGTGAGATGGCAAGCAGATAGAGATGCTTTTTCTGGATCGTTTGTAATTGACAACAAAGAAGCAGGATCTTTTGTTCTACCTTCATCCTCTATCGCCCCTAGCCCATATGTGGGACCAAGCCATAATCCTGCTGTTCTTGTTGTAGGCAATTATTATGAGGGCACAAACCAGGGTTCTAATGCTCAATCAAGATTTTTCTCTGAAACGGCAGCTAATAATTTCGGGATTGTGAATATGGATCCTGGGGTTACAGATCTTGTACCTGACTTTTTTGACTTCACATCTCCTCTTTGCGCAGAAGTTCACGACTTAAAGATATACAACTCTTATAGAGAGACTGAGCAGATCTATACAAGCTCGATACAAGGGTCAGGTGAAAGACAAGAGGTAGGGCTTTTGCTTCATGTTCCACCTTTCTTTACAAAGCAGTCTCCGACAAGAAGCGTTTTAAAAACACTTACAGAAGCAGAATTTAACGCAACTGAAAACCCGTTTAACACACAACTATCTTTTCGTGTTGGCGGTCATGATCTTAACATTGAGAACTTTACTAGAGACTTAACAACGCTTAATTTTCCGCGTCACATGTCCCTTACAGGGTCGAAGCCTATCGGGTTGCCGGCAGGAGGTGACGCAAATGATGCTTTGTTTGCTGTTCCTGAAATTAGGTATCGAAACTTATTCATAATGCCTTGCGATGACGGGAATTACGCTCCAAACTTTTCAATTGTTGAAACAGGAAGCATTCCTAGAATACCTGTCAAATCAGGTTCTTTATTTTATCACTATACTAATGATTTAGACTATGTTGATCTTAGTATGATTAAGCTGCGTGAACTAATACCTTCCCAGTCGTTTCCAACATTTCCTGAAGAAGTTGCATATAGCACAATTACAACAATTACAAACCTTAAGCAGGAAGATCCCGGTTTCGCAACACCAGAAATTCCTAAGGGTGAGTCTTATGTAATACCGTTTTTATATGGAAGAACTCTTGATAACTCTTCAAACGAGGTCTCAATATTTGATATTGGCAAGCTTTTCTATGGAGAGAAGATTTATCCAGGAACTTTAAAGCTAAGCGATTCAATGCTTACTGGATCTGGTGGGCAAATTGGAGTTACGCTTAAAGATGATGGATACGGAAATCTATATCGTGCAGACTCTAATTCACCTCATGCAACATGGAACTCTGTAGGAAATGTTTTTTATGATGAAGGAATTGTTGTTGTTAAATCTCCTAACATTCCTTTGTTCGGTAAAAAAGAATTTGAGATCTCTTTTAAAGGACAAAGAGAAGTTCATGTAATGAAGGTCCATGTTATTGCACCAGCAGCAACGCTTAATTCATCTTCGAATCCTTCGTATGTTCCTGCGTCAGCTTCGCTTAACGCAAATGAAAGCAATCCTGAATTTGTCGCAATTACAGGAATTAATTTTCACGATGACAATTTAAACGTTATAATGAAAACGAAATTTGCACAACCTATCATCAAGCGTACAGACGATCGCGTGATGTTCAGGAGTAAACTGGATTTTTAATGTACGTTCTAGGGCTTGATATTTCCACATCTTGTACTGGAATTGCAATTCTGCATCATTCTGGTAAACTTCAGCAGCTAAATTATGTTGATTTATCAAAGTGTAATTCATATTGGGATAAAGTTGACTTATTTCGCGAGGAAATGAAAAAAATTATAATGGGCTTAAATGGTCCCATACAAAGAATCTTTATTGAAGAAAGTCTGCAGCGCTTTAGAAGCGGAATGTCTTCTGCGAAAACTTTATCGACACTAACTAAATTCAATGGTGTTGCTTCCTTTATTGCTAGGGAGCAAACAGGGGCTGAGCCTGAATACTTTAATGTAAACACAGCGCGAAAAGCTGTCGGGCTTTCAGTTAAGCGCGGAGAGAATGCTAAAGAGAAAGTTCAAGAGTGGGCTGAAACTCAAGTAGATTTTAATTGGCCTACAAAAATTCTTAAATCTGGCCCTAGAAAAGGAACAGAGGTAAGACTTAAAGCGTGTGAAGACATGGCAGATGCTTATTTGATTGCCACCGCTGGGATAAAAATTGTAAACTCAAACTAGATTGTTTATAATATTTTTGTGAGTAATTTGACTACCACCCACGAGAAGGTCACCTTCTTAAAGGGAGTTTTTGGAAGCGGCCGTCTTATGAATGACGGTATTAACTTTCATGTAAAGTGTCCAAGCTGCGGTAAAGGAAATAAGAAAAAGTTTGTAATCAGACTTGACAATGATCTATGTCACTGTTTTGTATGCGGATTAAAATCTAAAAACTTAGTTCCTATTCTCAAGAAGTATGCCGACCCCAGCGATCTACAAAAATACGTTTCAAATTTTTATAACGGAGAGATGGCCGCTGAAGAGCTTGAGGTAGAAAGTGAAAAGCTAAGACTTCCTGAGAAATTTAGGCTTTTGGCTACTTCTTTAACAGATGATGACCCAGACATAAAGAGCGTTTTGAAGTATGTTTTATCCAGAGGGCTTACTGTTCGAGATCTATGGTATTATAAAATCGGAGCAACAACAGTCGGTGGAGATAGAAGAAGAGCTATAATTCCTTCTTTTGATGCCGAGGGAAATCTTAATTTTTACACTGGAAGAGATATTGACGGAGATAGATTTCCGAGATATCTAAATTCTGCCGTTGACAAAAAGCTTATTGTGTTTAATGAAATAAACATTGACTGGAACGAAGAGCTCACTTTGGTCGAAGGTCCATTTGATCTAATGAAGTGTAATGATAACGCAACTTGCTTGCTCGGGTCAGGGCTTGCAAGAGATGCTTTGCTATTTAATAAAATTGTTGAGAATAAGACACCCGTTGTCTTGGCTCTCGATGCGGATATGAAAAACAAAACAATGTCACTTGCAAAAAGATTGCATGAGTTTGATATCCAAGTTAGAATTTTAAAAACAGATGGATTTGAAGACGTTGGAGAAATGTCTAAAAAGCAATTCTTAGAAAGGAAAGCTGCTGCATCTGCTTGGATGCCTTTTGATAATTTAAAATTCAAAATATCCAATTTAGCCACAGGCAGTATAATTTAGCAGGAAATTTTATGAGTATTAGAATCGCACATATTGGTGACGTTCACTATCGTAGTTTGTCACGCCATGATGAATACCGAAAAGTATTCGAAGAGTTTTGCCAGAAGGTAAAAGAACTTAATGTTGATTTAATATATGTCGCAGGTGACATTTATCATACTAAGACCCAGGGAATCTCTCCTGAAGTTATTGATGAAATGAGCTGGTGGTTTACTTCCCTAGCAGAAGTCGCCCCAACACATGTGATCCTAGGCAATCATGATGGCAATATGGTTAATTCTCAAAGACAAGATGCAATTACTCCTGTTGTAAATGCTCTTAACAATCCTAGGGTTCATCTCTATAAGAAGTCTGGAACTTATCCAACTGGAATAAAAGGTTTTAACTGGAGCGTTTTTTCTTGCTTTGATGAAAAGGGTTGGAAAAATGTAAAGCCTGTGGAAGATGAAATTAACATCGCTTGCTACCACGGCTGCGTTGTAGGCTCGACCACAGATCAGAATTGGGAACTTGACGGTGAGATAAAACTTAGCTTCTTTGATGACTACGAGTTTGTTATGCTCGGGGATATTCACAAATTCCAGTTCTTAAATGAGAAAAAGACAGCTGCTTACCCCGGATCCACAATCCAGCAAAATTATGGCGAAGATCCCAATAAAGGCTTTTTGATTTGGGATATCAGAGACAAGGATGACTTTGACGTCACTTTTCACAGGCTTTCTAATCCGCACCCGTTTGTCACAATCGATTGGCAAGGTAGCGTTCCATCAACTATTAAAGAAGCTAAGAAGCACAAGTCAGGATGTCGATTTAGAATTAGAACAACTGAAACAATCCCGCAGATTGAAATCAAGCAATTTCACAATGAATTAAAGGCGCAGAGGCAGCCTAAAGAATTAGTATGGAAGTTTGATCAAGATCCTGATGAGACAAACGTAATTGATGCAAACAACAACCTTGTAAAAGAAGATCTCAGAGATCCAAAAGTTCAAGTTAAAATTTTGAAAGACTATGTTTTCGATGGCAAGTTTAACGATGATGAGTGGGAAGACATCGAAAAGCTAGTAAATCGATATATTACGCTTGCAACGCAGAACGAAGATGTAGCCAGGCATACAAAGTGGTCAATTAAATCTCTTGAGTTTGATAACACATTTTCGTATGGAAAAAATAACAAGATTGACTTTACTAAGCTAAATGGAATTACAGGTATTCTAGGTAGAAACAGAGCAGGTAAGTCTTCTATTGTTGGGACTATAGTTTATAATCTATTCAATGGCACAGATCGCGGCTCAATCAAGAACCTGCACGTGATTAACTCCAGAAAAGGTCATTGCAACACCAAGATGATCGCTAAAATCGGCGGTCACGATCATTTGATTGAGAGGCAGTCTGTTAGATATGAAGATAAAAAAGGAAAACAGTCTGCTGTAACAACCTTGAATTTTCAAAAGGTCGATGAAGCAGGCAATATAATTCAAGATCTAAATGGTGAGCAAAGAACTCAGACTGAGAAAGTAATAAGAAAAATGTTCGGAACTTCCGACGACTTTTTATTGACATCTCTTGCCACCCAAGGCAATATGAATGCGTTCATCAGCCAAGGATCTTCTCATAGAAAATATGTTCTATCTAAATTCTTGGATCTTGATATCTTTGATAAGATGTCTAGCCTCGTAAAAAATGATTCTACTGAGATCAAAGGCAAACTTTCTACTTATCCAGAGAGAGACTGGAATGCAGCCATCTTCATGCTGAGAAAAAAGAAAAAAGAGCATGACGAAGAAATGGTCTTACTAGAAAATGAATTAGTAGGTCTAAGAGAAGAAGCACAAAAAGTACAGCTTGAGCTATCTAATTTCTCTGAAACTGATCTTGTGTCTGAATCAGAAATTAATGAAAAACAAGAAGAAGTAGATAAACTATCTGAGAAGACAGACGAAGTCCAGATTCGACTTGAGTCATGTAGCAATAAGATTGCTGACATTCAAAAGAAAATTGATAAGATCGAAGAGGTAAAAACGAGATTCCCAATCGAAGAGATCAGAGAACGACAAGAAATCTATAATGATCTCGAAAAGCAACTTACTTCCTTAGAGCATCAACATGATTCTGCAAAGCAAGTCCTAAAAACTCAAAAGAAATCAGTTAAGCTTCTTGATGACGTTCCTTGCGGAGATTCTTTTCCAACATGTAAGTTTATCAAAGAATCACACAAAAATAAGAAGCTCATTGTTGAACAGCAAGATATAGTTACTAATTTTTCAAAAGACTTGCTCGCAATGAAGAGATCTTTTAAAAAGCTTGATGAAGAAGGCTTGAGTGAAAAGATTCAAAAGTATGAGCAGTTGATGTCAAGGCTCTCAGCTTTTAACGTAAATCTAACAAGAAAGCAGAGTGAGAAAGAAGTTCTAGAAAGAGATTTTAGAGACTTATCTGAAAATCTTGAAAAATCGATCAAGGCTTTAGAGAACATGCGGATGAGGTCTTCGTCTGCAGATGTTTCAGAGGTTGCAAAAAACCTCAACGAGAATCTAAAGGAAATGTTATCTGAGATTCAACAGAAAGATGCCAGAAGAATTTCTCTTGCAGAGTTAAAAGGTAACATAGACAGCCAGATTAAAAAGCTTCAAAGCGAAAGAGATGAGTATTCTAAACTCAAGCGGGTTTGGAAAATTTATGACTTCTTAATGAAGGCTTGGTCTAAAAAAGGATTGCCCACACAAATAATTAAATCACAGCTTCCTGCAATTAACTCTGAGATTGAAAAGATATTGAATGGAGTTGTTGATTTTACTGTTAATCTTGAAACAGATCCCGATTCAAATTCTGCAGAAATCTATCTTGATTACGGAGATAGTAGAAGAATAATCGAATTGGCATCAGGCATGGAGAAGATGATTTCTTCTCTTGCTATTCGAGTTGCATTGCTAAATGTTTCTTCTCTTCCCAAGACTGATATGCTGATTATCGACGAAGGTTTTGGCTCTCTGGATGAAGCCCAGGTTGCAGCCTGTAATAGCTTGTTGGTCTCTCTTAAAAAGTGGTTTAGAAATATCTTGGTCATTACTCATGTGGACTCGGTAAAGGATATTGTTGACAATACTTTGGAGATATCAAGCAAAGGAAAGGACTCGCACGTAGAATATGTCTAAAAAAATTACTGAGTTCGAAGAAGGCTTTGTTTTAATCCAAGACGAGAACCTAGAGGCGTCGGCTTTGTCGTGCCCTGTATGCGATTACTTTATCGATAATGATCAACACGCGCAGTATTACTCTCAGTATAATTGCTGTTTTGATTGCGCTGTAAAATGGGCAGAAGGCCTAAACAAAGATAAGTGGAAAAAAGGCTGGCGACCCTCAGCTGAAGAAATCGAAGAAGAAAAAACATTTAGAAGGAAAATGATAACACCTTTAAGGTTTGACTGATTTGATATATTTATATGTGAGCTTATGCGGAGATTACTATGCTTTCTTTTGAAGATGTAAACGTTCTAGGGCAATTGATTGATACTTCTTTTGGATACTCTTCTACGGGTGAAAAGAAGTACCAGGTTCCTGCCGGAAGATCCATTAAATCACACATTTCCGGAGAGACTGGCGAGGATCGCCTTGTTGTAAAGTTTACAACGGTCGTTAATCTTCACGGTCACGAAAGACAAATGCTTGATGCAAATCATCCTGGTGCAAAAAGAGTCAAAGAGGAATCTCTTAAGCTGACTAAGGATTATGTTGATGCACTCAAGAAGGAATTTAAGGATGCAACAGGTAAAACTTTGAGCCTTAAAGAAGATTCTACAAATGACAGTGTTGAGCTTGTTAACTACAATATTTTCAATCCAAACAGAACAGTGTACTATAGAAGGAATTCAATCTTTACTATAGAGGCCTAAAATGGCTGTCACCAACAAGCAAAAACAAGTAAAAGAGATCATCCGTTGCGGCAAGGATCCTGTGTACTTCATGCAGAAGTATGTGAAAATCCAGCACCCAACCAGAGGCTTAATACCATTTGAGACGTATCCGTTTCAGGAAACTTGTGTCGCTGACTTTGAAAACAATAGATTTAATATTATCTTAAAGTCTAGGCAGCTAGGCTTATCAACTTTATCTGCATCTTACGCACTTTGGATGGGTATATTTCAAAGAGATAAGAATATTCTTGTCATTGCAACTAAATTAAACGTGGCAATGAACTTCATTAGAAAAGTAAAGACGATGCTTCGATCTTTACCTAAGTGGCTAGTTTTGCCCGAAGTCATAGCTGATAATAAACAGACAATCGAGTTTAGTCATGGATCTGTGATTAAAGCCATTCCGACGTCAGATGATGCAGGTCGCTCAGAAGCTCTTTCTCTTTTAATAGTTGATGAGGCCGCATTTGTTAAAAACTTCGATACGTTATGGATGGGCCTGTATCCTACACTATCAACAGGTGGACGAGCCATTGTTCTATCAACTCCAAATGGGGTCGGCGGACAATACTATAAGCTATACACAGATGCTGTTCAAGGTGAGAATGAATTCAATCCCATAAACTTACCTTGGGATGTTCACCCTGAGCGAGGTGATGAGTGGTTTAAAAAAGAAACCCGAAACATGTCCAAGCGACAAATCGCGCAAGAGCTTTTGTGTGACTTTGTTGCATCAGGAGAGACGTTTCTTACAGGTGATAATCTTGACTGGATTCGTGAAGCCGTAAGAGATCCTGTAGGTAGAGAGCATGAAGATAGAAATCTATGGATTTGGGAATATCCTAAAACAGGACACAAGTACATTATATCTGCAGATGTTGCTCGAGGTGACTCGAAGGATTATTCAACATGTCACGTCATTGACGTTGAAGCAGGAGAGGTCTGCGCTGAGTATAGGGGTAAAATCCCACCTGATAGATTCGGTGAAATGCTAGACCATCTGGGAAGAAGATACAATAATGCACTTCTCTCTCCTGAAAATAATACTTTTGGCTATACGACAGTCATGAAGCTAAAAGAGCTTAAGTATCCAAATGTTTATTATGCGAAAAACAAAGCAGTTTATCTTGGAAATTACTCACCTGAAAGAAATGACCAGGTAGGTGGATTTAGCACACAAGGGCAATCAAGACTCCAGATCCTTTCCAAGCTTGAAGAAAGCATCAGAAATAAGTCACTTAAGATCTATTCCTCAAGACTTTACGAGGAACTAAAGTCTTTCGTATGGAAAGGTCAGAAAGCACAGGCACTAAAAGGACACAATGATGATCTTGTAATGAGTTTGGCAATTGGGGTCTGGCTGTATGATGGAATGATGAGCGGAGGGCAAGTGGATGCTGATCTGAGCAAAGCAATGCTTGCAGGAATGTCAGTTTCCAGTAGATCGAAAGATGACATTGTTCACAGCCCTGCTCATAGAATGCCTCAAAATCCTTTCGCACCTATTAAACAAGAGCAGTGGGAGAGGGGCAACAAAGCCTTTGATAAGAAAAAAGGCTATGGCTGGCTATTAGACTGAATTATTTACTGCTGCTGATAAATACTGTATGTTGTGAATAGTTATTGACAGCGCTAATTCAAAAAGTGCTCTCTACCCAAATGTAGGAGCTTCGATGGCAGACGAAACAAGTTTCTTTAACAGACTAACCCGACTTTTTAGATCTGGTCCAATTGTCAAGAGAAAGATCAAGGCTTACCGAGAGCCCACGACTGGAACTGCAATCCAGCAGTTTCAAAGATCTCAAAGTCATGTATACGCAAACGCAATTAGCGCGTATGGCATGTATGATCGCATGAGTCGATACGCAGATTTCCAGGAAATGGAAGCGACACCTGAGATCGCTTCTGCTCTTGATATCTACTCTGACGAAACAGTCGCTCAAGATGAGCGAGGCAAGAGTTTGCACATCTACTCAGAGAATGAAAAAATTAGAAAGATTCTTGAAGAACTCTTTTATGACAATCTTAATATTGACTTCAACTTAAACCCCTGGGTTAGAAATCTTTGTAAGTACGGTGATTTCTTCTTGTTCTTGGATATTAGTCCTGAATACGGTGTCTTGAGCGGATTCCCAGTTCCTGTCAATGAAATTGAGAGAGAAGAAGGATTTGATCCCGAAGATCCTCTTGCAACCCGATTTAGATGGGTAACTCAAGGTAATAAGATTCTTGAAAACTGGCAAATCGGTCACTTCCGACTGCTTGGTAATGATGCTTTCCTCCCATACGGATCTTCTGTTATTGAGCCTGCTCGAAGAATTTGGCGCCAGTTGATTATGATTGAAGATGCAATGTTGGTTTACCGCGTTATTCGATCTCCTGAGCGTCGAGTTTTCAAGATTGATGTGGGTAACGTTCCTCCTGAAGAGGTTGAAAACTACATGCAGCAGGCTAAATCTGCTCTGAGATCAAGCCAGGTGGTTGATAAGACCACTGGGCGTGTTGACATGAGATACAACCCGCTTTCAGTTGATGAAGACTATTTCTTGCCTGTTAGAGGCCAGCAGGATGGTACTTCTATTAACACCTTGCCAGGTGGGCAAAATACAACAGCTATCGAAGATGTTGAATACATCCAGAAAAAGCTTTTTTCAGCTCTTAAAGTACCGAAAGCTTATCTAGGGTACGATGAATCCCTTAGTTCAAAAGCAACTTTGGCTCAAGAAGACATTAGGTTTTCAAGAACTATTACAAAGATTCAAAAAGTAATCATCTCAGAACTTAACAAGATTGCAGCCATTCACTTGTTTGCAAACGGATTTTCTGATGAAGATCTTATCGATTTTGAGCTTAGACTCTCAAATCCATCAACGATAGCTCAACAGCAAAAACTTGAACTTTTTAGATCTAAGTTTGAGATCGCGTCTCAAGCTCCTGAAGGAGTACTTTCTCGTGACTATGTTCGAAAGCATATTCTTGGTCTAACTTCAGAACAGATTGACGTGATTGAAAAAGAAAAAGATGAGGACAAGCTAAGAGATCTTGAAATTGAATCTATTACTTTGCAGCAACCTGAAGGCGCACCTGCACCAGAAGGTGAAGAAGAAATTGTTGGTGGCGAAGAAGAGGAAGTTGAAGGTGAAGGTGGGCTTGAGGTAAGCGGTGATTCTCCAGGTGACGAAAGATTGATTTTGGATGTTCCCGCATTTCCTTCCATTGAATCTCAAAAAGGGGAATCTAAACCAAAGTCCAAAATCCCCGTCAAGGCTAGCTCTAAAGTTAAGAAAGTTACTAAACCAAGAGCTTCAAGAGGTGGCGACGGTAGAGTAGATCCTGTTCGGCCTCCAGACTCTGTAGGATACACAACTCCTAGGCAAGAGAGATACACAAACAATAGAGTTTTTGATCGAGAAATAGTTAAAGGCTCTGATTTAAGGTTGCAGGAGCAGGAAAGATATCAAAACAATCTAACTGCAACATTGAAGAAAACCTTAAAAAACCTGGAAAATGACATAGGTAATAATAGAATAAAGTCAACCCTGATTACTGAAGGAGAGGATTTTACAGATGGCGAAGCATAATAAGAAGAGAAATTCTGGACTGCTCTACGAGTTTCTTGTTAGAAGCATTTCAAGAGCTATGATTGAAAATAATAATGATCGTGAGACAATTGCTCGTCATCTCGTTCAAAAGTATTTTAAGCAGGGAACTGAAATTCATAAAGAATTTCGATTGATCAATGCGCTTGTGAACGTTCCAGTGGGCAATGAGAATCTTGCACATACTGTCATACACGAAGCAAGAGCTGCTGCAAATAAATTTGACGCAGAAAATCTTAATAAAGAAAAGTCTACACTGATTAGAGAAATCAATCATAAACTGGGATCAAACTCTGTTTATGCTGAATCAGTGCCAAACTACAGAGATTACGCTACTGCAGGAACAATATTAAGTTACTGGAGAAATGAGCTTGATCTTGATATCTCTACGGTTATCAACTATGAAGCACAGATTATTGAGAATCTATCAAGGACTCCTGAGACAAATGATATTGAAAACGAGTATGATGAACAGATCGATCCGCTAGTTGTGAAGGTGATGGCTGAAAAACTTAACAGAAAGTATGGATCCAAAATGACACCTGATCAAATTACACTTATTAAAACATACATCTTCGCAGAGAATAAAGAAGCAGCTCGTCTGTTTGCTGAGTCAATCAAAGAAAAAGCCCTTGATAAACTAAATGAGTATCTTGAAGGCAAAGAAGAGAGTGAAGCTCAAAAGATTCAAGAAGTGATGGAGCTTATCTCAAGTCAAAAATCTGATAACTTAGATGATGAAACTCTGACAAGATTTTTACAAATGACACAAATAGTACAAGAGATCGAGGAAAATAAATGAAGCTTTTAACTGAATACGTAAATTTCGAATATTCCAGAGAGCAGCTTGCTGAATCTCGTGAGAAAAATAATGGCAGACTCATCATGTCAGGAATTCTTCAGAAAGCCGGAACACTTAATCAAAATGGTCGAGTATATCCCGAAGATGTTCTTGAAAGAGAAGTTCGAAATTATCAAAAGTTTATCACTGAGGGTAGAGCGCTTGGAGAACTAGATCATCCTGATTCATCTGTTGTTGAATTGAAGAATGTTTCGCACGTTGTCAGATCAGCACATATGGATGATGGAGTTGTTTACGGTACAATTGAAGTTCTTGAGACTCCTAACGGAAAGATTTTGCAAAGCTTAGTCGAAAGCGGAATTAAGATTGGAATTTCTTCCCGCGGAGTAGGGTCAACACAGAAAACAGGTGATCACGTAACTGTGCAACCCGATTTTCAATTGATTTGCTGGGATATCGTTTCTGAGCCTTCCACCCCTGGCGCTTTCGTAATGAAAGAAGCTAGAGATCTAACACAGCAAGAGATCGAACAACTAAATCAATACTTAGGAAAAGATGTTAGAGTTGATCGTGTGCTTAACGATATCCTTCAATGGAAGAACGAGGAGTAGAAAATGTCTTTAGGAAATCCTTTTATGGGCCCCGGCGACGTTCCATCTTATCAAATGTCTGCGATTCCGTACGTGACGTCGTCAGGTCCCCAAGAGGTTGCCGGTGAAGCAATAAAGATTGAGTTCCCAAACGTAACAAGATTTATTATTGTATCAAACACGGGTCTCAGTCCTATGAAAATGGGATTTACACTAAACGGTGTAACAGGATCAGGAGCATCCGTGTCAGGGTCAGCTCATGAACAAGTTGCTGATCATAATAATTCTTTTCTCGTTGGACCCGGCACTACAACTGGTCGCTTAGAACTTCGTGTCAAAGAGATCTACTTTGTTGAGGCAGTGCCAGCTAACCCTACCGACTTCTCACTTATTGCAGGAATCACCCCGATTAAAAATACAATGTTCCCAACTCTAACAGGATCATCTGGGTATATAGGAGTAGGATAAAATGGCAAAGCTAACCAAAAAAGCGCTTAAGCATTTGGTTAAAGAGTGCTTGATTGAAATCTTGGCAGAAGGCATTAGCTCTGAAACGCTTACTGAGTCGAAAAAGCGCACCAAGAAAAGTGTTGCACCTGAGAGAGAATTTCTCTCAAGAAAGCGGGCAGCTGACAACATTACATTTGAACAAACAGCAAAGGCTGCATCGCAAGGATTGACTGAAGACCCTATTATGCAATCAATATTTGCTGATACTGCTAGAACGACACTTCAAGAGCAAGTTGCTGCATCTAAAATGCCCGCCGCGCCAGCAGGTGCTGATCGTGCAGCTCAAATAGTCAGTCAAGCAAATCCCGAAGATTTGTTTAAGGGAAATTCAAATTGGGCAACTTTAGCTTTCTCAGACGCCTCTCCCGCTGCAAAATAGATTAATTGTTTCAATTCTTGATATGTATTTGTAGACAACTGCACAAGGAGAGCAGACATGGCTGAAGTACCTATGGGTAATATTGTTCAAGTTGAACCACCTGAAAATCCAGGATTGCCAGGTAATAGAAATGTTGAATCACTTCAAAAAGCTTTTAAGAATTCACCTACAATTGAGGGTCAGCCGTACGCAGGATCAGATGATGCTGTTAAGAAGCAATTTGACGATCTAGTTCTTAAAGGTGAAGTAACAAACGGGTATGGATTTTCTTCATACAATAGAGACTTTGTAGACGCTCCAGACGTTGCCGCAGTAGAAGAAGACAATGATGGAAATGAAGTTGTTTCACCTTATGCACCAAACGTTGCATCGCCAAATGAAGACGGAATTCAAGAAGATCTAGTCAAGCCTTTCAAGGGTGCAGGCGGCGCTTTTGCAGGTAACGGCCTCGAAAATCCTGTCAAAACCTCTGAGCAAACATCTCGAAGAGGACGCTTAACGCTTGGATCTTTTGGTCTTGGGACAAGAATTCCTCGAGGCGGCGAGTAAGTAAATGAAAAATCTTGTTGAGTACATTAACGGTATTCGACCAGATTCTCGCGCCGGATCCGGCTATTCAAATTCTGTCAAAGACACGTCAGGCGTCGGCCGCAACTATACTAAAAATTCATTTTTTCCATACAATGATCCTGTTGAGGACGTAGAGCCCCAGGATGCAATTGGTGAACCAGAAACTTTAAGAAAATTTAACGCAAAGCTAAACAGGAATTATGTTAGTAATAATCCTGCTGGACCTTTTTACACAGATAGAGGAGCTTTTGTCAACGGCGCATCGAGAATAGATTTGATCGGTGAGGTTAAATTCTCAATCCAGAATGCCGACTCCTTGCTAGAGATACATGATTCTTTAGGAGGTATATCCCAATTTTACGCGATGGGAAATGGTGCTGGAATATACAAGACCCGTACAGGTAAAACTATCGGAATGAATATTGGTTCTCCAAAGAATGCGATGGCAGTTAAAACCAAAAAAAGAATATACAGGCTAAAAGATTTGCTTCTTCAAGACGAAGAAGAGAATGGTGACAAGGAAAAAAATGATGAGGAATAATTATCGCAACAAATTTAATCGCAGAGAAAAGCTTGGACCCCAGTCTGGAACTTGTCTCGAAGTATGGGCCAAAGAAGGTGAGACAGGTGAAGCTTTAGCCATGAGATTTAAGCGTCAAGTGAAAAGATCAGGGCTTCATGATGAGATAAGAAATGCTTACATGGAGCGGTTCAAATCTAAGTCCGAGAAGAAAAGAGAGAAGCATCTTAAGGCCTTAAAAAGACTTAAGAGAAACCAGAATAGGTATTAATTTTTGATTTTTTTTATTTCCACAAATATTTAACAGTGTAGATGGGTGATTATTATGTCTAATAGCCTTTTTAAAGATGCGCTTGCAGATGCCAAGAAACTTCGCGAAATCGCGGAGCAAAATGCCAAGAATTCAATTATAGAGTCGATAGCCCCAAAGATTCGAGAAATGATCGAAAAACAGATCCTCGGGGACTTTTCTGATTTGAATGATGAGGCAGATATTTTTGAGTCTGACGAGCATGACCAGGAACTTGATCTCACAGTAGAGGCAGCTCAAGAGTTGCAGAAAATGCTGGGCGGGGTCACTGATGAGAAAATCGAACTTTCAGCTCGTAGACTTGAAGAAACTGTTGCGGAACTTACCGTTCAAGTTTCTGCTGGTGTAAACGAGGAAGTGCTTGAAGCTTTCGAAGCTAAAGTCGCTGAACTCACTGAGCAAAAGCTTGTGTTAGCAGAAGATGTTGAAAATGAATTTGCTGACAAGTACAATGTTCTTTGGGAAAACCTGAACGAAGCAAATGCTCAGATTCAAGTCGCTCATAAGGCTACAGTTCGTGTTGAGGCTCTGCAGGAAGTATTCTCAGAGATCACAGAAAAGAATCCAGCTGAATTAAACGAAGCGGATCTTAATAACTACATAACACTCGTTGGAATTGCAGACACAGCAATTCGAACACTACTTGAAAATTTAGACGAGCGTGCAAATGATAACAGCATGCTTTCACAAACCTTTACTAATCTTTTAGAGACCGTAGAAAATAACAAAAAGGAGCTTGGAACAATGAAGAGATCTCTACGCGACCTTCTTTCTGAGGAAAGAATTACCATTGAACTTGACTTGGGGGATGACGTAGAAGTTGATGCCTCTGAAGTTGTTGCAACTGTCGTTGACGCTGAAGAAGACGAAGAAGCTGAAGGCGAAGAAGTCGAAGGCGAAGAAGCTGAAGAGCTTGCAGTTGACGATGAGCTTGACGCTGTTGAGGACGAAGAAGAGGCAGAAGAAATGGTTGCCGAAGAAGATATCGTTCTTGAAGTTGACGGTGATGACCTTGAGGCAGCCCTCGCTGAGATGGTTGCTGAGATGACAGAAGCATCTGAAGAAGATGCAGAAGATCTGAATGAGTCCGAAGAAGTTGAACTTACCGACGACACAGTCATCGAGATATCTGAGTCCATGCTCCGTGATGAACTTGCAAAAATTCGCTCCCTTAACGAAGCTGAAGAAGCTGAAGAAGTTGAGGAAGAAACAATTAATGAAAATGAAGAAGCCCAAGAAGTGGTCGCCGAAGAGCAAAATGACCAACTTAATGAAAAACTCGAAGCATATGAAGAGGCAATTGATGAGCTTAAGGGCCAGCTCGGAGAGATGAACCTCTTTAACGCAAAACTACTCTACACTAATAAGCTGCTTATGAATAGTGATCTGACTCAGGCACAACGCGCACGTGCCATCGAATCACTCGATGAGGCGAGAAGCTTGAGAGAAGTGAAGCTGCTTTTCAAGACTCTTACTGAGTCTTTTAACAAGCGTTCTAAGGAAACAGTTACTGAATCCAAGCAACGCATCGTTGGTTCTGCAAGTCGTGCAACGCGTACCGCAGGTGCTTCCCTGAATGAATCCACTGAGGCTTCACGTTGGGCAACGCTGGCAGGAATTAACAAGTAGTACTTTATTTCTTTTAATAAATTTTTTAACACTAACATAAATCTTTTAAGGAGATTTAAAATGAATAAGTTTTCTCTTGAGTCTTTGACTGAGGGAATCCGCTCTCGTCACTTGGGTGAAGAAAACGCTCGCCTGACAGAGAAGTGGGGTCGCACAGGTCTTCTGCGTGGTCTTGATGGTGTTGCTCGTGAAAACATGGGTCGCCTTCTTGAGAACCAGGCAGCAGAACTTCTTCGTGAGCAGTCCTCCATCTCTACAGGTGGCGGCGGTCTCGCATCCTCTGGTGACCTTCGCGGTTTCTCTAACATCGCATTCCCAATCGTCCGCCGTGTCTTCGGTGGTTTGGTTGCAAACGAGCTGGTTTCCATCCAGCCAATGAGCCTTCCTTCCGGACTGCTCTTCTACCTTGATTACACCTACGGCTCCAACGTTGGTGGTGACGCATCCCTGACCACAGGCGACGCAGGTACCAACAACCAAGAAACATACAGCCGTGGTGATTCTATCTACAACAACCCAACAGGCAAGGGCGTCCGCTCCGGTTCTTTGGCAACAGGCGGTCAGTACGATCTCGCAGGCGCAACCTACTCCAAGGTGCACAGCTCCTCTCTGATCAACTCTCTCGTTGCTTCTGGTGCGTTCCAAGGCACAACAAGCCTCATTGATGGCGCAGTTTGCTTTGCAACTGGTACAGACGGTCGTCTGCTCCAGTTCGACCCACAGGTTACAACCCTGATCGAAGAAGATGCAGCTTCAGGTCTTGCAATTGATGGAAGCGGTCAGTTCCAGCTTCTTATGATTGACTTGAATGAATTTGCTGACACTGTTGATCTGACAAATGTCAAGGATATTTCCTTGTTTGCAGCTCAAAATACAGTTGGCATGGCTGTCCCAGGTGAAGATTTCCAAGGTGGACAGAATGTTCTTAACATTCGTCGTTTGAACCAGCTTGGTACATTTACAGGTGGCGCTTTTACAGCTAATCCTCTAGTCACACGTGACACCGCTAACTCTGTTCTTCTTGCAGTTGTTTCTGGTACACACGTTGGCGTCCAGACTGGTGGCTCAACAAACCTTACAGCATCTTTCGCAATTGCTGACTCTCTGAACGTCGAAGACGGTGTCGGTTCCACCCTCACCATTCCTTCCTTCGAGTCTGACTTCGGTGCAACACCTTCCCCAGTCATTCCTGAGATTGACATCAAGGTTGAGTCCATCGCAGTTACAGCAGCAACTCGTAAGCTGCGCGCTCGCTGGTCCCCAGAACTCGCACAAGATCTCAACGCATACCACTCGCTGGATGCAGAAGTTGAGCTCACACAGATCCTCTCCGAGCAAGTTGCTCTGGAAATCGATCGCGAGATTCTTAACGACCTCCTCACCGAAGCACGTGGTGCAAACCTCTTCTGGTCCCGTGCACCAGGTAAGTTCGTCAACAAGGAAACAGGTTCAGAAGTTGAGCTTTCTTCCGCGCTGGCAGCTGGCCCACGCTTCACAGGTACAGTTCGCGAATGGTACGAAACACTCGTTGAGACAATCATCGACGTTGCAAACACCATTCACCGTAAGACTCTGCGTGGATCTGCAAACTTCATCGTGGTTTCCCCTGATATGGCAACCATCCTTGAAGCTTCCGTCCTCTACCGTCCATCCTACAGCTTGGACGGGGAAGGTCAAGTCTCCAGCCCATTCACACTGGGTGCAGAGAAGGTTGGTACATTGAGCAACCGCTTCACGGTCTACAAAGATCCTTACTTCCCACGTAACAAGGTTCTCGTTGGTTACAAGGGCGGATCTTACCTTGAGACCGGATACGTATACGCTCCATACGTACCGCTGATCGTCACACCTACCATTTTCGCACCAGAAGACTTCACACCTCGCAAGGGCGTGATGACTCGCTACGGTAAGAAGATGGTTCGCGCTGACTTCTACGGAACAGTTACCTGCTTGGATCTCAATGTGATCTAATCGGAAACTAGTTTCCAATAGGATTTGATTCCTAGAAGGGCCGCCCATTCGGGCGGCCCTTTTTTTTGCTCGAATTTAGACTGAAGATTTGAAGTTTGATTGATGTATCTTCTTCAAGTCGATACTTAGTTATGTCCAACTGGGTATTTAAGGAGAGATGCGTGGCAACTTTTGCAAACACATTAAACCCAACACCTTTTGGTGCTTTTGACACTGATGTAGATTTTCAAACAGATGCTGACAGTATGGTCACTTTTGTTAAAAGAAAACTCGGCGATGATATTCTCTCTGTCGAGCTAACAAAAAAGCAAGTCTGGGCGTGTTTTGAAGAAGCATTCTTTCAGTACGGCCAAATTGTCAATGAGTACCAAGCAAGATCGCAGCTTTCTACATTTTTAGGAACTCCTACAGGTTCTCTTTCTGGTTCTGAGCAAAAATACCCAAGAGATACACTTGAGTTTTTGGTAAGGCAAGCTGAGCCCTATGCTTTTGAAGCATCAATTGGAGGAAACTATAATTCAATATCTGGATCTATTACCCTTGAGGCAGGTAGACAAGATTACGATCTCTATGATGAACTCAAGGATGAAGGTGGTGATTTATTATTCTCCTCTTCTTTAAATAAAAATAATACGAGAATGAAAATTCAAGAAGTGTTTCACTTCAATCCACAGGCTGCGTATCGATTTTTTGATACAACATCAGCTATCAACTATCTCAACAATGAGTTTAGTTTTGAATCTTTCACTCCTGAAACTATCTTTTATGTGTTGCCTGTTTTTGAAGATATCTTAAGAGCAGGACAGATGAACGTTTCTCACCGAGTACGTAGATCAAATTATTACTACAAAGTAATAGGTACAAAAATTAGAATATTTCCAATGCCAACGGGAGATCAAACAAATAGAAATCTTTGGGTCAGAGTAGGATTTGCTCCTGATCCACTTGATCCTCCTTTTGGAGATGATACTATATACGGGGTTTCTAACCTTTCAAATGTACCGTTTGGTGATCTTGAATATTCTCGAGTGAATAGCATTGGTCGACAATGGGTAAGACAGTATACACTTGCATTGGCAACAGAGCTTCTTGGGCACGTTAGATCTAAATTTTCTACGATGCCAATTCCAAATAACACCGTCCAGCTTGATGGATCTACATTGGTTACGCAAGGTCGTGATGATAAGAGGGAGTTAAACGGAAAACTTCGTGAAATGCTTGAGTCTCTTACATATGACAAGATTATCGAAATGAACGCAACCAAAGCTGAAAACATTCAGAGACAACTTAAGACAGTGCCGATTCCAAATGGTCGCGCTATTACAATGGGGTAGGGTAAAAATTGGGTAGATTATTTATCACACCTAGAGAGATTGATTTAGTCAATGATCTCACAAAAGAATTGATAAAAGATGTAGTGGGCCAAAAGATCTACTACTACTCTATTTCTCTTACCAAGACAAAGATTAATACGCTTTATGATGAAGCTCCTGAAAAAATCTTTGAAAACCCCGTTGAGATAAACTGTTTTGTAAATTACAAAGAACCCTCTTATAACATCGGTAAGTTTGGTGTTGATGAGACACAAAATATCGAAGCATATATTCAATATCGAGATCTTGTCGATAAAGGCATTGAGATTGATGTGGGTGACTTCTTTTCCTATGGTGATGTCTTCTTTGAGATTACTTCTGCAACAAAAATTAAAGAGCTGTTCGGTCAGATCGAATACGGTGACGGATTTAGGCTTATTGGTAAACAGGCAAGAAAAGAACAGTTTGTTACACACGTTATTGGACCTACTGATGAAAAATACTCTGATGAAGATGCAGTACAGGAAACTTTTGTACAGCAAAGAGGATTTGAATCTAACAAAGAAGGTGTCACCGGAGACATTAGAGATCTTCAAAAGCGTGATGTTCTTGATACACCTCTTTCTGGTCCTCAAGAAGTGTCACCTAAAGGTTCCAATTCAGAAGCTGGATCTTCTTTTTACGATGATGAGTGATCAAAATGTCTACTAGAGATAGCTTAAAAAAACCACACGGTGCAAATGATTTTATCCCGTCAGGTCTTGAGGGAAATAACATTCCTAGTGATTTTCACTTGCCTTCTTGCGGACTTGAAGATATTGACAAGGCTTTCTTTGATCTTTTTGACCAGCAGTTAAATTTCAATATTGAGAACAAGAGTAAGACTCTGACTGTACCTGTAGTTTTCGCAACGGGTGAGAGATTTGCCATCGTCAAGAGAAGAAAACCTTTGAGAGATCAAGCTGGTGCACTTATTCTTCCAGTGGTTGCTATAAGGCGCTCATCCATCGACCAGTCTCCTGCAACTGAAAGGCTGGCAGACGTTGGTGACCTAGTAATCAAAAGAAAACTTAGTGACAAGGACCCACAATATCAGAACTTAATAAACAAGCCAAACTTAAAAAATCAAGATAATGTGGCAGACAATTCTCATAATAATAGTGCTGATAATCCTGAAGGAGCACAGCCAGGGACTGTAAATTCAAGAAGGCCTCGAACCCAAGAGACAGTCAATGTTCAAACAGGAAAACTACTCGCTCCTAACTTAGGAGACAACATATTCGAGATACTCACGATACCCTTCCCACATTTTATAACTGTGAATTACGAGGTTACATTCTGGACGCAATACATGTCACATATGAACCAACTTATAGAAAAGTTCGTTAGTTCATACACAGGGAACAGGAATCAATTTAAGATCGAGACCGACAAAGGCTACTGGTTTGTTGCTTACGCAGCAAATACTGTGACTAACGCTGATAACTTTGATAATTTCTCTCAAGATGAGCGTCTAGTCAGGTACACATTTAACATGTCTGTTCCCGCTTACATAGTCGGAACTCAAAATCCTGGACAAATGAATCCAATTAGAAGATATGTTTCTGCGCCTGATGTTTCCTTTGAAATATTCACCGCCAATGCCCCTATTGTTGAGCATCCTAACCAGCTTCCTGACCCAACAGGTGATATCGATAAGTTTATTTTAAATGATATCGAGCAAATAAATACAGCTGGAAATGAGATAGAGGATAGAAGAATTCAATATCTAAAAGCAGTCAATAAAATACGAAATCCGTTTTCCGGAAAAGATGAAATTGAGTATTTAAAAGTTTTGACAAGAAATCAACGTCAAGGTGAAACAGTTGTCAGTTCGAGAATAATTAACAAGATTGATGACATATAAAGACTTTTGGCTTTTCTCCTCATAATTATTACGTTACTATAGTGACTACTGTAGGAGATTAATCACATGGCAGAAAAGACTTTTAGATCTCCGGGCGTATTTGAGAACGAGGTAGATCTCACTCAAAGAACCCAAGGTCCTCTTGGCACCCCCGCAGGTATTGTTGGAACCGCAGAGAGGGGTCCTGCATTTGTCCCTGTTACCGTTGGTAGCATGGCAGATTTTGAAACAAAGTTTGGTAATCTTGACTCTAAAAAATTTGGACCATACGCTGTAAAGGCATTCTTAGACCAGGCAAGCTCCGCAACTTATGTAAGAGTTCTCGGTGGAGGTGCTAACGCATCTGACGCAGATATCTCTACGACAGAATCTCAAGGCTCTGTAAGAAATGCTGGTTTTGTACTTGCACCTGACACATCTGATCCCCGCCAAGTCAAGGGTGCAGTTCAGATGATCGCAGCTCGACATTATGTTTCTGCATCTGAGACATATTCTCCTAGAATATTCACCGACAATGATTCTTATCCTGGCGGTGGGGCAGATGGATTTGTAAATCTTGTTCGAGGCGTAATTTTTACAACAAACACGTCAGCTGTTGGGGTCTTGAATGGCGCGCAATTTGGTGACGATATTGCCGCTGCAGACAATACCGGTGTGCTGGAAACATCCGGCCTGATGAAAGATAAGTTTAAGATTTACATTTCTTCATCAAACGATTCTTTTGGAACTACTGATGGCGAAGCAGGTGTTAAAATCTTCACAGCTTCTCTTGATCCAAGAGATAAGAACTACATTAGAAACATTCTTAACACCAATCCTGATAAGTTCGAAGAAGAGCAGCACTTGCTTTATGCTGCTTATGACGTAGAAGCATCTATTGCTGCAGTAACAAACAGCGGTATTGGTGTAGCAATGCTTTCAGGGTCTGGTAACTCGTCTGTTAACAATCCTGCCGGAGATGCATTCTTAGCTTCTTATGGTAGGCTTGATACGAGATTCACAACTCCTAGCACAACCGAGATAATCTCTCAGCCTTACGGTAAAAAAGAGTTTGATCTGTTTCACTTCGAATCTCTAGATGATGGAGCATTTTCAAACGACAAGTACAAAGTTTCTATTGCAAACATTAAGGGATCAACAGACCCACTTAATCCATACGGAACTTTTACGGTTTTCGTACGTGCATATGATGATTCTGATTCTTCTCCTGAGATCATTGAGCAATTTCCAAATTGTAATCTGAATCCAGACTCCGAATCTTTTATCGGAGCAATGATCGGTGATAGAAGGCTTAAATATAACTTTGATGCAGCTGATGAGTCTGAAAGAAAATTGGTTTCTTTGGGATCTTACTCAAATAAGTCAAACCTTATTAGAGTCGTTTTAAGCGCTGAGCTTCAAAGCGGAGAAGTTCCTAAGACTGCTTTGCCTTTCGGATTTAAGGGTTTGCCTGTTCTGAAGACAAATGATGCGCTAACTGATCTCCCTGGAGCGACACCAAGGCTTCATGCTAAAGGTCTTAAGGGTGCCGCAAGTGGATTAGCAGCAAATATATCAGGATCGATTATCCCACCTGTTCCTTACGTGTTTAAGGTTACTAAGGGTGCAGTTTCTACTTCTCCCACATTCGCAGGTGAGCCTGGAGCACTTGAGGACGAAGATCCTAGCATTTACTGGGGCGTTAAAACAACGCTTCTTGCTCCTGACTCCGAGCTTCATCCAAATGCCACGGGAAGAACAGCAAATGCAGTTTTGAATTCTAACCTAAATGGAGGTGTAAATCAAGGCCTTAAAGATATGCTGAAATTCTCTGGTATCTCCTTGATGGACAACTTAATGACAGGTTCAGGTCAAAACGATCTTAATAACAATAAGTTTACACTCGCACGAGTTGCTCTTTCCACTCAGGCAGGACTTTCTGCAACAGGCTTCTACAGCGATACAGAAATTACAGGTGCAGTTGGTCCTTACATGAGAGAAGCAGCATATCTTAGAGATGCAAAACTTGATAATGTCTCTTATGTTGCAACAGATGGCACAAGAGGAAATAGAATTACGTTTGGTACGCTCGCAGCGCAAACTTCTTCTGTTACATTCAACAAGTTTGCTGACTACATGAAGTTCACCACGGTATTCCACGGTGGATTTGATGGCTTGAACATTCTTGATAGAAATGCTGCAAGAATGAACGACAAGTCAGTTTCAATCGATGCAGGGGGTGGAGCATCTACAACGTTTACTTCACCAGGATTGGCTGTTAACGCTGCAGGATCTGGTCTTGATAACAATGGTATTAACTCCTACAGAGCTGCTGCATTAACAATCCTTGATCCCTACACAACTAATATTAATATTCTTGCAGTTCCAGGAATTAGAGAACCATTTGTTACAGACTTTGTTCTTGATAAGAACACCGAGTATGGAATGTCTCTCTACTTGATGGATATACCAAGTTACGACAAGGATCGAAACAGGCTGTACGATGACTCTTCTGTTCGTCCTGAAGTTCAAGCTACTGTCGCCAAGTTTGAAGCGCGCGGTGTAGATAACAGTTCGGCAGCTTCTTACTTCCCAGATGTTTCGATCACTGATGACACCAACAATAAAATTGTTGATGTTCCTTCCTCTGTTGCTGCGATTGGTGCACTTGCTGTCACAGATAAGACGCGCTATCCGTGGTTTGCTCCAGCTGGATTTGATCGTGGATCTCTTTCCAACGTTCAGGCAGTTAAGGCGAAACTAAACTCAGCAGATAAGGATTCCTTGTATGATGCAAGAATTAATCCAATTGCAACCTTCCCAAGAATCGGACCGGGCGGAACACCTGGATACGTGATCTTTGGGCAGAAAACACTGCAACAAGCCAGGTCGGCACTTGATCGAGTTAACGTTAGAAGAATGTTGCTTGAAGTCAAGCGCCAGGTCGTTGCTGTTGCAAACAACTTTGTCTTCGAGCAGAACACACCTGCATTAAGAAAGAAATTCGTTGCTCAAGTAACACCTTTGCTAGCAACAGTACAAGCTCAAAGCGGCATTGAGAAGTTTAAAGTGATCATGGACAACACTAACAATTCTCAGGCTGATATTGAGTCAAACAGACTGAATGGTAGAATCGTTCTTGTACCTACTAGAGCTATCGAATTTGTATCGCTTGACTTTATCATCACAAATGCTGGTGTGAGTTTCGAAGAATAGATATTTATGAAATGATATTGGAGTTTTGAGAATGGCTGAAAACATCCCAGGCGTCCGCGCAAGAGAAATTGACATCTCCCAACCTACACCTCAGGGAATCGATGGTATTCCAGCAGGTGTGATCGGGACTGCTCAACAAGGACCCGCATTCGTTCCAGTTACTATATCTAACTTCCAGGATTTTGAAGCAATCTTTGGGGTTATTGATAAAGTTAAAGATAAGTCCTTGTTCGGACCTGTTGCAGCCCAACAGTGGCTGAGAAATGCTAATGCATTAACATACGTTAGAGTTCTTGGTGCAGGTGATGGTAAACAGAGAAACAGTGATGATACCGTCACAAATGGTGGTTTTGTTGCAGGGAATCAATTGCCTCAAGCTGATGGCTTTTTAGGTGATAACCCATTTGCAAACGCTGGTGGTTTAGGTGCAGGTCGTGTATACTTCTTGGGTGCGTACATGTCCCAGTCATCTACATCGACAATATTCTCAGATGCAGGACTTCAAACTCTCGGTGAAGAGAGAGGTCATCCAATTCTTAGAGGCGTGTTGTTTGCCGCTTCAGGAACAGCCCTGACGCTTTCTTCCTCTAACGGCGTATCCAATACTCTTGCTTCCTCTGATGATTCCTCAGCAAACGTAGGCTTCATCACGGGCACAGTTAACTTTGAAAATGGCGCACCTCACTTTACAATGTTCGTAAAAGGTCTTAAAGATGCTGATCTTAACGTAATTACAGCATCCCTCGATCCTGAGCAAGAAAAGGAATATTTCGCAACTGTTTTCAATACAGACCCAGCCAAAATTGAAGAGAGAGGACACTACCTCTACACACACTATGACGTTTACTCTCAATATGCTGTCGTTACCGGATCTGGCCTTACACAAGTAGGCCCAGATATCGTAAACAAGAAAGCGCAAAGAGATGAGCAATATATTGGTTCTTCTGACTGCGTCTTCTTGACAACAGGTGCTCTAAATAGAAACACAGTGTCAGGAGATGCTCCAAACTATGAAGGATTTACAACAAGGTTTGATCATTCCAGATCGCCATTTGTAATCTCACAGAAATTTGGTGGTTCTGCTAAGAATCTATTCAAGGTTCACGCAAAAGGTGATGGAGTTATCAAGTCCAAAGCATCTGATCCTACCGGTGCGAATACCAAGTTTAAGATCTCAATTGAGAATGTGAGAAAGTCTTCTGATCCTAATAATGATTACGGAACATTCGATCTTGTAGTCAGAGATCTATTCGATCAAGACGAGCCTAGTAAGCAGATTCCTCTTGAGGCTTTCCGTGGGCTGTCTCTTGATCCAGGTGCTGATAGATACATCGGAAGAATCATTGGCGATAGAAATGTCTTCTACGACTTTGAACAGCAAACAGGATTTCAAAAAGTTGTTGTTGAAGGAAAGTACGCAAGCAGATCTAATTTGATTAGAGTTGAGATTGACTCTGACGTTGAAAATGGCGATATTGATGCAACAGCCCTCCCAGTAGGATTTAGAGGTCTCGATCACTTGATCACTTCTGGTTCTGCACCACTTACAGCAGTTCCAGACAATGATCTTCAAACACACACATCTGAGCTACTGAAGGCAACGGTTGAGCCTCCAGTACCATTTAGAGAGACACTATTGTTGGCGTCTGGAACTGCAACTGCTAAGTCAAAGGCTTCCCTTTACTGGGGCGTTCAATTCCAGAGAAAGTCTTCGACTTCTAAGCCAAATGAGGATTCTCAAGCTGAGCCTACAATTTTAAGTCACACCAAGTTCTTCCCGAACTTTTACGGCTTAAACAGCGCTAATATGAACGTGATCACAGGTTCTAATGCAGGTCAGCCAGATTCTGCAGGGATTGTGTTTGACGCAGATAGATTCAATAACAACATCTTTACTCTTGAGAACGTCCAGATTCTCACAGGTTCTGGCGATAAAGCAGATGCATCAAGTACAGGCCTCAAGGAGTGGAGATATGTTAGACAAGGAAGCATCGTTCCAAATGAAGCAGATAAGACACGAGCATGGTCTGTTGATGATACTGGTGATCAAAAGGTTTCTAACGTTTCTAAGTTCTCTTTCCCAATTCAGGGTGGATTCGATGGCGTAAACATCTTCGATTCTAGCTCTGCAAATCTCACAGAAGATGCAGCTAAGGGAGAGATGGATGACTCAAATCGAGGACAAAGAAATGGTCCAACTGTAGCTGCTTACTTCAAGGCACTTGATGTGATGGCTGACAAGTCTGATGTAGACATTCAGCTTCTTGCAATCCCAGGTATTAGACAAGAGGTGATTACTGATCAAGCAATCTTGAAGGTTGAAGACAGATTTGATGCTCTCTACCTTATGGATATCGAAGAGAGAGATAACGTCAATACTGTCGTTACGTCCTCAATCCAGAAAGATAAGATTAGCGTTGCTAATACAGTCACAGCCTTTAACGGTAGAAATCTTGACTCATCCTTTGCAGCAGCTTACTTCCCAGATGTTACAATGGAAGTTGACCAGAAATCATTGGATACACAAACCAAGGTCCTTAGAACCCAGACAACTTCTGTTGTTGTTCCGCCATCTGTGGCTGTTCTTGGGGCATTCTCTGCAAATGATAGGGTCGCGTTCCCGTGGTTCGCACCTGCAGGATTTAGCAGAGGCGCACTTGCCGGCGTATCCGAAGTCAAGACCAAGCTGAATGAAGAAAACGTTCAAGATCTGAACAATGCTAAGATCAACCCAATCCAGACATTCCCGAATTCTGGTCCGGTGGTCTTCGGTCAAAGAACTCTGCAACAAGCTGCATCCGCACTTGATAGAGTGAACGTAAGAAGACTTCTCATCGACATTAGGCGCTCGGTGCGTCAAGCAGCAAATCAGATCTTGTTCGAGCCAAATAGAGAAGCAACACTCGCAAGGCTTAGTGCTCGAGTTCGACCAATCTTGCAGAATGTACAGCAGAACGCAGGTATTGATAGATTCAAGGTTATTATCGATGCCTCTACGACATCTCAAGCTGATGTTGAAAACAACATCGTAAGAGGTAAAATCTTTATCCAGCCAACCCGAACCGCCGAATTCATCTCTCTCGACTTCGTCGTCACAAATGCGGGTGTAGAAGGAATTTAATTCACATGAGAATATTTTTTGGTGTGATGTATATTTATAATGAGAGAGATGTTAGGAGCTTGTAATGGCAGAAACACTATCAGTCGCAGAGATGCTTCCAAATAAGTTTGAACCGAAACGCAAGTTTCGATGGGTTTTTGCCATAGAAGGCATTGATGCATTCTTAATGAAGACCGCAGCCCGCCCACAGATCCAAACAAACGACCAAGCAATCCAGTTCATTAACCACACACGCTACGTCACAGGAAGAACTACGTTCCAGACAATGACTGTTTCTCTCTATGATCCTATCGCCCCTTCCGGCGCACAGCAGGTTATGGAGTGGGTGAGAACTCACTTTGAGTCTGTATCAGGTCGAGCAGGCTACGCTGATTTTTACAAGCGTGATTGCCAGATCAAGATGTTGGATCCAGTAGGTACAGTTGTTGAGCTCTGGGACATCAAGGGCGCATTTATTACAAATGCTAACTTTGGTACAGACTTGGATTACAACTCTGAAGCTCCTGCAGATATTCAGATGACCCTGAGATTTGACAACTGCGTCCTTCAATACTAGATTAGAAGACAATACAAGAAACTGCATGGATTGCTCTTTGAGAGCAAGATAAAAAAGTAGTGTCTTCGTTTAACGTCTCTCTCACGTTAACATACAATATACATGAATTGAAAGGACACCAGTATGTCTCGTAAAAATGATATCTTTACTGATGGGGGTATGCATGAGCAGATGATGCAGCCCTCCATTGAGAGAATGCAGCAGGATTTAGGATTTGACATTCCTGTTGAACAGGTACCTCTGCCTTCTCAAGGCCTGGCGTATCCTGTAGGGCATCCACTTCACGGAAAAGTTGCCGTTGAAATCAGGGCAATGACGGCAAGAGAGGAAGATATCCTCACGTCAAGAGCTCTTATTAAGCAAGGAACAGTTATCTCACATTTGCTCTCCTCTTGCTTGATGGACAAGACAATAGATACGAGATCCATGCTTAGCGGGGATCGCACTGCAGTCATGATCGCTCTTAGAATTACGGGATACGGTGCTGATTATAATATTGAGCTTGATTGCCCAGCATGCGGAACGCATCAACAATGCGAGCATAATTTGGCTGAGCTCCCAATTAGAACCCTCGATCTCCAGCCTGTTGAGCCAAACACAAACTTGTTCGCATTTAAGTTGCCCATGTCAGGAAAGACAGTTCACTTTAGATTTGCAACAGGTGAAGATGAGGAAGAGCAAGCACTTCTCGCAGAGAGAAAGAGAAAGCAAGGCTTCGCTGCAGACAGCTTGGTAACAGATAGGCTCCAGAGAGTAATTGTTTCTATCGATGGCGAAACTTCAGGTGGTAAGATCAATCAGTTTATTAGAAACATGCCTGCTAGAGACTCTCTCACACTGAGAAGGTACATTGACGCTCATGAGCCTTCGGTGCTAATGTCAGCACCCTTCACATGCATTAATTGCGGCTACGATGAGGAGGTGGGCCTTCCGATAGGCCCATCGTTTTTTTGGCCTGAAACCTAGTGATAGAGACATCTACCTAGAACAAACATTTCTTCTGATGTATTACGGTGGCTTTACTTACACCGAAGCATATAAGTTGCCGATTCAATATCGCAACTGGTTTATTGATAGAATAAACAAAGAATTTAAGAAGGCAGCTGAAGCAGGTGAATCTGCCCAGACCAGAGCTGCACACCAAAACGATCCAACATCTAGAGCGATGATGGGGAACTCTAGAACAGAAAGTCCTTCTAGGATTCGAAGATTTACGTAACTGTATATTTAATAAATGCTGATAAGCAAATTCCCCAAACTGGTGTAGAGCATGGCAGATCTTAATAATCTTATTGAAAAGTTAGAAGCCCTATCAGGACAAGGTGCTTCTGATGCCATTGCTGTCACAACAGAAAGATTAAGAGAACTAAGAGATCTCGTTTCTCAGATCGAAGCAGAAAGTCCTGGCGGTCTATCAACTACCCAACAACAAAGGGTCAATACTGCTAAGGCTATAATTAAGCAAGCAGGTGACGCAGCTAAGAGCTACGGAAAATCAGCTGTTTCCGCTGCGATGTCTACTAATGACATGACAGAAGCTCTAAAAACTGCATCAAAAGCTGCTGTAGCCGGAGGCTTAGCAGGCGGTTTAGCTAAGATTGGTGCCGGATTAGATAAAGCGGCTTTTGAAGCGTCTAATTTCAATGAAGTTTTCAAGTCGCTTGGATTAGGGGCAGCCTCAGGTTTTGCAGATGCCTTTCAAGCGATGTATGACAAGGGCGTCCTTCCTACGCTGCAGGCTACTCAAGAGGAGTTTGGTACGCTCTTTGGTGAAACCAAAAGAATGGTTGATGGAGCATCACGATCTCTTATAGGTGATCTCGCAAGATCTGCTGATGAAACTGCTGCAATGGCTGATAAGCTCGGAAGAAGCTTAGATG
>Ga0255761_10000043_pt1 | contig 113468 bp, 102 predicted proteins | sample 071ome_29_FD_179961 | JGI IMG/M metagenome (GOLD analysis project Ga0255761, IMG submission 179961) | Coastal salt marsh microbial communities from the Groves Creek Marsh, Skidaway Island, Georgia - 071407BT metaG (version 2) | ecosystem: Environmental > Aquatic > Marine > Intertidal zone >... | reverse complement strand
TATCCTCGCCGGATACCCTCTCGGTTGTAAAAATTACCTCAATATCCGACAACTCACAGTTTTTACACTAAACGAAGAAGTGTAAATATTTACTTGAACTGATATTGAAATTTCATACAAATGGTAGAGAGAACAGAGAAAGTGTCACTGTAATCTATGAGTCAGAGATGGTGTAAATATCGTTTTTCTCTCGCTGAGATGTAAGTCGTTTCGTATGCCAAGGTTTACTAAAGGTTTACTACGCTCAGATACGACTAAAATACTCTTTATTATCAAGGATTTATAGATGTCTCAGTTTGTTTACACTATGACAGGGGTTAGCATATAACCATATATATCAAGCACTTAGAGACTGCCAATAGTTATACATTTGTTATACGATGAACAGCAGAACAATGACTTACTGCTAAAGTTATACAAAGTTCTATACAAAATACGGTGATCCTGAGTGCCAGAACGCATCCTCGAACACATACTCCCTAAGAAACTCACTCTTGTCCTGAGAACATGGACTACCAAGGACGGGGAAGAGAACCAACACTACGTGCCGAGTATTTGAACCATCTCGAAGGCTCATTACAAGTGCAAGATAGTTTTATAAAACTACATAAAAAATAATAGATGAAATTAGCCAGACCAATAAAAGCAAGGTAATTTCATAATCCGATACTCGTAGCGCAAATTAAGCATAATCTAGATTATTTCTATTTGAATCTCAGAGTGTTTAATATTTGCTACCCTATGATTAATTGATAATACGGCAAGCCTTGCGCAAGTTCTTGGACCTGGTTGAACAATAGGCACAGAGTCAATTCATTAGAAAGGGCAATCTTTGAATCTTGACTCAAAACACTGTGCTGCCAGAGCCTGACCCTCCGTAAGTTGTTCGGGTGTTAGTTCATCTGCGGCGGAAGCTCTGTTAGCCCTTGCACTATCTAAACCAAGTGCTACTGATATTGAGAACCATACATAGGCTCGAGTTAAATTCTGCGGAACACCTTGGCCATTGGCATACTTCCAACCAAGATTGTTTTGAGCGGTGGCATTACCTTGCTCTGCTGCTAACCGATACCATTTTACCGCCTCAAAATCATTCTCTGGAACGCCTTCTCCTTTGTCATACATCACACCAAGATTTAACTGAGCATTTGCGTGCCCTTGTTCAGCAGCTAGCCGATACCATTTAAGTGACTCAATATTATTCTCAGCAACACCTTCTCCTTTGTCATACATCACACCAAGATTTAACTGAGCATTTACATGCCCTTGCACGGCAGCTAGCCGATACCATTTAATGGCCTCAGTATCGATCTCTGGAACACCTTCTCCATTGTCATACTTATTACCAAGCTCGAATTGAGCTTTGACATTACCTTGTTCTGCGGCCAATCGATACCATTTAATGGCTTGGGTAGGATTCTTTGGAATACCTTCTCCATAAACCATCATCTTGGCAAAATTATATTGAGCAGCAGGATTACCAAGTTCTGCTGCCTGCAGAAACCAATATGCCGCCTCGGCGTCGTTTTCTTCGATCATATCACCATCAGCTAACATCTCAGCATACATGAGTTGGGCATCAATATTATCTAGCCCTGCGGCCATCCGTAGATATTTGGTTCCCTCATCTAAATCCCTTTGTTCGCCTTCTCCATAGATATAAACCAAACCAAGCCTGTACAGTGCATCAGCATCCCCTTTCTCAGCTGCTTGTTTAATGTCATTAAGGTCATTTTGCCCAAGTGCTATGACGGGAATAAGCAGGACTAAGAGGAGGGGTTCTCTCATAACAAAACGACATAGAAACTTCGCAATTTCTAACATAACACCTCACATAGAAAGGTTTGAAAACCAACTTTTTGTATCTGAGTGGGATGGTAACGGTGCAGCTATAACATCCACTCCAGCCTAAAATTACAAGAAAAAGTAGAATTACATATTGGCGCTATACTCTTGTAACTTTGGCAGTAGTCACTCTAACCAGTTTGAACAGATAGTCTCAAGGGTATTTTATAGACTTATTTTAGACGGGGGGAGAGGCTATTATTAAATTTGATCCGCAGAGCTTCAAACTAGTGGCTATAAGGATAATTGTCTTCTTAGAATGTAGGTAATAAGAAAGTTTGGGGACTGCTCCTAATATTTTATTTTTTTCATTAAATTCAATAGCATATAGTAAGACCCGCGCTGTTTATATTGCTTACTTTTGATGCCGTTTTTAGTAGAATTCTCATCATAAGACGTAAATAGAACTTTTTTTTACAACAATGGTGCTTTATGGTTCTTAATGATCACAATGTACGTGTAAGTCTCAATCAAGACGAACTAGTGTCATTGAAAGACCTATCTCTGTCCCTAACTTCGATACCCAGATTAGAGAAACGTTATTGGATTGGAGCTTTCTTAATTTGCGCTCAAGCAATAATTTTAGGTCTTGTCGGGATCATCTCACCAGAGTGGTTTATTGAACATTTGCTTTCTCCATCTATAGAAGAAACCGATTTTCTTATTAGGAATACCCGAATTCGGGGAATAGTTGTAATTCTTTTGACCTTGTTCTGGTTATCTAAAATGTATGATGAGAAATAGTCTACAAGAATCACGAATGTTGCTATGGTTTGGGTTGTCGTTATGTCTATAGGTGATTTTCTAAAAGTATATTTTTTAGGAGTTATCGAGGCAACTTCTGAAGCGATATTATTTACGGCTTGGAGACCGACAGTAGTGTTCTTAATTTATAACATGAGAATTAAGATGAATGACTACTTCAGGGCAAGAAAACTTCATCAGCTAGATCAATAAGTTTTTATAAAGAAATATATAATCAAAAAATTGGAATATATTTGTTTTTGAAAACAAAGTCCTATATTAAAGCGAAGTAGTGGTTCAGCCATATACGCAAAAAGCTGTTTCCCCTTCCCTATCTGTACCCATGCTGCTCCCATCTTTCCTCCTATCTAGGGAGGACTCCGGTTATTACTAGGGGTGTTAAGAAATAGGTACAAGAACCCCCGCCCCAAACTGGTTAACACTGCCAAGCCTTCAAAACATCAGCCTAAATCTATATACCTGTACCCTGCCCCCATGGCATCGTGCCCCCGGCCCAAGCAAGGCCTATGAACGCTCCTGAGAGTCTCTGTGTTGCACTGTGGGAGCGACTACAACAAAAGAGGATCAACACATTCAAGTTTTTGTGGGGCTTTTAGCGGGCAGTAGACGTTTTAAGTCCCTTGATAGTGAACTCGTTGGCTAGACAGCAAGTAAATTGTATGTATAACGAAGCCCAATGTACCTTTGGAGAGTCTTACGGTCAGCCCCTGGGAACCACATTTACTTTGTATATCAGTAGTCTACAGCTTTACGACTCCTCAAAATCCCATGGTACACCCATACCACTTTTTTCCAGAGATACGATAGTGGCATCCACAATTTGGGTTTTGGAGCTGATGACGACCATCGCTAGGCTAACCATACTTTCAATTTATGTCACTATTGTTGCAAAAACAAAGTACCTGAAAAGCTCAAATTTGATTGAGAATGAGGAGCTGCATGTTTATATAAATCAAGCGTAAACTCATCTTGGAAGACCTAGCCTAATACATCTATATAGAAATAAATTGATATATTTTAGGAGTTTACAGCATCGCTAAATATATTTACTCTGACCAGAGACAATAGAAATTATAAGGTCATATATCTCATTGTTTAAAAAGCAATTATATGTTTGCGCATCAAAATTATATGAAATGTACTCTTTCTAAAGATCATTGTGATTGCCCAATATATATTGAAGGCAGTATTGAAACTACTTCTTCATCTATAAATAAACAGAAAACTATATAACTTAAAAAATAAAATTTTTTAGAGCAATCTAGGATGAAAAAAAATATTCTGCGAGAACTTTTTTTATTCTCTTCAGTTGGTCTTGGCGTAGGCTTCTTAATGACAATTGTTGCCAATTTGTTTGTCATTGGTGTTGAGTATGGAAAAGAATTGCGTGACTCCCAATCCTTAATGAACTTTTCTATTGGTTCAAATAATTATTCGCTGACACCAATGATAAGTCTTGTCGTTGCAGCGTTCATTATCATGTGGTTAAAAAAAATTCTAAAAATAATAGCCTGGGCAGGACCTGCTGATAGTATATATGCGGCGCACAACCCTACCAAACCTTTAGATTTGAAGATTGGAATAGCCTCTACATTGGCCGCATTTATTTCTGCATCTGGTGGCGCTTCTGTTGGGCAATATGGTCCTTTAGTGCATTTTGGTGGCACGGTTGGAGCTGCATTTAAACGTTTATTCAATTCTACGCTCAGTCAAGATATTTGGCTTGGTTGTGGAGTAGCTGCAGCAATCTCTGCAGGTTTTAATGCACCGCTGGCTGGAGTGCTATTTGCTCACGAAGCTATCCTCAGGCATTTTTCTCTTCGCGCCATTGTCCCTATATTTATCGCTTCCGTCAGCGCAAACACTTTTGATTTTATTTTATTTCCTAGCACCCAAGCCTCATTTCGTTTGAACATAGAACCACCGCCATTGACTGAAATTGTTCCTTTACTCCTGGTATTTGCGCCGCTGCTGTCTTTTCTTGCCACTGCTTTCATGATGAGTATTAGATTTATGCAACGATTTGGAGGCTCCTTAAATAAAAACAATATTCCTGCTCCTTTACTTGCAGCATTAATATGTGGGTCTGTAGGGGTTTTTCTACCCGAGATTCTTGGTATAGGTGGAAATACTATAAACAACATAATAAGCGGCTCATACTCTATAACGATGCTTATATTGCTGCTAGCAGGGAAGTTTGCTATGACCGCTTTGTGCCTTGGGTTTGGTCTCTTTGGCGGGATTTTTTCACCATCGCTATTTCTTGGCGTAGCTGCAGGAGCCCTTGTTGGCCAATTTATGGTAATACTCGGTTATCCTGAATTAGCTGAGATGCTCAGCATTGCAGGGATGGCCGCAGTCAGCTCTGCAATTGTTGGAGCACCTATAGCCTGCATTATTATAGTGATGGAACTCACTCGTTCTTACGACCATGCCGTGATTTCCATGCTGGCGGTAATTATTTGTAATCTAGTTTCACATAGAATAAATAAAGGTTCTTTTTTTGACAGGCAACTTTTAGATAGAGGCATAAGTATCCATGACGGCAGAGATAGTATTCTACTCGCGGAAACAACAGTTGAAGCTTATACCAAGAAAGACCAAATAGTCTTACGCCGAGATTGCGATGGTAACGAAGGCTACATCTTAATGAGTAAAAACCAAGCCACTGAAGCATATATTTGCGATGAAAATAACATATTATTAGGCAAGGTTACCCTCTTTAATGCTATTACTGCCGGCAACAATCGTCTAGACAGTTTGATGGATTCTGATCCACTCAGTTTTTTTAATGACGAATCGCTTTCTGGAGCGATGGAGAAAGCTGCTCTGTTTGTCGGCGAAAATATACCTGTTGTAGATCGCGAATCGAATACATTGCTTGGAATCATGACAGAGGGTGACCTCTTTCATGCAGTGCTTGCAGTTCAACAAGAAGCTAAAGCTTTAGAGAAGAATTAACGTGTGAGTATTTTGACCAGACGACGTCGTCTTGCTGTTGAATGGGAGTTATTGACTAGTGACTGAATCCTTTCCTGTTGCACCCCTTGCTTTAAGGTAAAATATTTCGCCTGCAAATCAACAGCCATTTCGGCATCAGCAATAGTTATATAGCCTAAGCCTAGGCCAGGAAACCCCCTTTGAATTTCATTAATTAATTTTTCATCATCTTGTTTGATTTTTGATCCTTCCATGAACGCAATCACTCTCAACTTATCTCTTTCTGAGCGACTTGCTGCTTCCAATTGAATTCCCTCCAATACATTAGAGAAATACTGAGGAAGCTCTTTTTGACGACGACCACTACAAACAAATACTTCAACATCTTTTTGATCTTTCAAGATATTAATTATCAAACGTACATAGTACCGCTGTAACAATAAATTGGATCCATCGAGTACTATATGAGGGTTTTTATAAAAAAGCACTATATCAAGTATTTCAGCACAAACTTCTAAATCAGCTTTTGCTAGAAATTCGTCTTGATATTTTTCTACCAACTCTAAACCTCTAATTTTCATCACCCTTCTTACTCTAGCCAATTAACTTACCATCAGCATCAAAAAGCATTGACTTTGGAACAAATGGATCAGGCTTTCTAATTGCCTTTCCTTCTTTTTCACGAATCGTCCCTAAACTAAATATATAAGCAATTACTTGCGCAACAGCTTGATATAATATTTCTGGTATTTCTTCGCGTTCAGCTACGGTAAAAAATATTGCTCTTGCAAGTGCGGGAGCTTCAAAAACAGGAATATCTAACTCCTCAGCCTTTTTGCGAATTTGTAGCGCAATGAAATCCGCTCCCTTTCCAAGTAGCATGGGAGCTTGTGATGAACCTGGCGTATAAGATAATGCAACAGAAAAATGTTGTGGGTTGGTAATAACAACATCTGCTTTTTCTATTGCCTTCATCATTTTATTCAAGGCAATTTCTCTTTGTCTTTGTCTTATACGGCTACGAATTTCTGGTTTTCCTTCTGTATCCTTATGTTCGTCTTTAACTTCTTGTTTTGTCATCTTTAGCTTTTCATAATGCTGTTTAATTTTTACAGGAACATCCAATATAGCTATAATAACGAGCATAGAAGCGATGACAATTATAGATGAGCTGACAATATTTCCAGCTGCGTAAATACCAAGTTTATCTGGCAATAAACCAAGCACTTTTATCTTTTCCTCAAAATATATTAGCATTAGATAAGTGGCTGACATTATTAATAATGTTTTTAAAATCCCTTTAAATAATTCATACCAAGCCTGAAATCCTAATATTCGCTTAAGACCATTTATTGGGTTCATCCTATTAGCTTTTGGTAAAAATGATTTGGGATTAAATATAAATCCCCCTAGTGCACTATTTGCAATAATTGCCATTAACAAGGTTGCCCCAAAAATTATTAACAAGCGTGGTAGGACTAGCTGAATAGACTCCCCAAAATGCCCAAGCATTAGTTCTGGATCTCGAAAATTATCGGCCGCTAGATTTAGATGGAACACGGCTAATAGGTCGGCGTATAGTTTCGGCCCAATTATTATTAACATCAACAATGCCGTCATTACAACTACAGCAACAGATAATTCCTGGGAACGTAGCATTTGCCCTTCTTCGCGCGCTTTATCTAAACGCTTCTGGGTGGGCTCTTCCGTTTTTTCGCCACTTTGCTCTTCTTCTGCCATATTTTATTAACTGATTATTAAATGTAAGTGCTTTTTATATACCTAACAGCTGATTGATGGTATCGACTCCATTTGACCATAGAGTTTCCATAGAGCTTCCAATACCTGGCAAGGCTACTAATAAAAATAATAGGCCTCCAATAAGAAGCGCCGGGAAACCAATTGAAAATATGTTCATTGCTGGCGCCGCTCTAGTGACTATCCCCAATCCCATATTGATTATAAGGAGTGCAATTACTACAGGTAAGCCCAAAGCGACGCCTGCAATAAACATTTGCGGCGTCCATAACCATAGAATATCAAACCAGCCACTTAGATCTGGATAGCTCCCTATCGGTACTGTAATAAAACTTCCAATCAATACTTGGATTAATATTAAGTGTCCATTCATTGCTAAAAATATTAGCGTTGCTAGTAGAATAAAAAACTGGGAAATCACAGGCACATTTCCCATTCCAGGATCAACAATATTAGCAAAACTTAGACCCATTGAATTTGATATAAATGATCCACCAACAGTAAATGCAGCTGTCACTATCTGTAATGTAATACCCAACATTACACCAATGAAAACTTCTATAAATGCAAACAAAACACCGTTAGTGCTTAATGGCTCATACTCAGGAACAGGCGCTACATTAATAACCAGCACAGAAAGTACAACAGCTATAGAAATACGAAATCGTAAATTTACAGCATCAACACTGAATAGAGGCGAAGAAATCATAAATGCCCCAATTCGGAGTAAAGGTAATATTAACTTTAGCAGGAGCGAAAAAAGTACCCCCAGCTCTATATTCACCCTAACATCTCCGGAATCATAGAGATAAGTCGGGTAAAGAAATCTATGTAACTTACTACTAGCCAATTACCTAGTATAAATAGCGCAATCACTACTGCAATGAGCTTTGGGACAAAACTTAGCGTCATCTCCTGGATTGAGGTGGCAGCCTGAAAGAGACCAATAAACACACCTACAGCTAGAATAAGTAGTAATAACGGACCTGCAAGCATGACACCAGTAACCAATGCATCTTGTCCAACTATAAGTACATCGTTGATAGTCATTTCCTACCCCGTTTACACCATGAAACTAGTCGTAATGGACTGCATAATAAGCAACCAACCATCTGCCAACACAAATAACATTAATTTGAAAGGCATAGAAATCATCATAGGGCTTAACATCATCATGCCCATAGACATCAAAACACTAGCTACTACTAAGTCTATAATGACAAAAGGAATATAAATTAAAAAACCAATAGTAAACGCTGTTTTTAGCTCTGATGTCATAAATGCTGGAATCAGGACCGATAAATTTATTTCCTCATAACTAGTATTTAAAGGAACATCCGCCATTTCCATAAATACATTTATGTCGTCTTCACGAGTCTGATTCAACATAAAGTTGCGTAAGGGAACAGTAGCATTTTCAATAGCTTGTGACTGACTAATTTGTTCATCCATTAGAGGTGTTAGCGCGTTATCGTAAATATCGGTGAGAACAGGACTCATAATATATAGGCTTAGAAATAAAGCTAAACCTACAAGAACTTGATTTGGTGGGGTCTGAGCCGTTCCGAGTGCTTGCCGCAGCAAGGAAAGTACAATAATGACGCGAATGAATGACGTCATCATTATCAATAAAGAAGGAAGCAAAGTTAAAGCTGACATCAACAGCAAAACTTGCAGTGTCAGGCTGTATTCAGTATCACCGCCTGCACCTTCTGTTATATTTATTAAAGGAAGGCCTGTCTGAGAATATACTTCTGTACTTACGAATACAGAAAGAAAGAAAATTATACAACTAGAAAGCAAGGAGCTAATTCTGGAGAATTTACACCTCATTTTTTTCAATTTGGTTCTTAAAAGCATAGTCTGCCTCTACTCCCGAATTCGGCGGTACCCACGAATCAATAAGCTGAATCTTATCATGATCCAAGGCGACTATTAGATAACGATCGTCAGTTTTTATTAAAACAAGTCGCTGACGTATTCCTAGCTGAAGTTCTGCCTCCAATGTCAGCTTTGGATTATTATGCTGTTCACCATATAAATACCTGGGTTTTAACCATCGAAGCGCCCATAGAAAAAGGAATAACAACGTCAGTACTGCTAAGATTCCAAGTAAGGAGCCTACTAGGTTTTGTTCAAACATTAACAACCTCAGGCTTCAATATTTTTTATTCGATCTGCAGGCGGCACAACGGAAGTCAAACGCACACCATAGCGATCATTGACAAGTACAACCTCACCTTGGGCTACTAGCGTGTTATTCACCAACAAATCGAGCGGCTCACCAGCGAGGCGCTCGAGCTCTATGACTGCCCCTTGAGACAGACGCATTAAGTCCTTAATTTTTAGCGACGCTCTTCCCACTTCTACTGATATACTCACCGGTATATTATTAAGTAATTCGAGATCAATCGATGGTTTTTCAGCTTCATCATGATCCACTTCTAGCATTTCAGTCTCTTCAGCCATGACTCTATCCCTCTTCTTTCTTCAACGGTCTAAATTTTTCTATTTTTGCGGCAACATTGTTTCCTATAGTGCCAATTTCCATATCGAATAATGTAAATCCTTCTATTTGACCCCAAGCTAAATCGGGTTTATTAAACATTATTACATCACCCTCTCTAAAACTTTTTAACTTTGCTAATGAAGTAGGAATATCAGCTAGCTTAACCTGTACTTCCATAGGAGCGTCTTTACAGGCAGCTTGGAGATCATCTAGCCACTTCACTGCTTTATCATCGTTTTCTTCGCTTGTTTGAATTCTGCTTCTTAATAGATCGCGGATTGGTTTCAATGAGATAAACGGTTGAATGATAGTAATAGCACCGTCTACATTTGGACCTAAATTCAAGTTGAATTTACTAACGATAACCTGATCATTTTCATCAGCTATCTGTGCAAACTGTGGATTTATTTCAGCAGCAACTTCAGTGAATTCAAGTCTTAATACTGGGGACCAAGCATCTTTTAAGGATGCAAAAATTAAATTTAATAAGATTTTTATTATTGAACTCTCTGTTGGTGTAAAGAGACGCCCTGATGGAAGATCACCAATACCCTTTCCAAATCCCCCAAAAAAATTGTCTAAAGAGGAGAAAATGACACTAGGATCAATAATTACCAACGAATATCCACGAAGTGGATCTATCTTGATAGTGTTTACTGATAATGGTGCCTTTAAGTCTTGTAGACAACGCTGGTATTTCATCGTCATAACTTTTTCGATCTGAATCCTAGGCGTTGTTCTAAGCACATCAACTAAGCCAGCGCGCAACTGCCGTGAAAACCTCTCATTTATCATATCTAAAGCGGCATCATTGAAACCAATTGATACGTCTTCTGCTGCAAGATCATGCTTTATAACTTCCACGGATGAGTCTAGATCACTCTCATCCTTCAGCATCGCGATCTCTTCCTCTGATAATGTAACCTGAGAATTTTCCATAACATGTCCTATTGCACTAAGTACTCAACAAAGAGCACTCGCTCTATACCACCAAAATCTTCTTGTTCTTCGAGGACAGCATTTGCAGCTAGTTTTAGATCCTCAGCTAGAATTTTTTTAAATGTTGGAGTGGATAAACTTTCTTCAGTTATATTTCCCATTACTTCCAACATTGACGCACGAATCATTGGCTCATGTTTTGTAACTCGGTCAATTACCATTTGGTCATAATGAGTCATCACCGTCACTGTAACTTGCATTACTTTACGAGAGCTCTGAATATTTGCAGTAAGGGGACTACTCATTTGATAATACAAGGTATCCAAGCGTGACGGGTCTGGTGTTTCCATAAGTGTAGGTGTATTTTCTGCTGCTTCAGCTTCTTCTTCTGCCTGCTCCTCTGCTTCTAATCGTGCGATTTCTTGTTGTAAGTCAGATTCATCTGAAAAGAATCCTGTGAAATATAGTGTCGCCATAACAATACCAACACTTAAAAGCACTGACCCCAGTACACCTATCAGAATCCACATAATTGGGGGCTTAGTTTTTTCCTGTGGCTCATTATTCACTTCTTCGGCCATAGCTTTTTCTCCTACTTATACTCTATTTTCGTAGTCTTATATTTGACCTTTGCAAAAAATCAAACAAAGGTATCTATCACACCGTCATGAATACGCACTTTTACAAAACGCTGTTCATGCTTTACGTCTGGATCACCTTGTTTTGCATCCCCTTGCTCCTGCTGGCTTGAATGCTCCCGCTTTCCAATATCTACATTAACTTGCACACGACTAAAATCTTGATTTCCTAATATATTTTTTAATACAGAGCTGTGATCTTTAATAGCATCTGCTGCCGCTTCCGTTGAAGCTAGGATTCGCACTTCCAACTCTTTACCCTGTTTACGCAACTCAATCTCTAAATCGCCAAGGTCAGGAGGGGTAATTTCAATCCGCAGAGTATCTATACCATCTTGTTTTGGAATATCAATTTCCCTAGCCACTATACGCATTAACTGTTCGCCAAATTGCGGCCTGGTTACCCCTTGAGAAAAGAAAGAGGCTTTTGTATCAATGGCTTGAGTACTAACTTCACTTTCCTGGTGCTGTGTCATACCAAGATTTGTTGAAAATTCTGAATATTGTGATGCATTTGTACCAAAAATCGTCGCAGTAGATTTTTCAACATGCGCCGGTTGATCAAAACTATTAATAGCCTCCATAGATTTAATAGAACCTTTTTTGGCTACCATTAAACCAGCCATACTTTCATCTTGCTCAACAATAGTTTCAATCTTATTCGTTACGTTCATGGCTTCTTCTAAATTTTTGGTCACCTGTGCAATAAGATTACTATTCATAGAAGCAGCATTACTAATATCGGTACTATTCATAGCAGTAGGCAAGTTTTGATTAACTTGTTTTCCTAGATTACTATCCGAAAACACCTCATATATTCTTGCAGCCATAGCATTATCCGTAACCTCAAGAATTTCGGGATTATCACTTATATATTCACGTAATCTGTTCATCTCTTTCTCTGAGAGACCTAACCTTTTTAAGGATTCAACAAAATCTAGCCCAGCAAGTTCTGACATATTCGAATCTGATGCATCTTCTATATATTTTGAGCTATTGAGGGCTATTTCATCAGTATCGGGATTATCACTTATATATTCACGTAATCTGTTCATCTCTTTCTCTGAGAGACCTAACCTTTTTAAGGATTCAACAACATCTAGCCCAGCAAGTTCTGACATATTCGAATCTGATGCATCTTCTATATATTTTGAGCTATTGAGGGCTATTTTATCAGTAGTAGCAATAGGTTTTTTATTTGTGACTGCGGTTATGCTTGCTTGTTTACCATGAGAAACAGCCATCCTCCCTGCTAACGACACTTCTTTATCATGATCTACTGATTGAATATTTTGCTTTTGCCACCAAAGTGGTAGTGATTTGAATTGAGCATCTTGTAGCAGGGATTTAATCTCAACACTTGAGGAATAGTTAGGAAATATATCATCTTCTACTGTATGCAAATCACTATTATAGTTTTCAGATAACTCTGGGAGGTCACCTTGATCCACTATGGACGTCAGCACCTTACGCCCATTCATGAAACGTACAGTATGTAACTTAAATTCGGTAGAAACCTCACTATCCGCTTCCTGCACTTGCTCTTCCTGAGCGCCTTTCTTTACTTGAATTTCATGAGATACTTTTCCATCAATTATAGATTGATTCAGGGCAGTTAGCGTCCCCGCATTACGGGCGAGCTCCTCCTCTACATTATGTCGTTGAAAGCCCGAAAGCGGCAAATTTTTGCCAGATTTACTCAAAACGGCGGCTTCTATCCCTTCATTTTGTTCTCGTACTTGTTCTATAGCGGTAGCAAAGACCATAGAAAACTGCTCTCCACCAGCTCCAGAATTTATAACATTTTCACTGACAGAAGAAGGACTTACATCAAGTGACTCTATAATTTGTGTTAGATTAAATGATACGTTCTGGTTAACCATCTCAGTATTCACTATTCAGCTTTATTAGTACTGAGTATAGGTTAGCAATTAGTATGCCAGCCTTTATCTTCATACGGTTTTACTTTTTTGTAGAAAATTCTGAAGAGCAAATTGATCGCTATCTTTTTGCTCAAGCTGTGTTTGAATTCTCGCTAGCTTTTTATTCGAAAGGTCTTCAAGCTTCTCATATCGTTGTTTTTCAATTTGTAATACCTCCATCTGCTGCCGGATTTTGCTTATCTTTAACTCTACATCCATGGTTTGTGTAACTAATCCTTGATGCATGTTCCTTAACTGTGAAAGATATACTTGGCGCGTCTTATGAATTCCATCCAACCGAAAAACAGCATCCTTATTAATTTCCTCAACCTGCTGTTCCTCGATAATCTCTGCCACAAAGCTTATCTTCTCTTCGATTAATTTTTTTGCATCAAGCATTTCTCGTCGCTCAATATCTAATTCATTAAATTCTGCTACTTTCCTTTCTGCTAAAAACTTCCAAGTTTTTGCTTTATTCATGACAGAATCTCCCCTAGCTGATGCCAACTCGACTCTTGTTTGACAACTTCATGTTCACCTTGTACGAGAAACTGACTAAGCGAAACGCGTGATTTTATAGCTTCATCTAACTCTGGATTACTTTTACCTTCATAGGCACCAATCTGAATTAAGTCTTCTTTTTCGTTATACAAAGACCACAATCTGCGTAAACGTTGGCCTAATAGAATCTGTTCCTTTTTCAATATAGAGCTAGAAACTCGAGAAATTGAGCCCATAAGGTCAATGGCTGGATAATGTGCTTTATCTGCTAAGGCCCTCGAAAGCATGACTTGGCCATCTAGGGAAGCTCGAGCGATATCTACAATCGGATCACTGCGATCATCTCCCTCGGCTAATACAGTATAGAAACAGGTAATCGAGCCTCGCCCTTTCACACCCACCCCCGTGCGCTCGATTAATTGAGGTAATAATGAAAATACTGAAGGCGGGTAGCCCTTAGTGGTTGGTGGTTCACCAACAGCTAAGCCTATTTCTCGCTGCGCATGAGCAACACGGGTTAGGCTATCGAATAACATGAGAACGTGCTTACCTTGATCTCTGTAGTACTCTGCAATTAAATGTGTCAATTTGGCAGCTTTGAGCCTTTCCAATGGAGATGCATTGCTTGGAGCGGCAATAACTACAGATTTTTTCATACCATCCTTGCCTAAGGTCTGATGAATAAATTCGTTTACTTCACGGCCACGTTCTCCAATAAGCCCAATTACTACAACATCTGCCGCCGTGTTTCGAGCAAGCATTGCTAATAAAACACTCTTTCCCACACCAGACCCAGCGATTAAACCCATGCGCTGGCCTCGGCCTATAGTGAGGCAAGTATCTATAGCTTTAATACCCGTTTCCAGTACAGCATCTATTGGGGGACGATGCATAGGATTAATAGGTTTACCTTCTAGATTCTCTTCTGTGTAGTAGTCTATGGATGGACCACTATCGAGAACTTCACCAAAACCGTCGATAACACGCCCAATTAATTCATCAGCTAATCTGCCTACTGAAGAACTCTGTCTTGGAAGAACTCGACAACCCGGTGACAATCCCTCAGTACTTTTATAGGGCATTAGGTATAGACTACTTTGGGAAAAACCAATCACTTCTGCATCAATGATTGTTCTACCGCTTTGACAACTCACCTTGCATAGAGACCCTATCGGACTATTCAAACCCTCTGCTTCAATAGAGGTACCGGCAACCTTTGTCACATAGCCACTCAGCTGCATAGGTGGCAACTGCTCTTTTGCCAAAACCTCCAAATTACGCTCTAATTGAAAAGGCAAATCGGATAGCTCGTCGAGCGAGACACTTTTCAGTGTCAACATTTTAGCTACCCCTCTGAGTGAGTCGGTCAAAAGCACTTAACAGCTTTTGGGTCATCAATTCTTCTATTTCGGTATAACCAAACACTAACCGCAAATCACCTAAATCAAGATTATGGTCTGGAAAAATTGCAACTTTTAGCCCCAAATCATCGAGCCTGCCTTCAAGCATGTTTTGAGCGTCGGGATGAACATATAATTTAAGCTCTTGCTGCGCAGTAGGCTCAAACATCTCCATCGCTTCACGAATTAGCTGCCTATAATGCTCTACCTCCAATGCAGACTGCCTTAACACGCCCCGTGTCAACTCCAAAGCTAATGTCTCGATATAGCCAACAAAATCTTTGATATCTATTTTTATATCACCTAGTTTACCTATTAGTCCATCGAGCATGGCATATTGAGCTTCTAGGGAGTGCTGAGTATCCTGCTTACCTTGGTTATAACCTTCTTCATAGCACTCTGTTTTCAATTTTTGTTTTTCTTCTTCTATATGACTAATACGTGCTTGCAGTTTTTGAATTTCGATTTCTTCTTCGCTCAAGACTATCGTCTGTTCCTGCTCTAAATCCTCCGACTCTTGCGTAGATAGCTCTTCATCATCAGTCGGTGCAAGCCGTTGCAAGCTTTGCTCCGCCTTTTGATCAAAGTTGTTTAAACGTTTTGGTATCCAAGGAGAGAAACTCTGCTCTATCACATTATCTTCAGTGCTATGGCGAGCGTAGTGCTTGGCTTGTTTGTCTGCCATGAGGAGGGCATTGAGCTTCCACTCAATATTATCTCTCAGAGTATTTGAGTCTTTGGATTGATTACTAGACAAAATCGTCTCCTCGACCAGCTAATACGATATCTCCTTTATCTGATAGCTTGCGGGCTATACGCATAATAGTTTTCTGTGCAGTCTCCACATCAGTAATCCGAACTGGGCCCTTGGCTTCCATCTCATCGAGGAACATCACGCGAGCACGTTGTGACATGTTGTCAAGGAATTTCTCCTTAACCGCCTCATCTGATGCTTTGAGCGCCACCATAAGCATATCCATTTCGATACTGCGCATAAGAGTTTGGATACTACGATTATCCAATCCACTGAGATTATCAAAAGTAAACATGCTGTCTTGAATCTTCGTACAGATTTCTTCGTCGATACTGGCGACACCAGCGAGAATCGTACTTTCAAGCTCCACCTTAGTGAAGTTCATAATCTTAGCGGCCGTCTTAATGCCACCAAAGTTTGACGACTTCGCTGAGCTATTGCTCGAGAATTGCTGCTGCATTATCGACTCGAGCTCTTCCATCGCCGAAGGCTGAACAGTGTCGAGCAACGCAATACGCTGTATTACTTCCGGACGAACCTCAGGCGGAAGGAAGTTAAGGACATCTGCGGCTACGTCATACTCAACCACTGAAAGAATAATAGCGATAACCTGAGGATGTTCATTTTGAATCATTTCACCGATTGAGCGCGCATCCATCCAACGTAGAATTTCCATCCCACGGTTTGAGGAACCCGGCATGATCCGGCCTAGTACAGTAGCAGCTTTATCATCTCCTAATGCTCGCTTGAATACATTCTCCACATAGTCAACCGTACCTAATCCAAGACTTGTCTGCTTCTTGATAGTTGCAACGAAGTCATCTAGCACAACGTTGACCGCCTCTTGTGACAAGTCGGCAACCATGACCATTTGAGCACCAAGTGCCTGAACTTCTCGTGGTGATAAAAATCGAAGAATGTCTGCTGCCTGCTGCTCACCTAATAGCAGCATAATTACAGCTGCCCGCTGAGTGTCTGTCATTATTTCAAGTTCTTGACGCACCGCCTCTGGCAGGACTGGTTCGGCCTGATCGTTTTGGTTAGTTTTTGCTTCAGCCATAGTAACCTCAGTTTGTCTTGATCATTTTCTTCATCACGTTTGCGACGCGGCCCGAATCCTCTGCCACCAGCAATCGTATAAGAGCCACTTTGTCATCGTATGTGTTTGCTGTATCTAGCATATCCGCTGAGATTGTTGACTTTTTAGGTTTGAGTTTCGCCTTGATCTCTTCCAAGGACTCGCCATCGCCCACATTAATCATAGCCAGCTCCTCCTCGGAGAGCTCACCATCGGCCAATCTTTTAGGTATATCATCTTCAATCTCAACCTTGGGCAAATACAACTGTATCACTGGACGGATTACTAAAACTGTTAGTAGTATGAATGCCAAGGTAATAGCACCCATCTTAATTAAAGCTATTATTGATGTATCTTCATACCACTTGACAGGGTTTGGGATTATTTCATTTGGACGGAACGGTGTTGTGATGACGTTGACTACATCGCCGCGCTCTTCATTGAATCCAATGGCACCCTCAATAAGTGTTCGGAAGTTATTAAGCACATCCTCACTGATATCACCTTCATTTACCGCACTGTCGGTAGCCAATGCTGTCTGATTGAGCACCACAGCCACCGACATCTTAACAAGCTGCCCAACCTGGTTACGTTGGTATCGCATTGTTCTGTCTACCTCGTAGTTCCGGGTTGTACGACTTGACGTAGACGTCGGCCCTGTCTCTGTTTGCTGAGCTGCTTGATCAGCCTCATCTGCCGCTATAACTACGGTATCATTGGGTACCACATTCGAAGATGCACCTGGTACACCACCAGCTGCACGAGAGGAGGATTGGTCATTAACAAGAATCTCCGAGCGCGTTACCGGGCCGCTTCCATCGTCATCATAACGTTCGCTAGTAGTCTCCAATTGCGTGAAATCGAGAGTCACATCCACATCCGTGCGCAAGTTTTCTCTACCTATTAAAGGCTCAAGTAGCTGAATGATGCGCTCTTTGTAGTCTTCCTCTACTGAACGTTCATAACCGGATTGTAATGTAGCCTCAGTTAGAGATGGGGTCAGAGAATTTGTCAGTAGGTTTCCCATATTATCTACCACCGATACATCAGAAACCGCCAAGTAAGGTACAGAAGAGGAGACCAAGTAAGATATGGATTGTACTTGCGCCTGAGTGATAGAACGTCCCCTGAAAGGCGTCACAACAACAGATGCCTTAGTCGGTGTACGGTTGCGTACAAATGAGCTTTGCCTTGGCGCGGCAATGTGGACTCGCGCAGATTCTACAGAAGATATACGCGTAATACTTTTTGCTAATTCATTTTCTATGGCGGCCACATACTTGGCCTCCTCCATGAACTGGCTGGTAGTCATCGCACTTTCCATATCAAAGCTATCAAATACTTGGTTATTGGTAGAGCGAGGCAAGCCAGATGCCGCCAGCAGCATTCTAGCTTCGTGGTATTGATCCATGGGGACTTCTAAGTTACCGGTCTGTATCGAGATTCTTACTCGCACATCAGAGCTTATGAGTAGGTCATATGCCTCGCTTCGGTCTGACTCCATCATCTCTGGGAATAATGTTCGGTACTCGCCCTCGTTTATCCATAAATATAAGACTAGAAAGCCAAGTAACACGAATAACAGCATAAGGCCCGGCAAAGACTTTCTTACCAGTGGTTGCGCAAATATTTCCGATACCGTCGGGAATTTTGCGACATCAGCCATTTGCGCACGCGCCGCGTCCACTTCCGGACTTGTTGAAGCTTGCACAGCCAGATTAGTAGCTTTTTCAGCACTATCGGTTGGTGGGGAATCAAGAGCTACAGGATTTTCGGCTATTGCTGTCGCCATATCGATACCTTATTTTTTACTCAGCTAATCTTTAGTCTGTATTATTGTTTTGCCTTACACAGGCATGTTCATTATGTCTTCGTAAGCCTTAAGGACCTTATTACGTACTTGCAAGGTAGCTTCAAAGGCAAGTGATGATTTCTGCATAGACATCACCACGTCAGTAAGTGGTATATCCTCACCCATTTCAAATTTTGTCATCATGGTGTTTGCTTCCGACTGTAGTGCATTAACTTTACGCATACTGTCGACAAAGGCTTTACCTACCATGTTATTGAAATTGATTGTTTGGTTAGTTGTACCAGTGGCACCATCGAGATCGTTTGCCACCGTGGCATGTTGGTCAGATATTTTGGCCTGGTAGCTTCGTATCTGTGCTAGCACTGAGCTTGCATCATTTACTGGAGTCATCGTTTTTACCTATCTAGAATATACTTTAGGTACATCCATACCTGCCTGACGCATTCGTTGCAGTTTGTACCTTAGTGTTCTCTCACTAATCCCCAGGCGAGTTGCTGCGTCACCACGGCTACGAGATATACGCATGGCCTCTATAATTTGCTGGCACTCCATTTCACGTGAACTCTCCTGTAAAGTACCGCTTTCATGAATACTGTTTACTGACCCCCTTCTCGAGATAGCTTGTTCTACCGGCTGATCAAACATCAATTCATCGGGTGAAATGATCCCACCATCACATAAGAGCAGAGCCCTTGCCATGACATTTTCGAGCTCACGGACATTTCCGGGCCAGTGATATGACAATAAGACATGGAGGGCTTCCTTACTGAGCTCAGGCACCACTTGTCCTATTGCGTGTTTTTGCAGCATTAGAAGTGCAAGGGCCTTGATATCAAGTGGGCGCTCAGCCAGTGCAGGGAGCTGGAGATTGAAGGCACTTAGGCGGTAGTAGAGATCTTCACGGAACAATCCCTGCTGAATATCCTCGTGCATGTTGGCGTTGGTTGCTGCCACAATACGGACATCAATCGGTATTTCACGTTTGCCACCGATCCGGGTAAGCTTCTTTTCCTGGAGTACACGCAGTAGCTTTGGCTGCAGTTCAAGCGGCATTTCGCCGATCTCATCAAGAAACAGTGTGCCACCCTCTGCCTGCTCAAAGCAGCCAGCGTGTGGACCGTTCGCTCCTGTGAATGCCCCTCTCTCGTGGCCAAAGAGTAGGTCCTCGGCAAGGCTTGGAGTGATGGCCGAGCAGTTAATAGCAACAAAGGGTTTATCAGCACGCTCTGAACTTTCGTGCACCACACGCGCCATGATTTCTTTGCCTGCGCCGGTGGGGCCCGTAATCAGAACCGGCATGTTTGTAAGACCAACCTTACACGCCAAGTTAAACACCTTGGCACTCACCGGATCAACGAACACAAAAGGCTGATCTGTGGATATACCTTCTTCCACCTTAGCCTGTTCTATCTTATTTGTTTGTGGCTCTTGGCTACTTGCCTTATTTAGTCTCTGTTGCATGGTCATTGCTTCTAAGAGTTTAAGTTTGGACACCATTAACTCAGAGTCAGCAATTACTATGCCATGTCTAATTTATTTATATAAAACAGTTATTTACATATATTCGGCAAGAATGTGGCAATTATTTGACAGACTTGGAGTCGATGCCAAAGCGGGTGAGTTTTTGGATGAAGGTAGTGCGCTCCATGCCAAGCAATTTAGCGGCCTGTGTGTTGTTATCCGCCTGCCTTAATGCGGCTTGGATCAATCCCCTCTCATACTTTTCTAGCATCTGCTTTGCATTCACCCCCCCTACCGGCAAGATTAATACTTCCTTCCGCCTTTCCAACACCATTTCCGTTAGCTCTTGATCTGGGATAGCCTCCTTGGCATCTTCATCGCTATCGATATCAACTTCAAAAAAATCAAGTATGTTGGCATCTGTTGCTTGCGCAAAATCCACCTGCCCAACGGGCTCGGTGTAAGAGTCACCCACGTGATCCATGATGATTTGCTTTAGTCCCGGCGTGAGAAGGCTGATGGGAAGGCGGATGATGTCAACCTCTCGGCCGGGGAATAAAACCGTAAAGCGATGCACTAAGTTTGATAGCTCACGAATATTCCCCGGCCAAGCATATTTTGACAGTACCTCTAAGGTATCCTTTGAGAAGCTTATCCCCGGGAGCCCCTTTGCGTGGAGCTCGCAGAAGTGGCTGCAGAGTTTAGGTAAATCACGCAACCGCTCCCTGAGTGGCGGCACCTTGAGCGGGATAACGTTTAGGCGGTAGTAGAGGTCTTCCCTGAACTTACCCTCACTAACGAGGAAGTTTAGGTCCTTGTGGGTTGCCGCGATCACCCTCACGTCTACACTGAATCCAGATCCAGTGCTACCAAGAGGCTCGACGACCCTGTCTTCAAGAAACCTTAGCAGCTTGGCCTGGAGCTCGAGTGGCATGTCGCCAATCTCGTCCAGCATCAGCGTTCCCATGTGGGCTTGTGCTATCCGGCCTTTTCGGTCTGTGATCGCGCCCGTGTAGGCGCCCCTTAGGTAGCCAAATAGCTCGCTCTCCAGGAGCTGGCTTGGGATTGCTGCACAATTTAGGGCTATGAATGGGTGTTCGGATCGTGGGGATCTCTGGTGTAGCTCGCGGCTGACAACCTCTTTTCCGGATCCCGTCTCGCCCTGAATCAACACAGAGGCATCGCTCGCGGCACAGGCGTCGATCATCTGAAGGAGCTGAGCTGTCTCCGGGCTGTCCCCAAAAATTCCCATAGATTCTTTTTATTATCCTAGGTGTCAAAATTCTGACACCTGATGATAACAAAGAGATTGGGCTTGTGAACCCCCGACAAAAAAATATTTTTTTATTATTGCGCCGAACTAGCTATGTTTGAGGGGATACTTTGCCAGGCGCTCTCGAGCTTGCCAAGGATGTCCCTAACCTCACGAAGCACTCCAAGGTCGTTCCTGGCATGCGCGTGTGTGAGCCTCCTGTGGCAGTATTCGTATATGGACCCAAGCTCGGTCGCTATGGTTCCGCCCTTCTCAAAATCTAGTGTGGTCAAGAGACCGATGATGATGTTCTGTGCCTTGGTGATCTTTTCTCCTTTGACACTCAACTCGTTATTGGACATGTGGCGCTCACAGTCAGAGAGGTTATCTGTCAGGGCCCGAAAGAGCATCGAAACGAGCGCATGCTGGTTAGCAAAGTCAACACTGGCATCGTAGCTAACCTGATCGTATAGGTCCATTGTTCTTCTAGCAAGAGCGTTCATCAAAATTCTCCATACACTTACTTATTAATTAAAAAGTCGGAACAGCGAATCCTATCTTTAGTGATAATTTAAAAAATTTCTTCCAAAAAAAACGCCCCGATAGGGCGTTTAATTTTTTTATTGAGCTAAAGGTTCTCCTCGAAAAGTACGCCCTTTAGCGCCTCTATACTATGAGCGACACGTAAAACTGACTCACCGGGTATATTCCTCACCACCTCTCCAGACTGTTGGTCCTTAACGGTGACCACAAAACGCTTGGCCACCTTGTCCACGCTGAAGCTCAGATCCTTCTGAGATGAACGCATACGCTCGTTTAGCATTGAGATCGCATCCTCGAGCCTTTCCTGCACCTTGTCCATCTCTGTGACGGCATCGTTGCGTGAGCTGACGCTCTTGGCTGCGATCTCCTGAATCTGAGCCACCGCCTCTTTTGGCTCTGGCTTAGGTTCAGATTTAGGCGCCACAGGACGCAGCTCCGCATGGGGCACTGCTTTCACTTGGGATCCTGTGTCTATAGTCGCCATCTTTCTAACCTCACCTTGATAAAAGGGGAGAGACTAACGTACTCTCCCCAGTAGGTTATCACCCGTTACTTCAGAAGTGCCAGAACTGACTGCTTGATCTGGTTAGCCTGAGCTAACATTGCAGTACCCGCCTGGGCGATGATCTGAGTGCGAGCCAGTTCTGTGGTCTCGGCCGCATAGTCAGCATCCTCGATCTGTCCACGGGAAGCGTCGGTGTTCTGGGCAACACTCAGCAGGTTGTCAGAGGCAGACTCTAGACGTGAAATGTAGGCACCGTACTTAGCACGCTCTGCTGTAACATTTGAAATTTTACTATCTAAATCTGCTATGCTCCTAGTGCTCCAGTCACTAGGTATAGCAGATCCAGTTCCTGCATTAAGCGTGGCAGTGACTTCGTACACCTCAACATTATTCGCATCATACTCGATATCAATTTCCCCAGCTGCACCCCCAGCTTGAAATTGAAAACCGGAAAGAAGAGAGCTAGCATTGCCATCAGCTGCCGCTTGGGCTAAGAGAATTGCTGCTTCTACTGCGTCACCATCTGCATAATTCTTTTCAGCAGTGAAGGTATATTCTTGTCTGTTTCCAGATGGATCAGTGTAAGCGAAGGTCAGAGAGTCGCCCGTGTTCATAGCAACCAGATCAATGGTCTGAATCTCTTCGACAGTGTTAGCATGAGCAGTAGCTTCTGCAACGGTTAGAGAAGTTGAGGATCCTGCATCCCAATCCATGATTGAAATTGCCATAGTCTCGGCAGTACCACTGTTAGCACCAATCTGCAAATTTACTGTTCCACCAGCGTCCATCTTTGCCATACCGTTCCACTGTGTAGCATCTATGATTCGCCCAATTTCTGCTCGTAGTGCAGTGTATTCCTCGCCTAGACTGGCTACGTCATCGCTAGTATAGGTACCATTAGATGCTTGAACAGTTAAATCTCGCATACGATTCAGCATGGTAGTGATCTCTTTGGATGCACCTTCAAATGTCTGAAGCATAGAGATGCCATCATTTGCGTTACGTGCAGCCTGACGCAAGCCAGACACCTGGGCGTCCATTTTTTTGACAATTGCCAAGCCAGCGGCATCGTCCTTAGCAGAGTTGATTCGCACACCGGTGGAGAGTCTCTCCATGGCTGTCGACATGTTTCTTTCGTTTACTTTGAGTGCATTAGCCGCAATCACTGATGCGCTGTTTGTGTTGATAGAAGTCATCGTTTTATCTCCAGTTTGGGGCAAGACAGCCCTATAGATTGTTTACTTTCATCTAACGAGGCCGTCTCACACTTTTAGGGCCTTCAACTAATAGGTCGGACTAAATATTTTTAACTTTAATTTTTTCGTGTTCTTTCTTTGGGCTAGAATATGGATTTCCCTTAAGATAAAAGATCGGCTAATCTGTTAGTCTTCCCAGACAAAAAAACTTTAGCGAAAAACTTGAATTGATGATTACGAAATTTAAAGGTCTTGAGTCACTGCTTTTGCTTTTTGCTATTGCAAGCAACCAAATCGTTGTCGCGCAAGACGAGCTTGCTTTCGATTCGGGACTCGCGGCAATGGACCGTGGCCACTTTGCGACGGCGATACGGGCCTGGCTTCCTCTGGCCGAGGCTGGCTCGGCCGAGGCACAAAATAATCTCGGTCACATGTATGAGGAGGGCCTAGGTGTCAGCCAGAACTACCAGACATCTATGGATTGGTACCGAAGGGCAGCGGAACAAGATCTGCCCGAGGCGCAACATAATGTTGGACTGCTCTACTACAACGGTTACGGTGTACAGGCCAATCCAAGGGAGGGCGTGCGCTGGTTTCGACAGTCGGCCGAGCAAGGTTTAGACGCAAGCGAGTACATGATGGGACTTGCCTACTACGAGGGTGAGGGTGTCGAGTTAGACTACTCGGAGGCCAGGAAATGGTTTACCAAAGGTGCAAAAAAGGGCTACCCCGACTCCATGCTTATGCTCTCGTTCATGCTGCTTTCGGGAGACGGGGCCAAGGACAGACTGTCTGACGCCTACAACTCTTACATCTGGTCACAGCTAACTATCAGGCTAGGTCAAGAGGAGGGGGATAGCGTTCGTGCCATCGCCGTGCTTCAGCTGGAGGATGAACAAGTAGCCGAGGCTGACGCCATGGTTGAAACTTGCCTTAGCAATGGCCTCGATAGCTGTCCTATCTAGCAAAGAGTGAACGATCAATCCTAGTTGTTAACAATGATCTCGATACGGCGGTTCTGGGCCCTGCCCGTAATTGATGTGTTGTCCGCTATAGGTTTAGTGTCAGCGTATCCAATAACGTTGACCTTGCCTGGCTGAACATAGTCACCGTCTAACAAGAAGTCAGCCACGGCAGCGGCCCTCGCAGCCGAGAGGTCCCAGTTGCTTTTGAATCGCTCACTGTATGCGAGTGATACGTTATCTGTGTGGCCTTCGATTGACACAAGTCCAACGTCACCAGTCAGAGAGGCCCCAACCTCATTCAAGAGGCTCATGATCCCGCCTTGGAGCTCGGCCTGTCCACTGTCGAAGGATCCCTGCTCCGCCAACCTGATGATGACTTTTTCCCCCTCCTTCTCGACCTGCGCTAAACCCTGATTAATCTGATTAGACAGGCTGGCACGGATCTGCTCGTACCTGCTCTGGGCGATATTTTGGGCTGATAATCCTTGTGACGCTAAACCTGCCACCTGGGCCTGGGCGGTTCGTGTTAGCGCACTGTCTGTAATTTGAATCTGTGAGGTGGTTTGGGTCTGGGCCTCGGCGACTGCAGCGTAGATCTCGATCCGATCTTGCGAGATTTGACCAGGTGATGATCCTGAGCTTTGTCCCTGCTGGGAACCCTCGTTCATAGTCTCAAGAACCTCTACCTTAACCTTGTTATTTTCAGTAGTGACCCGGACCTTACCCTCAGCGATCTGTTGAGCGAGCTGCTCTTGCAGTGTTTCGAGCGCCTGATTGACGTCTGTCTCACCCTCCCCAATCTCAGAGCGTAGTTCCTCGTCCTCGGGCTGTGGCTCATCCGTGCGTTGCTCCTGAACAGTCTTCATCGCGGTCGCCTCGACGCGCGCTGACATGTACTGTTTGACTACCATATTCCTTGCCTTGGGTGGCTCCATGTCAGGAATCACGGTCTGGACACCGAACTTAGTTTTCATTGAGCCACTGACCTCCTTATACTTGGGTACATTCAAGTGCGCAAAGGAAAGTATCAGCACAAAGAATGCCATCAGCAGCGTTGCCATGTCCGCAAAGGTTGCCATCCAAGCCGGTGCGCCTGCCGCACAGGGTGGACAGTCTAGGGGGGGTGGGTCCTCTTGTGGTTTTGCCGGTTCAGTGAGTTGAGTATCCTCCTCTACAACATCAACGTCAGCAGCCTGAGCAATTTCCTGCTCTTCAGCCATCTCAGTTACCCTCTACAATAATTTCTATCCGGCGGTTACGGGCCCGGCCCTGCGCCGTGTCGTTACCCTCGAGCGGGCGTGTGTCTGCGAACCCACTAACCTTCATTCGTTGGCTCATAATACCGAGCTCTGTGCTGAAGAAGTCCGCCACAGAAGCGGAACGAGCAGCAGACAGGTCCCAGTTTGAGTTAAAGCGCTGGCTGAAGGCGATCGGGATGTTGTCGGTGTGCCCCTCAATCCTCAGGTTTCTTCCCTCGCTAGCCAGTGGCTCACCGACCTGCCTTAATAGTGGCCCAAAGGTCTGGCTCAGCTCTGCGCTGCCGGAAATAAACGAGCCTTGGCCTGCGAGCCTGATGATGACGTCGTCTCCGTCCTTCTCAACCTCTACTAGTCCCTGTTGGATCTCTCCCTGCAGGTTGCTACGAATCTCATTAAATAGATCGTTGTCCGCTGCACGCCCCTGAGCCATCTGACCCTGAGTATTGCCCCCCTCACTCTCACCACCCTGCGGCTGGTCACCAGACTTAAGGAAAAGGTTCACCTCACGCGATACCTGTCCCTGCACCTGGGCAACCTTCGAGGCAAGGTCCACTATCTTCTGCTCAATATTGCCCGCGCTACTCTGTGCTTGTCCGTTTGAACCGGGCCCCGCCGCGCTTGAATCTGCAGTCATCTCCACGACAATCTTCTCATCACGAATTTTTACGCTGACCTCTCCACGCTCTATCTCCTCGGCCAGGGCTGCCTGAACAGAATTGAGCTCCTCCTGTATGGGATACTTTTCAACCTTGTCCTTAGTACGGCGGATTAAGTTTTCTTTGGAGGGGTCTATAGGCTGCTGCTGGACATTATCAATCAAAGTACGTTCAGCCAACGCTGGTGAGAAGTTCTCTACAATAAGGCTCCTCGCCATTGGTAAAGATATTTCTGGGATAATCCTCTTCACACCGAAGGCTTGTTTAATAGCACCATTCATCTGCTCAAACTTGGGTAACTCAACATCAGAAAAAGACAACAGCAATACGAAGAAGGCCATGAGCAGTGTGGCCATGTCAGCGAAGGTTGCCATCCAGGCAGGCGCCCCACTCTTGCATGGCGGGCACTCCTCAGGTGGTGGGCCGTCATCCCCCCCAGTGGATGCATTTTGCTCCGCAACCTCTCCCGCCTGATCTGGATCTTGATCTATGCCATCGACTTCTGAGCCGGGATCAATCTGTTGAGTTGTTTGCTCGAGTTCTTCTTCGGCCATCTGTCAGGCCCCCTGCGTCTTCGACCCTAGGCCGCCGCTTCTAACTTGGCACGTGCCTTAGGTGCAACGAACGCTGCCAGGTAATCGGTGAGAATACGTGGGTTACCCCCTGACTGTATGAACAATACCCCCTCAATAATGAGGGCACAGTTATCAGCCTCAAAGTCTGAGGCGTTCCTCAACTTCATCTGGATTGGCAAGCAAATGACGTTGGCTAAGATAGCGCCATAGAGAGTGGTCAACAACGCAACTGCCATAGCGGGACCTATCGCCTTTGGGTCAGACATGTTGCCCAGCATCTGTACGAGGCCTATAAGAGTGCCAATCATTCCCATCGCAGGGGCGATCTCGCCCATTGCGGAGAAAATATCAGCGCCCTTGCTGTGGCGAGACTTCATCGAGGCGACATCTTGGTTCAAGGATTTTTTTATGGTGTCAGCGTCGGAGCCGTCCACGAGCATGGAGATACCTTTCGCCAGGAAGGGGTTGGGTATGTCCTGCCCCTCTAAGGCGATCATACCGTCCTTTCGGGCTATCGTTGCCAATTCAACAAGACGTACGATGAGCTCTTCAGGCTTATCGATCTTGTTCTTGAAGGTCTTACCCATCACGCTGACCGCGCTGAGGAACTCCGCCAGCGAAGACCTAAACATTGTGACCATGACGGACCCCGCTACTACGATGAGCAGAGAAGGCACATCCACAAAAGCTGCGGGCTGGGAGATGGCTGAAAAAATCAGCCCAAAGGCCCCCAAGAGCCCAACGATAGTTGCTATATCCATAATCTTCTCCCTACCAACACCTAAGTTGATTTAAACCTTTTAAAATTCAGCCACGTTGACTAAGCTTACTCTTAGGACTAACGTCCAGCTCAGGGCACAAAAAACTCTTCTTTATAGAGGTACCAGACTATGTCAAGTCCTCAAATCCTTAATCTATTCATCAAGGCCTTGGCCTTAACTATGTCAACACTACTGGTCGCGTGTGGCGATCTGGAGCCACCCCCTAGCTGCACCGATTTTTTTGGTGTCGGCGAGAGGCCGGGCTATAACGTTAACTCTAGCGGCCTCGCCTCACACCAGGATACTCAAACACTCTGGTACCGCTGCCCCGCAGGTATGTCCTACCAGTCCGGACGTTGTCAGGGCCAGCCCCTGCACCTCAGCTGGGAGGAGGCCACGGCCTACGTCGAGGAGTTCTCGCAGCAGACAGGCTCATCTTGGCGCCTTCCCTCAAACTCCGAGCTCGAGGACCTAACAGAGGGTCAATGCGTGCAACCTACTCTTAATCCACAAGTCTTTGGTGGGCTCGAGATAGAAAACTACTGGACATCTACTCGCACACTACACAACGACATGTTCCGCTGTGTTTACTACACCCAAAACGGTAGCGTTCACTGTCGAGAGCTCCGCACACTGGAGCACCCATTCATCCTGATCCGTGACGATTGATTAGCACTCCGTGTCTAGGTGCCTGCCCCGGAAGAGTACTTTCTTGGTTTCTTTCTGTGAAGTACCCTCTATATCCTCGAACGAAAGACAAGACGTACCGTCCGCACGCCTTACCTCCACACTTGGGAGTACCTGCGACCTAAAACCCATCGCTATGCAGGCGTGAGGCCACTTCGGGTCCCAGGTTACCTTAAAGTGTTTACAGCGGCGGCAGTCTGGACTTGGGAGCTTATCAGGCTCATCGCCAGAACTCATTCCAAGCCTTCCAGGTAACCATTAAGACAAACCCAATACCAATAACCCATGCCACCAAGTCAGTCAACATAATACCTCTGAGTCCCTCTAGCTCGGTCCCTGTCATAAACATAATCATTATGGGGATAACGGCATAAAGGAAGTACCTAATTATTTTACAGTGTGCGCAGTCTTTCTTACTTTCTCGGCCTGTCAGCATTATGTTGTCTCAACTTTTTCAGTCACTTTGATTTTGCATTGCTTTGAACTGATTTTCCAGATACGACCTCATATCTTTTGACTGCTGGATAAAACTTTCCATCGCTGCGAACTGCTCTATGTACCTCTGGTAGCTCCTCTGCAGCCTCGCTTCAAGATCAATCAACTGGTCCTCATAGTCTGCTATTCGGTTATTTTCAGTATCAACTCTATTGGTAAGCGTACCTTCTGAACCTATCAAACTATCAAGGTTTACAGATAGCTGGAGAAGTAGCCCCTTGTCTCCATCCGCAGCAAACTCAGACTGATTATCCACGTTTGCACTAAGCATCTTTACAACATCTGAGGCGTTAGATGCCATAACACTATCAAATATTTTATCCTCAATCTGCAACTTACCTTCTGCAGAGAAATTAAGACCTAAGTCCCTCAGATTGTCCAAAGAACCAACACTGTGGCCGGCAGTAGTATCAATCATATTTTTTAGTCGTGTTTGCAACGTGTTTATCAGGCTTCGTTCTTTAGCCAAAGACCCCGCGAGTGGCTCGTCTTCATTTGTTTCTCCAGAAAGCGCATCGATAACGGTTTTGACATCGTTGAATGTTTCAGCGAAGGTCGTTAATAACTCTTTTACTGGCTGGAAACTCCTAGTGTTTGTGATGGACACTGTGGTACCTGCAGACACATCTGCGAAATCTAACTTGACATCCTTAATCACATCGGTGACCGCATTATCGGATCTATAGATTATGACCCCATTCACCTCTAACTCTGCATCTTCTGCTGTCTGTGTAGGGACATAGTCAATACCATTAACTGCTAGGGTGTAAGCACTCTCCGAGCCATTATTTCCTTGTAATGTTATCACCCAATCATCATCAAGCTGTCCATCCGAGTTTGCATCGACCTGCGATTTTTTATTAAGTAGTTGTGCGTTAACACCTAAGTTTAGAGCATTAATTCTTTCAACGAGATCTTGAGCCGAGTCACCCGCGTTAATGGTGACAGCGGTACCGGCAATGCTAAGTGAAGATAGATTGGATATATCTGAATCAGCGTTCACCGAGAAACTACTCAGCTGGGGTCTCGCAAGCTGATTTACAGTCACTAAATATGAACCAGGGGATGAGTTTGAACTGAGTGTCTCTACTTTAAAATTTTGATTAGAGCTCGTTAGGTTAGAACTTATCAGGCTAGATTTATTCTTCATCAAATTGAGCTGAGATTTTAGGGATCCTATCGCCGAGCTCAGTGCTCCCATGCCTGATATGGTAGCCTCAGACTGCCCTTTTTTTGCATTTACACGGTCCAGCCTAGCCTGATTCTCTGCCTCTGAAAGGTTTTTTGCTAGAGCCTGTATGTCGACACCAGAACCCATACTGAGAGTCTTGATTATCTGAGCTGAATCATTATTAGATGTATCGATGGCCATTTTTCATCACTTTATATAGTTAAATAAAGTTAACTGACTAACTTTCGCGATACTGCTTTGGGCCGCCTCAAGAGAAAGCATCTGTGACGAGAGTGAAGAGACTGCCTTTCCATAGTCTAGGTCTCTGTAGTTTGAGTACAGTTTATTCATAGCTAAGATTCTGTCCTGCGATACATCAATCCGAGACTCAATGATATTTCTTCTTGTTCCGAGACTAACGATAAACGCGTCTAAGTTATTTCCTATGATGTTTATGTCAGCCATTCCCTTTTGAATACCCGCGGAATCACTATTATTTACCGCTAACTCCATATCCTCTAACGCCCTGAATACCTGCACAACCGTATCGGAACCCTCACGACGAAATGAAGGAAAGATATCTTCTGAGGTAGAGTTAGAACGCATGGATTGACCAGGGCCAACCTGAATATCGATTGCGGTGTTGTCTCCTTGAAACTGTATAAGGCCCTGCTCATCTTTGTAGTATGGTCTAGTTCTATTTTTAATCCCAGAGAATATGTAATTCCCTGAAGAATCGGTACTGTTAACTATATTTAAGAGGTCATCTTTTATTTGGGAGATTTCGAATGCCATAATTTTTTTGTCTTCGTTACTGTAGGTGCCATTGGCAGAACGAATTAACAGTTCTTTTATCCTTGTGACCTGGTCCCTAGCCGCAACACTAAGTGTTTCAGTCTGACTCAACTTCATATCTAAAAGCTGCAAATTTGATACATATGATTCTTGTCGCTTAATTGTTGAACTCAAGTTAAGTGACGAGGTGGCTATTTTCGTGTTATCACTTGGCTGTGCCAGTGCATCTCCCTTTGCCAACTTCAGCTGTGTCTGTGCAATATTAGATTGTTGATCAGTAATGTATTTACTCATCTTTTGAAAATATTCATTGGTGGAAATTTTCATTTTTTACCTAGCTCGCACTTATAATTGCATCAAAAAGTTTAGTTGAGACTTGAATTAATTGAGCTGAGGCTTGAAAGGCCTGCTGATATCGCATTAATTCTGCCGCTTCCTGATCAAGATTCACACCCGAGAGCGAAGACTTCTTAACTCGGTTCTCGTCATATAGTATTTCGGCAGCGTCACGGTTTAATTTAGCTAGATCAGATACCGCACCCACTCTGTTAACTTGGTTGGAGTAGAAAATCCTTGCACTAAAGCCGTTGTATAACTCTTCATTCTCTGTTGCACTGAGGGTTCTTAAATTTTTATTGTCACCAAAGGCATCTGTATTTTTTGTGAAAGTAAACTTATCACCAGCTTTTGGATCAAGATCTAAGGCAATCGCAAGCTTGCCCAAAAGAATATCATTACCTGATATATATTCACGCTCCTGAATGACTACCCCGGTTGAGGAGTCTTTAATTTGAAAATATTTTGTGCCCTGGTCATCAAAGAACTCTAGACTAAATGGTGACTCAACTACCGGATCTCTTTCTGGAAGCTTTTCTGAAGCTTTTAGGTTTGCATCAATAATCCCTGTTGCCGACTTGGCAAATATTTGTAGAGAATTATTGGTTGAGTTCGTACCGCTAATGGTGACCTCTAACCCAAGCCTAGCCAGATCTATGCTGCTACCATTAGTGCCAACAGTAAACTCTATGTCACCGTCGTTTGAAAAAAATACCTGCCCCGTGTAGGTGCTTTGAGCTATACCAAGAGCAAGGCCAGATACCTCGATCGAGCTGCCCTCACGTCCGAAGTCATTCGTCAAGATTAAATTCTTTTGGTTATTCAAGTACGCTCTAACGCCTGACATCGTTGTTTTAGCGTTGATGTTGTTTACCATATCCTCAAGATCAATGGCCTGATCAATTGCAACACCATTTAGTGTAAGAGTTTCCGTAAATTTAATTCCTTTAGATTCAACCCTTACATTGTTGATTGCCTCAGCTTTGACCGACGAGTTGTCGTTTATCCATGCAGCTATATCCGCTGGATGATTCAAATTATTTTGCTGGAGATCCAATTGTGGCAAGGCAATTCCATTTAGCTCTAGCGCACCAGCAGCAATAGTACCGCCATCAATCTGGGCGTTTGCACGCTGTGTGATTAACTCATCTATACCCTTCGCACCAATAAATATATTTTTTTGTGGAAAGTTTTTGTTCTTTGCATCAACGTAACGCTTGTTACTATACAAGCCGCCGTCTTTTATTGATGCGAGGTCAGCCTGGTCGATGTCTCCTAAACCATCCAACCTGACAAAATCATTGTTGAATACTTGGAAATTTAGAGCGGCGTCAATTGATCCCATCACCTTTACTGAAAAATCTCCAAACATGGGCGGTATGGAAAAAGCAGGCAAAACACCTGTGGCTGACGAATTTAGATCGATATTTCTATTCCTATAGTCACCTATATCGATACCTCTCATCAAAACAGGCTCTGACCTAGACTCTGAATAATCTATTAAAACCTCGATTTTATTGCTGTTACCTGCATCCGCCTCGACATGGAGTCTCGCAGCAGCAGCAATTTGTCTTGGGTCGTCTAAATTAAAAACGACTTCTTGAGCAGGTTCATTCTCTCTAATTACCTGATACATCGCGCCATCAGTGAACACCTGAGGAAGTAATATGTCTAGCCCCTTATAACTAAGGCTGAAACCCCGATCTGTTGCGGTCGCTCTTAATGTCGATACCTTATCAGTCAATAGATCGCGCGCAACCCAAGAATTCTCATCAACCGCTGTAATACTGAAGGGGTTGATGTCTTCGTTTGGGATCCCAGTGATAGTAAAGGAATTGTCTGTAATGCCGCCAAGGTTTTTAACAATAAAATTTGGTGCTATCTGAAACATTTCACCACCAAGGTTATTCGTCAAATCTAATCCTTGCTTATGGTAGGAGTTAATTGTATCCACGAATGTTTTAGCAAAAATATTCAGCTCATCAGTTATTCTTTGGGTAACCTCGTTATCAAGTTGAATTAAGCCAGCTATCACTCCGGCTTTTGGTACGCCAACAAAGGTGGGATTACTGTACGTGTCTACAACTAATCCCTGTATATTTCCGTTTAGACTATGAGCTTGAACTCCTATCTGTCGGTGCCTAACAGTGTCAACTAAGATAGAGGAGCTTGCAGGACCTGAGATACCTACAATAACCGTACCGTTTTCATTTTCTTTAACATTGAGATCTACATACTGAGCTAGCTGTGTCAATAAATTATCTCGTTGATCTAACATCGAGGGTGACTGTAGCTTTATTGAATTATTTCGGTTTAGCTCTTGGTTTACCTTGAACAAGGACTCTGCCAGCTTGTTAATCGATACAAGATTTTTTTCTAGTTCTCCCTGACTATCTTTTCGAATATTTTGGACCTCAGTTGCTAGCTCATTAATTCTAGAGGCCAGGTAATTTCCACTTGAAAGCAGCTCGTTTCTAATTCCTATGTTAGCTGAATCTAGCTCCAACCTATTTAGAGAGGAGTAAAATCCATCAATAGCATTTACCAGATTTCCTTGGTCTGATGCCATAATGTCAACGATTCTGTCTGTATAATTTATTAATGTCTCTTGGGTTTTTAGTGAGGAACTGCTGTTCCTCATAGAACTCTCAATAAATTCGTTATAGCTTCTATAAATATAATCTAGATTTGCGCCAGTACCGATGTTTACAACACCAACCTTCGCAGGTGCCCCAGCGCTTAAAATAGTTTGCTGTCTAGAGTAGATATCATTACCTACGTTAGCTATATTGTTACTAACGGTACTAAGCGCTACCCTATAAATTTGCGCAGCATTCGCACCCATCGTTACCAGATCTGGCATACTCTGTTACCTCTCTGGTTCATCTACAGCAAGCTGGTGTTGTTGAATCCACTGTGCAATACCCAAAGGCTGCCGCTGAGCAATAAAGTGCGAGGCCTCTGTATAGAACATATCCTCGTATTGGTCCATGGATTCGCTTTCATTTAACCCGCTTTTTAATGGCTCACTTGCTTGTCGCATTGCATCGAACATTAATTTGAAAAATGCACTCTCATATTCGACACCTACTTTTTGAAGCAACTCGTTTTTCTTGCTTTCATCTGTTAACGCCTGGGACCTTAAAGATCCAAGGTTATTAAAGTCGAAGTAACCTGTAACGTTATTTACCATCTTAGATCACCACAAGCTCTGCTTTGAGGCTTCCAGATCTCTTAAGTGCCTCAAGGATAGCGATTAATGCAGAAGGCGTTGCCCCCACCTGATTAACAGCGTCTACAATATCTTGTAGGTCTACACCACTATCGAAGACGAACATGTTGGCGTCCTGTTCCTCGACATCGATTGTTGAATTTGCAACGGCTGCTGTCTGTCCACCTCCAAAGGCACCAGGCTGGCTAACTTGATTCAGCGCCTGCACACGTACGGTCAATGTTCCATTTGAAACTGCAGCAGCACTTACTTTTACAGACCGGTTAATGACCGCTGTACCAGTCCGAGAATTTATGACTACACGGGCGACAGGATCACCTGGATTAACTTCTAAGTTTTGTATATCGCTGATGTAAGCGACTCGTGCTTCGGTATCTCTAGGCAGCCTAATCGAGATTGATGCGCCATCAAGGGCAGTTGCAGCACCATCTCCATAGGTTTCGTTTACTTTTCTGGAGATTGCATGGGCAGTGCTAAAGTCTTGGTCTCTCAAATTAAAAACTATGTTATCTGCCATATCAAAAGGGGTTTCTATTAGACGCTCTACAATCGCACCGTTTGGAATTCGACCGGATGTAGGAACACCAATTTGCACACTTGTTCCGTTTGAATCAACATTTATACCAGTAACAGTAAGGGGACCCTGGGCTAGCGCATAAACTTGGCCATCAATACCACGTAGCTCAGTCAACACAAGGTTCCCGCCACGGAGACTTTCCGCAGTACCTATTGTCGACACATTGACGTCAATCCGCTGACCTGGTTTGGCGAAGGGTGGAACCTCAGCTGTGACCAGTACGGCCGCTAAATTATCAGTCTGCAGCGGTTGACGAGCTTGCTGCGCAACCAATCCAACCAAGCTATCACCCAAATCAAACTCTGAGACCGGTCCGTCTACAGAGACTCCTAAACCAGACAACAGGCTCTTTAAACTCTGCCCTGTAACCAGCAAATCTTTTCCATCGCCTGTGCCTGATAGACCTGCAACCAGACCATAACCAATGAGCTGGTTAGAACGCACACCAGCCATGTCAACAAGGTCTTTAATTCTCTCTGCATGTACAGGCGCAGTAGAGAACAAAAAATTCATTAGCCCTAAGGTAGTTATAAACTTTATCAACAATCTCATAACTTTTTCTCGTTATCTCAAATAACGTTAAAACGGCCAAATACCCATAATGACGCGTTGCCCCCATGGCTGTTTTACTGCTCTCGACAGCTCACCAGTACCACTATAAGAAATTTGTGCGTTTGCTATTCGTCTTGAGTTTACCGTGTTATTTGGCTGAACATCTTCAGGTCGTACAACTCCTCGAACGTGGATAATTTCACTGCCTTCAGAAAGTGTTAATCGTTTCTCGCCTAGAATAACGAGGTTACCGTTAGCCATTACATCGACCACAACAGCTGAGATTGATCCCCACAGTGATGCAGATTGGTTAGCAGTACCTGTACCTGTTGATGACAAAGTTGACCCGGATGTCTTTAGATCATTAAAAAATTGACCACCGGGAAAAATTGCAGATGCCTGATTAGTCCCAATGACATCATTTTCGGTTGTCCTTTCGGCTGTCATACCGGTATTTCTAGAAGCCTGGGCACTCTCATTTAGGACAACAGTGATGATGTCACCAACCTTGACTTCACCAGCCATGTACATCCGTCTAGTTGGAAATAAATTAGTTCCATTGGCATAGATTGCGCCAGTTTTTATAGGTAAATCTGCACTTTCTTCAGGGTAATAAAGTACAAAATCAGTCTGCGCACTTTCATCTACGGGAACTGAAGCACATCCTAAAATTTGCAAAATTATTCCTAATAAACCAACTCTAATTAACATGAGATCACCGTCCTATAAAATTAGAGATTATTATTCAAAAATCTCAACATACCATCCGCGGCAGCAATTGCCTTAGAGTTAATCTCATAGGCACGCTGTGTTTCTATCATGTTAACCATCTCCTCAACCACGTTCACATTGGACGCTTCAAGAGACCCTTGCATTAGAATGCCGGTGCCTTGTTCGCCTGGTACGGAAACTATTGGTTGACCACTCGAATTGGTTTGCGAGTATAGGTTACGGCCTGTTGGCATGAGGCCCGCGTTATTTACAAAACGGTTAAGTTGTATCTGTCCAACCTGAACAGATCCACCACCACCAGAGAGCTCCACAGAGATTGTTCCATCACGACCAATGGTAATACTCTGAGCATCCTGAGGAATAGTTATAGCTGGAATTAGTGGCTGGCCAGAGGCAGTTACCAATGCCCCTTGGTCCGAAAGCTTGAATGCACCATCTCTGGTATATGATTGTGTCCCATCTGTATTTTGTATAGCAAAGAAACCATCGCCCGCTATAGCTATATCGAGCGAGTTTTCTGTAGAAATCATGTTACCTTGGCGATGTATTTTTTCGGTAGCAAGTACACGAGTACCCGTCCCCAGCATTAGTCCAGTTGGAGTCTGTGAATTGATGTCAGCCTGAGACCCCGCTTGAACTATGCGCTGGTATAGCAAATCTTCAAACTGTGCCCTGTCTTTTTTGAAGGCAGTTGTTCCTACGTTTGCCAAGTTGTTCGCAATCACCGACATTCTTGTTGATTGCGCCGTTAAACCTGTTTTCGCTACCCACATTGAAGCGTCCATAAAACTCTCCTCAATTAACTCAACCGCATGAGATCGGCACCATCCCGGTCCATCTCTTCGGAATTTTTGATAATTTTCATTTGCGTTTCGAAGGATCTCTGCATATCCAGTATTGAAACCATCACTTCGACGGGATTGACATTACTACCTTCAAGCATTTCACTTCGTACGCCAACTGGGACATTCCCACTTGTAAAATCACCTGTGTCGCTTCCGTCTTTTGGTGTGTACAGACCATCCTCTCTCTTGATAAGTGAAGTTTCACTAGCATCTCTGAGCAAAAGCTCACCGACTGGCTGAGGTGCTGCCTCGATGTTTTGAGGATCGATCGCGAAGATTGTTCCGTCTCTTGAAATATTTAGAACCATGCCTGTTGGGATTGTTATAGGCCCGCCATCTCCCATCACAATGTTTCCAGCGCCCGTTTCAAGTACACCACTAGAATTCACTCTAAGATCACCCCTACGCGTAAATCCAAGAGCGCCATCATCTGCCTGCACACCAAGTACTGTCGAATCCATCATATAGATATCTAAAGGATTCCCAGTATCCATCGCAGTTCCTGGTGTTAAATTGACCTCTTCAACTAAAGCAGGTACCACCGCTTGGGCTCTCACGTTAAAGCCTGGTCCAACTAGTGCGGCTGATATTGGTGTACTCGCCCCACTCCGCTTATATCCAACAGTGGAAACATTGGCCATATCATTACTTTGCTGGACCCTAAGAAAGTCAAGATTTGAGATAGAACCTAATGCTGTATAAATCACACGATCCATATTATTTATCCTTTAGATGATAGTTATTTATCCTCGGATATTAATAATTGTCTGTGTCAATGATGCAGAGGTCTCAATTGCTTTTGCGTTCGCCTGGAAATTACGTTGAGCAGTAATTAGATCGACAAGCTCAGCTGTTAGGTCCACGTTTGACCGCTCTCGAGCGCCTGCTCGCAATGTACCGTAACCTGCTGAACCTGCTTCTCCATAAGTGGGAGATCCAGATTTTGCTGTTTCCATGAAATTTGAGTCACCCATCTGACGCAAACCAGCTGGAGTTTTAAAGTTTGCAACAATGATTTTTCCTAGAGACTTCTGACTGCCGTTGGAGTAAGAAGCAACCACAAGACCATCATCTCCAATGTTTACACCAACGAGATTTCCTTCAGGGGCACCATTCTGAGCCTGTGTTAGTACTGCAAAAGGAGAGTTATACTGAGTGCTTTTTGCGTAATCTATTGCTACCTGTGTACCTGTTATGCCCTCACTGTTCATTGGTATCCCAGCTAGAGGTGAAATAATCGCACCAGATGTGTCAAAGGTTAGTTCACCTTTATCAAGAAAGATTGGTGACCAGTAAGGGATATCTAAATCGTTAAAATCCCCTTTATCTGTACTTTCTATCCAGTTCCCATCCTTATCTTGTATGACATATACAAGTCCTGCACCATTATCATCTTGCTCTAAACTTACATAAGTCGAAGATACTCCAAAGGCAGCGTCAACGTTTTCTAATCCCCAATCTGAACTACCGGCAATCTGAATAAATGAATTTGATGAGGTAGTTGCACCTATTATATTTAATGAACTTGTAGCGTCATCAAAAGCAACCTTAACACCTGAAACCTGCCTGCCTAACTCATCTGCCATCAGATTAATTTTATCTTGAAGGTGAGATGTAAATGTTCCAATTGAGTACTGACCAACATCAAGATTTATTCGTGATGAGATACCATCGACAATAACTGTAAGGCTTCGATTCGAGGAATTGACAGAGAACGACTTCCTGGGATCCACACCCATTTGCTTACCGTGAACTATTGCTGGTTCTGATGCCTGCCCGCGAACAGTTGGTAGGTTATTTATCTGAGAAACCTGGGCTGTAACAGTTTCACCATCGGCTGATATACCAAAAAGATCTTTAGCAAATGCTGAAGCAGAGGTGCCAACTTCAGCCGTAGCTTCATCGCCGTCATCATCCCATGTATTTAAAGTAATATTGATACTGGAACCATCTCCTGTGGTACCGCTTTTTATTTGGAATGCACCGTCAGTATAGGAGACGGTAATCCCGAATCTATTATCCCTGGTTGGTGTAATCTGACTTCCATTTGGTGTAATACCTTTTAGAATTAACAGGTCTTCATCATTATCCAACGGTGTTAATAACGATCCCCATATTCCATTAGCAGCATCGAAAGCTGGCACATTCATCGCCGCATTTGACGCTGCACTTCCTCCAGCTAGATAAATTGAAGTGATATTATTAGCGTCATCTTGAGAAACTTTAAGACCTTGGTTTGCCAAGTCATAACTTACGGCAAGGTCTGAGAAATCACTTATAGTAGCGCCCAATTCGGCACCATTTATATCTGAACCTATGAAGGTTACGCCATCCATTACAGGATTATTATCAGTAAATATCTGAGAAAGAAGATAGTTCATATTTTCGGGTGTAATTTCATTTCCATCTAACAATGGACTTTCAATTGTGTCCCCATCACCATCCTTTCTTATTTCTAAAGCAGCGGCAGCAACAGACAAATCGATAGTAATGCTTTTATGTGAACCATCAGCGTAAGCACGAGTAACTGTCAAATTAGCATTGTCAGCAATCGTTTTGGTATTATCGTTTGGGTCTAAAACAGTACTTAAATTAAAAGATTTTCCATCACCAAAACGATTATTCAGAATATTATTTAATTCAAATGCCAGCTCTGTGCCTGACCAATTCTCAGTGCTACCCGCCAGGTGTTCAAGACCTATCTGAACATCACTAGAACCATCAATTGAAATATTGAACATATTTGATAGTTCAAATCGACTTTTATCAGCAAAAGATATACCACTTGAATTATTGGTCAGATTTAGGCCATTAAAATAGTCACTATCTTCAGTTATTGGCAGGGTAATTGTTGCTGGTTGAGATTCGATTGGCTTGGAAAGTTTGTCGTAACTATACTTTTTATAAACAGTACCTGATGTGATTAGGTATTTTTCACTTTCAGAACTCGTTTTTTGTAATTCTTGAAGCTCACTTAAAGTTTTTATTTCGCCATATTTGTTTACAAAATATTCATCTCCACCAGTATCTGCAGCCTGAATCAATGCGGGCTGCACTTCCTGCTCGTCTATATACACATATGTTTGCCATTTATTATATGGATTATCTGCTGTAGCCGTTGCTGTCTTTACATAATATATAGTTGCAAGATGTGAAGAGCCTGATGCTCCATAGACAGTAAAGGATGTAGTTTTGTGATATGTCTCTGGCTTTGCAGGATTAAAAGCAGCTTCAATTGGCATAGAATCAGATGGAAGATTCAATCCTAGTTCTACTTGGGTTGTCGCCTTAAATTCTGACACAGTGGTACGTGGAATCGACAATGGTGATAAAGGCTCGCCAAAATCAGCCTTGTTAGTAGAGTCCACTGGCAGAGACATCAAGGCTTGGCCCGCAGAGTTAACCATCTGGTTCTGCTCATTGAGCATGAAACCACCGTTACGGGTGAAGACCTTTGTACCGTCCGGAGTCTCTAGCGCGAAGAATCCGTCACCGGTGATTGCTAGATCAAGTGAGTTTGAAGAAAATTCAATATTTCCCTGACTGAATTCCTGGCGCATTTCTTTAAGAGATACACCATTACCTACAACAGAAGATGATTTCTGCAATGGCGAGGTAGCAAAAATATCACCAAAATCAGCAGATGACTTCTTGAAACCAGAGGTTCCTGCGTTAGCAATGTTGTTTGAAGTTACTGCCAGCTCTGTAGTTGCTGCATTTAATCCTGTAAGAGACGTATAAAATGACATTTGCTTACCTCTTGTTTATGTTTAAACTTTTTTAGATTTCAAGATTATTTATTTCATCGGATGACAACTCTCTTCCTGATTCGGTCATCACAGAATAATCGTTTAATTCAGCATCCCATTTAACTGATCTAATTCTTTCTAGCCCAGTCACTGAAAGTGCTTTACCCACACCGTCATTTGTTACGCTTGCCATCACCTTGTATGCACCAAGCGGTACTTGGACACCATCGTTATCAATACCTGGCCAATTGATGGCTAGAGGTCCTTTATCAGGATTACCGTATGTTTTTGTATATATTTCCGCGCCGCTCATGTCTAAAACGCGAACGGTAATGGATTCAGCTGGCGCTGAAAGCTCGGAATAGGCAGTACTACCCATACCACCACCAGCAGTAACTAGCCCCATGTCATTCGCAACTTTTTTACCCAATAAATTACTGCCTGTAACGAATTTCTGGTTGTTGATGGCTGCCGCTACATTCTCCATTCCTGCCTGCATGGCCTTCATTGATTCTAAGGAAGAAAATTGCGCAAGCTGAGATACAAACGCCTCATTGTCCATGGGCTCTAACGGGTTTTGGTTTGTTAGTTGTGTTGTAAAGAGCTTCAAAAACGCGTCCCTACCAAGGGCGTCTTCCGTAGAATATTTTTTCTCCGCCACCTCCTGTTCATACTGAGTAGTGGTTAGGATTGAATTTGGCATGTTTACTAAAGAAGCCATAATTACACCTTTGTAATTTCCATAGTTCTCATCATTAGCTCTTTGGCAGTTGAGATCACTTCAACGTTATTCTGATAGGCTCGAGACGCATCAAGCATTTCAATCATTTCTTCCACTGTATTTACATTGGAAGCGTAGATATAGCCTTGTTCATTAGCGTTCGGATTTGATGGATCAAATATTTGCTGTCCTGGCTTTTCGTTATTTATTATCTCTGTAATTTTTACGCCACCCTCTAATCCTTCATATGCCGACATTTGTTCCTGCATAATTGTTTCAAAGACCGCTCGTTTTGCTTTGTAGATGCCTTCAGGAGTACTCGACACCACTGAGCTATTAGCAAGGTTAGATGCTGTGGCATTTAATCTAACTGTATGTGCATTCATCGCTGATGCAGCGATTGTCATGACCTTATCAAGCGCCATTAGTCACCTCTCAAAGCTTTACGAAGGCCGCTAATACGGTTCTCTAAAAATTGTAGGGAAGCTTGGTACTGTGCGGCCGCCTTACCATAATTTGCTTGCTCAATACTGAGCTCCACAGTGTTGTTATCAAGGCTTGGGGCAAGTGGAACGCGGTATACAAGCGCATCATCTGTGCTTTTGCCAAAGTTTTTCGGTATACCGATGTGGAGGTCATCAGTTGCCATTAAGGCCGTTTCTTTTGCCTGAAATTTAGCCATAGCTTTAGCAAAATCAATGTCCTTAGCTTTAAAATTGGGTGTAGACGCGTTAGCAATATTTTCGGCAATAATTTGCATACGCTCATTGCGAACGGACAATGCGTTGCCATTAATTGCTAGGTAGTTGTCTATGATATTCATCCACTGATGCCATGTTTGTTTTTACACATCAGGGATGTAGCAGGATATGTGCCAGCTTTTTCTTTTTTTTGTTCCAGAGAATTAATTCTCTTTTATATCAATAATATAGTTATTGCCTTTTAAGATCTTTTCGCAGTTGTTAACCGAATGTTTAATTCAGTTTGGCAAGAAAGCGGCAAAGATATGCCGCTTCGTTAAGGATGATACGCAAATGGGGTTGTTCCTAAGCAGGTTGTTAATTCTGCGTCTTGGAGAAAGTTATAACACCTTCTTCTAGATTAGCGCTTTGTACAGTATCTGTTGACTTAGATTGAATTGCTTCAAGGTAGCGTTCTCTCTCAAGTATTACTAATGCTTCAACTGAGTTTTTCAATACTGTTAATTCTGCAATACTTTTGCTCATTAACTCTAACTGTGCACCCAAACCCTGAACCGCCGTGCTGTTTTGGTTAACATAGTATTGTTGATTTTGACTCTCTTTTTCTAGTGCAGTGAGTGTCGAACTCATTGCATCATTTTGCCCAGAGAAATATTGCTTCAATTGATCGATCTGTTCCCTTGTGTTATTTCCTGTCTGAACGACGATATCCTGTACTGTTTTTTGCTGTGCCTCTACTTGTTGTGCTAACTGTAAAGTAGACTCATCCAGCGAACGTATAGATCCATTAAGCTCTTCAAAAGTTACTAGACCACTATTAACTTCAGTAATCCTCTTAGTAAGACTCACCGATAAAGCGTTCATGTTATTGACTTGCTTGCTAAAACTGAAGCTCATAACTACCACAACCGCTAAAGAAATTATGATTAACCCTATACTACTAGCCATTAAATAAAGTAAGTGCTTGTCTTTTTTCTTAATGAGATTAACGTAGTTGTTCACTAATTCAGTATAGTTATTTGTTACATTTTTTAATCGATCTGCTAAAGATTTCGTGGCTATGAGTAATTTACTCATGTCTTCACCAGTACTTAACAGACTTTCTGTAAGTACGCCTAGCTGATTTGTATCGACTTCTTCTGATACTTCTACTTTTTTACTGACTGCTTTATCTTTCATACTTTCTTTCGGAGGGTTATTTCTTTTAACTGATGATTTCTTATTCACAGCACGTGATTTCTGCGCAGTTTTTCTCTTTTTGCTGCCTTTATCCATATTGTTTTGGGTAATTTTTTCATCTTTTATGGCAGTATCTATCAAACCAGTCTCTTCACCTGGATTGACTTTATCTTCCTCAGCATTTCCTTCTTTGCGCTCGTTATCTGCCATAAGTTTTACCTATCAGCTATTTCATTTACAAGGTTTCCATAAGAATATCGACGTCTGCTCGTAAAAGTTTAGTTCTACGCTTTATACTTTCTAGATCAATCGCTGTTTTCACATTTTCTTTAGTCGATATAACATATGCTCTTTTCCGACTCTTTAACGGCTTGACATCATATTTTTTAGTTTCTAATTGTTGGGAATAATTTTCCTCTATATCTATACACCTCTTGGGTTCTAGCTTTTGTTTTTCACTTTTTTTGGGCGCTTGTTCATTACCTACTTTGATGCCAGATTTAGTAAGTACCCTTGAAATCATTAACTTATCTCACATTGAGCTCATCTATAAGGCTTTACGCTGCATGTTGTTTCTCATATAGTTGTCGGCATGAAGGGCGAATTCTTTACCAAAATTAATATACTCTGTTCCCAAAGAGGCATAACTTTCTATTTTCAAGGTTTTTTATTTATATTACTTGTTTTTTCCAGCCCAAGCAGTGCTCAAGAAACAGAAGCCCAAAATGGTTTTAATTTACTGTTTAAGCAAGCAGAAATTTTTATTAACAGCCAAAACACACTTCCTGAAGGCGAGCCAACATTGATCGAACCGGACAGTCGTATCGAGATTCCTGAGTGCATTAATGGTTTTAATTTTAGTTTCCCATTTACTTCCAAGACCAGCTTACAAGCATCTTGCAGCTCAAATGATTGGACCCTTTTCTTGCAAGTTTCATATCTAGATTCAGATAGAGTGGCAACTTTTACCAAAGACCTAGAAGCAGGTAGCCTATTGTCCAATTCTGACCTTAAAAATGGCGACCTAATTGAAAGTGTATGGCAAGGACGCTATATAAAAACTTCAGTCCGTTCAGGCCAGCGCTTTAACGAAGCTTTACTTGATGACGTCGTGCAGGTATACAAACTTACACAAGATATAAATAAAGGTGATCTGATAACCCCCTCAATGTTTGAACTTGAACTTTTACCAGCCTCGATACATCAAAACAAACTTCACGACAAAAACGATATACTCAATGCGAAAGCATTACGTGCTCTTGCAACCGGACATCAACTAACTAGGAATGACTTGCTACCTTTACGAAGAGTATTACAAGTTAAAAGTCCCGTCTCACGTGGTACACTTATAAATGCAGATATGGTAGTACTAGAGAATTTTTGGGGTCGTGTTCCAGCTGATGTTCTAACTGACTTAGGTCAATTACCCCATGCAGTGGCAACGACACAACTTATCCCAGGCCAAGCTCTACGTCTTTCTCAACTTAGAACAGTCCCAGCCATTCAAAAGGGGCAAGTCGTCAATGTAAGTGTTGATCGGGGTCAAATAAGTATCTCAACACAAATGATTGCAGAAAGTTCTGCAGAAATTGGCCAGAGAATCCGACTCAAAAACAATGAATCTGGCAAGGTTGTGGAAGGGGTTGTGACAGGTATAGGGCTTGCTACCTTACCTTAGCTTGATCTATGCTATTGAAAATAAAGGTTTTATTTTCGATAAAAATTATTAAAGTTTTGACTTTTAGCACCGACATATATAATGAAACCCTCTTATTAGAGGAAGGATAAGATGACTACCATTGATCAAAATATGCCTTTGGGCCCTAAACCGACTGACCAACTAGAGCGCAAAAACGTTAGAAATGACAAAGCTCAAGTTACAGATACTACTTCTGCTAATATTTCTTCGAATCAATCTGATATTGCAGAGTCTCAGGATGCTTTATCTTTATCTGAGGATGTAATCGCAGCATTACAGGAAGCTGAGTTCGACCATAAAAAAGTTGAAGATCTCCGGTCCGCCATTGCTCGTGGGGCTTATCCTCTAGACACCATGAAGATTGCAGATAAATTCATAGAGCTTGAAAAACTCCTCTAATTCATGTCAGATCATACAGCTCAGTTTGAAGCGCTAAAAAGCGATTTAGCCTTGCTAGAGGAAGTCCTACAGCAGGAATTTTCCGTACTAAAAAATCAGGATATAGATAGTTTTGATGCATTGCATTTACGCAAAGAAGCAATCATAGCTCGTATAAGTGGAGTTAATTTGGAGGCATGCATGGCAATTCTCAGGGATGACAATGTTCCCAAGGAGGTTAAAAGCAGCTGGTCCTCAATTGAAGAGCTTGGCGCACATTGCAGAGAACTTCAAAAACGCAATGAGGTTCTAATAGATAAGAAACTCACTGTCGTTACTGAAGCACTAAACGCCTTGCGTTACCCTCATGGCGAGAGCCCTCAAAATTTCTACTCTCCGAAAGGGAAGCTAACCAAATAATTATAGTTCGTTTCATTTACTTGGGCATTTTTCCTGATAGCCAGTATGCCCAAGATAACACTACCGCCACACCAACGAAGAGCTCTTCAGGGATAGTTTCATCGAGTTCTAATCTTAACAATTGCCGCGCCAGTTCATCATTCTCGATCTGTGGTTTTCCCAGTCGTTCAGCAGCCTCTCTAATTAACAGTGCATGCTCATCAATTCCCTTTGCTATCAAACGTGGTGCAGATTGTTCGTCGTAATGTAAAGCAACAGCTTTAGCTTTAGATAAAGGTAATTTATTTTTCATACTTGATACTCCACTACACTACCAATGTCATTACCTTTGAATATATTTTCTACTGTAGGGGGAGCGCTTTCATAAATTGCAAAATTTTCTAAATTGATTCCGTGATCTCTCAAACTAGCTCTTAGCGTCTTTTCACCATCACGTAATATTTCAACAAAGTGTTTATCGGCTGACCAGGCTGATAGTGACAAAGAGTCTTCACCTGTAAGTAAACATGAGAATTTGACCGGCAACCTATCAGTAAAATTGAGCTCCAATTCCGCCCCTAACTGCTGGCGGCCCCCTCTAGTTTGTTCTTTATGTCTAAAGATGACTATCTCCGCGGGAAGCTGATCTTCTAGCAAAATAGTAAAACGATATTGAATTTCACTTTGCTCTTTAGCAACCAATGTTTCAAGTTGACTATTACCGATACGCTGAAGAATAGCTCTAAAAACATCTTCATCAGGGTCACTAATCGAATCATTATTTGCCAGTTGTTCTTTAATCAAATCCATCATCTTTAGAATGTCGACACGTCCATCTGTATTTTTTATTGAAAAAAGACCACTCATTCTTAAATAATCATAAACTGTGCGCGGGGATATTTGTTTGCCTTTGCAAAGCAGTCCACTCATAGCTTCTGCTACTAAGGGTAACTGACTTTGCGTAAGTAATTGTTGCAAACGTGAAAATTCAAATAACCCTTTAAACTGCCATGTACTAGCATTTACACCTAAAGACGAAGAGCTAAGATATGGCTCTACCACTGTTTTAGCTTCCTCTTGCTGAGGTAAGGATTTCGTAATCAGCGTTGTATTGTTGGCTTGTTTTAAATTTTTACTATGTGATGGTTCAGAGGTAGCTTCATTAGCACGTGGCCTCAGGTAAACTCCATAGGGTGTGAATTCTACTCGAAACCAAAATGAGGCTGATCGATATGGTAAGCCATTGAATGGTAATGAAATAAAACGTGAATCTTGTGTACGAAGCTGAATTTGTTTACCGTCTTCGCTAACTAAACCATTCACGACTTGAGAATTTTTTAAGCCAAGCTCATCTGCTACCGACCCAGAAAGTTTAAGATTAAGCTGATTGAAGCGCTCTGCTAAATTTTCTGAAGCAACTATGAGCAAGGGAGCGGTTACTTGCATAACCTTTTCTCAGGGAAATCTAACCCAACTCGTCGTATCAAGAGGATAGTGTTCGCGCACTTTACCATAATCTTCAAATAGTAGTGAGTGAACATCTTCAGCATTAGGTATTTGCAAAATGACGCCAGCTAGAAGCCAATTTGGATTAGCATTGCGAAAACCTGAAGGATTTTTAGCTACAAAAGCTTTGCGTAACATATCTTTCCTAATCAGGCTATTACCGTACGCTTTTTTTATGATGACATCAAGAGAATCTCCCGGACGGACAGTATATTCTCCTGCCACAATCTCATCATTTTTCCGTACTTCAATAAATTCACTAATATCTCGATTATCAAATAGATTCATTAGTGCTTTATCTATTTCTGTTTCATCCGCATGCACTTGAGAGGTTATCGCCATAATTACACTGAAATATAGTGAAATATGAATTTTCATCTTTTACCTCCTAAAAAGGGAGCGCGTACATGAATTCGCTTCCATCATGTACAGGTTTTGTGAGTATTTCTAACTGCGCCCTGTCTTTTCCGATCGTTGCAACTTCTGCGATTGCTATATTTTCAGACCAGTCAGCATTTAAAATACCGTCATTAATAATGTCTTTACCCAGTAGTAAAAATCTTTCACCCGTCCGTAGACCATTTACACTGCCCATATTCAGAGACACAGTCTGTGTTGTTTCTCCAACATGCACATAAGCAAACTGTAGTACGCAGGAATTTTTAGGTAATAATTTTTTGCGCCAGCTATCAAGCCGTGCTGTCAATTCATTTTCGAAATATTGCAAATCGTTGTCTGCCACCAGACGACTTCCTTTACGATTAAGCAATAAGTAGAATTTCTCTTCTTTGTTATTGGCCGGCTTTACCAAATCACTCAAAGTAAACACAAGCTCCAACGTAATAGGATCAGCTACTGCAACAGGAGCAACTTCTTTTATAGGGTTTACCTGCAATATCTTATTAAAACCGATTTTCACTTGCTGTTTGAGTCCAGCTAGCTTGGCTTTAATTCCAGGCATATCATTCGATTCATCAAGTTCATTTACAGTTATTTCAAATTGGAAATCAGCATTCTGTCCTCTTATTCTGCCTAAGTATGCATCCTCATAACGATTGCCAAATGAACGCTTTGTATCAATACTTAGTACCCAATCATCCTCAAATGCCGAATACACTTTTTTTTCGATTAAATTTTTAAGTAAGGGTAAATTTTTCGTATTCTGATTTATAGAAATAACTGCGTTGCGCTTCATCACTGGACGCGGGAGCAAACAATTACCTATTGCAAGTGTCTGTAAGGCGGGAGGCAAAGTATTTATATCAGCAACCTGCTTACTATTTTCTGCTTCTGGAAAATACTCCAATACTCTGACACCCTTAACATCAGCTGAGCTGGAAAAATACGTACTTTCGATTAAACGACCACTACTATCCACATAACCACTGCTCACCATCCTTACACCCTGCTGCAAACCTTCATCTAAAAGCGATTGCTTTAAAGCTGCTAATATTGCTTCAGGATTATCATCAGCAGCATGCACAGAAATTGCAAGCAGACTCAATAACAAAATTATGAGTTTTATATTTGTCCGCATCAGTCTATACCTAGCAGTAATTCTATATTTTTAATGAGCATTAATTCAGTACTTTATTTCTAATTTGTATCCATCCATAAATCATGATTTAGGAATTATTTATAGCGTAGCGCATATATAACACTCGAAGATCACGGACTATGGTCTTATCCAAAGTTAGTGTTACAGCATAAGTGTCACCACCCAATGGATCGATGCTTTCTATTTCAGCGCCATATACAACACCCTCTACCTTGCTGCGAAAACTATCATTTCTCAGCACCAAATCCCCTATTGTTGTCTGTGAATCGACATATTGACCATAAACTTGTTCGGCCAGTGTCCTATAAGCATCTAATTTTGAAGCGCGTATTGCGAGTAAACGGCGTTGAGCCGGATCATCACTTGGTTGCACAGCAATGACTGCATAACCTGTAGCGGATATCTTTTCTGAGGCACGCACAGCTGTTAAAACTGAACCAGGGGAACTATCTAGACTAGTACAACCATAAGTAAATACCAATGTAAGCAACGTACAAAATATTTTTTTCATGTCCTTCCTCTAGCGGCTAGTATTTGATCAGCTTAAGTTCCATTAGATTGTATTTTCATTTGGTTCTATTCCTTAAGTCGGCTCTTAATGCAATAACTTTACTATTTGCTTACATAGTTTGGCATGAGTGTTGCAACTACACTTAAAACACTGTCAGCTACTTGACAGGATTTTATAACATATTGATTTATAAGAACTATGCTAAACACTTTACGAATGTCAAATTTTGGACAGTTGCTACAAACAATACGGCTGGATGGTCTAGCAGTTCCAGGATTTATTCTGCTGATCATTTCTATGCTTGTTATTCCGATGCCAGCTTTTTTGCTCGATGTCATGTTTACTATGAATATCGTACTGGGTCTTGTCATCATTATGATTTCTATCAATGTATCCAAACCATTAGAGTTTTCCTCTTTCCCTTCTATGCTACTAATGGCCACTATGCTGCGCCTCAGCCTTAACGTAGCCTCCACTCGTATCGTCTTAGTAAAAGGCCATGAAGGCAGTGATGCCGCTGGACAGGTAATCCAGTCTTTTGGTGATTTTGTTATTGCTGGGAACTATGTTGTTGGTTTTATTATTTTTGCCATTCTAATGATCATAAATTTTATTGTCGTAACTAAAGGGGCTGGGCGCGTTTCTGAGGTGATTGCACGCTTTACTCTCGATGCTATGCCCGGCAAGCAGATGGCAATAGATGCAGACCTCAATGCAGGCATTATCAATCAAGAAGCAGCAATGCGTCGTCGAGAAGAAATTTCACAAGAGTCAGATTTCTTTGGATCTATGGATGGTGCCTCTAAATTTGTTAGGGGCGATGCTATCGCAGGCATCATAATTCTCTCCATAAACATAATCGGCGGCCTTCTCATTGGTATGCTACAACATAACCTTAGTTTTTCGGATGCTGGAAAAATTTATGTGCTTCTAACTATAGGTGATGGATTAGTGGCGCAGATACCGGCATTACTGCTTTCGCTTTCAACGGCGATTATTGTCACGCGTGTTACTACTAGTGAAAGTATGGCTGTGCAAACAACCGGACAATTGTCTGATCCAACAGCTTTTTGGATAGCATCAGCAATCCTTTTCATACTCGGCGTAATTCCTGGTATGCCTCACTTTATTTTTCTTCTTTTTAGCGCGATATCAATAGCTCTTGGTTATCGTATCACTTCTCTAAGACGTCAAAAGGTTGATGTTGAACGCGCTAAAGAAGCAGAGATACAGGATGAAACAAACCCGGATGAACTGCTAGGCTGGGATGATATAGAACAATCTGATTTAGTCAGCCTTGAAATCGGATATGGACTAATCCCTGCAATTAGTAATGACTCCGATGGTAACCTCCTAGTTCGCATACGTGGTGTAAGGAAAAAACTCTCTGCAGAATTTGGTTTTTTACTACAACCAATTAGGGTTCGAGATAATTTAGACCTACAACCTGACTCTTATAATATTTTGCTACGCGGTATCGTCCGTGGTCGTGGTGAAATTCGTTTAGGGTATGAACTAGCTATTAATCCTGGAAATGTAGAAATTCAGCTAGATGGCATCAAAACCAAAGAACCGACTTATGGTCTTGAAGCATGGTGGATACTGCCGTCACAACGTGACTATGCACGGATGCTTGGATACACCGTTGTAGACTACACAACTGCAATAGCTACCCACTTGATCACTATTCTAAAAGATAATTCTTCTGAACTATTAGGTCACGAAGAGACACAGAATTTATTGGACAAAATCAGTGAGAAATCACCAAAATTGGTTCAGGATCTAGTGCCTGAGAAACTTACTCTTTCATCCTTAACACAAGTTCTTCGAAATCTGATTTCCGAAGGAATCCCGCTTCGAGATATGAGAACGATACTTGAAGGCCTTATCGCTGAAACCACAAAGAGCAAAGAGCCTGATGAGCTAACTAATTTAATCCGCCCCTGGTTAGGCAGAGCAATAATGCAAAATTTAACGGAACCAGACAAACCATTGTCAGTAATGACTCTAGATCCCTCTTTAGAAAATATGTTGCAAAATACATTAACTCAAAGTCGAAAAGTAGGGGAGTTAGTGTTGGATCCAAAAATGGCGGAATCTTTATTTAAAGCAATCGCAGAAGAACATCAGACGACTGAAGATTCTGGACTACCATCAGTTCTAGTCGTCTCACCAGGTATAAGAGCGTGGCTAGCAAAAAGCCTCAAACCAAGAGCCCCCTCGATGGTAGTGTTGGCCTACACTGAAATTCCAGAAGATCAAGATATAACAGTACTTGCAAAAATCAGCATATTAGAACCTCACATTGAGGATAACAATGAATCATGATTATCAAAAAACATATAGCTAATAACACAAATGAAGGAATAAGTTACATCTCAAAGAACTTTCAAGATGAAGGACTGATTATTTCCAATTACAGAGTAGACGGAAAAAACGTGTTATATTTCGCCGTGAATGAAAAGCCAGAATTCTCAAGCGCGAAAATTGATTCCATTGGCAATGAACTCAACACAAATTCTGATCACAACTCTGAATCAATTTTTACATCTTCTAATGCAAATGACGCATTTAATCAACGTCTTGCCGTCAATGACTTGAATCCAACTGATCTTATTCGCAGCACTGCAAATAAAATAGCAGAAGATATAACTCCATTTGAAGATAAACACTCCCATAATTTACAAGCTGCGGATAATCAAAATCTTCATAACATTATTAATTTAAGCTCAGAAAGCTTGAATATATTGAAAGAAATAAAGTCAATTATTCATCATCAAAACCATACCGACCTTGAATGCCGGAATCAAGAATCAAAAAGTCTAAATTATTTTTTAGACTTAATGGCTAATCAATTTACTTTGATCCAAAAATCCCATGAATCCATTTTGGCTGTACAAGTGTCCTCACAAGAATCCATAAAGTATTTAGCGGACGCAATAATTAATTTAAACACAAAAAATACTATAAATAGTGAAAATAGGGATATCACAGAGAATATCAAAAAAGATAAAATTATCTCTGACAGAAAACCGACACTTGGAAAGATTTTTTTTGCCGGATTCATTTTTATATCAACTTCATTTTTGACACCATTTTTAGAAAAAAGTGAACTCGGCTATAATATTTTAAACTCGAATGAATATTTTAATGAAACAGGTTACACAAGTGTTTATGATTCTACTATTAAACAGAGTATTGATTCATATGAAACGCCTATTTTTCTAAGCTCAACTCTTGAGAATGAAGATATTACAACCAGCTCACCAACCCCAAATGAAAATATGGAATTGGAATTTGTTGATACCTTTGAGGCAAAAAATAACACAACCTCAATAGAGCCAAAAGATACAATATTTACTTCAAGTGAAGACTCTATGGCAAAGATTCCTGATGAATTTTTCAATTAGAATGGGTGTGTTTTCTATAAAAGGAAACTCTGAAAGACTTGTTATAAGACTAAAAGAGTTTCATTTCAAAACTTACACCAAGGATATGACATTGAACAAAAACAATGTTACAGCTGTACATGTTGGGCCAATGGCTGAATCCCAAACAACAGATCTTCGTTTACGTTTAGCTGAGTTATTTAACCTCAACACAATAATTGATAGCTTATAAGAATAGACTATATCTCGACTAATAGTTATGCATTAAATATTTAACAATAATCTTTTTACATATATTCCAATTAATACCATTTTATCTGCATTAAGTAATTATTATGAGCTCACCTCCAGGATTGATAAAAAGTATTTGTGTTTCTAGTGGTAAGGGCGGCGTTGGTAAAACTAGTTTCGCAGTTAACCTCGCCCTTACACTTGCTAAACGAAATCTTCGTATACTGTTATTTGATGGGGATATGGGACTTGCTAACACTCAAATCGCGCTTAATATTCGTCTTCCTAGCACCTCTATTGAAGACAATGATAAATTCTCCTATAAACCCCTCATTATAAAAACTGATTTTGGCTTCGATCTTCTGCCGGGCGCAAGCGGTAAGAAAGAACTAGCGAATATGAATTATGAGCACACTATCAACCTTGTAAGAAATTTTGATGAATTTAAAAATGATTATGACATTATTGTAGTCGACACTGCTGCTGGTATTTCTTCGAGTGTTCTCGCTTTTCTAGAATCCTCAGATATCCGTCTAATTATAGGAACTAACGAACCTGCTTCTATTACAGATGCATACGGACTCATCAAAGCATCAACTGAGATGGATATAAAAGAAAACCTTTTTTTTATTCCAAATAGAGTTTCGACCCGTAACGGAAAATTGTTATTTCGTAAGATGAATGAAGTATGCCATCGTTTTTTATCCATAGAACTTGGTACAATTGGTCATTTATCTGATGACCCATACATGACTACTTGCTGGAAAAAGTCTACGCCATTAGTTGAAGTAGCTCCTCAATCTCAGATTGCTATTGAAATAGATCAGCTAGTTACGAATTTATTGAAATTAACCCCTACACCTGAAAACGGAAAAATTAAGTTCTTCAAATAACAATGGATGGCAAGATTAAAAAGTACCAACAATATGAAGAGCAGGCTGAAAGTCAGGTCACTCTCTTGAAATACATGGGACTAGTCAAAAAGACAGCCCTATTTTTACGCGCCCGTTTGCCTGAATACATGGAACTTAATGATATGGTTCAACTAGGTATGCTTGGTTTGATGGAGGCCTATAAAAGCTTTGATGAAACCCAAGGCGTACATTTCGAAGCTTTTGCAAAGATTCGAATTAGAGGGGCAATTATCGATGAAGCCAGAAAGTTATCGAAAATAACGCGTATGGCCATTCAGAATATAAAATTACACGAAGAGGCTAGGGTGTTGTTACAAACAAAACTGGAGAGAACCCCTACAAATCGTGAGCTTGCAGATCATCTCGGTCTTTCTTTAGAGGAATTTGAACACCAGCGAACCCACTCTAATTCCTTTAATTTTCAAGAACTTGAACCAATGATAGAAAACGAGGGTTTTGATATTGCAGATCAAAACAGCAACGTTCTAGAGACAATGATCAGCAATGAAGATAAGCAGCTTTTACAAGATAGCATTAAAGACTTAGATGAGCGGAAACAACTCATCTTTTCACTTTATTATGTAGAAGAGATGAATTTGAAAGAAATTGGTGCGATCATAGGCGTAAATGAATCTAGAATAAGTCAGATACTAAAACAAATCGCATCCGATCTGAGAGCAAAGATAGCCAAAAAATCACAAGAAAACGTATAAATATGATTTTTAATTTCAAAAAAAAAGTTGATATAGAAGAGCTTAAAACGCAAGCCCAAAAAGACTTTGAAAAAGCTTTAGAGCTTAAAGAGGATAAAGCCCGTTCTTCCAAACAATACTGTACGCGCATTGCGTTACAGTCACGTACTCATATTGATAAGCTATTTGTTGAAGCCGCAAAAAAGACAGAGGATTTTGAGGCAATCGCTATGGAAGCTATGGCCGCTGGGGAAAGTATCCCAGAAAAACCTATCGCTTCACCCTGGTTGAGTATTAAATCTACTGACGGCCTGATTTATTCATATATTCCCGAGAAATACGCTAACCAAATATTTGCTATTGCTGCAGCCTACCAAACGGTGAAAATTGGTCGTGCAGGTGCTATCGAACAAGCTCAACGTTCAGCTGATACCCTTTTTGAAGATATAGGTGTTAGCCAAAGTTTTAATGTTTTGCAATTTCTTCGTGATGAAGAAGAAGCAGAGCAAAATAACAATACAGACCCTGATGAATCAGGTATAGATGAAGATACTGATACAGAGTAATGAGCCTTGCCCTAACATTTATTCTTCCCTTGGTGGTCATTCTGGTCATTCTGGTCCTATTTCTAATCGACAAAGTCCGTAAAATTGAAGAGATCGCCAACACACTAATAAACAGCATAGGGATAACCGGCGGCGCAACTACCAATAATAAAATTGATCCTAGTTTTTTCAATGTTTCCGGTAAAAATCTATGGGACACAATAGCTGAGAAAAATAATCCACAAAATCTCTCGCAAAGCGACATCGATATGTTACGTGACAAATTCCGTACCATGCTGGAAAAACATCTTCGAGAAATTTTCAGTAAGGGCTTAAGTGATGCTCGAAACGGAACGCCTAAATCATTACCCAAAGCAGAAATAACTTACAATACCTTGAGGGGAGAAATTCAGATTTGGATACCATCCCAAGCTCATAATACGTTATATAACTCAGGCTTTGAGTTAATAAATGCTACTGATGCTGACGTGAGCAGACTCGAAAGTAAGTTAATGGAAACCCTATATGAACTTTTTAATACCATTAAACTTGCCCCACCCGATTCACTAATCGAAGAGCTTATGACTTTAGCAGGATACGGAGAGGCCTCTGGCGTCTAAAATCTTCTGCTTCAATGCATATAACTTTGATTTGCTCTCTTAGCTGTCATAATCAAACTTTGATCTTCTAAAACAATCATAATTCCTACAGCAGCCAAAGAAGCATAGTAAACCACCCCATCTTATTAACAAGTAGGATTTGAGAAAATCGAGGATAAATATACATATCACTCTCAGCCATCAAATGAAAATTGATAATGTGTTCATACTTAAAATATCCTACAGTGAAAATTTTTTATCCATTGAGTCTCTAAGATTTTTTCAATAGTCGTTTTTGCAGAGATATAAACGATTTAATAGACTGGTTTTCATATCTCGTATTTGGCAACATTATTTATAGATTACAATTAGTTTTGAAGTAAGATATTGAAAATATGAACACTGATAAAGACATAACTTGAGGTAATTCCCTGACTCCAAAAACAATTTCGAGAATTTGCAAATGAAAAAAAGACTTCATGAAATCCTTCAAGCTGGGAAAGGCTCAGATTTTTCAAGCAAGTTAATTGATTTATTTTTAATGAGTCTTGTGTTGATGTCTGTTGTGGCTGTTATACTTGAGTCAGTCCCGGAGATACAAGAAATTTATTTTCATCGACTTAGACTATTTGAAATCTTTTGCATTAGCGTTTTTTCTATTGAATACCTACTCAGACTATGGACGGCGCCTCAAAAATACCCCAAAGCGAAATATCCATATCTTAAATATTTTTTTAGCTTCTATGGATTAATTGATATATGTGCAATTATCCCTTTCTACTTATCCCTATATACCACTAGTATAGATCTGCGAATCTTACGAGTAGTACGGGTTCTTAGAATTATTAAAATCAGCCACTACAACACAGCTTTACAGGATTTATGGAATGCCATTTACGATGAACGTAAATCTTTTTATTCAGCCTCTTACATTTTCACCGTAGCACTCCTCATTTCTGCCTCACTCGCTTACTATGCAGAGAATACAGCACAACCAGAAGCATTTAAATCAATTCCACATGCTATCTGGTGGGCCATCATAACTTTAACAACCGTAGGTTATGGCGATGTTTCACCTGTAACTTTTTTTGGAAAGATTATAGGTATATTTACTGCTTTAATGGGCGTTTGCACAGTTGCATTGCTGACAGGTATTGTTGCTAATTCTTTTTCCGCCCAACTTTCAAGAAAAAAGGCAGTGTTCCGTGCAGAAGTAATTAAAGCTTTACAAGATGGTATAATTACACAAGAGGAACAAGAGGGTCTAAAACGGCTACAAGATGAGTTTAACTTATCTCCCCAACATGCAGATGCAATATTTAATGAGGCTTTAGAATTTCACCTGCAAAAGACTACTAAAAATACAGGATTTCCGTAGCTTATTTTTTTGAAACGTGATTTTAAGATTATTTTTTCCTCATACCCAAAAAATTGTTAACTTAGAAGTAATCTGTTTGCGAAGGCAAACTACTAATCCATTAATCCGCGTACTCTCATAAAGCAAATATCCGTTTTATTTCCAAACTCATATATTGAGAATCTATTTTCGATAACACCAGCATGAAAGCCCACAGTGAATCGCCACCAGTTCACTAGACAGATTCCAGCCTCATTTTGTACTGCTTTTCACACTCTACCGGAGACTTCTGGTTATTAAAACTGTGCCGTCTCTTGGCGTTATAAAACATCTCGATATAATCGAACACATCCGTCCTGGCTTCTTCCCTTGTCGAGTAGGTTTTCCGCTTTATCCTCTCCCGCTTTAACAACTGGAAGAAGCTCTCAGCCACCGCATTGTCATAGCAGTTACCTTTTCTGCTCATGCTACCTTCCAGGTTGTTGTCTTTCAGGAAGGACTGCCAGTCATGGCTGGTGTACTGGCTGCCCTGATCAGAATGCACCATCACCTTGGATTGTGGATTCCTGCGCCAGACAGCCATCAGCAGTGCATTAAGTACCAACTCCTTGGTGATCCTGGATTGCATCGACCAGCCCACCACCTTCCGGGAGAACAGATCAACCACCACAGCCAAGTACAACCAGCCTTCATGGGTACGGATATGGGTTATATCCGTTACCCAGGCATCATTCGGAGCCATGGTAGCGAAGCGCCGCTGTAGTCGGTTGGGAACAACGATATTGGCTGCGCCTCCTCTATGCCGAGGTTTTCTGTAGCCCACCTGAGCTTTCAGCCCTGCCAGGCGCATCAGCCGGTGGACTTTATTCGGACCACATCGTTCACCATATTCCCTCAGATCCTCATGGATCTTCCGGTAGCCATAGACACCACCAGACTCCAGACAGAACTGCTTGATCAACCCTGTGAGCCGATCATCTGTCTTTTGCCGCATAGACTTGGGTTGCTGTCGCCAGGCGTAATAGCCACTGGGATGGACGTCCAGCAAGTCACAGAGCCAGCGGATCGGCCATAGCCCGCTGTAGTTACGGATGAAGGCGTACCTCACTCGGGGTGGTTGGCGAAGTACGCCGCGGCTTTTTTTAGAATATCGCGCTCTTCAGTGACACGCTTCAGCTCCTTCTGAAGTCGTTTGATCTCAGCTTGGTCATTACGCTTGTCTTGATGTTCTTCAGCACGAGGACCGTACTGCTTCAACCAGGCATATAAACTGTGGGTTGTGGTTCCCAGTCTGTTAGCCACTTCAGCGACACTGTGGCCGCGTTCCGTGACCTGTTTGACTGCTTCGATTTTGAATTCTTCAGGGTAACGCTTGTTGCTCATAAACACCTCTCCTCTAGTCATTTTCTATGACTGGATGGTGTCTAGCAAACTAATGGCGATTCATCTGGAAGATTAGGAAATAGCGTCGCACTTAAGCAAATCCACATGAGTTTAGGGTTTTGTAAAGTGGAAAAAGACAAATACAACCTAACAACAGAACAACTCAAATCACTTTTGATGGTTTCAAATGTCATCCGTGGTGGAAGAGTCAAAAACGAGGAGAACGACTATGAAACAAGCATCAGTATTGAACGACAAACAAGTGAGAAAACTATTCAACTCCCCAAAAATGACCAAATACGCGTCAAGAAACAGACTGATTCTAAGTCTCTCTTACTACGCAGGACTCCGAAGTGTTGAGATATGCAGTTTATGTGTCGGAGATGTTTTAAATGGTGATGGTTCTATCAAGGACACGATATTACTCAAATCTCATCAGACTAAGGGTAATGAATCACACACTGTAGTCCTCTCAGCAAATCTAAGGGGGGAACTGGAGAAATATGTATCTGAGCAGTCACTACAGACAGAACGACTCAGAGCACCGCTAATAAAGTCTCAGAGGGGAGGATTTTTCAGTAGTCAGTCATTACAGAATCTGTTCAAACATCTGTATAAATCAGTTGGATTTGATGACTGTAGTAGTCATTCAGGTAGAAGAAAGTTCGCATCATCACTGGATGAGAAGAATGTGAGTATAGGAGTTATCAAATCCCTCCTCCGTCATAGTCATATTTCATCAACACAGAGATACATATCGGTTTCTAAACATCGGTTAGAGAATAGTGTGAATCTACTGAACTACTGAGAATGTTTTTGAAGTAAAATACCAACCCAGAAGAGACTGATATAATCAATCATTTCCAGCAGAAATGTTATACAAAAGTTATACATTGGGTTATAGGTAGTCGTAGGTCATTGATTTATATAGGTTATTATTATGTCTCAGTTTGTATACACCATGAATCGAGTGGGAAAAGTTGTTCCCCCGAAGCGCGAAATTCTCAAGGACATCTCCCTGTCCTTCTTCCCCGGTGCCAAGATCGGCGTCCTGGGCCTGAATGGTGCCGGCAAGTCATCCCTGCTTCGCATCATGGCCGGTATCGACAAGGATCACCTGGGTGAGGCCCGTCCACAGCCGGAACTCAAGGTAGGATATCTGCCCCAGGAACCTGAACTGGACGAAAACAAGAATGTCCGCGGCAACGTGGAAGACGGCATTCGTGAAATCAAGGACCTGGTGGACGAATTCAATGCTATTAGTGACAAGTTTGCCGAACCCATGAGTGACGATGAGATGAATGCCCTGCTTGAGAGACAGGGTGAACTCCAGACTTCCATTGATGCCACCGGCGGCTGGGATCTTGACCGCATGCTGGAAATCGCCGCCGATGCCCTGCGTCTTCCTGCCTGGGATGCTGAAGTCAAAAGCCTCTCTGGTGGTGAAAAAAGACGTGTCGCCCTGTGCCGACTGCTGCTATCCAAACCCGACATGCTACTGCTTGATGAGCCTACCAACCATCTCGATGCCCTGAGTGTGGCCTGGCTTGAGCGATTCCTGCAGGAATATCCTGGTACTGTAGTGGCCATCACCCATGACCGCTATTTCCTAGATCATGCCGCTGGCTGGATTCTTGAGCTGGACCGCGGACATGGCATTCCCTATGAAGGCAATTACAGCGACTGGCTCGAAGCCAAGGAAAAGCGCCTTGAAGTGGAAGAGCGCCAGCAGGCATCCCTGGCCAAGACCGTCAAGGCGGAACTGGAGTGGGTACGACAGAATCCCAAAGGTCGACAGGCCAAGAGCAAGGCCAGGCTGGCCCGCTTCGAGGAACTCAGTTCCAAGGAATACCAGACCCGCAACGAAACACTGGAACTTTATATCCCGCCGGGGCCGAGACTTGGTGAAAAAGTCATTGAAGTGGAGCATCTTACCAAGGGCTTTGATGACAGGGCCCTGATCAACGATCTCTCTTTTTCTGTACCACGGGGCAGCATCGTCGGGATTATCGGCGGTAACGGAGCAGGTAAAACCACTTTTCTGCGCATGCTCGTTGGCCAGGAACAGCCAGACAGCGGTTCAATCACGCTGGGTGACACCGTTGACCTGGCTTACGTTGACCAGAGCCGTGATTCTCTCGAAGGCGACAACACTGTCTGGCAGGAAATCTCTGACGGCCTGGATACCATGCAGATAGGCAGCTATGAAATTGCTTCCCGCGCCTATGTCAGCCGCTTCAACTTCAAGGGTAGTGACCAGCAGAAATTCGTCAAGGACTTGTCCGGCGGTGAACGCAATCGTGTTCACCTGGCCAAGCTACTGAAGCGTGGTGCCAATGTGCTGCTTCTCGACGAACCAACCAATGACCTTGATGTGGAAACCCTGCGGGCTCTTGAGGAAGGCCTGCTGGCATTCCCGGGCACTGTCATCGTGGTTTCCCATGACAGATGGTTCCTCGATCGACTGGCCACCCACATTCTGGCATTCGAAGGCGATTCGGAAGTCATCTTCCATGAAGGAAACTATTCCGAGTATGAGGATGATTTCAGGAAGCGGAAAGGGGAAGCTGAGCCCACACGGATGAAGTACAAGAAGCTTCATTGAGGTATGACACTTCTTTTTAAATAGAAGTGTCATTAATCTTTTTCCAGCGCAAAGAAAAAATATCATTCCCAGCAGATCAAATATTTTCCAACTGCTTTTTCAAAGCCGCCATCCGCTCTTTATTTTCCTCAACAGACAACTTCCTTGTACTTTTCTCCGGCAGGGCCTGGGGAATCTCGATTTCCAGAATTTCTCCGGCCAATGCTCTCTGGCAGTAACGCCGGTATTGTTTTTCAAACAGGGGAAAGACCCTGTTCTCACTCTGGTTTGCCAGCTCAAACCAGCCCGTACTCTTTCCCGCCAGATACACTGCCGGATGCGTCCAGGTCTGTTCAGCCTTGGGGTGTTCGGCACAACAGACTTCCACATAGGCATCATGGGCTGAAGGCAGCCCCTGCTCGCTCATCATGTCTTCGCAGGCTTCTACCATAGATGCAATCGTGGGCAGATACTGCTGTGTGCGGACCACATTACGAACTGCCTTGAGAATAATATCCGGGGTAAAAATACCCAGACACTCCAGCCAGTATTTCTTGGCTACATTAACGCTACCTTCCTGGGCATAGGCCTTGTGGAACTGATTGTGGTAGGCAAGCTCCAGTTCGGCGAAAAGCTGATTGATGGCATCCACATAATCGCCATTGCCCAACTGCCCACCTGATGTTCTTTCGGCGGCATCTGCACGCTTCGGCTTTACCGCTGCTCTATTATCAGAGCCAGTTAAACTACTGGTAAGACTGCTGGTCAGGGAGTCTGCTTTCTTCATAATTTTTCCCGGCTGGAGGCAGATTTGCCCGGCCAGCCCTTGTATCCTTGCGCTATTATATCAGCGCGATAACTTTTATCTTTGTGGTACAACGAATTCAATGAGAAACCATCGCTCCATACTGGACGAGGCATACTATGAAATCAATGCAGGCCCTGCAATGGGATGGAGAAACTTTACAACTCAACGAGATTCCCGTACCCAAGCCGCGCACAGGTGAAGTGCTGGTGCGCGTAACCAAAGCCGGAATCTGTAATACAGACCTGGAAATACTGCGCGGCTATTATCCCTTCAATGGTACCCTTGGTCATGAATTTGTTGGTGTGGTGGAAGATGCCGAGGACAGCTCACTTGTCGGTAAGCGCATAGTTGCTGATATTAATAATGCTTGCGGACACTGCGCCATGTGCCAGGACGGTCATCCCCATCATTGTATAAACCGGTCAGCCCTGGGTATCAAGGACAAGGATGGTGCCTTTGCCCGGTACCTGACGGCCCCGGCAGGCAATCTTGTCCAGGTCCCTGATTCGGTAACTGACGACATGGCCGTATTTGCAGAACCCCTGGCTGCGGCCCTGGAAATCCAGGAACAGGTATCCTTCCAGTCCCATGAGGCGGTAGCGGTGATTGGCGATGGCAAACTGGGATTATTGATTACTCTGTCTTTATTACAGGCCGGCCTGGAGGTTACTCTTGTTGGCCATCATCCTGAACGAGTTTCCCTGGGCAGACTCTCCCAGGTCAGTTTCTGCTCTTCTCCCCCGGACCGGCTGTTTCCTGTGGTAGTCGAGGCAACCGGCAGTCCAGGCGGTTTTCAGGATGCCCTGAGACTCACCGCCCCGATGGGAACCCTGGTATTGAAATCAACCTACAAGTCTGGCCTGAATTTCAATCCCTCCTCCCTGGTGGTCAATGAGATAACACTGGTGGGGTCACGCTGCGGCCCAATTAACAAGGCCGTTGCGTTAATGGCTGAAAATGAACTGGACCCCTCCGTACTGATAGAGGAATCATTCTCGCTGGATGATGGCGTAGAAGCTTTTAGTGAGGCGGGTAAAAAAGGACGCCTGAAGATCTTGCTGGATATGAAATAGAAAACACAGGACCAGCAAGATCGCTTAGCTCGTGACAGATATCATTCGGATACAGGCGGATCTGTATGCCTTGAGCCCCCCCGACTGCGAGCCAAATTTTTTAAGCTTACTGGAGTCCAGCGGATTCTTTCCACTAATACTGGAGTAACTGACCACTGTGTTTCTACCAGACCGTTTACACTCGTAAAGCGCCTCATCTGCTTTCTCCAGCAGGTCAAAAACATTTCCAACTTCATCAGGATAGGTAGCAACACCGATACTCACTGTGGAACTAATGGCATTGCCATCCACATCAAAGGTACTGTTTTCAACAGCCACTCTCAGGCGTTCACCTGTTTCAAGTGTTCTACTGGCAGGCATCTGTGGCAACATGGCAACAAACTCATCTCCACCATAACGGCAAATAACATCCGAGGTGCGCAGGCAGTCCTCAATCGCATTGGCCATCGTCATGATGAGCTTGTCCCCGGCCTTGTGCCCGAATTTGTCATTTACTTCCTTGAGATTGTCCGCATCAATCATCATCACAGACAAAGGCTGGTTGTACTGGACAGCGACTTCTGCCGCCTTGTTGAACATAGGAAGGAATGAGCGCTTGCTCAAAAGGTTTGTCATTTCATCGGTTTCTGACAGGGCCTTGAACATCATCTTGCCGTAATGCACATCCGAGGCCAGCATCGTGGTGATATAAGCCACGAGTGCAAACGGTGAAAAATAAATAAACAACTGGCTAAAGCTGGAAAGATCGTAGGCCAGCCCATCCCGCATGGCGAGAAAGATATAGAAAATGAAGATAAGTACCACTTCCAGGATTGTCGTCATTTTATCCAGGGCTATGGCAGATGAAATGATGACAAGGAGATAAAGGTTAAGTAGAGGGCTGTCTACATTCCCTGTATTCCATAGAACCCAGGTTATAAACCCAATCATGACCCAAGTTTCAAACGCCAGCTTCCACGAATACTGAGGGGTGTCCAGATTGACATAGTTGAAACCAAGAACAAATAACGCGTAAACGAGCATGGATACGGTCATCATGAAAGGGTTGGCCAGCTCCGTGCCGGGCACAACGTAATAGAGAATAACCAGTATCAATAACAGGAATTCAATTTCTGTCAGGCTGCGCGAAAAACCCTTGAGCTCAATCTGCTCAATATTAATTTCGAGGCTTGGGTCCTTTTCATGCCTTTTCATGCCTTTTCATCAACATATCCTTATTGGTCAATCTTTAGCTTTGGCTTTTCCTTTTTCGCTCATACTACCGACAGGTGCATGGGATACATGATTACTGTCCAGAACAATCCCGTAACAAGCAACTCTCATCCAGAGAGTGCTACATGCACCTTGATAAGATTCCGTTATAGCTGTGTCATTGCAGCTACAGTGATATCAAAATACTATTTTTAAATGGCTTATGCCATGATTTTATTCAATAAATAGAATTTTTGGTGCGTATTCACTCGCAGGAATCGCGGTCATATTCAACATGTATTCACGACCCCGTACGGGCGATTCACAGATAGGCACGCAGACGGGTGTCGAACTGGCGATTTTCCAATAACTGTTCATAAAACCCGGGTTCATGATCCAGGCTCGGCCGGAGCAAAGTGACCTCATCCTTTTCCAGCACAGCAACCGGCAGGCCATTTTCAAACAGTATTCTGTTTTTGGCCAGGCTCGGTACTTTTCTCCCCGGCAGGATCACCCCAACCAGATTGAGTGGATCCGCGGCATTGATCAGGTGTCGGGACACCAGACTCTCTTTACGCTCATTGAGTGCTTTCGCACAGGTTCTCAACTGCTTGACCGTGTCGGGCAAGGCAAACTGTTCACCGCCCACTCCTGCAATAAAACGTCCACCCCGAACAGTCCCCTGTAATTCCATTCTACGAAGTTTCAGGAGCAGGATGCGCCATGCAGGAGCCTGGGTTTCTCTTTCCAGCACTTTTCGCGAAATAACCCCCCACCTTTCAAAGTAAATATGGATTAGTGACTCCAGGGCATCTTCATCCAGTTCATGCGGCCCAGGCTGTCTTCGAATCAATGTCCATCGGCCGGCATCTTCGACTTCATAAAGCCCTCGGCGTCTCCTGCCTTGCCGGTCCTTTCTGTTCTTGCGCCCCCTTGGTAAAAGTAGCGCTCTCAGGCCGGTAAAACTGTCGCTGGTCACCAGGCCGAGACTGACCAGTTCTGCAAGCGCATTCTTTGCCTGTGACACAAGCAGGCCAGTCTCCCCGACGATATCAAGGAAAAAACTCGCCCCCTTGCTATCGAGCATATTGGCTATGAGCCTGGCATCACTGCTCATACTGACCTCAAGTGGTGAAGCCAGTTGCTGCCAGAGGGCCTGACTATCCCGGTGAATAATATTTATCGGCGTACTTTTAATTGGACCCGCTCGACGCTTCCCGGTTGCCGGCCCCTCACGGACATTTTCCTTGTCCATTATTTTCGATCCATTAACAGTCAGAAAGCGACCCCAGGAAATACGCCCGCTAAGGCAGAGCATATCGAGCCAGGACGGGTCATAGACATGAAAGCGGGCAGGCAGAATGTCACTTTCCCAGGCAGCTGCGGGCGCACTTGAGCCATCAAGTCTGGCAAGCACTCGCGACAGGGTTTCATGGGTTGCCGGTGCCGGTCCAGAGTTTTCATCTGCCAGGTTTCTCAATCCATGCAGCTCAAAAAGAAACTGCATATAAGCCTGTAGTGAGACCGGTTTTATACTTTCCCGATGACTATCAATGGTGTACCGGTGAATTCTTTGCAGCAGTCGCCGTTCACACCACTCTTCAAGTGGCGCAGACTCACTGCCCGCTTCCGGAACCAGGGGCGTGTATTGCCCCTTGAATACGAATCCTTCAGTCTGCAGGGCATTGAGCGCAAACAGTACATCATTTTCTTCCAGTCCAATATCACTGGCCAGGCGCGCACTGGTGACTGGCCCAAGCCCTTCCAGCCTGCCACGAATAATTTCTGTCAGGGCCACCTCGGGATTTGCGGGTTGGTCCCCGGCAAACGCGGGCAGGTCGAACACCGGGGAATAATCGAAATTAATTGATAAAAGATCAAACCAGGCTTTTCGCTCAGCGGCTATCCAGAGCCTGGTTTCTCCATGGATGGCCAGGGTTACCCTTTTCGATTGCAGCAGGGGCTCAAGATAGACCCGGTAATTTTCATCGTCCGGACCATGACTCATTTCGTGTTCCGTCATGAAACCCAGCACCATCAAGGCGTCATGCAATTCATCGCTCGAACGAATCCATGGCCACGCCTCCTCGCGCACACGATTGATCGCTTCCATGTCGAGCGTGCTGAAGTTATCGGTCTCTGCCGGGTCCAGCCAACTGCGGTTGCGTATGGCATTGGTACGACGTTCTTCGAAAGGCGCATCATCCAGAAAAGCATATGGCCTGGCATTGATAATTTCCTGGGCAAATGGTGATGGCTCCCGAAGATCCCGGGCAATCAGCTCAAGATTATTGTCTTCGATATCGCGGATGAGTTTTTCCAGCTCCTCGATATCCATGGCCTCGGTCAGGCAGTCATGGACTGTCTGGCTCACCAAAGGGTGATCCGGAATTTCCCGGTTACCGGCAATGTTTTCCAGGCAGGCGAGCTGGTCGGGAAAAACCTGGGCTACAAGATCCTCGGCCTGCATGCGCTGAAACTGCGGGGGTACCCGTTTACCACTTCGATTACGCTGAATGGCCAGAGCCCGTGTCGCATTCCAGCGCCAACGGGATTCAAACATCGGCGCATCCAGCATGGCCTGGATCAGCACATCTCTTACGGTTGCGGATTTCAGGTAATGGTAAACATCCGCGACCTCGAAACTGTGCACGGGCCCAAGAGATATGACGATACTGTCCTCATTGGCGGCTGCCTGCAGTTCAAAATTGAAACTTCGGCAGAAGCGTTTTCGCAGTGCCAGTCCCCAGGCCCTGTTCATACGACTGCCGAAAGGCGAATGAATGACCAGGTGCATATCACCGACTTCGTCAAAAAACCGCTCCATAACGACAGATTCACGGGTGGGCATGACTTCAAGGGCATCACTACCCGCCTTCAGGTATTGCACCATCTGCTGAGCCGCGGAATCGGAAAGCCCGATATCATTGACCAGGGCATCCACTGCCGACACATCAGAGTGATCAAGGTGTACCCGAAGTGTTTTGCGCAGACGGGAAACCGATTCAGACAATTCGCGGGTTCTTCCCGGTCCTTCACCGAACCAGAAGGGAACGGTCGGTGGCTGCCCTTCGGCATCAGCCACCCTGATCTTCAAGCCGTCAATACGCAGCATCCGCCAGCTGTGATTACCCAGGGTAAAGATGTCGCCGGGGAGGGACTCGAGGGCAAAGTCCTCGTTCAGGCTACCTACGATAATATCTTCAGGGTCCAGTACCACCTGGTACTCAAACATGTCAGGAATCGCGCCCCCATTGGTAAGCGCTGTCAAGCGGGCCCCCTTTCTCGGCCGGATCATGCCGTTGATCCTGTCCAGGTGCAGCAGGGCACCACTGCGCCCCCGCCGGCTGCTGTAGCCTTCCCCCAGCATCAGGACAATACGATCAAACTCTTCCCTTCCCAGCGTCCGGTAAGACCACGCCCTGCTGAACAAGGCGAACAAGTCATCCAGTGAGAGACCCTCTTCTTCCTGATCGTGGGCACCAGCCTCGGCCACGATATGCTGCGACAGGATATCCAGTGGTTTCTCGGGAATACATAGTTCATCCAACTCGCCACGTCGAATACTGTCCAGCAGTGCGGCACACTCCACCAGGTCGTCCCGCGTCAGGGGGAAAAGAATTCCCTTCGGCACCCCACCCACCTGATGGCCGCTTCGACCCACTCTTTGCAGAAAAGCCGAAATACTTTTCGGGGACGCAAACTGGACCACGAGATTGACCGACCCGATGTCGATACCCAGTTCCATGGATGCCGTAGCCACCAGGACCCGAAGCTGCCCGTTTTTCAGTTTTTGCTCTGCCTCGAATCGATGCTCCTTGCTCATACTACCGTGATGGGAGCTGATCACATCCTCTCCAAGTCGCTCACCAAGTGACAGGGCCAGGCGTTCAGCCAATCTACGTGTATTGACAAAAATCAGGGTTGTGCGATGGGTTTCGACCAGTTCGACCAGTCGTTCATACAATTCTTCCCAGACCTCATTGCTCATGAGTGCCGTCAACGGTGAGGCTGGTACTTCAAGACTGACATCCAGTTGCTTGCGATGACCGGAATCCACGATCATGCAGTCAGCTTTGCCATCATGAATATTATGGGAGCCAACGAGAAAACGGGCGACCTCATCGATTGGCTTCTGGGTAGCCGATAATCCTATACGCTGCAGCGGACAACCAACCAGTTTCTCCAGACGCTCAGCTGACAAGGCCAGGTGGGCACCACGCTTGTCCCCTACCATGGCATGGATTTCATCCACAATCAGGGTGCGTGCCGTCTGCAGAATGTTGCGTCCACCCTTGCTCGTCAGCAGCAGGTAGAGCGACTCCGGTGTGGTTACCAGAATATGCGGTGGTCGCCTGAGCATCTGCTGACGCTCATACTGGGAAGTATCACCGGTGCGAACAGCCACATTAATTTCCATCCCCGGAAAGCCCTGCTGGGCCAGCCTTTCCCGAATGGCATCCAGAGGCACTTCCAAATTACGGTGAATATCGTTACTCAGTGCCTTGAGGGGAGATACATAAATGATCTGCGTTGTATTTCCCAGTTCACCCCTGATTGCCTGCTGTACCAGTTTATCGATTGAGACATAAAAAGCGGCCAGGGTTTTGCCGCTTCCGGTTGGTGCAGCGATCAGCGTATTCTTTCCCTGCTGGATCGCAGGCCAGGCATTTTGCTGGGCAGGAGTTGGTTGTCCCAGCGTCTCCTGGAACCAGTCCCGTGTAACCGGATGAAAAGCCTCTAACACCATGGTGATTTGATACCTGAAAAACGATAAGGCCCTGTAAAACAAGGGTTTTCACGTTTTAATGTGCAAAAAATATGAAACATAAACAGGCAGACTGATTGCTGTTACTCCCTGTCCTGATATACCTTGTATAGTAGCCTGTTCGCACAATCCAGACTATCACTGGACAAAACAAATAGAATAAATGCGAACGAAACCCGGTTAACACACGTTCAATACTAACGGACATTATCAGGCAAGCCCCCTCATGACCCTGGGAATTAAATACAAGCTGTTTTTCGCGATATTATCGGCGCATCTCATTGTCTATATCGCGATGTACAGCACTGGTCGCTACAATTTCGACAAGGGCTTTCTTGAATATATCTCCCGTATCGAGGAACGCCAGGTTCCCGCCCTTGTTGAAGGACTTAAAAGTTTTTACAAACATACCGGTTCATGGGATCCCATCCGTGAGGATTTCAACAAGTTCGGTGAACTGATCGCGGAAAGCATTGAAAGCTCAGTCGATCCAATTCCCAACGTCAGGGCAGGCATACAGCAGCGCCCGGGGCCGCCCATCGGATTCTCTCCCAATGACTGGTATTACACGTCGGAGTACAGTCCGGCCCGACCCTACCTGGCCCTCCTGGATTCAGACCAGTCCATTATCTGGGGCAGCGATGATGCCCTGCCTGAAGCCAACCTGAATCCCATCATTGTAGGAGGAGAAACCGTAGGCTTTCTTGCCGTCACCAGCCGCCAGATACTTTCCGAGCAGGCAGACCTGCTATTCTCGGAGCAGCAAAAAAATTCGTTCTTTCTTTTCGCTTTACTACTCGGACTATTGTCTGCACTGATAGCATTTCCTCTCTCCTCAATTATGGTAAGGCCCATCAAGGAGCTGGTGAAGGGAACCCGCGCACTGGCCAATGGAGATTACCAGTCCCGCATTCCTGTCCGGGGATCTGATGAACTTACCCAGCTTTCAATGGATTTTAATTCACTGGCAGAAACCCTCGACCAGAACAGGGAAGCACGCCAGCAGTGGATTGCCGATATCTCCCATGAACTCAGGACACCCCTGTCCGTCCTGCAGGGTGAGCTGGAATCAATCCAGGATGGCATCCGCGAAATGACTCCGGAGACCGTTAATTCCCTGCATCATGAAGTGGCGCATCTCAATGCGCTTATCAATGATCTGCATGAACTGTCCATGTCAGACCAGGGAGCCCTCATATATGAAAAGGACCATATCGACCTCGCCACGGTTTTTGAACGATCTACAGAAATGAACAGGCACATGCTGGAAAAACAGGACATTAAACTCAGTATCAATCGCAATTCCTATAACGGATCCATGTATATCCCGCTTATTGGGGATCAGAACAGGCTGCTGCAGCTTTTTGACAACCTCTACCAGAATACCTGTCGCTACACTGATGATGGCGGCCAACTGGTTATCAATATCAGGCGTTCAGAGGACACTGTCATCATTGAATGGTTTGATTCTGAACCAGGAGTAACCGATGGAGATCTGTCCCAGTTGTTTGACAGGCTGTACCGTGTGGATAGCTCCCGTAACAGAAAACAGGGAGGCTCCGGCCTTGGACTCGCCATATGCAAAAACATCGTGGAAGCCCATAAAGGGACAATCGAGGCACAGCACTCAAGCCTTGGTGGACTTAAACTGGAAATTCGTTTTCCAAGTCACTGATGGTTTCAACGGTTTGCGTCAGGTCTTTATTGCCCACACTTAAAGACCCATTTAGACTAGATTCAGCTTAGCAGGGATAAACTAACATAATGAACCAGCACATACTGATTGTTGAAGACGAAGCCAAGATAGCCTCGCTTTTGCAGGACTATTTAATCCAGAGTGGTTTTGAAACCACCGTAATCCATGACGGTGCTGAAGTGGAACCCTGGCTTGATGAAAATACGCCTACCCTGATCCTGCTGGACCTCATGCTACCGGGGAAGACCGGTGTGGATATCTGCAAGGATGTCAGGAAGGATTCCAGCCTTCCAATCATCATGATCACTGCCAAGGTGGAGGAAATTGATCGCCTGCTTGGACTTGAACTCGGCGCCGATGACTATATCTGCAAACCCTTCAGTCCCCGGGAAGTGATTGCCCGGGTGAAAGCCGTCCTCAGGCGATCCGAAAGTACCGAACAACTCTCTGACAAGGGGTTGGTTCTGGATACCGATACATACAAGGCCCTCATCAATGGCGAAGACCTGAATCTGACTGCCGTAGAGTTCCAGTTACTCAAGGTACTTTCAGATCACCCGGGCAGAATTTTTTCCCGTAGCGTCCTCGTGGACAAAATTTATAATGATGGTCGCGTGGTCAGTGACAGAACCATAGACAGTCATATCAAAAAACTGCGCAAGAAAATTGCTGAAAAATTACCGGATGTGGAACTCATCCATTCCCTTTATGCCGTCGGCTACAAATTCGAATGGCAGTAACCAAGAAGGACTCCTGACCCATGCGATCCCTGCGCTTCCTGCTCCCGCTTTTGTCGATCTTGTTTCTTAGCTTTCAGGGAGCAAATGCCCAGAATGAGGAACAACTTCCCTTCCAGCAATGGTTGGAGGAGCTGAGGGCAGAAGCCCTGTCTGCAGGCATCAGTGAGGAAACTGTGGATGCCGCCCTTGCGGTGGTCGAAGAACCTATTGCGAGGGTTCTGGAACTGGATCGCAGCCAACCGGAGTTTGTCCAGACCTTTGCCGGCTATATGCGAAACCGCATGAGTGATGCCCGCATCCGCCGGGGACAGAGTTTGCTGGAAGAACATAGTGGATTATTTAACAAGGTTCGCCGTGAATACGATGTACAACCTCATTACCTCGTCTCTTTCTGGGCCCTGGAAAGTAACTTTGGTGATTTCACCGGTGGATTTTCCGTCATCAATGCCCTGGCAACACTTGCCTATGATCCCCGCCGTAGCGACTTTTTTCGAAAGGAATTATTGACGGCATTACGCATTATTGATGACGGCCATATCAGTGTTGACCAGATGACAGGCTCCTGGGCTGGCGCCATGGGACAGTGTCAGTTCATGCCTTCGACGTTTTACAACTATGCCAAGGATGGCGATGGTGACGGCAAGATAGATATCTGGAACAGTGAGGCTGATGTGTTTGCCTCTGCGGCCAACTATCTCTCGCAGTCAGGCTGGAAAGGCGATGAGCGCTGGGGCCGCGAAGTCATCCTGCCGGACGACTTTGACTTCACCATGAGTGGCACCGGTATGCGCAAAACAGTGACAGAATGGAATCGGCTGGGTATCAGGCGTGTGGATGGCAGTCCGCTTGGCAATGCTGACATGGAGGGTTCCATTATCCTCCCGGCCGGCGCTCAGGGACCTGCCTTTCTTGCCTACAATAATTTCCGTACCACCATGGTCTGGAACCGCTCAACCTTCTATGCCATTTCCGTGGGCCACCTGGCTGATCGCTTTGTCGGCGGAGGTCCAATTATCAACATGCCACCGGAGGAAGAACGCCCACTCACCCGCATTGAAGTGATTGAATTGCAGGAACTGCTCAATGCCCGGGGAATTGATGCGGGGACACCGGATGGGATTATGGGGTCACGGACTCGTGCCGCCGTTCGGGCCTACCAGACAGAAGCCAACCTGCCCACCGATGGCTATGCCAATTTTGATTTACTGGAAGGCTTGAGGGAACTGTAGCGGCTGCATTCGTCCAGGGAAGGCAAATCAAGGCAAAAAAGAAAGCCTGCAAGGAAACCCCGCAGGGATAGTACTGAAGTACATGACGATACGGGCTTTTTTACGTAGGGTTGGCGAGCGAAGCAGCTACTGCATAAGCGATCAGCTTTTCATAAAAGCTCAGCTGGATGCGGCTTCTTCGATAAGCTCTATCAATCGCCCTGCCGTCTGGGGATTACTGACCAATCTACCATTGATAAACATGGAAGGGGTTGAACGTACACCCGCGCTAATACCGCCCTGCTGATCAGCCACAATCTTCGCCCGCACTTCCGGCGTGTCGATATCCTGGTGCAACTGCACGATATCTATACCAATCTGTTCGGCGATACTATCAAAAATAAGGGTAGGATCATCAAGACTGCTCCAGGACTGTTGATTGGCGAACAGTAGGTCATGCATTTCCCAGAACTTGCCCTGCAATGCAGCCGCTTCGGCATAGCGTGCGGCCTGGAAGGAAAATCGGTGGGTATCAAGCGGGAAATAGCGATACACCACTTTGACCTGGTCTTCGATGCGTGGCCAGGCCCTGGCGATTACCTGGGTTTCCGTCAGGCAGGCCGGGCACTGAAAATCAGCATAAACGGTTATCGTGACATCAGCATCCAGGTTACCCCGGACATGATCCGTCTCACCAACCTGACCCGGGGGCAATGACGGCGGGCCGGTAAAGAGTCCCTGATAAAAAACAAACAGTACCAGCGGAATAATAATAACCGCGGCCACTTTGGCCAGCATGGCGCCGAGTTTTGCCTTGCGCCTGGCAGCAGCCTGTTTCTCTTCTTTTATCCTGCGTTTTTCTTCTTTGCTCGACATACCGTTGGAATCCGTCTTCCTGTTACCCGTCAGTTAGTTGCCCGGTTATCCTGGCCAACCCCGTATTTGACAATAATGGCGATCGCACTCAGGACAATCAATCCCGCAATGATGTAGCCAATATTAAACATGCTGCCATTGGCAGTAGCAATAATCCCGTAACCGATCGCACCGGTGAAAAGAGCATAGTAGAGAAATACTACGAGCGTCTTGCGAATCACTTCCCCTTCCCGGCCGATCAGGCCGACAACCGCAGAAGCGGCAACCACGTTGTGCACACAAATCACGTTACCGGCTGCTCCTCCTACTGCCTGCAGGGCAACAATCCACGTTGGATCAGCACCAATGCGCTCACCAACGCCAAACTGGAATAGAGAGAACATCATGTTACTGATGGTATTGCTGCCCGCAACAAATGCCCCAAGTCCTCCAATAAAGGTGGAAAAGAAGGGCCAGGCACTGCCTGCCAGATCTGCTACCCCTTCTGCCAACTCAATGGGCATGGCCTGGTAGCCTGCTGCGCCAAAGTCCGAAAACCGGAATACCATGACCATGGGCACGGTAAATACCAGTGCAGAGCCTGCTGACAGGATTGTCTTGCCCGACGTTTTCCAGGCATTGCGATAGGATTTCCCATCCATGCCATGCAGGAAGTATGTAATGATCGATACCGTTATAAACAGCGCCGCCGGAGAATAGAAAGGTTGCACAGACTGGCCGAGGTCAGTACCGAAAAATCCTGAAAAGACAAACGTCGCGGCGTCGCCACGCAACATACCCAGGAATGGCAGTTGCGGCAGACGTGTCAGGATAAGAAGACCGGCCACCAACAGGTAGGGCTGCCAGGCCTTGACCAGGCCCATGGCAGGACCATCAAATTGCTTGTCTTTCATTTCAAGTTGACCAATCCAGTGGGACTCCCAGTTGTCTCGCTCCGGAAAATGCCATATCTCGCTTTCTTTTGGCATCAGGAATCCCTTGCGCGCAGCAGTCACAACAATGGCAAGACCAATGAGGCCTCCAAACAGCGAAGGAAATTCCGGCCCCAGGTAACGAGCCACCAGGACATAGGGAATGGTCATGGAGAATGCTGCAAAGATGGCGAACTTCCATACCTTCATACCCTCAACAAAGGAGCGGTTCTGCCCAAAGAACTGGGTCATGACCGATACCAGGATTAACGGTATAAAAGTGCCAGCTATGGCATGCAGGAAAGCGACCTTGGCCGCAATAAAGGACACCAGCTTAAGATGCTCCATACCCTGGCTGGCAGCGTAAGCCTCCACTGCCGGATCGCCAGCCAGTCCGCTGAACACACCGGTGAGCATTGGCGTACCAAGCGCACCGAAGGAGACCGGAGTACTCTGGATGATCATGCCTGAGACAACGGCCGCCATCGGGGGAAATCCCAGTCCCACCATCAGGGGAACAGCCACGGCAGCCGGCGTACCAAAACCTGCAGAGCCTTCAATAAAGGAACCGAAAAGCCAGGCAATAATGATGACCTGGATACGACGATCCGGAGTAATATCGGAAAACCCCTTGCGGATACTTTTTATGGCCCCGCTTTCCTGTAGCGTGTTCAACAGCAAAATGGCACCAAAAATAATGTAGATCAGTTCAATGGCATCGATGAGGCCGTTCATGGACCCAGCCATCACCCTGTCAAAAGGCACCTGCCAGATAAACAGGGCCAACAGGACCGCCACCACATAACAGATCGGCATGGCACGACTGGCGGGCCAGCGCAGCATGACCAGAAAAACAGCGACAGAAATAATGGGCAAAAGGGAGAGTATCGCCAGAACACCATTGGACATAACAGTTCCTTATTCTTGATCTTGTTTGAGATCTTTCAATGCAGTAATTCAGTTGACTGTCGCCCAGGACTTATCTTTTATAATGATTTTACAGGCGATAGAAAGCGTCCAAGCATAAAGCAGGTCTTTAGGTTGCACAAGGTTTCCCGGGAGGGCTTTCAGGGGGCTCGAACGGCCATAAGTGCATGAATTCCGGCTATTCTCATTATGTGCACATTCCGATGCCTGGTTTGAGAATGATTAGCAATTACGTGGCGCAGGTTGCTATAATTCGCGCCCTGAATTTTCACCGTGTTGTTATAGAAGCCGGGAATTCAGCGGTCAACGAGTCTGCTTCCGGATTTCATTACCTGAAACCTGTCCACTCTGGTCCCCAGATCAGAAGGTATCTCTCTCACCGACCGCAATGCAGACAGCAATTTTGAGAGCCACAATGAGCGTTGAGACAGAAGCTACAGTAACACCCGGGGCCACGGATAATACTTTCCAGACCGTGAGCAGTGTCGTCGTCCGTTTTGCCGGGGATTCCGGTGACGGGATGCAGCTGACCGGGGCCAATTTTACCGATGACACGGCCCTGAATGGTAATGACCTTTCCACGTTCCCCGATTTTCCGGCAGAAATCCGGGCCCCTGCCGGTTCCACGTTTGGCGTTTCTGCTTTCCAGATTTATTTTGGGTCCGAGGACATCACTACATCAGGTGATGCCATTGATGTACTCGTGGCCATGAATCCGGCAGCCCTGGTGACCAACCTGAAGGAGGTTGTCAAGGGTGGCCTGATCATCGTCGACAGTGGCGCTTTTAACGAGAAGAACCTAAACAAGGCCAAGTACGCCACAAACCCTCTGGAAGATGGAAGCCTTGATGCATACCGACTGCTCGAGATCGATATTTCCAGCCAGGTACTGGCCGCCGTTGAAGAATTCAACCTCGGCCATAAAATGGCCATGCGCTGCAAGAATATGTGGACTCTGGGCCTGGTACTTTGGCTCTTTGACCGTGACAAGCAGGCCACCGTCGATAACCTGCAGAAAAAATTTGCCAACAAACCGGAAATTGCCAACGCCAACATAGCGGCCCTGAATGCTGGTCATGCCTATGGTGAAACCGCCGAGCTGCCAACAGGCGTTGAGGTATACAAGGTACCACCGGCAAAAGTGGCTCCTGGTCTTTACCGGGATATTAACGGAACAACCGGCCTGGCCTGGGGGCTGATTGCGGGTGGTCAACTGGCAGGGATTGACCTGTTGTTTGCATCCTACCCTATTACACCGGCGTCCAGCCTGCTCCATGCCCTGGCGGCCCGCAAAGAATTCGACGTCACCACTTTCCAGGCCGAGGATGAGATTGCTGCCGTGTGTGCAGCCATCGGCGCATCATTTGCCGGAAGCCTGGGCATCACTTCCAGTGCTGGTCCAGGTATTGCCCTGAAAACCGAGGCCATATCACTGGCCTGTTCTGCCGAATTGCCCCTTGTTGTTGTCAATACACAGCGAGGCGGCCCATCCACGGGACTGCCCACCAAGACAGAACAGTCCGACCTTTTACAGGCGGTTTACGGCCGCCATGGGGATACCCCCTTACCGGTTATCTCTACAAGCTCACCGGGAGACTGTTTTGAAGTGGCTATAGAAGCTGTGCGCATTGCTACCAAATACATGACGCCTGTCATGCTGCTCTCTGATGGCTACATTGCCAATGCATCGGAGCCCTGGTTGATTCCGGACATCAAGGATTTCGCGCCTTTCCCGGTTGAATTCAGGACAGACCCTGATGGTTTCACACCCTCCGTGCGGAATGCCGAAACCCTGGCGCGAGTCTGGGCAAAACCCGGCACCCCGGGGCTTGAACACCGTATTGGCGGCATTGAAAAGAGTTACGAGACCGGTGATATCTCCTACGATCCGGCCAACCATCAGAAAATGACCGATACCCGCAAGGGAAAAGTGGACGGCATCAGCAGGGATATTCCGGAGCAGGAAGTCATTCTGGGCGAGAACAGCGGCAAACTGGCCGTTGTTGGTTGGGGATCCACCTATGGCGCCATTCACCAGGGAGTCAAGCGCTGCCGCCAGGAGGGGCTGGATGTCTCCCACATCCATATTCGTCATCTTTGGCCATTCCCCGCAAACCTGGAAACACTCCTGGCAGGGTTTGATGCGGTTCTTGTCCCGGAGATGAATACCGGGCAACTGGTAAAAATTCTGCGATCAGAACTGCTGATTGATGCCAGGGGCCTTAACAAGGTATCCGGGCAGCCTTTCAAGATTCAGGAAATTGTCGATGCCATCAAGGCCGAACTGTCCTGAGAGCAAACACCAAACAACATACAGAGATTCCATTTCTCCGGAGCGGATAAATGAACCAGGCAGTAGATAAACTTACCATCGATGACTTCTCTTCCGACCAGGAAGTGCGCTGGTGTCCGGGTTGCGGTGACTACGCCATCCTGAAAACCATCCAGAAGCTCATGCCTGAACTGGAGAGGCCCCGCGAAAGCCAGGTTTTTATTTCCGGCATCGGCTGTTCTTCACGCTTTCCCTACTACATGGATACCTATGGTTTTCACACTATTCATGGCAGGGCTCCGTCCATTGCCACGGGTGTAAAGCTGGCCAATCCGGCACTGGATGTCTGGGTGATTACCGGTGACGGTGATGCATTAAGCATTGGTGGTAACCACACCATGCATGCCCTGCGCCGCAACGTTGACCTGAATATCCTGCTGTTCAACAATGAAATCTACGGGTTGACCAAGGGACAGTATTCCCCCACATCTAAAGTGGGCACTCGCTCACCCTCTACACCAGAGGGTTCAATAGATCGTCCACTTTCACCCTGCGGTATTGCCCTTGGTGCCGGGGCTCCGTTTGTGGCCCGCTCCATCGATACGGAGATGAAACATCTCAGTCCTGTGATCAAGGCCGCCCATGCCCACAATGGCGCTTCGTTCGTAGAAATTCTCCAGAACTGCCCGATATACAATGATGGCGTTTTTGATAACGTGAAGAACAAGAAAATTGCTGCCGATTTCAAGGTGGAAGCCATCCATGGGGAAGCTCTCCTGTTCGGTAAGGAAAAAAACAAGGGTATCCGACTCAATCGCGACACCCTGTCCCTGGAAGTAGTCACCATTGGTGAGAATGCTGAACCCAGTGACATCCTCATCCATGACCAGACCAACCTGACCCAGGCCCAGTTACTCGCTGCCATGGGCGGACCGGAGTTTCCCATTGCTGTCGGTATCCTGTACCACAACCCGGCCACGGCCTATGTCACCGACCTGGAAAATCAGCGCCTGTCACTCAGGGAAGCGCGGGGGAATGGAGATCTTGGCAAGCTGCTCAACAGCGGCCATACCTGGACGGTGAACTAAGACGCTGAACCAGCCTTTTTCCCAGGTTATTTGCCGGCATAACCCTATCTATACAGGCGGATTTGGTAACAGAGATCCCCACCTAAACCCTGACTGCCGGCATTTTCGCGCCCTTTCACCTGCCTATTTGCACATTTATCCGCATATTCTCTGAATTATCAATAAGATAAGCGCTGTTTTTAAACCAATGAAAGGGTTGCACCTCCCCATCATGTTGACTATTATCGCTACATACTTGATGAGCCTTTAGTTCAAATTATTAATAGGTAGGCGATTTAGGTAAAAAAGGGGATATTCTGAAGGGGTTTTGAGATGTTATTAAACCTCTGTGCACTCTTTCTGAGCCTCCCTTTTGTGTAAATTCCGGTTATCGGGATTCGCTGTATTCAGTAAACCTGAATACTGTCGGTATTCGGACAATCACGGGTTTGCCCATTACTTTCAATAATTAAGCTTTCAATCAAGAAAGGGGAACTACATGAAAAAGTCAGTCGAACTGGGCTATAAAAAGCTCGCTACTGCCGTTGCCTTTGCAGCTGCAGCGACCAGTTCAGGCTCCCTGATGGCACAGGATGGAGACATCGAGGAAATCCAGGTAACTGGTTCCTTCATCTCCCGTCCTGCTGACAGGCCGCAGCCTGTTGCCGTCATGGACAACCAGGAACTGCAAGCCAACCAGCGTGTAACCATTGCGGAAGCTGTGCGCGACATGCCGCAGATCTCTACTGCGAATACCGTTGGTAACTTCAACACGCCCAGTAACTCCATCAACCTGCGTGGACTGGGTACTCGTTCCACATTGATCCTGCTGAATGGCCAGCGTCAGACTATTGACGGAAACAACGGCTCACAGGTAGACATCAACAACCTGGCACCTTCCATCATGCTGGAGCGTATTGAACTGGTACTGGACGGTGCATCCGCCCTTTACGGTTCCGACGCGGTTGCCGGTGTGGCCAACTTCATCACCCGTAACAACTTTGAGGGTGCTGAAATCCAGGTATCTTCCCAGCATTCTGCCTACCAGACCTCAGTGCCGGAAACTGTGGTCAGCGGTATCTTTGGTGTACAGGGCGATGATCTCGGTGTTGTCATGGCTCTGGAATGGTTCAACCGTTCAGACCAGTTGCTGTCAGAACAACGCTTCTCACCTGAACGTATAGGTGAAGGCCTGATTACCGGCCTCTATAACCCAGGTTCCTTCGGCTCATTTGGCCCCTCTGCCACCGTGAAGTCCGGCTGGTTCTCTGATCCTCTGTGTGGTGACCCACTCATTGGTGGTCTGCCCGGCAATGTCATCTGGGACCCGGCTGGTGCCACTGGTCATACTGGCGACGGTATTCCCGGACCAGGTCCTGACTTCTGTCGTGGTACCCTGTCACTGCAGCGTACCATCATCCCGCAGAATGAGCAGCTGACAGGTATGGCTGTAGCCACCAAGCAGTTCGACGGCGACTTCCTGCAGCAGGCAACTTTCGAAATGAACTTTGCACGTGTCGAAACCCGTTCCAGCTTCGGTACCGGTGTACCCTTGCTGGCCCTGGGTGAAGTCAGTGCCCGTATGCCTGCCAACAACCCCGGTGTGATTGACGCCAACCAACGTACCAATGGCGCATTCCCGATCCAGACCTACACCAACATCTTTACCCGTCAGGCCTCACCGCTGGAAGGGGAGCTGATCTCCTTTGCGCGCCAGAACACTTTCCGTGCCACGGCAAGCTTCGAAGGTATGCTGACCGATGTCTGGGACTGGCGCCTGACCGGTACCATGTCCACCAACGAACAGACCTCACAGCAGGCTGACACCATTACTGACCGTTATGCCCGCGCCCTGCAGGGTTATGGTGGCCCCGGTTGTAAAGGCAACCTGGTTGACGGTCTTGCCAATGACTCGGGTCTTGTTCAGGGTGAGGGAGGCTGCCAGTGGTGGAACCCCTTTGCCTCGCGCCTGATTGCGCAGCCGGGTGATCCCACGTACAACGATCCTGATCTGCAGGACTGGATGACCTGGGGTCGTCTGGACCGCGGTATTGCCAAGTTCTACTCCGTAGAATTCGTCACGACTGGCGAACTCTGGGAAATGGCCGGTGGTGCAACGGGTGTCGCTCTTGGTGCCCAGTATCGTCGCCAGACCATGGACTTCATCCAGGACCCGATCGCCAAAGACGGCGGTTTCGGCTTCAACCCACAGGTGGTCCAGGACTGGTTCTCCAATCGTGACACTGACGCCCTGTTTGCGGAAATGGTTATGTTCCCTTCCGATACCCTGGAAGTCTCCGCGGCAGCCCGTTACGAGGACACACTTGGCCAGAGTTCTGTGGAACCCAAACTGAGTGCCCTGTGGACACCAACTGACGGTCTGTTTGTCCGTGCCTCTGCCGGTTCTTCGTTCCGTCTGGGTTCTGAATTCCAGTCCAACGGTATTGGTGCCTCCGGTACCACCATTCGTCCGATTGGTGGTGAGGTAACACAGGCCCGTGCCATTGCCCGCGGTAACCCGAACCTGAAACCGGAAGAGTCCGATAACTGGACCATCGGTTTCACCTGGGATATCAATGACAGCTGGACTGTGGAAGTGAACTACTGGGATTACGAGTTCACCAACCTGATTACCACGGTCAGCCCTGATGACATCCTGTTGGAAGACATTGCCGACGGTTTTGTTGACGATCCACGTAACCAGGTCTTCCCTGGACGTCCCCGCGAAGTGTGTGAGATCACTGGCCGTTGGGATGGTGTAGATACAACCACTCGTCCTGATGACTGTATTACTGGTCTGGACTTCCAGCTGTTCAACTCATCCTACGTAAACCGGGATACTGTTGAAACCAGCGGCTTTGACTACAACATCGACTTCAGCATGGAACTGGCTGGCGGTGAAGCTGGTCTTCGCCTGAGCGGTGTACATGTCAACAAATATGCCGGTACAGCCAATAACGGTCAGCTGATCGACGTTGTCGGTACTGATGGTGGCGGTGTATCCGGTGTAGGTACCAACCCGGAAAACCGCGTGAACCTGGTAGCTACCTATGACATGGGTAACCACTCTGCCCGTTGGACCACTCGCTGGACTGCCGGTACAGAGCTGCGTAACCCGGGTGCCTTCCAGTACAACACTATCGAAGGTAGCGCGAGCTTCCATGACTTCCTGTATTCCTACACGCTGCCGGGCAACGCGGATTCCTCCGTCTCCCTGGCTATCCTGAACGTAGGAGACAAGGAGCCACCGTTGGTAGCCAACACACTGACAACTACCAACAGCGGACTGTATGATCCCCGTGGTCGTATGTACCGTGTAAGCTATAACTACAGCTTCTAAGCTGTCAGTTAATAGTTGTCACACAAAAAACCCCGCTCATATGAGCGGGGTTTTTTTATGTCATTATTCTGGATCAGCTTCGAAAGTTGATTCTACTTACTCTACCCTTGATATCCTTATCTTCTTGTTGTCCTGTGAATTTGACAACATATACGAATTGAACGAATTCCTTCGAATTGTGTAACGTTCGCCTTCCCTGATCGGGTAATCGTCAGTACCAACCTGTTTCCATGTACCGCCACCTTCGAACACAATAGTCCATCCGGTAAAGTCGTTGTGGCTTGCAGAGGTGACTGTATAGGTCCGCTCACGATTCTGTGTCCTGAAAAATCCGAATTCACTCTGGCGTGCGGTGGGAGCCGCCTTTTCCTCGCCGGCCGGGGTCGTATCGGTTTGAGGGGCTGATCGGGTGCCTCGCGGAATTCTTACTACGGGCAGGTTGCGGGCATTTTCAGCAGCCCTGTCATAACAGGCCAGTCGCTCATCCGAGTCTGTAATGGAAGCACAGTCAGTGACACTGGATTGTGCAATAAGGAATGTACTTGCTGTCATGGACAACGCGGCAAGGCTTAGAGCCATTTTGGTTTTAAATAATAAATGCATTGTTACTCTGTTTATCGATTACTGGCCGCGATCAGAACTTCTGCGCAGAAGCACTTCGTTCTGGACATCTGCCCGCTCCCGGTTTCGTTCGGCACGTGTCATACATACGCGGCGTCTGAAGTTGCTACCTGTCACCTGTTCACGCCGACAGATCAGTTCATCGGGATCGTTACCACTGGTGCTTTCTGCTACTTCTACAGACGCATCAGCCGTTTCTTCTGCTGTATTTTCGGTCAAGCTTCCAGCGCTGTTTTCTGCGGCGTTTTGCGAAGCACATGACGCAAGCATCAGCATGGCTAACATTATGAAATAATTGGATTTTTTCATCGCAAATTCTCATTTTTGTGCAAATAGTGTGGAATTTCGATAGTGGAGAATACATGTACTGTATTTCATTTGCCACATTTTAGTACACTAGCCCGCCTAACTTGCAGAGAAGCGGTTTTGATTCACTGTCTCCCTGTCATTATTATAAAAAGTAACCGGACAGAATCCGAGTTGCATCAGGAGTAAATAATGCTTGCTAGAATTTTCATACTCGTTACCTGTATCGGCCTCGCCCTGCCGGCTTCTTCACAGACTGGCCATCCTGCAAAAGGATCATGGTCAGGTAACCTGACACCGTTTACCTCGGAAGGCACCGAACGTATTCGCCTGCTGATCGATGCCTGGGATGGCGAACTGTCCGGTACAGTCAATCCTGGCCGTCGTGGTGTAGAGATGAGTAGCGTAGAACTTGATGCTGACACATGGATCCTGACCATTCGGGCGGAAACTCCTGAAGGACTTCTCGAAATGGAAGGGAAATTAAGCAACCTTGGATCATGGACCAACCGCAAATATATAGGTGCCTACACGCATGGTGGTAATAAAGGCACTTTTGACATCACCCTGAATTGATAAATATCAAGCAGGGTTCCTGTTAACTCCTGTTAACTCCTGTTAACTATAGGACACTGAACAAGTAACCGTCTGTTTATACTTTATTTTAGAAAACCAGACAAATATCGAACGGGAAACCCCCTACGGAGAATTGATTATGAAAACCAAACTGATAGCAATGGCACTTGGCGCCCTGGGAACCTTGGCTTCCTTCCAGACTGCTGCCCACCATTCCTTTGCCGCCGAATTTGATGCCAACAGCCCAGTCCACGTGACCGGCACTGTGGTCAAGGTAGACTGGACCAACCCCCATACCTACTTCATGCTGGAAGTGGAGAATGAAGACGGCAGTTATGATGAGTGGGCTTTTGAAATGGGCAGCCCGAATGGCCTGATGCGTCGTGGCTGGAAACGTGACACGCTGAAAATTGGTACCGAAGTGATTGTTCGAGGCACCCAGGCAAGGGACGGCAGCTTCAAGGGTAATGTACAGACGGTTGTTATCGCTGATACCTGTCAGCGTCTGTTTGCCGGTACCAGCCAGCGCGACTTCAATGAAAATGATTCGCCCAAGGAAGATTGCGAACTCTGATTGATAAGCTATAAAAAAAGAATGATAGTTAAAAAGCGCGCATTACAGCGCGCTTTTTATTCAGGGGGAAATACATTGTTTGAATTAAAATACTCTGCATTAGTAAAACCGGCTTTTCTTGCAATGGCCATTAGTACCGCCTTGACCACCTCAATGGTAAAGGCACAGGATGAAGATGCACCCTCAACGCCTACACCCAGATTACCCGATGGTACAGTTGACCTGGGTGGGAACGGTGTATGGAGCCTGCCATGGATCACCAACTTTGCGGCCCGTATGCCTGATTATCAGGAAGGTGACCAGCCGCCCATGCGTCCCTGGACTGCTGCCATGTGGGAATACAACAAAAGCAATAATGTAAAATATGATCCTGAAGGCTTCTGTCTTCCTCCAGGTGGTCCTCGCTCAATGGGCACTCCCTATCCGGCCGAGATCATCCAGGACCGTGACCGTATTGTGATTATTTTCGAAGGTGGCGGCCACGTCTGGCGTGAAATTCACATGGACGGACGACCCCACCCTGAAGATCCCAACCCCACCTATTTCGGTCACTCGGTAGGGCACTGGGAAGGTGACACGCTGGTCGTGGATACCGTGGGATTCAACGAAAAAACCTGGATCGATTTTGGCGGATACATGCACACAGACCAGCTGCATACTGTCGAGCGCATAAGTCGCCCTGACAAGGAAACACTGCACTATGAGGCTGTGATTGATGATCCGGGCGCCTATTTTGAACCCTGGACAGTAAGCTGGGATATTCGCTGGTCTGAAAACCAGGAGCTTCAGGACTATATCTGCCAGGAAAATAATAAATTCCTGCTGGATATGATGGATGATTACGGTCAACCGTTTTTCCAGAAGACCGAAGGCCTCTAGCATTATCTCTGTATGAAAAAGGGCGCTGATGAAGCGCCCTTTTTTATTGCCCTGGAAAAAATATTCTGTGTGGTCACAGGAACAGTTTAGTTACAGATTTTCATCTTTTCATTTTTTTGGGTTGCCAAAAGGTGTGTGCAAAAAAAGTGACAGTTAGAAATTTTTTTTGAAAAGAAGTTTCAAAACATCTTCCCTATAAGGGAAATCTTTTACAAACCGGAAACAGCTTGCAGAAACCGAAATATTTTCTTCCTTGCTTGTTACAAAAGAAACAATAGCCTCCGGCCTAGCCATCAACCACCTTCTCATCTTCCTTCTGCTGCAACTCCCACATATGCTTGTAAATACCACGCTCAAGCAACAGTTTATTATGGGTGCCTGACTCAATGATCTTTCCATTATCCATAACCAGGATTCTGTCAGCATCAATAATTGTCGACAGTCGGTGAGCAATCACCAGGGAAGTATGTCCTTTGGAAATCTCCCGGATGGATTGCAGGATGGCTTTCTCGGTTTTACTGTCCAGTGATGAAGTCGCTTCATCAAAAACGAGAATAGCCGGGTCCTTGAGAATCGTTCTGGCGATGGCGACACGCTGTTTTTCACCGCCGCTGAGTTTCAGTCCCCTTTCGCCGACCAGGGTATCCAGGCCCTGTGGCAACTGTTCAATAAAACGGTCCAGATGAGCCAGGCGAACAGCACGCTCTACATCCGCTTTATCCGCCTCGGGATTACCGTAACGAATGTTTTCATAAATGGACTCATTAAACAGCACTGTATCCTGGGGAACGATCCCAATGGCCGAACGCAATGAACTGAACGAGAAATCCCGGATATCCTTTCCGGCAATTTCCACACATCCTTCATTGCAGTCATAAAAACGAAACAGCAGTTTTACCAGTGTAGACTTACCGGAACCGCTCGCTCCTACCACGGCCACTTTCTCTCCAGGATTCACGGTAAAGCTGACATCATTGATGATCCGCCGATCCGGCCGATAACTGAATGTGACATGACTGAACCGGATTTCTGGTTTGTCAGTGTCCAGTACCAGGGGAGCCTCTCTTTCCAAAATAGTCGGCTTTACGGAAAGCAGGTTAAACATCTTTTCGATATTGGCCAGCGACCCCTTAATCTCCCGGTAGACAAAACCAAGAAAGTTCAGGGGGATAAATAACTGCATCATGAATGAATTGATTAAGACAAAATCCCCGAGGGTCATTTCACCGGCAGCTACCCCTTTGGCTGCCAGCAGCAGGATCACTGTCATGGCAACCGACACGATCACTGCCTGTCCGCCATTCAAGGCAAACAGGCTGATCCGATTCTGGCGTTTTGCCGTCTCCAGCTTTTCCAGGCCCTCATCCAGATGACGGGCTTCGTAATCTTCATTGGTGAAGTACTTGACGGTTTCATAATTGAGCAGGCTGTCCATAGCCCGTGTACTTACTGCAGAATCAGCCGTATTCATTTCCCTCACGAAGCGTGTGCGCTTTTCAGTGGCCACCACTGACCAGGCACCATAGGCCACAATGGCCAACAGGATGACTCCCGCAAAAGTCACACCATAGTTACCCAGGAAAATACTGATCACAATCAACAGTTCCAGCAAAGTGGGGATGATGTTGAAGATCATGAAGCGCATCAGGAAGTTGATACCTGCTGTACCCCGCTCGATATCCCGGGCGAGACCGCCTGTTTGTCGGTTCAGGTGGAAATCCATATCCAGCGCATGAAGATGCTTGTAAGTCTTCAGAGCCAGGTTGCGGATTGTTCGCTCTGTTACCCGGCCAAAAAGCAGGTCCCGCGCTTCATTGAAGATGACATTCAGAAAACGGGCCAGGCCATAGCCAAGGATCAGTACCAGGGGGACGGCCACCAGTGTTGCTGTTTTATCCTCCAGCTGAGAGTCCAGATTATCCACTATGTACTTCTGGAAAAACGGGATGCAGATGGTAGAGAGCTTGCCAAGCGCAAGACACAGGATGGCAGCAGAAGTGCGCCCCTTGAAAGCCAGGAGAAAAGGCCACAGCAGCCTGAACACATGCCATTTCATGTCCAGGTTTTCTATATCGGTGGGAGTCCGGCGCGCCATCAGCTATGCGCCCGTCAGCCGAGCCGGTGTTCGATAGCCTTGAGTATACCGGCCGAATCAAGTCCGCAGGAGGCCAGCATGTCATCAGCCTTGCCATGTTCAAGGAAGGAGTCCGGTAAACCCAGATTGAGAACCGGTGTTGTCAGATTGCTGCTTTCCAGGAATTCGTTAACCCCGGAACCGGCCCCGCCACTGATGACATTTTCTTCGACCGTTACGATCAGGTGGCATTGCTCAGCCAGTGTAATTAGTAAGGTTTCATCAAGCGGTTTGACGAAACGCATGTCAACCAAGGTAGCATCAAGTGCTTCGGCCACAGTCACAGTACGAGCCAACAGGGTACCGAAAACAAGAATGGCTATGCCACCCTGTCCTTCCCGACAGACCCGGGATTTGCCAATATCCACTGCTTCCAGGGAGTCATTTATTTCACAACCAGTTGCCTTGCCACGGGGATACCTGACCGCCGCCGGTCCTGCATACTGGTAACCGGTCGTGAGCAATAACCGGGCTTCCTGTTCATCACTCGGAGTCATGACTAGCATATTAGGTACGCAGCGCAGGTAGGACAGATCAAAACTTCCCGCATGGGTCGGACCGTCCTCACCAACGAGGCCGGCACGATCTATGGCAAACAGTACATCCAGGTTCTGCAGGGCAACATCATGGATTAGCTGGTCATAGCCACGTTGCAAAAAGGTGGAATAAATAGCTACGACGGGCTTTAGGCCATCACAGGCCATTCCAGCTGCAAAGGTCACTGCATGCTGTTCGGCGATAGCCACATCGTAAAACCTGTCTGTAAAACGCGCTTCAAAATCACGCATACCGGAGCCCTCACCCATGGCAGGTGTTATGCCGATAAGCTGGTTATCAACTTCCGCTACCTGGCAAAGCCACTTTCCAAAAACCTGTGAGTAGGTAGGTACGGACACTGCTGAGCTGCCATTCCCTGTCTTTTTGGGCACGAGCTTACTCAGTGCATGCATACCGTAGGGGTCTTCCTCGGCTGGCAGATAGCCCTTCCCTTTTCTGGTGACCACATGCAACACGCGAGGGCCTTTTATATCCTTGATGTTCTCAAGTATATCCACCATTCCCTCAACATCATGGCCATCTATGAGTCCGAAGTAGTTAAAGCCCAGTTCCTCAAAGATAGTCGCTGGTGAAACCATCCCCTTCATGTATTCTTCAACACGGTGGGCAGCCTTCCACGCTGGAGGTAATGCGGACAGCACCTTCTTGCTGCCCGTACGCAGGGCATTATAGGGTTTGCTCGCCCACATGCGTGCAAAATAACTGGACAGCCCCCCGACATTCCTGGAAATCGACATGTTGTTGTCATTGAGAATAATCAGGATGTCACCCTCAAGATCGCCGGCATGGTTCAGGGCTTCAAAAGCAAGACCAGCGGTCATGGCACCATCACCGATTACAGCAACTACTTTTCTGTCCGACTGTTGTTTTTGCGCAGCGATCATCATCCCAAGGGCTGCCGAGATGGACGTACTGGAATGCCCGGCTCCAAAGGAGTCATACTCACTTTCAGCCCTGTTCGTGAAAGCGGCCAGCCCCTCTGCCTGACGAATGGTCAGCATCTGTTCCCGCCTTCCGGTTAGAATCTTGTGCGGATAACTCTGGTGCCCAACATCCCATACAAGCTTATCTTCCGGCGTATTGAAGACATAATGAAGTGCAATCGTCAGCTCAACCACGCCCAGGCCCGCACCAAAGTGTCCGCCGGTACGGCCTACGGTATACAGCAGATAATGACGCAACTGCTCCGCCACTTCCTCCAGCTGTTCTGGAGAAAGCTCACGAAGATCCGCGGGGGAATCAATGCTGTCGAGCAATGGCGTGTCAGGCCGCTCTAGGGGGATTTCTTCAAACATCTACTGAAATGTACCTGCAAAAAACCGGCCCATTTTACCGCAAAGGGGCAGCACAGTCTTTCTCTGCTATTAAGTGATATTTCGTGGCTCAGTATTTTCGCTCGATTATATAGCTGGCAATTCCCGTCAGGTTGTTGCCCTTGTCACCCAGTGGTTCCAGGGCCTGCAGCCCCTCTTCAAAAAGTGACTGCAAGCGTGCGCGTGCCCCGTCCATACCAAGCAGGGCCGGGTAGGTGGATTTGTTCATGTCCTGGTCCTTGCCTTGCTGTTTTCCCAGGACTTCGGTCTCGCCCTCCACATCCAGGATGTCATCACGGACCTGAAAAGCAAGCCCTATTCTGTCTGCAAAAGTATCCAGACAAATCCTGCTTTCTTCTGTCATATTTCCCGTGCTCATTGCCCCGAGCAACACGCTGGCCCTGATCAAGGCACCGGTTTTCAGGCGGTGCATTCGCGCCAGTGCGGACTCCTCACGGGATTTTCCGGTTCCTTCAATATCAAGGCTCTGTCCTGCAACCATACCTTGCCAACCGGCCGCCTCCGCCAGGAGCTCAATCATGGCCAGGGACAGGGATGGATCTCTTGTGGAACCTGAAGGAGAGGCAAGGCAGGAAAAGGCGAGGGTCTGTAAAGCATCACCTGCCAGGATTGCCGTGGCTTCATCAAACTGGATATGGCAGGTGGGCTGGCCCCGTCTTAACTGGTCATCATCCATGGACGGCAGGTCATCATGTACCAGTGAATACGCATGGATCAATTCAATGGCGCAGGCACTATCATCGGCATCCTGAAGACTGCCGCCAACAGCTTCAGCACTGGCATAGGCCAGAACCGGTCTTATGCGTTTCCCACCGTTGTTAACAGCATACTGGACTGCACTTTCAAGCCAGTCGGCAATACCGGGTTTTGCCAGACGGTTCTGCAACTGGGAAGACGCCCTGAGCTGCAGACGGGTTATGTAATCCTGGATAGTCATCAAAATGGGAAGCACCCGAAGGAGCTGTACCTAGTCCTCATCCTCGAGTTCACCATCAAAGGGTTCTGCTTCAGGGAGATCATCGGTCTTTACCAGTAACTGGACTTTCTGTTCAGCCTGCTCGAGTGCAGCCTGGCATTCCCGTGTTAACTTGATACCCTGCTCAAAAGCCTTGAGTGATTCTTCAAGACTGAGCTCACCTTCTTCCATGACTTCGACCAGTTCTTCCAGGTTTTCCAGTGCTTCTTCGAAATTGAATTTTTCAGACTTGCGTGCCATATTCGGGTCTCTTTCTGCAGGAGGCGCCACCCTACCGGACTCATGAAAACGGGTCAAACCCCCGCAGAAACAAAACTTTTTCCCATCCTGACATGAGGTTTAATTCGGTAAAGCAGTATTGTGCAATTATTAAGGAACTTCCTGAGCACTTCGACAGCTTCAGTCTACATTCAGTAAAATCTGTCGATACTGTCATCTAAGAGTTCAGCACAGGATTATCCAGCCTAAGCAATTGAATTGAAAGCACTTAAGAAGGCATTAATTGGAAATCCAGCAAGGAAACAGCAGACAGGAGATAATGAACATGGCACAATATCTGATCCAGCGGGTACTTTGTACAATGAGTGTTGCTGGGGAGCCTGAGGGCTATTGATAACTGCATCGACAAATTCAATACACCATTTGTTTTTACAGTTTTGAGTAGCCTGACAATGCAGGTAAAAAAACCGGGTTGTTACTGCATCTGACTAATATTGTGAGGATGAGCAGTAAACAGCTGTAATAACCACAGATTTCAGATTTATCAATAAACGACAGAGTGGGGATATACTAATGAAAAAACTCTTAGTGACCGGAGCTATCGTACTTAGCTCAATTTTTTCCGTCAGCACAATGGCGCAGATGTCAGACGAAGATGCAGCAGCAGCTGTAAAACGCCGCCAGTCAATCTTCCAGGTCCTGGCTTTTGCCAATGGTCCGCTGGGACAGATGGCTCGTGGTGCCGATTTTGATGCTGATGCTGCAAAACTGGCTGCCGAGCGTGTCGCCATGCTCGCACCGATGATTCCAGGCATGTTTGCTGCTGATACTCGCAGTAATGGTGTCGAGACTCGTGCAGCAGACACTATCTGGGAAAGCCAGGATGACTTTGCGCAGATGGCCATGGATCTTGTCGATGGTGCTAATGCGGCACTGGGTATCCTTGAAAGCCAGGGTGCCAGCGGCGTTCGCCAGGCTGTAGGCCAGATCGGTCCTAAATGTGGTGCTTGTCACGACCGTTTCCGTCTCGACTAAGCCTGCATTTTCAAGCTTATAAAAAAGCCCCTGTCATTACGGCAGGGGCTTTTTTTTGGTCGGCTTTTGGTCTGCGTTTTACACCCGGAATTGGTTATTCAGCACTTTCCTGGATAAAGAATGCCGCATAGGCTTCCTGGTCTTCTTCAGTCAGCTTGCTGGTGTGCTCAATCACATCAGCCATTTCACCGCCGACAAAGTCGAAGCTGGCTGTCATGCCGAGCTGCAGGAAGCCAACGAAATCAAAGGCTGTCCAACCGGAAAGACCTTCAGAATCAATTGGCGTGGAAACAACATCTGAACCGGCAAACTCTTCAGACAAAACCATCATACCCAGTCCGTTCCTCGGTGTATGACATTCACTGCAGTGACCCAGCGCCCTGGCCAGATAGGCTCCTCGCTGTGCTTCAGGATTGTCCGGTACCGCAGGCGGCTCACCTTCCATGAAATCCGCCAGGATATTCCAGCCGGCCATTAACCAGTCAAACTGCCAGGCTGGTAGTTCATGTTCCGGTTGTTCAGCACGAATGGCTGGCTGCGACATAATATAAGCTGCCATATCGAGCACATCCTCATCCGTCAAATTCATGTAGGTACGATAGGGAAAAGCCGGCCAGTAAAAGCCCCCGGATGGACTGCGACCATGTTTAAGGGCCAGGATAAAGTCACGGCCAGTCCAGCCACCGACACCGGTTTCTTCATCCGGCGTTATATTCGGTGTATAGAATTTGTTCGGGAAGGGTTCTTCTACCTCAATGACATATCCCCCTATTGATCCTTCAGCCTCACCACCATGATTGTGGCAGGCATCACAACCTCCCGCATTGTAGAGATATTCCCCACGGGCAATGGCTTCCGGTGATGTAGGAATTTCCGGATCCCCGACCATGGGCAATCCAAATACCCAGTACAGTCCACCGAGGATAATGACCAGTACAATGACCAGCGGGACAAATCTGTTATTCATAAAAACCTTCCTGAACAGTATTGTTTTATTGTTTTTTCCAGCTCTGGAAACAGGGTAACAAGGTTACCTGTTGATTAAGTAAAAAACATGCATCAGCCTGACGCCTCTCTTTTTTTCCAGCGCCCATATGATCCAGCGCAAACCGAAATGCTATGCCTCCTGAAGACCTTCCGACTTTTCCTTTTCGTGGGCCTGTTGCTGTGCCTTGAAAGCCAGTTTGGCATTCTTGCGCTGCTGAATCTGCGTGGTGACTTCTGATCCCAGGTGGGATTCACCACGCTGTTTTGCCAGGGTGACCTGCTTTTCCCTCTCCCTGAAACGCTGCTTCTGTTCCTCGGAATGACTGTTGAAGCAGTGGGGGCAGCTTACTCCCTTTTCATACATGTCACTCTCCATCTCTTCCTCAGTTATAGGCAGGCGACAGGCATGACACTGGTCATAGCCACCCTTTTCGAGCTGATGATTCACCGCCACCCGGTTATCAAAGACAAAGCATTCTCCCTGCCAGAGTGATTCCTCTTCCGGAACTTCTTCCAGGTATTTGAGGATGCCACCTTCCAGATGATAGACCTCATCGAACCCCTGCTCTTTCAGATAGGCCGTGGACTTTTCACAGCGAATACCGCCAGTACAGAACATTGCTACTTTTTTGTGCTTTTCCGGATCCAGGTTTTCCTTCACATAGTCCGGAAACTCCCGAAAGGTTTCAGTTTCGGGGTTCAGGGCATTTCTGAAAGTACCAATCTGGACTTCATACTTGTTGCGGGTATCAATAAGTAATACTTCAGGATCAGAGATCAGGCTGTTCCAGTCTCCGGGTTTAATATGCGTGCCCACCTTTCGGTTCGGGTCAATACCCTCAACACCCATGGTCACGATTTCTTTTTTCAGTTTTACCTTCGCGCGATAAAACGGAACTTCATCATCATAGGATTCCTTGAAGTCCAGGTTGGCCAGACGCTTATCGCGGCGCAACCAGGCTATAAGGTTGTCGATACCTTCCCGATGTCCAGCCACTGTGCCATTGATGCCTTCACTGGCCAGCAGGATTGTTCCCTTGATGTGATTATCCTGCATGACCTGCAGGAGAGGAGATCTTTTGGAAGCGTAATCGTCGAGCTTTACAAAATGGTAAAGCGCACAGACGACCACGGGTCGTTGCGTTTGAGTATTCATGCTGTATTCCTTCTGCGGCTCGGAGCGTAATTCCGGAGCAAAATTCGGGGCGAATTATACAGAGTTGGCTCTGTTGAAGTCCATTTACCGACTTGTCAGGGATCAATTGATCAGTAATCAGGGGAGCTGCAGGTGGTTGAGATCTATGTGTTTGGCGGCTTCGTGGACTGTCGACCAGGGTAATTCAGCAATCAGTGGTGCGGGTATCTGGCGCTTGAGTGTTTCCAGGTTTTCCTGGTAATAATCCATGGCTGCGGAAGTTCTGTTGGCAATCCAGCCAGCAAGTTCTACCCCCGATGCTTTGATTGACTCCACTGTCAGCATGGCATGATTGAGACAGCCAAGGCGCATGCTGACTACCAGTATGACAGGAATATCCAGCGCTGCAGGCAGCTCTGCCAGGGTTTCCCTGTCATTGACCGGGACAAGCCAGCCTCCCGCTCCTTCAATCAGGACCAGGTCCTCCCCAAGGTTCATGACTTGCTGGCAATACCCGGCCAGTTCACTGATCGATACGTTTTTATTAATTAGTTGTGCCGCAATATGAAGTGCGATAGCCGGCTTAAAGCAAAGCGGATTAATGGTTTCCACCGCCAGTTCAGGGGAGCAAAGTTCTGACAGGGCCAGGGCATCTTCATTCTGTAATCCCTGCTGTGTATGGATCCCTCCGGCTGCTACCGGTTTCACCGCTGCCGTCGTATAGCCGGCTTCCCTGGCCGCAGCCAGCATCGTACAGGTAGCAAACGTCTTGCCGGCATCGGTGTCGGTTCCTGTTACAAAATAGACACGTGATTGACTCATTCCGGCTTCACCAACTTCAGGGTCACCAGATCATAGGTAACAGGAACGCCCTTGCCTGGAACTGCCCTGCTCTCAAACTCCTGCTTTAACTTTTTCAGCTTGGTCCTGCCTGTCAGCCCCTCACTCCTGCCTCGATTCTGATTTTGGGCACCAATTCCCTTGAGCTCCTGTGTCAGCATGGACAGGCTGGAATAGAAATAGACTTCATGACTACTCTCCACATTAACGCTGGCAAACGGTAATCCTCTTGCGGTAGTAGCGATGGCATCAAAGGTCAGGAACTCATTGACATGCACATGCCCGTCGACGCTGGACCAGCTTTGTTTAAGTTCCTGGAGAGTATTTTCTGCCAGGGTATTAATAATGGTAAATCCGCCGGGCTTCATAACGCGAAAGAGCTCACCAAATAATTCCGACAAATCAGGACACCATTGTATCGCCAGGTTGGATACCACCAGGTCAAAGCTATCGGCCTTCAAGGGCAAGCATTCAGCATCGGCACAAAGCCAGGACTCTTTGTCCCTGTCTCCCTGCTTCCTGGCTTGCATGAGCATGGCCTCGGCAATATCAAGATTCATTATCACTGACCCGGGATAATGCTCCCTGAGCAGTTTCGAGCAATAACCGGTGCCACTCCCCAAATCGAGTATGACCCCGGGAACCCTGCCGTTACCCGATAGTATCTTTACCGACGATTCCACCAATCTTTCAGCAAATTCACGCTGGGGCTTTGCATACAGGTCATAAGTACCGGCGGCCCTGCCAAAGGAGCGGGCCACCTGTAATTTCGCGGGTAACTCATAACAGGCATTCACGGTTCAATCTCCATGGACAGGTAACGCGCCAGTTTCTCCATCGCGTCGAGTAATTTTACCAGCTGGCCTTCCGTGTGAATGGCGCTAAAGGTTACTCGAAGTCTCGCTGTCCCTGCAGGAACAGTTGGCGGCCGGATAGGCATTACAAAGATGCTCTGGTCCATAAGAAAACGGCTGGCTGAGAGAGTTTTTGCCACATCACCAATAATTACGGCCTGTATGGGTGTGTCAGATGACACGAGTCTGAAGCCCAGGTTGTCACAGTGGGCACGAAAACGTTTAATCATGCTTTGCAGGTATTCCCTGCGCCACTGATCCTTGATCACCAGCTTTAGTGCAGCACGCATGGCTTCGGCCATGGCAGGTGACATGGCTGTTGTATAAATATAGGGGCGACAGAACTGGATCAGGGTTTCAATCAGCTCATCAGAGCCAGCGACGAAAGCACCACTGCCACCAAATGCCTTACCGAATGTACCAACAAGAATCTGCAGGCTATCTTCATCAATGGAAACACCCTGTTCCTGCCAGTGCTCCACCAGGCCGCCGCCTGTTTTACCCATTACACCGAAACCATGGGCATCATCGATCATCAGGAGCGCATCATAATCAGCGCATGACTCAAGCAGACCCGGCATGGGTGCTGTATCGCCATCCATACTGAAGACACCGTCCGATACCACAAGCTTTCTGTTTGCCTGGGAACCTGACAGCATTGTCCTAAGCTTCCCAGTATCACCATGGGGATAGCGCCTGAATTTTGCCCCGCTAAACAGGCCCCCATCGAGCAGGGAGGCATGGTTCAACCGGTCTTCAAAAACAGCATCCTTTTGCCCGAGCAGGGTGGTGAGTACGCCAACATTGGCCATAAATCCGCTGGAAAAAACAAGGCAACGGCTGCGCCCGGTAAATGCCGCCAGCTCTTCTTCAAGCGCATGATGGGGCACGATATGCCCACTGACCAGATGGGAAGCACCACTTCCAGCCCCGAAGTTGTCCAGGCCATCATGGGCGGCCTGAATAATATCTGGATGGCCGGCCAGGCCAAGATAGTCATTACTGCAGAAACTGGTGACATGATGCCTATCAAGGATTATTTCCGTGCCCTGCGGAGAAAACAGGGTAGGACGACGACGCATTAATGCGGCCTGCTGCCTTTCTTCCAGTTGCTGGCGCAGTTCCTGCCGGAATGATTTCATGTCTGCAGCCGTTTACTGGCTCATGGCGTCGTAAAAGGAAGAGTCCTCCTGTTGCATCACCGCGGGTTCAGGAAGCTCTTCGTCCAGGAAAATCTCCTCCGGATGAATACCCAGTCGCTGAAAGAGTCGCATATCATCATTTTCCAGCGGATTGGAGGTTGTTAGCAGCTTTTCACCATAAAAGATGGAATTGGCGCCAGACAGGAAGCATAAGGCCTGCATCTGGTCATTCATCTCCTCCCTGCCCGCCGATAGACGGACATGGGATTCGGGCATGAGTATTCTGGCCACGGCGATCATGCGGATAAAATCAAAAGGATCAAGGTCATCCACATTTTCCAGGGGAGTTCCCTTGATCTTTACCAGATTATTGATGGGGACACTTTCGGGGTGGACTGGAAGATTGGCCAGTTCCTTAAGGAACTCGATACGGTCATTGAAATCCTCACCCATGCCTACAATGCCGCCGCAACAGACCTTGATGCCTGCATCCCGAACATTAGCCAGGGTATCAAGACGACCCTCAAAAGTCCGCGTGGTAATAATTGTCTTGTAGTAATCCCTGGAGGTGTCGATATTGTGGTTGTAATAGTCCAGCCCCGCATCAGCCAGTGCTTCACTTTGTTCCTGGCTAAGGGCTCCCAGGGTCATGCAGGATTCCATACCCAGTTCCTTAACACCCTTAACCATGGCCAGAACATGGGTAAAGTCTTTTGCCGAAGGGTGCTTCCAGGCCGCTCCCATACAGAAGCGTGAAGCTCCGTTCTCCTTGGCTTTTCTTGCCTCTGCCAGCACCTTCTCGACAGCCATCAGCTTTTCTTTTTCCAGTTCGGTATTGTGGTGTCCACTCTGTGAGCAGTACTTGCAGTCTTCGGGGCATGCACCGGTCTTGATGGAGAGCAGCGTACTTACCTGGACAGCATTGGGATCAAAATTGGCCCGATGAACGGACTGCGCCTGGAACACCAGGTCATTGAAAGGAAGTTGGTAAAGGGCTTTGACTTCATCAAAAGTCCAGTCATGGCGAAGCGGTGTAGTCATCAGGATTCCTGTAGTCATGAAAATCAGCGGGTATTGTTTCTGGCGGGCTGCCAATTCAGTACTAGAGTGAACATAAGCGAGCCACAAGACAAGTCTATCATGTCAACCAAAATTGCAGAAACCGCAAACAACTGGTTAAAAAGTATCCAGCTCTGGTGCCTGCCGGGGACTTGCATTTATTGCCATAAAAGCAGCTACCGATCCCAGGATCTTTGCAGGAACTGCGAGACGCTTTTCCTTTCACCGCTTTCCCCCTGCACTCGCTGCGGTTTACCCATGCCCCGGGGATATGCTGGAGACAGTGTCTGCGGATCATGCATGGCATTGCCACCGCCGTTTTCTCGACTGTATTCTGCCTATATCTACCAACCGCCGGTATCCGCCCTGATATCTTCATACAAATACCATGGGAAACTGGTTTACGGCAAAGTCCTTTCACTCAAGCTCGCTGCGACACTGGAAACTGCTTATGGGGACAATCACTGGCCTCATTTGCTAGTGCCTGTACCCCTGCATGCCAAGAGGATCAGGCAGCGAGGATTTAACCAGGCTTTGGAGATAGCCCGCTGGCTTTCTGCCGAGCTGGATCTGCCATTCTCCTATCAGGTAGTCAACCGCAGTAAAGATACGGCCCAGCAGGCTGGCCTCAGTGCAGCAGCACGCCGGAAAAATATTCGCGGTGCTTTCAGGATAGCAAAACCGGAACAGGTCAGCGGTAAAAGACTCGCTATCGTTGAAGATGTGGTGACAACGTCTATTACTGTCACCGAGTTGGCCAGGGTATTGATGAAAGCCGGGGCAAGTGAAATCCATGTCTGGTCCCTGGCCCGTACATGCCTGTAAATCAGTGACAATGCTTTTGCTTTTCATAATAGCTTTCAGCTTTCAGCTTTTAGCTTTTAGCTTTTAGCTTTTAGCTTTTAGCTTTTAGCTTTTAGCTTTTAGCTTTTAGCTTTCATGATTGTCGCTGTCTACCCACTCCAGACTCCAGTAAAATGATCTGCCATGATTGATCTTGAATTTGACCGACACCATATCTGGCATCCGTATACGTCCATGGACTCCCCCCTGCCCGTTTATCCGGTCACTGGCGCCGATGGCGTAACACTGACACTGGAGGACGGCACCCGCCTCATAGATGGTATGGCTTCCTGGTGGAGTGCGCTTCACGGCTATAATCATCCTGTTCTGAATGCCGCCGTCCGTGATCAGCTGGACAGCATGTCCCACGTGATGTTCGGGGGTATAACCCATGAACCGGCGGTGGAGCTGGCCAGAAAACTGGTTGCCGTCACACCAGAGCCATTGCAGAAGGTTTTCCTGGCCGACAGCGGCTCTGTTGCCGTCGAGGTCGCCATCAAAATGGCCCTGCAGTACTGGATCAATACGGGTATAAAGGGACGCACAAAACTGCTCACCATTCGCAATGGTTACCATGGAGACACGTTTGGTGCCATGTCGGTATGCGATCCTGTTACTGGTATGCATGAGAAATTTTCCGGGGTGCTGATGGAAAACTTCTTCGCCGATGCTCCCCGATGTGCCTTCCATGAACCCTGTTCCGAAGATGACATCGACAGTATGAAACAACTGCTGGAACAGCACAGCCATGAAATAGCGGCTGTGATTCTTGAGCCTGTCGTCCAGGGAGCCGGGCGCATGTACTTTTACTCCCCTGAGTACCTGAAAAACGTGAGAATACTTTGTGATCAGTATGATGTCCTGCTGATTGCCGATGAAATCGCCACCGGTTTTGGACGCAGCGGCAAGATGTTTGCCTGCGAGCATGCCGGCATCAGCCCGGATATTCTCTGTGTCGGCAAAGCCCTTACCGGAGGCTACATGACCCTGGCAGCGACATTGAGTACAGAGCGTATCAGTGCGGGCATCTCCAGGAATCAGGGCGTTTTCATGCATGGCCCCACCTTCATGGGCAACCCCCTGGCCTGTGCATGCGCCCTGGCAAGCCTGAAACTACTTGAGCAAAACAACTGGCAGGCGAATGTCAGTGCCATCGAGTCCCAGTTGATCAGGGAACTGGCCCCCTGCCGCGATTCAGCTGCCGTAGCAGATGTCAGGGTGCTGGGGGCAATTGGGGTTGTAGAGATGAAGCAACCGGTGGATATGGCGGACATACAGGCCTTTTTCGTGGACCAGGGTGTCTGGCTAAGGCCATTTGGCAAGCTGGTATACCTGATGCCACCTTACATTATCACGCCTGCAGAGCTCCAGAGCCTTACCTCGGCCATCAATCTGGCGGTAAACCGGTAAGTCCCGGTATACCGCGGCTTCAACAGTCTGATATTCCTGCTTTATTGACAGGCTAATAGTCTATAAAATAGCCGCCTTTTGAAAATTCCAAGTAAATACAAAGGTAAAAACCGTGTCTGATGAAAAACAAAATATTCTGAAATTCCTGGAAAACACCTCTGTAGAGGTCACTCCGGGTGGCGCAGCCAAAATCGACGACTTCAGGGACCTGCTGCGTCCCGGTACCACTGTTTTCGTTACCTTCCTGCCAGGGTCTGACTTTCGCGATACCGTCGCCTGTGTCAAACGCCTGTTCGCTGAAGGCATGAATCCAGTTCCTCACTTTGCGGCCCGCTCCATTCCATCCAAGGCCTTCTTTGAGGAAAACCTGAAAATCCTGCAGGCCGAAGCCCAGGTCGATGAAGCCCTTCTCATCGGTGGCGGTGTCGATAATCCTGTAGGCGAATTTTCCAGCTCCATGGAAGTCCTGCGCACAGACCTTTTCCAGGAATATGGCATCAAGAAACTTGGTGTAGCCGGTCATCCTGAGGGTTCCCCGGACATTCCCCCTGAAGAAGTCACAAAGGCTCTCCTGGAAAAAAATGCCTATGCCAAAGAGCATGGCATCGAAATGTACATCACCACCCAGTTCTGCTTCGAAGCAGAGCCGATCATTGAGTGGGACAAAAAGATCCGTGCTGAAGGCAATGAGCTGCCTATTCACATCGGAATCCCCGGACTGGCTACCATCAAGACCCTGATGGCCCATGCCAAGCATTGTGGTATCGGACCCTCCATGCGCGTCCTGACTCGTCAGGCAGCCAACATCGCCAAACTGATGACTACCCGTATGCCCGACAAACTCACCCGTGATCTGGCCAACTACCAGGCCAACGATCCGGATTGCGGCATCAACCTGTGTCACCTGTATCCGCTGGGTGGCATGAAGAAATCTGCTGCATGGCTGTATGCCGTGATGGACGGTGATTTCGAACTGGACGACAAGGGTGGCTTTCAGCTGACCCGCGAGCTGGACATCTGATCAACATTTTGATGCCGTTTTGTGACATGGTTCTCGGCATGCAGAATGTACAGTGAAGCAGCTCGCAGACGAATCACTTGAGAAGTATAAACTTAAGATCACTCCATCTTCCTGATGGTTTGGTCTCACACGATACTTTAAGCCCGGCAATAGCCGGGCTTTTTTATGGGGTTGAGAAAAAACTAGAAACCGTTCATTTCATTTTACAAAAGATTTTTACTGGTTGCTTTTTTAACCTGTGCTAAGAAAGCAAGAAAAGATGTTCCTTCGGAAAGTCTACAAATATGACTATCCAAAACTATTCTTCTGAAAAATTTACTTTCTTCTGATTACCTGTTCCTCCCCGATACCTTCCAATAGCTCACCCAGCGTTTCGTTTCTGCCAGGAAAACAAAAATCCTCGCCGACAATATCAATTAATGGTTCCAGGACGAATTTTCTTTCATGGGCTCTTGGGTGGGGTACAACCAGAGTTGGTGTATCCACAAACACTTCACCAAACAGAATCAAGTCCAGGTCAAGTGTTCTTGCTTCATTCCGTATACCACTGCGCTTTCTGCCAGCACTATTTTCAATATGCTGCAGTTTGTTCAACAGGCTATGTGGTGTTTCATTTTCAAGGGGAACGAGTGCCGCCATGGCATTCAGGAAGTCAGGAGTACCGGGAGGGCTGTCCACCGGGCTTGTGGAGTACACTGAAGAGACCTTGAGAGATGCCACGGAAATATCGGCCAAGGCTTTGAGTGCAAAATCAATGTTTTCGACCGGATCTCCCGCACCTGAAGGAAGATTGGAGCCCAAGGCAACAAAAGCGTGGTTTGAATATGCAGATGCCTGTTTCATGACAGGAGAAAAAGAAGCAGCAATGAATCAGTCGTGGTAGCGTGCAGATAGTTCATGCACGGCATCAACAAAAGCTGTGACGCGATCCGGGTTTACATGCTGGTGGATACCATGACCAAGATTGAAGACATGGCCGTTACCATGCCCGAACTGCTCCAGAATAATGCCGACTTCCTTCCTGATCGCCTCGGGGCTGCCATAAAGGACTGCCGGATCCATATTTCCCTGCAAGGCCACACGGTCCCCCACCCGATCACGGGCTTCGTTGATGGGAATAGTCCAGTCCAACCCAACGCAGTCACAACCACTTTCAACAATTTTTTCCAACCAGAGTCCGCCATTCTTGGTAAAGAGAATCACAGGAATCTTTCGTCCTTCGTTTTCGCGCACAAGACCGTTAACGATCTTTTTCATGTAATCCAGTGAAAACGTATCATAGGCATGAGCACTGAGCGCCCCACCCCACGTGTCAAAAATCTGAACTGCCTGGGCTCCGGCCTGAATCTGCGCATTGAGATAATCGATTATGGAATCAGCCAGTGTATCGAGCAGCTGGTGCATCACTTCCGGTGTATTCATCAACATTGACTTGATGATGGCAAACTCCTTGCTCGAACCACCTTCGACCATATAGGTCGCGATAGTCCATGGACTACCAGAGAAACCTATCAGGGGAACACTGCCATTAAGTTCACGACGGATAAGTTTCACTGCATCAAGCACATAAGGCAGGTCTTTTTCGGTATTGATGACCTTGAGCGCATCAACATCTTCAGGGGTACGCACTGGATTCTTGAATTTTGGCCCTTCTCCCTGGGCGAAGTACAGACCACGTCCCATAGCATCCGGAATGGTGAGAATGTCAGAAAACAGGATAGCCGCGTCCAGGGCATAACGCCGCAATGGCTGCAGAGTCACCTCACAGGCTAACTCGGGATTCTGGCACAGGCTCATGAAATCACCAGCCTGCGCCCTGACTTCACGGTATTCCGGCAGGTATCGACCGGCCTGCCGCATCATCCATACAGGAGTAACATCGACATCCTGTTTCAGCAGTGCACGAAGGAAACGATCATTCTTTAATTGTGTCATGATGAGTGCCGGTGGCGGTTAATAGTCTCAGACTTCGAGATAATCCAGAATGGAATTGGCAGCCTGCCGCCCTTCCCAGATAGCTGTTACGACAAGATCAGCACCACGGACCATATCACCACCGGAAAAAATCTTTTTGTTGGTGGTCTGGAATGGATAGGCACCGTGCTCCGGAGCGATGACACGTCCCCGGTCATCCACATCGATATTGAAATCCGAGAACCAGGGGGCCGGGTTAGGCTGGAAACCAAAGGCTACAAGAACAGCATCTGCTTTCATGACCACTTCGCTACCTGGAATTTCTTCTGCTCGACGTCGACCATTGGCATCTGGTTCGCCCATTTGTGTCTGCACAAATTTGACGCCAGTGACCTGGTCACTGTCATTGCCGACGATTTCTACGGGCTGATGATTGAAGACAAACTTGACGCCTTCCTGCCTGGCATTGGTAACCTCACGGCGGGAACCCGGCATGTTCTCCTTGTCTCTTCGATAGACACAGGTGACTGAGGTAGCCCCCTGGCGAACAGCTGTCCTCACACAGTCCATGGCCGTGTCACCTCCGCCAAGCACGATTACGTCCTTGCCTTCCATACTGATGAATTCAGCCATGTTGTTACTGTATTTCATGTGGTGGTTGGTGTTCCCGACAAGATATGGGAGGGATTCAATAACACCATTCATGTCTTCACCCGGGAAACCACCTTTCATGTATTTGTAGGTACCCATCCCAAGGAAAACAGCATCAAATTCATCGACCAGATCCTGGAAACTGACATCCTTGCCCACTTCCGTATTCAGACGAAACTCTATTCCCATATCCTCGAAAATTTCACGTCGCAAATGCATCACGCTTTTTTCAAGCTTGAACATGGGAATGCCGAATGTGAGAAGGCCACCGATTTCAGGATACTTGTCAAAGACCACCGGTTTGACTCCAGCGCGAACCAGCACATCGGCACAACCCAGCCCGGCAGGACCGGCACCGATTACAGCGACACGCTTGCCTGATTCAACAACATCAGACATGTCCGGACGCCAGCCCATCTCAAAAGCCTTATCGACTATATATTTTTCAACATTACCGATAGTGACAGCACCAAAACCGTCATTGAGGGTACAGGCCCCTTCACAAAGCCGATCCTGGGGACAGATGCGTCCACATACTTCCGGCAGGGTGTTGGTCTGATGACACAACTCGGCCGCCTCGAGGATATTGTCTTCCTGAGCCAGCTTCAGCCAGTTCGGAATGTAGTTATGTACCGGACATTTCCATTCGCAATAGGGATTACCGCACTCCAGACAGCGCTCGGACTGAGTCTGTGCTTCCTCCGCTTCGAACGGGTTATAGATCTCCACAAACTTGGTTTTGCGGGTATCCAGAGGTTTTTTCCTGGGATCTTCCCGGTCTTCCGTAAGAAACCGGAACGTATCTTTTGAACGTGCAATGATATCTGACATGGCCTAGTTCCCCGTCACAGTGACATCATTCAACAGCATTTTCAGGTTCGCGGCCTTGGGTTTAACCAGCCAGAACTTGCGGGTGAAATCCATGAAGTTTTCAAGGATATGCTTACCCCATTCGCTGCCTGTTTCGATGACAAATTCTTCTATCACACTACGCAGGTGATGACGGTATTCCTCCATCCCTTCTGCACGAATCCTGTGCACTTCAACCAGTTCGTGGTTGTACTTGTCGACAAAGTCCTTGTCCAGATCAAGGACATAGGCAAATCCACCTGTCATCCCCGCACCAAAGTTATGACCTGTCCGACCAAGTACTGTCACCAGTCCACCGGTCATGTACTCACAACAATGATCCCCTACACCTTCCACAACAGCATGGGCACCGGAGTTGCGAACGCCAAAACGTTCACCCGCCATACCGGAGGCGAACAGCCTTCCACCGGTAGCACCATAGAGACAGGTATTACCAATAATGGAGGTATCCTGGGTTTTAAACGTACTTCCAGGAGGTGGCACTACGACCAATTTTCCACCAGCCATACCTTTACCAACATAGTCATTGGCATCACCGGTCAAATGCATGTTCAGACCACCGGCATTCCAGACGCCAAAACTCTGGCCACAGGATCCACTGAGACGCAGATTTACAGGTGAATCAGCCATACCCTGATTACCATAACGCTGGGCTATTTCACCGGATAAACGGGCACCGATGGAACGATTGAAGTTCTGAACCCTGTAGTTAAATATTCCACCACTCCTGTTCTCGATAGCCGGCAGAATTTCGCTAACCATCTGTTCAGCAAGTTCACCCTTATCCTGCGGCACGTTTCTTTCTGTGACACAAAAGGTATCCATATCACCAGGTATCAGGTCATTATGGAAAAGCCGGGAGAAATCCAGGTTGGCCTGTTTCTCTGTTTGTGGCTCAAGTTTTTCCAGTAAATCAGTCCTGCCGATAATATCTGTCAGTTTGCTGATACCAAGACGGGCGAGCCACTGGCGGGTATCCTGGGCAACAAAGCGGAAGTAGTTCATGACCATTTCTGCCTGACCAATAAAATGCTTGTCACGCAGTCGTTTATCCTGGGTCGCGACACCAGTGGCACAGTTGTTCAGGTGACAAATCCTGAGATATTTACAGCCCAGTGCGACCATCGGCATGGTACCGAAACCGAAACTCTCAGCCCCAAGAATCGCGGCCTTGATCACATCAAGTCCGGTTTTCAAACCACCATCGGCCTGCAGACGAATACGACCTCGTAAATCATTGGCCCTGAGCGCCTGCTGAACTTCACTCAGTCCGAGCTCCCATGGAGTACCAGCATAGCGTATGGACGTCAGCGGGCTGGCACCTGTACCACCATCATGGCCTGAAATGGTAATCAGGTCAGCGTATGCCTTGGCAACACCGGCGGCGATAGTGCCGACACCAGGACCAGAAACCAGTTTCACACTGACCAGGGCTTGCGGGTTAACCTGTTTCAGGTCAAAAATCAGCTGGGCCAGGTCCTCAATGGAATAGATATCATGATGAGGTGGAGGCGAAATAAGTGTGACACCAGGCACGGAATAGCGTAACCGGGCAATCAGCTCATTGACCTTGCCACCGGGTAACTGTCCACCTTCTCCGGGCTTGGCTCCCTGGGCAATCTTGATCTGCAGAACTTCTGCATTAACCAGATAATGGGGGGTGACACCAAAACGTCCTGACGCAATCTGCTTGATCTTACTGACTTTATCGGTACCAAAGCGGGCCGGATCTTCTCCACCTTCACCGGAGTTTGAACGGCCACCAAGCCTGTTCATGGCCTGGGCCAGAGCCTCGTGGGCTTCCGGAGAGAGTGCCCCCAAAGACATACCCGCTGAATCAAAGCGCTTGAGGATGTCCTCGGCCGGCTCTACCTGGTCAACATCAATGGCCTCAACATCATCACGCAGGGTAAACATGTCGCGAATTGTCGACAGCGGACGATTATCAACCAGCTGCGCAAACGTCCTGTATTTTTCATAATCACCGGTCTGCACGGCATCCTGGAATGTGCTAACCACATCCGGATTGATCATATGATATTCACCACCATGGATGAATTTCAGCAAGCCACCCTGCTGCAGTTTCTTGCGAGGCAGCCACGCATCACGGGCAAGGGTTTCCATGTCATTCTGCAAGTGGGTAAAGTTGGCACCACCGATACGACTGTCTGTATCCGGGAAACATAATTTCTGCACTTCTTTATCCAGACCGATAATCTGGAACAGCTGGGCTCCACGGTAGGATGCTATGGTGCTGATGCCCATTTTAGACATGATTTTCAGCAAGCCCTTGTTGATGCCTTTCCGGTAGTTCTTGTGAGCTTCCAGTCTGCCCATTCTCAGCATGTTCCTGTTGATCATGCGATCAATAACGTCATAACTGAGATAGGGATAAACCGCAGTAGCTCCATATCCAATCAGGCAGGCTATCTGGTGGGCATCACGAGCCGACCCGGTTTCAACAATCAGGTTGGTATCACAACGCAGCCCCTTGATACTGAGCACATGATGCACAGCGGCTGTCGCCAGGAGCGCATTAATGACCAGCTGGCCCTTTTCGGGCAAACGCTCTGAAAGAAACAGCAGGGTCTTGCCTTCCTCTACATGTTTCACGGCAGCATCGGTCACCTGGCAAATTGCCTGCTCCAGGCCAATGGCCGGATCATAGGCCAGGCTGATGACTACACCATCAAACCCCGGTCGATCTATATTCTTAAGCGTATAGAACTTGCGTGGAGAAAGTATGGGAGAGTGCAGTACTATCCTGTCAGCATGCTCACTGGTTTCCTCAAATACATTCAGCTCCCTGCCAAGCCTGGTTTCCAGAGACATGACAATCGTTTCACGCAGGGAATCAATGGGAGGGTTGGTGACCTGGGCAAACTGCTGCCTGAAATAATCGTAAAGCGGCCTTACCTGGCGGGACAACACGGCAATTGGCGTGTCATCACCCATTGATCCTGTACCCTCAGCCCCTTTTTCGGCAAGAGGCCGGAATACCTGGTCAGTTTCCTCGAAAGTGACCTGGAACATTTTCATATGCTGTTCGCCTTCCTCTTCCGACAGCGGCATCATGTCCGCAGTATCTTCCGAGAGCTTGGCTTCAAGATAACTGGTTTTTTCACGCACCCACTTGGCATAGGGCTCACGCACCTTCAGGTACTTCGCCACATCCTCCGAATGCATGATCTTGCCTTCTTCGGTATCCACCACAAGTATCTGGCCTGGCCCTACACGCCCCTTGGCTATTACGTCTTCCGGATCGTAATCATTGACACCGATTTCAGACGCCGCAGTGATATAGCCATTCTTGGTCATGACCCAGCGCGAAGGTCGCAGGCCATTGCTGTCCAGTACACAAGCCGCAAAACGGCCATCGGTGAGTACAACACCCGCCGGACCATCCCACGGTTCCATGTGCATGGAGTTATAGATATAGAAGCTGCGTTCATCCGCGTCCATGTTCTCCATGTTCGCCCAGGTAGGCGGCATGATGAGACGAATGGCCTGGTAAAGATCCATGCCACTGGTGGTGAGCAGCTCCAGCATATTATCCATGGATGACGAGTCAGAGCCGGTAAAGTTGACTACGGGTGCGATCTCCTCAATGTTCGGAATTGCTTTCGATCGCAGCTTTTTCGTCCGGGCGACAGCCCAGTTACGGTTGCCACGAATGGTATTTATTTCACCATTGTGGGCCAGCATCCTGAATGGCTGGGCAAGCGGCCATTTAGGCAAAGTATTGGTGGAAAAACGCTGATGGAAGGTACACATCGCCACTTCTATTCGCGAATCCTTGAGATCCTTGTAGAAGTTGGGCAGATCCACCGGCATCATCAGTCCCTTGTAGGAAATGACGGAATTGGACAGGCTGCAGATGTAGAAATCCTCATCATTCTGAAGACGGATTTCAGTCTTGCGGCGGGCGATAAACAGCTTGACGGTCAGGTCCTGCTTGGATATTCCTGGTGCATCAACAAAAACCTGCTCAATATCAGGCATATTGGCTTTCGCCATACGTCCGAGCACTGAATCATCGTAGGGCACTATTCTCCACCCAAGGCAGCTGAGCCCCTGGGCACTGACCTCTTCTTCAAGGACTTGCCTGGCAGTGCCAGCCTTTTCCTCATCCTGGCTGAGGAAAATCATGCCCACACCATAGCTGTTGGACAGCTCGGCATCGAAAAGCTCGCGCGCAGTTTTCCGCAGGAAACTGTCCGGCAACTGCATCAGCAGGCCACAGCCGTCTCCGGTGACACCATCGGCGGCTATACCGCCCCGGTGCGTCATACATCCAAGGGATTTGATTGCAGTTTCCAGCAGATCATGACTGGGCTTGCCCTCAATATGGGCCACTAGCCCGAAGCCGCAGTTATCTCTGAACTCATCTGGATGATACAGACCCGTTCTCATAATTCTTCTCAAATCAATAGCTTAGGGAGCGAACTAAGGAAGAAAGACTACCTTGAATTTGTCGCGAAGGAGCCGGCCATTGTACAACAAATCCCGGGGCGCGAGCAATCACGAGGACTGCCGCAAGATTTCCCGGTATCGTGCCCGTCAGCCCCCCCTGTTTTGTCCCACAACCACGCACATTGCGGGTACTGCACAACTTCCCATAGCCAAGGCATGTATTTTACGACTACTATAACTGCATAATAATTAGAGTGGCCTGCGAATCCCCTTCATGTCTTTACTTACCAGCTGCGAAAAAATATCCGGCCCCATCCGTAGGTCAACCCTGCTCAGCCCTGTTATTGGATTATTCGCTGTGGCAGTCTTTCATGTCGGCGTTGCAGACACGACTGCCCTTACCCAGTCGGAGTTGCTACAACTGGAGGCTATCTGCAATGCAGATGCCTTCCATACATTCAGTAATACCAGCAAGAAACGGATACTTCTGTTTCATCGTGACGGCTATATCCCATCGATCCACAACCAGCTGCCAGACTCCGTTCGTGCCGATGATCCAGACTCCGCTGCTGTCCTGCTGTGTATAGAAGATGACATTGAAGTCATTGAAACCTGCGATATCAATATCCTTTTTAGCGTGGATAGGCAGCGGTATCGCTTTCGCGTAGAGGCTGTTTCCCTGGATACTTCAGGAAACCGGGAAAACGGACTGATTATCAATGGCAGCGCACCCAATACCTGTGATGATATTGGTGATATCGATAATACGATTACCAGCATCATTGGCGACCCTGTCAGCACCAACGACTTGCTGTCCTTCCTGGAATCCAGCCTTCTGGATCGCGAAGACAATGACAGGGACGGATTACGCAATCTTGAAGAGTTCAGAATAGGTTCTGATCCGCTTGACCCCGACAGCCCGCCAGCCCTAGCCGCTGTGCGTGTTAACGGGCTGTCTGCAGCTGAACTCTATGCTGGCGATACAGCTGAAATCAGGCTGGACCTGTATCCAGCATCATTTATTGGTAACACAGCAGACTACTATTTCTGGGCAGATATGCCCGGCGGCCGTTATGTGTTTCAGTATCCTTCCGGATTCCTGCTCACTGACGACATCACTCCTGCGCTCTCTGCTCCCCTGATCAGGATCATGAATGCACGGCTCCTGCGATTACGCAATCTTGAGGCTGGCGACTACCGGTTTTACTTCGAAGCCCGTGATGCAGAAGGCTCCATCGACACCGGCAGTGCTTCACTCACGGTGATTGACGATACGTGCCGTGAACTCCTGGCACTTCCGCTGTCTGTTGAAGACAGCTGGGATGCATCCTGCCTCTCGACCCGGTATTCAGATGATGGTTTGGCAGCACGCTATTATTCATTCACCCTATCCAGCCAAAGCGCACTAACATTGGCACTGAGATCAGAACTCGATGCGGAACTCATTCTCAGGGATGGCAAGGGACGGGATGGTCTCATCATGGATAAATCGGACCTGATTGATGGTGAGGAAATACTAAGCACAGAGCTTGATGCAGGAAGCTATACCGTCGAGGTGGTTCGTCATGACAGTGCCAACAACGAATCATTTGAACTGGCATCCAGTTCTGTACTCCTGCCCTGGCAATTTACTGACGTGACACAGGCCGCAGGCATCAACCATGTCCATGGTTACCTGGCGTCGGATATTGATAAAACTGACCCCAGTTATGAGCGCATCCTGCAGGGTGCCGGCGTCGCTGCTGCAGATTTCGATCAGGATGGCTGGGTGGATATGTATGTTACCGGAGGAAGCCATCGACCCAACCTGCTTTATCGAAACCTTGGCGATGGTACCTTCGAGGATATCGCAGAAGCTGCAGGGGTTGCCTTCGATGGGCGCAAGGATACCGGAGCAACGGCGGCAGACATTGACGGAGACGGCTGGCCTGACCTCTTTCTTGGCGGAGTCAACGGTACTCCCCCACTTTTACTGCTGAATAACCAGGATGGTAGCTTCAGAGATGTCACTACTGCTTCCGGCCTGGCCGATATCCGAAATGCCTACAGTGCCGCCTTTGCCGACTATGACCGGGATGGTGATCTGGATGTCTATATCGCCCACTGGAACACCAGTTCCCAACAGAAATACCTTTTTAGCAATGATGGATCCGGAGTCTTTACCGATGTCAGTACCCAGGCGGGAATCCCCGATGGCCTTATGGCCGATTACACCCCTCATTTCTCCGATATCAACAATGATGGCTGGCTTGATCTTCTTGTAGCTGCGGATTTCAACACCAGCCAGATATACCTGAACAACCAGGATGGTACTTTTTCGATTATCACCGATAACAATATGGTAACTGATGACAACGGCATGGGTGCGGCCGTAGGAGACCTTGATAACGACGGCGATATCGACTGGTTCATTTCCAGCATTTTTGATCCCAATAGCATCCCATCGGATGCCGTTCCCGGTGCAAGCACAGGGGCAACCGGCAACCGTCTATACCTGAATGATGGCGAAGGAAATTTTTCTGATGTAACAGATAACAGTGGTGTACGACTAGGCGGTTGGGGTTGGGGCAGTTGTTTTGCCGATCTCGATAATGATGGCTTTTTGGATATTTTCCACGTCAACGGCTATGTCACCGGTGCATTCAACAACAACAGTCAGTTTCTGACTGATGGCTCGCGCATTTTTCTCAATAACGGAGATGGTACGTTTCGTAATGGCGAGGAAGAACTGGGATTCCAGGACCGTGGGCAGGGACGTGGCATTGCCTGTTTTGATTATGACCTCGATGGCGACGTGGACCTGTTCATTGCCAATAATCAGCAAGCCCCGAGCCTGTACCGAAATGACGGCGGCAATGACAATAGCTTTCTCCATGTTCGTCTTGGTGGAGAAGACAGTAATTCAGAAAGTGTCGGTGCCAGAATCTATCTCACAGCAGGACAAATGACCCAGATGCGTGAAGTCTATGCCGGCAATAATTACATTTCCAGCAACCCTGCTGATGCCTATTTTGGCCTGGGGGCCAATGAATCTGTTGATACACTCAGAATCGTGTGGCCTTCTGGCGAAGAAAAAACGCTTCGGAATATTGAGGCCAACCAGATGCAGACCATTTTCAAATAGCTTCTTTCAAACCACTACTGAAAACCTGAGTCCATACAGGTTACAAACACGAGGCATATTCAGACACTTGTTCTGCAAACCAGCCGCTTCTATTTTTTTATACTCTTATCACACAAAAAAAAGGCCGCATTCTTACGAATGCGGCCTTTTGTTTACTACTCTGCTAACCGAAGCTTAGAACTCGGCACGCAGACCTATGCGGAAAGAACGACCAATCGGATCAAAGTAGACCGGGCTGGCGTTACCACCAGTACCGGTACCCAGGATCGGGGGCGTCTTGTCGAACAGGTTGTTGACGTTACCAAATACCTGCATCTCCATATCAGCCAGAGTGAAGCTGTAAGCCGCATTCAGGTTCCAGTTGACATAGTTAGGCGTACGGTTGGTTTCAATACTCTGCGGGTTGGAAGGTGAATAACCAGCATCTTCAGGACCGATACGGTCTGCATACAGCTGACCAGACTTGATGAATCGGGCAGATGCAGTCAGCGTGAACGGACCATTGATGTAGGTATTGATCCACTGAACGGACCAGCCTGGTGCAGATGACCAGTCGGCCAGGAAGCCGTTGGTCTGGCCTACAGTACCGGCAATGTTCCGGATCAGTGATGGATCATTCTCAGTCGGCTGGATCAGCTGCTCAAGCATACGGGTACCAATCAAACGAGATGAAATGGTACCGAAGTCAAACTGTCCCATCCAGTCAGCAGAGACATCAAAACCGGAAGCTTCATAAGCGCGGAAGTTTCGAGCTGTAGGAGTGACCGCATCAATTGTCTGGAAACCCTGAGTCAGGTCATTGGCATCAAACGGCGTACCAGTGATCTGCTGACAGTAAGACAGGATTCCTTCGAAACAGCCGTCCAGCACCAGACCAGTATTGGCCGGGGTGATAGCATCTTCTATTTCAATGTTGAAGTAGTCAACAGCAAAACGCATGTTCAGCGCTTCCGGTGTCAGGACGATACCAGCTGTGATGGTGTCAGACTTCTCAGCTTCCAGGCCAGTAGTAGCACCACCCCTCAGCTCAATAGTACAGGGGTCACCGGTATTGGTGAAGAATCCCTGGCTGACGTTGCCGGTCCATTCGTTGGAGCAGAAACCGAATGGTCCACCGCGCTGCAGGTCCTGACCGTAGTACAGCTCACGGAAGTTGGGAGCACGCAGGTCACGGGACATGGAGCCACGCAGCCTCAACCAGTCAGTTGTCTGCCAGTTGGCAGTCACTTTCCAGGTAGTGAAGTCATAGTCGAAAGTCTGGCCCGGGTTGGGAGTACCGATACCGGCCGTATTTTCATACTCGGAGTTACGAGCTGCCAGCTGCACATCAAAAGTTTCAGTGACAGGAATCTGCGCTTCTACGAAGTATTCGAACACTTCGACATCACCGCCGAACGTTTCACCGTACTGTATCAGGTAGTCACGACGGGCATAGTCTGGCTGGCTTGGGTCTGACAGGTTGGCAATGGACTCGTCACGCCAGGAGACACCCACCGCGGCCCTGATTGGACCGGCACCAAAGCCTTCAAAGACTTCACCGGAAGCCACCGCTTCAACCATGTTC
>Ga0255761_10000042_pt1 | contig 114388 bp, 108 predicted proteins | sample 071ome_29_FD_179961 | JGI IMG/M metagenome (GOLD analysis project Ga0255761, IMG submission 179961) | Coastal salt marsh microbial communities from the Groves Creek Marsh, Skidaway Island, Georgia - 071407BT metaG (version 2) | ecosystem: Environmental > Aquatic > Marine > Intertidal zone >... | reverse complement strand
AATCATTTCAGGAGTACCTTGAGCCACTATTTCTCCACCAAATTCTCCTCCCTCAGGACCTAAATCGATAATATTATCTGCATTTTTTATTATGTCTAAATTATGTTCAATACATAAAACAGTATTTCCATTATTTACTAATCTATGAAGAACTTCTAATAATTTTGATACATCATGTATCGCCAATCCGGTTGTTGGTTCATCTAATAAAATTAAAGTATTCCCAGTTACTCTTTTTGATAACTCTCGAGATAATTTTATTCTTTGAGCCTCACCCCCAGATAAAGTTGTAGAAGATTGCCCTAATCTAATATATGAACACCCTACATCCATCAGCGTTTGTAAAATTTCTCTCGCCTTGGGAACATTTTTGAAAAACGCCAATCCCTCTTCAATAGTCATCTTCAGAACCTCTGCAATGTTTTTCCCCTTATAATTAATGTCCAATGTATCTTTATTGTACCGTTTTCCTTTACATACATCACATATAATTTCAACATCACCTAAAAATGACATATCTATTTTATTGTAACCATTACCTGAACATGCTTCACATCTCCCTCCTTTAACATTGAATGAAAATCGCCCCTTGTCATACCCTCTTACTTTCGCTGATGGTAGAGACGCAAATAAATCACGTATCACATCAAATACTTTGGTATATGTGGCAGGGTTAGATCTGGGAGTACGACCAATTGGGGATTGATCAATCATTATGACCTTATCTAAAAATTCTAGTCCCTCAATCGAACCATATTTACCTGGTCTATCAGTAGCACCATGAAATTCTCGAGCCAAAACTTTCCATAAAACCTCATCAACTAAAGATGATTTACCAGAACCTGATACTCCAGAAATAACATTTAATACTCCAAGTGGTATTCTCACATCAATGTTTTTCAAATTATTATGTTGAACGCCATATAATTCTATGAACTCTCCATTTCCACTCCTTCTAATTTCAGGATAACTTATAGCTAAATCCTTTCTCAAATATTTTCCAGTAATTGACTCTTCTACTTGTGCAATATCTTCAGGAGTTCCTTGAGCTACAATTTCACCACCATGAACACCAGCTAATGGTCCTATGTCTAAAATATAATCTGCAGCTCTTATTGTCTCCTCATCATGTTCTATAACAACAACAGTATTTCCTAAATCTCTCAATTCATGAAATGTTCTTAGTAACCTTTCATTATCCCTCGCATGTAACCCTATAGATGGTTCATCTAAGACATATAAGACACCAACCAATTTAGATCCAATTTGTGTGGCTAGTCTTATTCTTTGTGCCTCTCCCCCTGATAACGTGGATGCTTTTCTGTCTAAAGTCAAATAATCAAGACCCACATCAGACATAAATTGTAACCTTGAGTGTATTTCTTGAAATACTTGTGCTGCTATCTTCATCTCTCTTTCATCTAATCTTAAATCAGAAAAAAAGTCTAAAGCATCTATCACAGATAATTTCGTTATATCTATGATATTAGAATTATTTACTCTAACCCCTAAAGATGTATTTTTCAACTTATCTCCATTACAATAAGGACAATCTGACTCTGCCATGAATTTTTCATAAAATCTTCTAGCATTCATTGAGTTAGTTTGTTCATATCGTCTTTTTACAGTATTAACTATTCCTTCTGTTTTTCTTTCTGTTTCATATTTCCATTTTCTATCACCAGAAACATCTTCCATTACCATTCTAATGGGTTCCTCTGAACCATAAAATAACGAATTAAATGCTTTTTCAGATAAATCTTGAATAGGTGTGTCTAAATCAAATCCATAATGTTTCAATATACTTTCAAATCGTCTATTAGTCCAACTACTACCAGATCCACTTTTCCCCATTTTTATTGCTCCTTCATTAATCGATAAATGTTTTGACTCAATTAATAAATCTGGATCAACATCCATAACAAATCCCAAACCAGTACAATTTTCACATGCTCCTATAGGTGAATTGAAAGAAAACATTCTTGGATTTAATTCACCAATAAAAATTCCACAATCTAAACAACCAGCATGTTCAGTATATAGTACTTCTTCTACATTTTTCCCATTAAAATAGTCAATCCTAACTCTCCCCTCAGCTCTTCTTAATGATGTCTCCACAGCTTCATTCAATCGTACCTCTATTCCATCTTTAATCGTCAATCTGTCTATTACTGCCAATATATCATGCCTAAAATTTTTCTTTAAGTCAGGATAACCCTCATCCAATTCAATCCTATCACCATCAACAATTAATCTATTGTATCCTTCCTTTTTGAGTTCCTTAAATAAATTCATGAAGGTTCCCTTGTCTTGAATCACAATTGGTGCAATAACTTCAAATCTTGTATCCTTCTCTCGAGTCAAAATTTTTTCAACAATTTCTTGTGATGATAAACCAGTAATTTCTTTATCACATTTTGGACAATAAGCCGTCCCTATAGAACTAAAAAGTATTCTTAAATAATCATTTATCTCAGTAATTGTTCCAACAGTGGATCTAGGATTTGAGCTTGCTGTTTTTTGATCAATAGATATTGCAGGAGACAATCCTCTTATTGACTTTACTTTCGGTTTTTCAATTTGTCCTAGAAATTGCCTTGCATAACTTGATAAAGACTCAACAAATCTTCTTTGCCCTTCTTTAAATAATGTGTCAATCGCAAGAGATGACTTACCGGATCCAGATAATCCAGTGAATACCACAAATCTATTTCTAGGTATTTTAGTACTTACATTTTTTAAATTATGTTCACTCGCTTCTTCGATATGAATCCAGTCTTGAGGTTCATTTTCATCAGGAACTTTTTTACGGTTCGATAATAGAATTTCCAAGATCTTAATCTCCTATATCTCACTTTATCTTTTCATTTTCTTTTAAGTATACCATTGTGGACATTTTATGAATTAATTTATTTCTTAATTTTTAATTATCATCATCAGAATACAGACCAATACTTTCTCTATATTTTTTACCTGAGTTGTTAAAAAAAACTATAAAACCTGATACAAAGAAAGAACCAACCAAAAAATAAAAACTAAATAAATGTATAATACTTAGAATTCTTATTTCTACTTCAAGTCCATCCAAATCCCAATCAAAAGTAATTTTTCTCATAAATTCAAATGAATCTATAAAATTCTTAGGTGACAATAACCATAAGAGCAATTGATAAACAAATATTTCGAAAACGAGAATAATAATCACAATCTTTGGATTCTCTGTAAAATCCATAATTTGATTTATTTTACCCCATTTCCCCTCATATTTCATAATCCCAAAAACAATCAATCATTAATAAATTAGATCAAAAATATTATTATAAAAAGTAAATATCCAATAAGGTATAGTCTGTATTTCATAACAACTTTATCAAATTGTTTTTCCACACTTTTTATTGAAAATAATACTTGAATTTCTTTGAAAAAAACAGGTTTAATATTAATTTTCCAATCGTCAGTCTCATAGACTATAGAACGGAACTCATATCTTAATTTCATGAAAGGTATTGTATAAAGAGAAAAAATAACAAATAAAATTTTTTTCCACATAGGTTCTATTTCAGTTATCAAAAACAATATTGTGAATATGGAAAACACAAAAAAAAATGTAGTTGTTAATTTACTTTTCAAACTCTTCTCCATATGATCACCTAACTATTCTGCTCTATTTTCAATCTCTCATTTAACTCTTTAATTTTATCTCTCAATTCAGCTGCTAATTCAAACTCTAAATTATCAGCTGCCTCTTCCATCATAACTCTCAAATCATTTATTAATTGTTTTATTTCTCCTACCTTAACATTTTCCTCTAATTCTAATTTGAAACCAGTGGTCTCAGCTAATGTTTCCAATACTGAAAACATTGCCTTCTCTACAGTTTTTGGAACAATATTATTTTCATTATTGTATCTAATTTGTTTATTCCTTCGTCTATTATTTTCATTTATTGCCAGTTTCATGCTATCTGTGATTGTATCTGCATACAACACAACCCTTCCTTTAACATTTCTAGCAGCTCTACCCATTATTTGTATCAGTGATCTAGTATCTCTCAGAAACCCCTCCTTATCAGCATCCAATATTGCAACTAAACTCACCTCCGGTAAATCTAATCCTTCTCTCAATAAATTAATTCCAATCAAAATATCTATCTCTCCCATTCTCAATTCATTCAGAATTTCTACCCTTTCCAATGTATCAATATCAGAATGCATGTATCTTGCTCTATATCCTGCATTCACCAAGTAGTCAGAAAGATCTTCAGCCATTCTTTTGGTTAAAGTTGTCACTAATACTCTTTCATTATTTTTAATTCTACTATCAATTTCAATAATCAAATCATCAATTTGGTTCTTACTTCGCTTAATCTCGATTTCTGGATCTACTAAACCTGTGGGTCTATTAATTTGTTCTACAACAATTGAAGATTTTTCTAATTCATATTTTGCTGGTGTAGCACTCAAAAATAATACTGTAGGCATTCTTTTTTCAAATTCCTCAAAACGTAAAGGCCTATTATCATATGCTGATGGCAATCTAAAACCATGATCTATTAAATTTAATTTTCTTGAAAAATCCCCACCATACATTCCCCTTATTTGCGGTAGAGTTTGATGAGACTCATCAATGATTAAAAAGAAATCTTCAGGAAAATGATCTAATAATGTATATGGAGGATCACCAGGACTCCTCCCATCGAAATATTTGGAATAATTTTCTATACCTTTACAACTACCAAATTGCTCTAATTGCTCCAAATCATATTTTGTTCTTTGATATATTCTTTCAGCAGCTAATAAATTTCCTTTATTCTCCAATTCTGTTTTTCTATGTTCTAAATCCCCTTTAATCCCCTCTAATGCTGCCTCCAACATATCTTCCTCAGTTAAATATTGTGTCGCAGGAAATATTGTTATCTGATCTTCACTAAATATTTTAGCTCCCGTAGTTGGTTCAAAAATTGAAATCTTTTCTATTTGATCCCCCCATAGTTCAATTCTTATCCCTTGTTCTTGATAAATAGGCATAATTTCAATCCTATCTCCTTTGGCCCTAAATGTTTTTGGTTTAAAATCAAATTCATTTCTTCTATATTGAATATTTACCAAACTCATTAGAAACTCTTCTCTGTTTATATTTTGTCCTACCTTTAAATGTAATCTCGCTTCTCTATATGTTTTAGGTAAACCACTATTGTAGATGCATGATACAGATGCAACCACTATTACATCTTTTCTTTCTGCAAGAGCTCTTGTAGTTGAATTACGCATTTTTTCAATTTGCTCATTTATATTAAAATCTTTATCAATATACAAATCCCTACCAGGTAAATATGCTTCTGGTTGATAATAATCATAAAAACTAACAAAATATTCAACCGCATTCTTAGGAAATAATAATTTCATTTCTGCAAACAACTGTGCAGCCAAAGTTTTATTTGGTGCTATAATCAAAGTTGGTTTATTTAATTTCTCAATTACATTCGATGCAGTAAAAGTTTTACCTGATCCAGTTACTCCCAATAATGTTTGGTATTTTCCCCCTTTTTTATATCCATTGTATAATTTTTTTATCGCCGCAGGCTGATCTCCTTTTGGCACATAGTTTGTCTCCATCATAAATTTTGAAGGATACTCATTTTGTCTTTGTGGGATTTTTATTTCGCCAACATCTGTTTTCCCACTCTTCATACAGTACTAGTTTCTTAAAGACAAATAAATCCTAAGTTGTAACTAAATATTATTTTTTTAGGAGAACATAATTATTTATTTAACTTAAAAGAAAACAATAATAATGGAAGTATCAGAATCACCTATAACTTTCCCACAATTAAAAAAATGGAATACAATCATGGCAGCAGCTCATGGTATTCAAGGAACAGTAATGTTATTATTGGCATTCATAGTAGACGAATATGAAGATTTTACATTTACTCTCACAACAAATAACACTTCTTTTGCTCAACGAGAAACCTTTGAGCTAGAATATGGTGGAGTATTAGTCGCATCTTTTCTTTTGATGTCATCATTAGCACATTTTCTTATTGCTTTCCCTCTTTATGAAAGATATACTCAAAATTTAGAGAGAAAAATGAATCCATTTCGATGGTTTGAATATGCTTTGTCAAGCTCAGTTATGGTCATTTTAATTGCAATGCTATTTGGAGTATTAGACATATGGACTTTAATTATTGTCTTTTTCGCTAACGCAGCAATGAATCTATTTGGTTACTCTATGGAACTACAAAACCAAAATTCCTCAGAAGTTAATTGGATGAATTATATCTTTGGTTGGTTTATCGGATTAGCTCCATGGATAATAATTTCAGCCTATTATTTTGATATAAGCTCAGCCTTACCAGATGATCTTGATTGGGTACCTTTTGTCTACGTAGCAATGATTATTGCATTCATGAGTTTTGCAGTAAACATGGGTTTACAATATGCCAAAGTTGGACCTTGGGTAGATTATCTTTACGGTGAAAGAATGTATCAAATACTATCATTAGTTGCAAAAACATTCATGGCTTGGTACGTATTCTTTGGTGTATTTACAGCCGCTACTTTTTAAAATTAAAATATCATAATCATAATTCACTGGTTTGTTTAATTAATTGTTCACTAATAAAAATAGGAGCATCATTCAAGATAGCCAATAAAGTTGCATGTGAAGGTATCATACCATACGAAATTTCATTCTCAAATCCCTCTGGTATTAAATAAATCGTACTTTGATACACGGTTGTATTTGGTACAACTAAATCGATCTCAACTCTCTCTATAATTGCCAATTCACTTACAATATCATGAATTTGTAATCTTGAATCACTATGATCTAAATCATTTATAATTACACTAATATTGTAGGCAATATCTTCAGGAACACCTGCCATCATGAATTCATCGCCATTCTCGAGTTCAAACCTGATTAATGGTTTACTAACCTCATCCAAAATTTCTTCAGGTTTTAACATTGTGAGAACTTGCACATCAATTACTTTTAGATAATCTGACATCTCACTTCGATTTAGTTTTTTTTAGTAAAAAAATGCTTTGATTTTATAATCTCACATCCAAAAATATCAATTAATATTAAATTCAACATCAATAAATAATGAAGATTCTTATTGCAGGTGCAGGTAGTATCGGGACAATATTAGGTGCATATTTATCCAAACATCATGATGTTTCCTTATTGCGAAAAATTTCATCTTCAAAAACATCTTCTATCAAAATTATAGGTGTTGATGATTTTACTTTTGATCCCAAAATTTATACAAAAACTAATATTCAAAATCAAAATTTTGATCTAATTTTTATAACTACTCAAGCTCAACAAACGGATGATCTTTGTTCGGATTTAATAAATTCATCATTAAACATGAGTAATTCAATCATAATTAATCTACAAAATGGGTTGAATACTTATCAAAAAATTCAGAATTATTTTCCAAATAATAAATTAATTACAGGAACAGTATGGTGGAGTGCAACTCAAATTAATCTTAAAAAAACACTTTACCACCGTAAAGATAAGACATTTTTAGGTATCCCGCCTAATAGTTTTGCCAATAAACAAGATTTAGAAAATATTTTTAAAATCTTGTCAAAAAATTTTGAAGTAATAATCTCAAATAACATTGTTAAAGAAATAAGGACAAAACTAATACTAAATGTTGTATCTCCCCCCTTAGCATTGACAAAACAACCATATCCAGGTGGATTGAATGATATTAATATCAAAAATATAGTTCATGCATTGTTCGATGAAGCTATTGAAATATCTCAATTAATAGGTTGGGATTTAGATTTAGAAACAAATAGTCAACTTAATAATTTTCATAAATCGTTAACAAATACGAATACCTTTGATACTTCAAATCATGAATATGTACATAAAGTATCAACACAAATTAGTATGGAAAAATATGGCGGTCAAGGCTCAAATATAGATGAATTGCTCAGTTGGATGCAAAATCATGGATCTTTGATTGCAGACGAGATAATATTACTTACAAAACAGCAAAATAAAAAATATACCCCTATTAACTCAACTATTTTTAAACATATTCTAAATTCAAATTCATATGCAATCTGTCAATTTTAAGCATCAAAATTAAAATTATTTTTTTACTCATGCTTGCAATAAACTCATAATTTTAATAATATTGACTTCGTAAAGATAATAGGAGATACTCAAAATGGGTTTTGGTTTTATTTCAAAATTTATAGAAGGAAGAAAAGCATGGGCAAGAAGAAGTTCACTTTGGCCATTAACTTTTGGTATTATGTGTTGTGCTCTTGAAATGATGGCTGCAGGTACCGGTCGTTTTGATACAGAGCGATTTGGTATGATATATCGTCCATCACCTAGACATTCAGACATTCTAATAATAAATGGGCCAGTTTCTCATAAACTCGCTCCCAGATTACGTCTATTATGGGATCAAATGCCTGAACCAAAATGGGCTATGTGTATGGGAGAATGTGCTACATCTGGTGGTAAATATTATCAATCATATTCAATAATTGGAGGAGCAGATGAAATATTACCTATAGATGTCTATATTCCAGGATGCCCAGTAAGACCTGAAGCATTAATGTTTGCAGTATCAAAACTTCAAGAAAAAATCTCTAAAGATGCGATAGGAGAATGGGTCCCTCCAGATGTACCAGATTATATTGATTATAATGACCAAATTCGTGATTTAATAGCAGGTAAGAATTCACCATGGAAAGGAAATATGGCTTATGAAGAAGTCAAAGATATTCCATCAATGGGTGCATTAGTAAATATCCCTATTCCAGAATCAAAAAAAGTTGAAAAACCACTTGAACAAGAATAATATATAAAATCAACATTTCAATTTACTTTTTTAGAATATCCTCAAAAAAATTGATAATTATTATATATTAGGTAATTAATAATGAATTAAGGTAATATTCCTTAAGTGACTAATTATGGCTCCAATAGGTTCAGTTTTAAAAAATTCAATAGTTTATATAATCGTAGTAAGTGTGGCAACCTTTGTCGCAGTCAATACATTTCTCTTTAATGGACTTGTAGCGACGATCCAATACGCAAATGGCAATGAGGAAGTAGGCAGTACGGCAATCACAGGATTGTTTACTGGTTTATTAGTAATATTGATTGCATTAGGTCTTGGATTGGCATTATCAATTCCCAACATCGTTGGAGATGAAATGGTCGAATTTTAAATTGATCCAAATAAGTAATTAATTAAGCTTCAATAATTTCTATACTAAATCCAGATGTATTAATCTTATCTTCTATTTCAGCTGTCTTTTTCACATCAGCTAAATATGTAAACATAGTTCTTTTAGTCCTAAATTTATATTTCACGCCTTCTTTAACCGCCTTTCGATATACTAAAGAAGTTCTACTGAGTAATTTTTCATCAATTTCTTCAACAGAATTTAATTCTCTCGGCATAGTAAATGATAATTATATTACACTATATTAAAAACTTTGATAGATTTCAAATTTCATGTATACCAATGACATTTTTATGATTTCTCAAAAAATGTTTATAATGATATCATCATAACTCTAACACCAATTCAAAAATTAAAAATATTTAATAACTTTCAAACAAATATATTATCATGAGTGATAATTATGAAAATGCAAGAGTATTAGGATTTTCCGATCCAATTAAAATGACTACATTTTCAATTCTTTGTTCAACAATTTATATTTTATTTATATTATTCAATGTAGAACTAGAAACACCAATCACTCTTAGCAATGAATTCCCAAATAATTTTTTCATACGTATTATCTTATCTGCTTTACTCAACATCGTAGGGTTTGCTGTAGTAAGTTCATTCACAAATTATTTTAATAAATCTTTACCTAAATTTACACATTTATTTTCTGTAAATTCTGATGGAAATTCAATCAATAATTACTATGAAGAAAAAGAAAAAATAAGAATTAGATGGCAAAATGTAATTGTAGAAAACGTCAACAGAAATCGATATTACATTCTATTTACAATTATATCAATATTAGGAATTCTTTTCCAATATAACTCACATGGAAATCAAATCATGAGTGAATATGGTTTTATAATTTGGTTATCCGGAATCTTACTAATGTTCCTTCCAACAACTTTCATCATAAGTCGAATGCTGTGGTTAATTTTAGCGATCAGAAATCATGTTTTAAGATTTACAATGGCTCAAAACACAGATAATAGTGATAATATTATATTATTAGGCCGTACAAATAAAACAGAAGAAATAGAGATATCAAATAATTTTAAGTTAGTGAATTCTATAAAAATAGTTAATAGATTACAATATAATCTTCTACCCATAAGAACAAAACCTAGAAAAATATATATCGATCTTTTCCATCCAGATAATCAGGCTGGACTATCCATCATGTTACAAATAGTATTACGAGCTATTTATCTATTGTCAGTAATTGGGATGTTTTTAATTCCCTTTACCCTTCTTTCCACAGATTTATATTCTTACATTGGCATTCCAGTAATTGTGTTGTACATTATTTATGCGTATACCGCATCAACAAAGCAAATGCAGATTGTAATAGATTTCGCAAAAGATAATTACTTGAAGAGAATAATACAAGAAACAGATCATCTTGGAAGCAAAATCACATCCTCAGTAGATCTTAATTCAGAAGATACTTATGAATTATTTCAAAGATTTCAATCCTATAACGAGCTACGAGATAAAATTCATAAAGTTGCTACTCCTAAATCATTGAAGAATGTACTTAAATTCATTCCATCTACAGTCATTCCAGCCCTCTTACTACCCCGAAATGGTACTAGTCAAATTGTTTCTCGCATTTATGATTTACTCTCAAACTTACAAAATTTTATCTCATAAATTTTCACTAATCAATACATCAATAATTTTTCCATAATTTAGTTTAAGACTATAATTAGAATTAGTTAGAGAAAAATCGTACTAAATATCACTTTAAATATCGTAAAATATACCGTAAATAAGTCAGCATGAAAGTTATCAAAATAGAAAATGAATTCCATGATCTCGACAAAGAACGTATACAATTTATCATTGAAGGTACAGTTCCATCTTTTGCAAATTCCTTAAGAAGAGTAATTTTAGGATATGTAGATACTTTAGCAATTGAAGAAATTGTAATGGTAGAAAACACCTCCCCTTTATTTGACGAATATATTGCACACCGATTGGGTTTAGTCCCATTAGCCAGTGAAAATTTAGATTTGAACTCACAACTTGATTGCGACGTATGTGAAAGTGTTGGTTGTGATGCATGCACAGTCACACTTACTTTAACCCAAGAAACAGACTCTAATTCTGAAATGGTGGTGTATTCAAAAGAATTAATTTCAAATAATACCTTTGTATACCCTGCGGCTGATGAGATACCTATATTAAAAATGGGCCCAGATCAAAGATTAATTCTCGAAGCACAAGCTAGAATGGGAACTGGTCGTGAACACGCAAAATGGCAACCAACAGCATCATTAGGCTATCAATATTTACCCGAAATTAATATAGAATCTAATATGCCAAATAAGTTTGAAGCTGCTCAAGCTTGTCCTCGTGATGTTTTAGAATATGATGAAAAAAATGATACCTTAAACATTAAAAATCTTCTAAAGTGTAATCTTTGTATGGAATGTGTTGAAAAAACAAATGGAGAAGGAATACAAATAACTGGAGATGAAAATAAAATAATGTTTATCGCTGAAGGCAATGGATCTATTATGGTGGATAATATATTCCCAATTGCATCTGACAAATTAAAATCTATGGCTGAAAATTTCAAGGAAAGCTTCCAAATTGCCTTAGAGAACGTAGAAAAAGACCCAATGTCCATGAAAAAAGTATCAACATTTGAAAGAATTTCATTAAACCAAACCGATATTAACTAAATTTTATCAATTTCATAATTCAATATCTTTTTTCAATATTTAATATGTATCTGCACACTATCTCAACTATTTTAATATACAAGATATAACAATAGAATAGGAGTATTGTATCCAAATGCAAAGCAAGCGCAAGTCAGGGCCAACAAACCCACTAGTAGCGAATTTGATTCTGTCTCTTAAAAAAACAGCAAGAGAAAATGAATCGGGTGTATGGAAAAGTATTTCTCAATCTTTAGAAAAACCTCGACGTAGAAGAGTCGAGACAAATCTTTCTAAGATTGCAAGACATACTTCAAAAAATGATCAAGTTGTCATAGCAGGAAAAGTTTTGGCCACTGGAGAGTTACAACATGCTGTAACAATTGCAGCTTTAGGTTTTTCAACTAAGGCCAAAACTAAAATTGAAGCAGTAAAGGGTAGAGCAATTTCTATTGAAAAATTAATGGAAGAAAATCCCAAAGGCTCTGGAATAAGGATTCTAAAATAGGTGTTTAATATGTCTGACAAGAAAATTTATATCGATGGCTCAGGTTTAGTTTTAGGTAGATTATCCTCATGGATTGCCCAAGAATTAATGGCCGGTCAACAAATTATAGTTGTTAACTCAGAAAAAATAATTGTATCTGGACGCCGAAGATTTTTAATTGAAGATCGACTTCAAAAAAGAGCAAGAGCAACCCATACAAATCCCACACGAGGTCCATTTTATCCACGTTTCCCTGATCGAATTTTAAGGAGAACTGTTAGAGGTATGTTACCTTGGAAAAAATCTACCGGTAGGAATGCATATAAAAATTTACAAGCATTTATTGAGACCCCGAAACACTTGGAAGGTAAAAATTTCACATCTGTAAAAGCAGCTTCAACAACTCCAACCGGAGAGTTTCATGAATTGGGAAATATTTCTAGATCCATAGGTTGGACACATGGAATGAATTAGGTGATTATTATGGCAAAAAATATTATTTTATCAAGTGGAAAAAGACGAACTGCAATCGCACGAGCACGATTAATGGAAGTAGAAAAAGAAGATCAAGCTATCATCAGAATTAATGGAGTTCCCATTGATCAAATAGCAAATAAATTTGCAAAACTTAGAATGCTTGAACCAATCTATCTAATCAGTGATCATTACAAAAACAATTTGTCCATCAAAATTAGAGTTCAAGGTGGAGGTGTTTCTTCACGAGCTGAAGCTGTAAGAATGGCAATTGCCAGAGGTTTAAATGAATATTTAAGATCCTCAGAGGTCACCTCAATTTTTGAAGATTATGATCGAACAATGTTAGCTGGTGACGTAAGAAGAACTGAAGCCAAAAAATTTGGTGGTAGGGGCGCTCGAGCAAGATTTCAAAAATCATATCGATAATTATCAATTTTCATATTTAATAATTCTCTCTATTTATATATCAGACAATTATAATTTTACTACGTTATGAAAAAATTGAAGATTACCTCATTAATTTTACTAATTTTAATTACCTCATTATCAACAATTTCTCAATCTCATGTTGACAATACTCCAACAAATGCTTCCCCTAAATTAGATTATAACAACTCAAATTATCCTATATTTGACAGTGAGAAAATTGATGAATTGGTACCAATAGGTAATGAAATGCTTGATTTCAAATTATATGATTTTTATGGAGGATCAAATCCTACCGAATTTAACCTTAGTAGATATGATGATAAAATATTGATTTTTGATTTAATGGCATCTTGGTGTGGTCCTTGTCGAGATGCAATGCCTGAAATGGTTAGATTGTATGAATTATTTCATCACACAAACGAAGTTGAATTTATATCTATAGGCATTGATCTTACCGAGTCAGATGCAGATCTTGATAATTTTCATGAAGCATATGATATGGTTTGGGACTTTTCGAGAGATTATGTAGGAGCAATGGGAGATAGTACATTTTGGTCAAATTATGGAAGTGGATATATCCCCACTTATTATATTACGGATAAAAATAATACAATAACACGATCAGAAATCGGTTGGTATGGAATAGAATCATATGTAAATGAAATCAAGTCACTTATTTCAATCATTGATGAGAAATCTCCAACTTTTGTCAGTATGACTTCTGATTATGATCATTTTTCAATAAATAACCCTTCATTATTAATTGAGGTCGATGCAACAGATAACTTTGGAGTAAAATCTATAATTGGTACATCAGAATATAATGGTATAAAAATAGAGCAAGAAATGCCTTATAATTACCAAACTAAAAAATTTGAAGCAAAATTCAAATATGATATAAACGAATTATATGAAGCCAATGGAGATGTTGAATTTACATTTCAAATAACTGATTGGTATGGGAATACTTTCACTCACGAGGGTGAAAAGATGGATGTTAAATTTATTCCAGATAATGATTTTCCAGAAATAGTTTTTCTATCGGCCAAAGAAGTATTAAATCAAAATAATCTCGCAATAAATGTAGTTTTATCAGTCAGAGACACTTTTATTAAGAATACCACTATAACCGAAATTAATGATTTGGGTGTCAATTCTACATATTTTCCTACCTCAATCAAGGGTGGGGCTTTGTATAAATATGAATTTAATTTAAATTACTCATTAAATACAAATCTAGCTTGTTATTCATTTTTCATAAACTTAGAAGACATTGCCGGAAATAAAATAAATCAAAATTTTGATATCGAGTTAATTGATCCCTCCCAATCACTAAATTGCCAAAATTCAATCTACTCATCTAATGATATTAGTAATATAGAAACAGAGAATGCAAACGAAAGCGAAACTTCTCTTAATACCATCTCCAATTCAGCTCCAATTAATTTTTACTATGTTTTACCATCCTTGATAGTATTTACCAGTATTACTACAAGAAAAAAATTGTCAATTAAAAATTAAATATCCATTTCGTTCATTTTTAATATTTTAAATTCATATTATATAATATGAGAGATATACTTTGCTTTCTAATTATAATTTCTCTTTTTGTAAATCCCACCTCAGGAGTTTCATCTAATATAACTAATGTAGAATATAATCCAAAAAATATAGAACAAGGCAACAATGTCACAATTATAATCTCATTTGAAAATATAAGTGAGATAAAAAATGTAAGATCGTTTTATTGCAGGATACAACCTGATTATTTATGCCATTTCCCAATCCTACAATTAGAACCCCTTGAAAATCAATATATAACTACTTTTCAAATTAAAGAAAACTCCTCACAGATTGCAGGATTTAATTTTGAAATTATATTTAATAACAACACATCAATAAAATATCCAAATGAACATTCAGATAATTTTGGTTTAACTATAGCTGAGCCTGCTGAAGGCATATACTATTATATCTTATCAAATGAAAATATATCCAGTCAGAACTTAACTAGCTCATTATATTCAACATCAACAAATACTACAGAACTATCTCAATCAGAATTATATTTTATTTCCATACCTCTTTTAATGATTATAACAATTAAAAATAAAGAATATAGGTGATTTTATGTTAAACATTGATGCTTCAAATGGAGGCGGTTCAATAGTCCGTATTGCGGTGCCATTTGCGATTACAAAAAAAATAAAAATAAAAATCAATAATATTCGAATAAACCGTCCAAAACCAGGATTAAGATATCAACATTTAGTTGCAATTCAATCTCTATGTAAAATAACTGACTCAAATCTAATAGGAGGTTTCATAGGTTCAAAAAATATAGTAATTGAACCAGGGACAAATTATATTGGAACCGACTCTATAAAATTAGAAACTGCAGCTGCCATTTCTTTAGTTTATCAATTATTTTCTAATTATAACATCATGTCAAAAAATAAAATAAAAATACATTTTCAAGGAGGAGGAACTCATACTAATTGGAGTCCTAACATAGACTATATACAAAATTTAACAATTCCCTCACTTGAGATCTTCGGACAATACTCAAATTTTGAAATTAATCAATATGGTTTTTTTCCAAAAGGAGGGGCAGAAGGCGTATTTACCATTGAAAATAAAACCAATAACGATATAATTCAATTTGATCAAACAAACGTTACACCATCACTCAAACTTATTGCATTAATCTCAAAATCATTAAAAACAAAAAATGTAGGTGAAAGAATAATAAATGAATTCAGTAAATATCTAGATTTAGGCGAAATAAAATATAGTGATTTCTCTTATGCAATAAATTATGTAACAACTTTGAACCCAGGTGCTTCAATAACTGCAATTCAATACAATAAAAACAATTATTCTCATGGCTATTCAGTAATCGGATCCCCTAAAATTACATCGGAAGATATGGGTATGCAATTATATAATTTAATCAAAGATAATACAACCAACGTATCTTTAGATAAATTTTTGGTAGATCAATTATTAGTAGCATTGGTAAACTCAAAATTCAATTCATATATCATATCCCAAAAGTTAACCAATCATATAGATAGTAATTTAAAAATTATTAACGAACTATATCATCAATATGATCGAGAATTAAAAATTATGAAAATAGATAATGGAAAATATAAAATTTATTCAAGTCAAATTCTATGATTATAAAATATTTTTAATTAAATTAGATACAATTTTGAACATTAATATTATTCCTTCTCAAAAATTATATCTATACTCAAACAAAACCAAATATGGCTATGGCTGACTCTTTTAATTTATTACGTGCCTCTGGATTTTTAATCCTTATTGCAATCTCGTTATTTGTAACAATTACGGCAATCTATCAACTTTTTAAACAATTACAAAAAGGACAGTCAGATCCTGAAAGATTAACCAATTGGAATGCACGTATCATGATGCTCATTAAAGGAGTATTTGGACAAAGCCGTCTACTAAAAAATATAGGCTCTGCTCATCATGTGATAATTTTTTATGGTTTCATTATTATAACCATTGTTTCTTTTGAAGTTTTCATACGAGCATTTTTTCCAAATTTCTCTTTAAGATTTTTGGGAATTTCATATTTTGGACTTTTATGGATAGAAGATATTCTCAGTGTTGGTGTATTATTGGCCCTTTCATATGGTTTCATAAATCGTTATTTCTATAAACCTCTACGATTTGAAGAAAAGTTAGAACACTCATCTGGGTTAAATCGAGATGCAACTATAATACTTTTTATGATCGGCATTCATCTAATATTCGCTCAGATCCTAGAATCAGTTGAAATATATTTGGGTATACACCCTCTTCCAAGCGCACCACCCATTACAAAATTAATAGCTAATATTTGGACATCACCAGATAATGCTAGAATAATAGAAGGAATTGTATGGTGGATCCATGCATTTTCAGTATGGTTGTTTTTGATATATATTTTTGGAACAAACATAAAAGTTCCAAAATTTTATCCATCAAAGCATTTTCACATTATTAGTGCACCATTTAATGTACTTTTTGCTAGTACAAAACCATCTGGAAGATTAAGACCTATGGCTAAAGATGAAGAATCATTCGAAAATTTGATGATGAGTGCATTTGAGGAATCTCCTGAAACAAAAATAACAATCAACAATGTTGATGAATTAAAAAATCATGATATTAGTCAAGCACAAAGAGTTAACAAAAAACATATTCCATTTTCAAAAAATATGAAATATGAAATTATCACTAATGACGCTGTAATACAATTTGAGGTTAGTAAAAACACAACATTGTCAACAGAAACTAAAATATCCGAACTCCTAAATAATAATGATATTCCGTTCTCTGAAAAAAAATCATTCGCAGTGTCTAAAGTAGAAGATTTAAGATGGTCTGATATGTTAGATTTATACTCTTGCACAGGTTGTGGTCGTTGTCAAGAACTTTGTCCCGCATATTTGAATCATCAACCTTTATCACCGAAAGCTCTAATTTTAAACATGAGAGAACGTTTATTAGAAAAAACTTCATATGAATATGAAAATAGTCAATCCGATTTTAACCCCACAAGTACTCTAATCGGAGATGTTGTTCCCAAGGAAACTTTATGGGCATGTACTACGTGCGGAGCATGTTTAGATGCTTGTCCTGTATATATCGATCATATCGATAAAATAATTGATATGAGAAGAACCTTGGCTATGGTTGAAGCAGATCTCCCACCAAATATGGATACTATGTTCAATAATATTGAAATTAATTCTAATCCCTGGGGTATAGGTAAAAGTGAAAGGGATAAGTGGGCTCAAGATCTCAACATAAAACGAATGAAAGATCATCCTGATACTGATGTACTCTTTTGGGTTGGTTGTGCAGGCTCTTTTGATGATAGAACTAAAAAAGTGTCAACCTCACTTGTGAATATTTTAAATAAAGCAGGAGTTGATTTCGCCATATTAGGTAAAGAAGAAAATTGTACTGGTGATCCTGTAAGGAGATCAGGGAATGAATACTTAGCTGTACAACTGATGAATCAAAATGTTAATCTATTAAATTCATATAATTTTAAAGATGTTTTAACTTTTTGTCCACATTGTTTTAATAATTTAGCCAATGAACTGCCTGATTTTGGAGGTCATTACAGAGTGAAACATGCTGTAGATTTCGTTAATGATTTAATCAAAGAAAAGAAAATTGTCCTTGACACATCAGTCCCCCTCAATATTACATATCATGACTCCTGTTATTTAGGTAGACATAATGGGATATATTCTGCTCCTCGTGAAATATTGAAAAATTTTGAAGGTATTATTTTCAAGGAAATGGACATGAATAAAGAAAAAGGAATGTGTTGTGGAGCTGGTGGAGCTCGAGTATGGTTTGAATTAGAAGGAGAGACTCAAGCAATCAATAAAACAAGGGTTGCTATGGCTGAAGAAACAGGTGCAGATAAAATCGGAGTATCTTGTCCATTTTGTACCATGATGTTAGAAGATGGTGCAAAAAATATGCAATCAAATCTCGAGGTCATAGATTTACTTGAAATAGTTTCAGATAATATGATTTGATTATTAATCATTCAAAACAGGCAATTTTTTCACATTAGGTGAATCCATCTTATCAATAAAACCAAGAGTAATTTCCTCTTCATCCTCAGGATGCATTCCTGTAAAAATCTTTGAAAAATGTTTGACAATCATCAAACCTTTATCAGTTAATTGATACCTTTTTTGAAAATCCTGTTGCACAATATTGGCTTCAATTAATGGTTTAAGGTGGTGTACTAGTAAACCTGTATTTTTTACCTTTAATTCATTTTTTAAATTTGTAAATCTCTTAGTTCCTGATTTTAATTGGTGAATAATTTGTATTCTCAATGAATGACTTAAAGGAAAAACAATTTCATCATACATTTCATTAGGATTAAAATTGATCTCACCTATGTCTGCTGGTACATTTCTTTCAGAAAATTGAACTGATATATCTCTAGCAATCTCTTTATGTCTATTTAATATTTTTAATATATTTTTCCAATCTGATTTGCATGCTAACCCCATCTCAGTGTCTTTGATATTTTTATTTGCTTTATTCAAAAAACTCTCTAAAACACTAAATGCTTCCAATAGATCTCCCATCGCCAATGCATTTGTATACTTTTTAATCCAAGATCTCAATGAGTTTTTACAATTCGCTTCTACTCCCTCATGAAAACAACACACAAACTCATCCACCGTTTCCACAGCTTCCATTTCCATAAAACGTCCTATTGAACTCAAATATTGTGCCGTCATAGTTGATTTAATACCCATTACTTCTTTTTCTAAATTTCCAATTTTTTGATCAATCACATCTTCTAAAATTGATTTAATTTCTTTAGTCAATAAAGGATCCATAAAAATCTTTATGGATTTAAGTATATATTAATTATCTAATAGTCAATTATTATTATCTAAATTAAAATCAATTCTCACATAAAAATACAAAATAAAACCAATCATAGGTAATAAAAACAAGTATCGAGTCCTCTTTTGAAAATTAAATACTTTCAATTCTTGATAAATTAAAAAATTTAACAATAGATAAAAAATTACAAAATCAATTGTCATAACATGGACGAGTGGATTAATTTTCCAATACTCAAAATATACAGAAAAATCACCATTAATTAATCCATAATATACTAAAGGAATCGTTATAATACTCATAAAAAATACATGAATTTTTGATTTAAACAAGAAAATTAATGCATTATTTTTATCTTTATAATCATTTAAATTATGATCTCTCAAAGCTAAGTAAGGTAATAATCCAATTACACCAGTTCCCAATGAAGCCAATAGAAATGGCCAGCTTGGCAATTTTTGGTTATTATCAAATAAAATAATTGATGCACACATTAACGGCAATACTCCTAACAAGCTAAATATCATAAATATTGATGGATCAACTAAATTAAGATTGAATGTAAAAGTAGCCAATATGATGTCTCTTGAAAATCCATTATCCTCAGGTAGAAATAAATTAGGTATTAATATTGCATATAATAAAAATATCAACCATATCATCCACATAATATTAATTTTTGCAAAAACTGATTCTTCCAATTCGTTATCCTTCATTAAATAAACCCCCTTTCTAAATAGATTTAATCAATACCCCCATCGAAGTAGGTAGCATTTCATAATTTAATTCTTCACCAATATTCCCCAAATAATTTTCACTTTGGCTAATTTCAAAATTATCTTGTAAATAAATAGTAATTTGGCCCGAACTCGGATTAACAGAAATATCTCCTCTATTGAATTCTCTCATTGAGTTTTCCTCTCTTAATTTCAATGATGTTAATAAAGTAAGCTTACCATTTCTTTTTACCCCTCTACTTTTCAATGGGCATTTATGATAAACCTCATCAATACTAATAGGTGCAATATATCTATTTAATATAAACTCATAATCTCCAATTCCAATTAATCTCAACATTAATTTTATATTCTCAAAATTCATTTTGATTAACATATATTATAATTAATCATTAAGAAATCTTTTCCTTAAGAAACAGTTCCAATCTATTCATCCCTTCAACTATTCTTGGACAATTCTTTCCTATAAACATTTCAATATCTATTTTTTTAGAATTTTCTTCTCTTAATTTTCTATACTCAGATAGCACTTTTCCTCCAACATAATCAATATATGCAAGTCTAAATACAAGTTTCTCAATTGGCATTGCAAATGCATATCCTCCTAATATGGCAACACCATAGTCTTCAAGTAAAATTCTCTCTAAATCTTTTGAATTAAAAATACCATTCTCGCTCATTTTCTTTTTATATTTTTCCAATGATGGAAAACAGTAAAAACTTCCTTCCATTTTTTTAACGAAATAACCCGATTTCTCTAATCTATAATATACATAATCACCTATCATTGAATGTAGGTTGGTAGAATCATATATATGATTATTTATGTCCTCGCTTATCTCATAACCCACAATAGCAGTATGTTGTATAGGTGCAGCAATTGAAGAATATGTTTCTGAAGATATAGCTTTAAATGCATTTATCAAATTTTTATCATTAGGTAAAATCCCAACCCCCAACCTATAACCTCCCATAGATCTATCTTTAGAAATTCCTCCTGTTACAATTGTTCCCTCCGGATATTCCAAATAAAATGAGTGATGTTTCCTATTTCCATAAGTAATGTTTGCATAAATCTCATCACTTAAAATTAAAATATTGTTTTCTTTAGCAAATTTAGCAATTTCCTTTACCTCATTTTCACTTAAAGTCATTCCGGTAGGATTATTTGGATAATTTATCAAAATAATTAATTGATCATAGTTAGTTCCCTTTATATATTTTTCAAATTGAGTTTTTATATCACTTACAGTGACCATATAACCATTTTCCTCCTTGGTATATATTCTGTAAAATGGTCTATCAATTAATTTAGCTTGATTTTCATAAGATACCCAAGAAGGTGATATAAATATCCATGAAGATTTTAACGCTAACATTGCTTGAAATATTATTTGTTTACTACCCGGCCCTATGATTATTTGATTTTCATCCACGATAATATCATGATGAAACTTATAAAACTTTTTTATTTGAGCTCTCAATTCATAAATCCCTGCACTAGGGTAATATGATGTTTTATCTCCATGTTTCTTGATTTCATTTTGTACTGAAATTGGTGCACCAAATGGCGACTCACCAAGTCCAAAATTTATAATATCATATCCTTCAGCTAATAATTTCTTTACCTCTAAATTTAATTTTAATGTGGCAGAGGTATTCATCCTCTTCACCGGATCTCTTAATTCCTTATTGGATTTATTATTAATAACCAATAAAACACCTAAGCATTACTAGGATTTCATCCTAAATTAAATCACCTAGGCATCATCGGGATTTTCACCTAAATATGCAGCTAAAACTATCTTATTTTCTTGAATTTTATCTGGCTCACCATGTGCAATTACTTTACCATCCGCTAATACATAAATATCATCGGAAAAACTCATTACAACATCCATATTATGTTCTATAAGAAACACATCAATCCCTCTTTCCTCCTTTAACTCAATAATCCTATCAAATATCTTATTTGCCAATGTTGGATTTACCCCTGCTACTGGCTCGTCTAGAAGAAGTAGTGACGGTTGAGCCATTAATAATCTTCCTATTGCTAATAATTTTTGTTGGCCCCCTGATAATTCTTCAGCAAGGTGATTAATTACATGATCAATTTCTAAAAATTCTAATATTTCTTTTGCTCTCCTTACAAATTTTGCTTCTTGTACTTTCCATAATGGTCTTGCTAATAACCCCCAAAACATACTCTCACCAATTTGATTTTGGGGAGAAATTAACATATTTTCTAAAACGGTCATCTTTGGAAAATTCCTAGTATGTTGAAATGTTCTTACCATACCTTTTTTTGCAATTGACTCAGGAGGTAAATTTTTAATATTTTCTTCTCTAAACAATATTTTCGTATCATCTTTATCCGACTGTAAAAAACCAGTTATTACATTATAAAATGTTGATTTCCCACTACCATTAGGTCCTATTAATGCTGTTAATTTACCTTTTTCAACCATAACCGTTGCACCATCAACTGCCTTTACCCCTCCAAAATATTTGTATACATTCTTTGCATTTAATTCATAAATCTTACCTTCTTCTTTCATAATTTCATTCCTCCATACTAATTTTTTTAATATCTACATTTACTAATTTACTCAAAATTTTTAATGATAGTTTATTGCTATTAATCGCTTCATCATCCAATAAATATAATAAATCTTGATACTCTTCATTATTATCCCTCTTTTCAGGAAATATTCCTTCAGGTGCATAAATTAAAAATATAATCAAAGTTACTCCAACTATAATTAATGCTAAATTAAATGGATTTACTAGCCTCCCAAATCCAAATATATCTTCGTTAGTAAAAAATGGATAATATATTTTCACATCACTCAATCGCCTAGTTCCTTGTATCAATATTTGTATTAAAACTGAACCAAAGATGACACCTTTGTTATTGCCTGTTCCCCCAACTATTACCATTATATACAATTGAAAAGTCAATAAGGGGAGAAATGCTTGCGGACTGATATTGCTTAAAATCATAGCATAAAAAGCAGCAACAAACCCTGTCAACACATTTGATAATATTAAACCTCTCAATCTTAAACCAAATAAACTTTTTCCAATTGATAATGCACTAGTATCATCCTCCCTTATAGCTCTCAAAGCTCTACCAAAAGGAGAATGATAAATTAACTCCATAACATAATATACTACATACATTACTCCACCGGTTAATAACATAAAATACCAGTTTGTATTATTAATATTGGTATCTCCGGGATTCAAAATATCACCCGTTGAGAGGCTTATAATACCAAATATAATATACAATATAACACTGCCATAAACAAGATAGTCATTCTTATCGGAACTAAAGTTTATTAAAAATTTTAAAGTATACCATAATATTAGCTGAACAATAATAAACACATCAAATGAAATTGAAGCAAATTCTTGATATACTAATTTATAGTTGAAATATATTAACAATAAACCAACCCAGACTTGGATATTCATTGATTTTTGTATCGCCATTTTTCTAGCTTTTATCACATCAAAATTATTATTGAATTTATTTTTGTTATAAACATACAATGAAACTCCTAATATGGTAAAAAATATTAAAACAATAAAATCTAAAAAGAATAAATTAGTACCTGACATAGTCATATCTGGAGAAAATTCTTCAAATACAAAATTGGTCACCGGAAATCCAGAGAAACCCCCTAAGCGTTCCTCATTATTTGCTACTAGTCTCAATATTTCTCCAGCAACAATTGTAACTATGGCAAAATAATCCTCCCTTAATTTTAGTGTTGGTAAACTTAAAATGACACCCGAAAATCCAGTCACTAACATAGCAACTATTAATCCCGTCAAAATTTCTCCAATTCCAAATATATTCAATCCTGCAACATTAGACATAGCGTAACTATATGCTCCAATCATCACAAAAGCAACTTTCCCAAAATTTGGTAAACCTAAATATCCTACTTCTAAATTTAATGTAAGTGCCATGGCAGCAAAAAGAAATACAAACGCAAATGTATCCAAGAAGTATCTTGTTCCACTACCCATAAATAAAACAGGGTAAAGAAATATCCATAAAACAGGTACGGAAAAACTAATTGCTAGAATTAAACTTCTATATTTATCAACGAATCTCAACTCAACATTCATATCTCTATCTAATAAAATTTTCTCATCCATATTTATCACCTATAATTTAGATCTCGGATCTATTAATCCAAATATTCCCCTCGGTCTAAAAATCAAAACAACAATGATTATGGCGAAAGCAACTACCAACTTCCAATCACCAGAAGTCGACCAAAAAACCATTTTATCTAATAATTCATTTTGTTTTTCTAATCTTCCTAATTCACTATTTAAAATCACTGCCACTGTCATTGTAAATGAAATAATGAAACCTGATATCACAGTACCTTCAAATGAATCGAACCCCCCTAAAATTACTACTGCAAATATTAATAACAATTGGATAAAACCACTACCTGGTTGAATTTGTGAAGCCTCAAAAAAATAAATTCCTGCCATACCAGTCACTCCTGCAGCAATAAACCAAGTCCAATAAATGACTCTCTTTGTATTAATTCCTGTTATCTGTGCTAAATCATCATCATCAGCAGTAGCTCTCATTGAAACACCCAAAGTAGTTTTTGTAAAAATATATTGTAACATATATAACGTGAAAAAACAAACTATAATTGCCCATGTCTCATCTCTAGAAATTCTAAATATTATACCTACATTAAAAAAATAAAATTTTGTTGACTCAGCAAATGGCATTGATATAAAATTAAAAATCCATCCTATGACAGGTATTTGACCAAACTCATGTAAACCTTCTCCTATCTGATCAAATATTTCAGGATATTTTGGAGCTGAGGTTCTTGGTACTGACCCATAAATTTCTTGTACAGTTTGTCTTATTATTAAACCTAAACCTATAGATCCAACCATGAGAGATAAAGGAGTTGCCTCCCTTTTTGTTAGTGGTCCAAATATTAATATTTCTGTTAAAACACCAATTAGTCCAGTAATTATAAAGGCTAATAATAACTCAATTAAAAACAATTCAAATATTGAAAACATGTTATACATAAACATGAAATTTCTTTTTAGATATTTTGTTGTTGCAATTCCTAAAGCCACCGATACATAAATCCCAACGATCAAAAACTCCGATTGAGCAAAATTAGAAAATTTTCTAACTCTGGTAGTTAATGTCAAACCTACACTCGCCATAATTAAATTAGCTGCAACCACAATGGCAAATACCGTCTGTTGTAGAAAATTTATTCTAGTGATCAATGTTAATGTTAATAATACTAAATATATCATAAATAACCAAAATAATACTCTTAATGCAAATTTTTTATAATCTTTCTTCTCATAATATTCAATTAATGGGGATGTCAAATTACTAATAAAATTTTTAAATCTCTCTCTTTTTAAAAATTCCAAAAATAATAAAATCAAACCTAAAATAGATACATTGAAGAAAAATGCAGCAAACGTAAATCTCAAATCCGTAGGCAAAAACCATAACGCTAATGAGATCCCCCCTAAAACTAAACCCAATATTGATAACGTAATGGGTGAATATTTTTTACCATGGAAATTTATTTTTCTCAAATTATCAATCAAACTACCTATCATATTTTCACCTCTTACCCAAATATAATTCGCCTATTCTTTCATTTCCTATTAAATCTTTAGCAGCTCCTTCATAAGCTACTTGACCGGAAACTAAAACATATCCTCTATCACTAATTTTCAATGCTCGCGTAGCTCTCTGTTCAACCAAAAAAATACTAATACCTAATTTTTTTAATTCTATTATTTTAGAAAAAATTTCATCAGCCAATACGGGAGCTAATGCAGCAGTTGGTTCATCCAATAGTAATATGTCTGGATTAGCCATCAAAGCTCTACCCAATGCAAGCATCTGTCTTTCACCACCCGATAATAAGGCCGCTTTTTGTTCATATCTTTCATTTAATCTTGGAAATAAATTATAGACTCTATCTAAATCATCAATTAAAATATTTTCATCAATATTCTTGCGAGGTAATGCACCAAGTTTCAAATTCTCTAAAACAGTAAGTGTGGGAAACACATTATTAATTTGCGGCACATAATTAATCGGAATATTACTAGTAACAACCTCATATGGTTTCATTCCAGAGATATTTATTTTTTCATTAATTATCACATCGCCAGACCATGTTGGCACCAAACCCATTATCGTTTTTATTAAAGTTGATTTTCCACTACCATTTGGACCAATTATGGTAACTAATTCCCCCTTTTTTAATTCAACCGAGATATCAAATATAATTTGTAATTTTCCATATCCAGAATTTATATTATTTACCTCAACAACCTTTGACAATAAAGTCGACTCCAAAATTAACATGAGTGTTTCGAAATTCGATTTTATATACGAAAATCAATTTATTTTTAATCACAAATAAGAGTGACAAAAATTTAATAAACTCAAAATTCTATCCAATACATCTATTAAATAAATTACTATTCGCTATAACATAAATATTCATAATCATATACATTAGGCGCCATTATGTCTAGGTGGTCATTGAAAAACTTAAATAATGATATATCAAAATTTCTACGTCAGTTGTTATAGTTTAATCGAAATTCGTTATATTTTTTCGATTTTCGAAAAATTTCTGACAGAAGATGAAATAATATGAAACAAACAAGAAAAACTATGATGTTTTCATTAGGCTTTATTGCCACCTTGATGATCTCATTTGCTGGAATGGGTATGCAAAATGCAGTAGCTGTTCAAGTAGATCAAGATAATACAATCACATTAGGTGGTCTCTTTCCGTTAACTGGTACTTTAGCCGGTGGTGGAGTAGAACGTGATGCCGCTGCAAGAATGGCTGTAAAAGCAATAAATGCAGATGATACATTATTAGCAGGAAAAACATTAGAATTACTAGTAAGAGATACTGGTACTGATCCAGCAACAGGTGTTCAAGTTGCAGGAGATGTGATATCATTAGGAGCAGTAGGATTAATCGGTGCTGCAAGTTCAGGAGTTTCCTCAGCAATCGCTCAAGGACCCGCCAAGACTTCAAAAGTACCACAAATATCCTACTCATCAACTAGTCCATCTTTATCTGATAAAACAGAACATCCTTATTTCTTAAGAGTTGTCCCTCCAGACAGTGTACAAGGAGTTGCATTAGCAAACATTGTCAATGAATTTGGATGGGATAATGTTGCTACCTTAGCATCCTCTGATGACTATGGTCTTGGAGGTATAGGTGTCTTTGAAACATCAGCAACAGAACTAGGAATAACAGTAGCTACTGCTCAAAGATTCGCACAAGGTGCAACTGATGTAAAAACTCAGTTACAAGCAATTGCTGATTCCGGTGCCAAAGTAATCGTATTAAACGTAATCGTAGGTGATGCGCAAACTGTATTTGCTCAAGCAGCAGATGTAGGGTTAACAGCAGCTGAAGGTTATGTATGGGTAGGCACTGATGGTCCAACACAAGGAGCAGTTTTCGAATCAGATGCTGCAATAAAAGCCAATATGCAAGGGATGATTGGTACAGCCCCTAACCGAGGTTCAGGAGCAGCTTTTGATGCTTTCTTAGACCTTTGGGAAACATGTTATGGTGAAGATAATTCAACATATGCAGGTTGTGGAGATCGAACCCCAAATACATATGCAACTTTTGCCTATGATGCAGTTTATACTTTTGCTAAAGCAATTGACGCAATGATCACTGCTGGTACAGATTACACTGATGGAGATTTACTTTTAGCTAAACTCTATGAAACAGATTTCACCGGAGCAACCGGTCCAATAGGTTTCAATACAGACGGTGATCGTGAAGGAGTTTATGACATATTAAACCTTCAAGGTGATACCTTTGTTACCGTTGGTTCTTGGGATAAAACAAATGGAAGACAATTAACCGGAACAATTTATTGGGATGGTACTGCTGCTACAGCTGTTCCAGCTGATAGTGCCGGTCTACCAGGTTTTGGTGCATTCTTAGCAATTCTATCATTGATGGTTGCAGTACCAATTGTAAGCAGAAGAAGATAACTCAAATATAAAATAATCAAAATACATTAAAATTTTTTAATTTAAACAATCAATAATTATCTATTATACTTGAAAATAGTAATTTTATTTTATCAATATTTTTGTTAAATACTTCTTCCACTTCTTCATGACTAACTTTCTCTTGTAATCCTGCAACAAAATTTGTTACCACTGCTATTGTTGCATAAGGTAATTCGATTTCTTTAGCTAAAAACGCCTCAGGTGCGGAAGTCATACCTGCTAAATCTCCACCAAGCATTTTTGCCATCTTCATCTCTGCAGGCGTTTCATATCTTGGTCCATTATAGACAGTCATACATCCACCATCAATTACTTTTAATTTTAAATTTTTAGAAGCTTCTAAAATTTTTTTTCGTAATTCAATATCATAAGGATTAGTCACATCGGTGTGTATTACACCTTTTAGGATCTCTCCTCTTTTAGTCTTCACACTAAAATCAGATCCATCAAAAAAAGTATTTTTTCTACCCGAAGTAAAATCTAAAATCTGGTCCGGAATTATCAAACTCCCCGGTATCATATTATCTCTCATTGAACCAACTGCATTGGTTGTTATCACACATTTCGCACCTAATTTGAATGCCGCAAATATGTTCCCTCTGTAATTAATAGAAGATGGCGCAATACTATGTTTTTTCCCATGTCTTGGTATGAAAATAACGTCATTATCCATAACTTTACCAAAATCAAATTGCACCTCACCAAATGGGGTATCTATTTTTCTTTCCTCGCTATTCTCAATAAAATCATAAAAACCAGATCCTCCAATTATCGCAATCATAGTCAATCTATCAATTTAACTTATAATATATTTGAGTTTAATCGCTTTAAATTTGGTCAACTATCACTAAATATAATACTATAATCTCTATAAGATTTTTATGAAATTTAATTTTACTAATAACAATATAAATGAAATTAACGATGAAGCTATTATCTTAGGAGTTTTTAAAGACGATATTTCATCAAAACAAGATTTAATTGAAAATGTAGATCTTAGTTCAATTCTTAACTTAGGTGATTTCACTGGAAAGAAAAAACAATTAATGTTATTATATAATGTGAAAGGCATGGAATCTAAAAGATTATTATTAGTTGGTTTAGGTAAGAAAGAAAAATTCAAATCATCAATCGCAAGATCTGTTTCTGCGATAGCAGCTAAAAATCTAAGGTCAAAAGGTCTCTCTTCCTTCTCAATTCTACAAATGGGTGAATTTTCTCGAGAAACAGCAGAAGGTGTAATATTAGGATTGTATACTTTCGATGAACTCAAAGAAAAATCCACAGATAACAACGTAATAAAAAATGTAACATTCATTGGTGATGGTGATTTTAATACTGGAATCGTAATCTCAGAAGCTCAAGTTATTGCTCGAAGATTAACTGAACTCCCCGCAAATATCGCAACTCCAACATATGTATCTGAAGAAATTCAAAAAATTTTCAAATCAATGGATAATACTGATATTGAAATTCATGAAGAAAAATGGGCTTTAGATAGAAAAATGAATTCATTTTTATCTGTTGCAGCAGGTTCTGACCAACCTGCTAAATTTGCAGAAATCAAATATTATGGAACTGATAAATCTGAAAAACCAATAATTTTAGCAGGAAAAGGTATTACATTTGATACAGGAGGTATTTCACTTAAAGGTGGAGCAGGTATGGGATTGATGCGTGGTGACATGGGTGGCGCAGCAGCAGTAATCGGGATTCTATATGCAGTTTCTAAATTAAAATTGAATATCAATGTAATTGGTTTGACTCCATTAACTGAAAATATGCCATCAGGAAAGGCAACCAAACCTTCTGATGTAGTTTTCGCATCCAATGGTAAATCTATTGAAATTGATAATACTGACGCAGAGGGTAGGTTAATTTTAGCAGATGCTTTAGTCTATGCGGATGAATTCACACCACACACAGTAATTGATATCGCAACTCTAACTGGTGCAATGGGTGTTGCATTAGGTCAACATTATACAGGATCTTTTGTTCGATCTGATGAATTATGGCAAGAATTAGAACATGCAGGTATTCAGTCAGACGAAAAATTATGGCGAATGCCTCTTGACAAAAAGTATAAAAAGCAACTTAAATCAACTTTAGCAGACCTAAAAAATGTTGGTGGTAGACCCGCAGGATCTGTTACTGCTGCAATGTTTCTTTCAGAATTCACTGAAACAAAAAGATGGGCCCATTTAGATATTGCAGGTACTGCATGGGTAACCTCCGCCGGGGATATTACCATTAAAGGAATGACAGGTGTCCCTGTTAGAGCATTAACTCAGTTCATTATTAATTCTTGTTAATCTTATACATTCTATTTTGATTGAATATAACTTACATACCTTATTTTCCACTAATTCATTGGGAAAAGAATTATAATCACCATTACTCAAATCAAATAGAGTAGAATAGTCCAATGATGGGTGCATATCTTTTCATAAATTTAGACTTAAGTCAAAACTATGAAAATCTACTCACAGATGTAAAAAAATTAAATGGAGTCAAATTCGCAAATCGATTATATGGAACCTATGATTTAGTTATTTATATGGAAGTAAAAAATTCTGAGGAATTAAAACGTGTGACTTTAGAGTCTGTAAGAACTCTAAAATTTGTAAAATCAACTGTTACCTTTATCTCAATGGACTCTTATGAAAAATAAATTAACTTTCAACCAAAAACTGCCCTATTCTTTTGATACCTTCTTCTAATTGATCATAATCCTTAGTAAAACATATTCTGACAAAACCCTCTCCATCCGGTCCAAATGCTCTTCCTGGTGTCAATGCTACTCCTTTATTTTCTAATAACCTTTGAGCCCACGATGTAGAATCATTTGATGGGATTTTTAACCACACATATATTCCTCCTTTCGGAGTTAAATACTGGATATCGTAATTATCTAATAGTTTAATCACATTATTTCTCAAAGAAACGACATCATTTTTTATGAAATCTCTCATCTCATCTATAATATTTAATGCCTCAATCGCTCCATGCTGAGCAAAATTAGTTCCACATGATGCAGTCAACTGCATTACTTTATTGATTTCTTTTATTATTTTTTTATCACCAATCACATAACCCAATCTAAAACCAGTCATTGAATATGTCTTAGAAAATCCATTGACAACCACTCCTATTTCCTTCCAATTTTCAATATTAAAAAGAGAATAATGCTTATTTTCATCATAAATATACTCGTGATATATTTCATCACTAATCAGTAATATATCATTTTTTCTACAAATTTCAGCTAGGTTTTTCATATTCTCCTCAGATATCATTGCTCCTGTTGGATTACAAGGAGAGTTCACAATCATTGCTTTTGTATTCTTATCAATTAGATTATCTAATTCATTAATATCATAATTAAAATCCATATCTGCTTTCAAAAATCGAGCTTCAGCACCTAATGATATTACGATATCTTTGTATGATACCCAACTAGGATTTAATATAATTACATTATCTCCTGAATTAGTAACTGACCAAACCGCACCAAAAATAGCTAACTTAGCACCTGATGTAATTACGATCTCGTTTATATAATCACATTTCAAATTATCATTTTTTTCATGGTATTTAGCAATTGACTCTCTTAATTCTTCAATCCCTTTAGAAACCGTATATCCTGTTTCATTATTTGTTAGAGCAGTTTTTGTAGCTTCAATAATTTTAGTTAAAGGTCCATAATTAGGTTGACCAATTTCCAAATGAATGATATCTTTCCCTTCATTTTCCATTTCTTTAGCTATTGAAAATATCTGAGCTGTAGCAGAACCTGTAATTTTACTTAAATTTGTAGAAATATCCATTATATCATTTTATTCTCAAAATCCATATAAAATAAGCATAACCAATGAAGACTAATTAATTATTTATCCAGTTCTTTTAATTATATGATATCCGAATTGAGTTTTTACAGGTTCTAGAGTATATTCACCTTTATTCAGTTTAAATGCTGCACTCTCAAAAGGTTTAACCATTTGTCCTCTGCCAAACTCCCCTAAATTCCCCCCTCTTTTTGCGGATGGTCCAATAGAAAATTTTTGTGCCAGGTTAGCAAAATCTTCCCCACTCTTTAACATTTGAATAACCTCTAAAGCTTGGTTATGTTTCTCTACCAAAATATGACTCGCTTTTATTTTATTTGCCATAGTTATTCACACAATTTTATAATTTTTGAATTCTATTCAATTCCTTCCACATTTTTACTGCAGAAGTTACAGCACTAGTCGCAAATTTATCAATTCTTGCTTTTGATCCCATCATTGATACTCCTGGTCCGGAAATGCCTAAACCTATCGGTTTATTGAATTCTAAACTTAAATCAGTAATTTTTCTTGCTACTTGATTAGCTATTAATTTATCATGATCAGTTTCCCCTTTCACAATTGTACCAAGAGTAACTACTGCATCAATATCTTCTCTTTGTAAAAGTGTTTTTAATATAATTGGCATATCATACGCACCGGGCGCATATGCTTTTTCTACAATTTCACACCCCAAAAACTCTGCATGTTCAGCAGCTCTCATTTCCATTAAATAGGTATGATCATAATTTACTTGACTAGTTAATAATGCTATTCTTGGACTTTCTTTTTTATTCGTCATTTTATCACCATTTTATTGAGCCTGCATCAGGATATCCCTGTCTCACCCCAGTACCTGCTTTATCTTCTAGTTTTTTTGGATCAACCAAAAGATTTACTGCATTTCTAGCATGTGACTCTGCACGCCTACTCATTACATTAGACAATCGATCTTTATCAATACTTCCATCTAGACTAGATCCTATTCCTTCATCCTCGTGAACAAACACCTCTAAAATGTGTTTACCAAATTCTACTTGAACCAACATTAATCCCTCTGATGCTGTTTTTGCACTCACTTTATCATATTCGACTGGACCTGGCATTCCTAATGCAAGAATTAAGTCACATTTTTTTTCAATAAATAATTTTTTACATCCAACCGGTAAATCTTTTATTCCAGGCACTGTATAACGATAGTATTTTATAACTCCCGTATACTCCTCAAGCACATTAATCACATCTTTTGCCATATCATATCTTGCAAACATAGTATCTACAATTCCTACAATAAAACCCATCTACAATTCAAACCTCCTTGTTATTAATAAAATCATTCCAAAATTTGATTATTTCCTCACCACTAACAAAAGGAATGTTGTATTTATCTGCATATTTTTTTGCATCTGATACACTTAATGCCTGTCCACTGTCACTATCCATCATTTCACACATTGTTACTGATGGTCCAAAATCAGTCATCTCACATAATGCTAATCCCAATTCAGTATGTCCTTTTCTATTTTTTAATAATCCAATTCTCCCTCTCAATAATGGAACATGACCTGGAATTCTAAATTTAGAAGTAAATAAATCTTGGACATTTTCATTATCTTTGAAAATTTCAGCTATATTACCTAACTCATTTATTGTCATCGCTCTATCTACATCTGTTATACCTGTAAATGAATCTTTATGGTTAATTGCAATAGAAAAACTTGACCTAGCACCATAAGGTAAACCATGACCTAACATTTTAAGTAAATTTTCATCTTTTAATTTTTCATAAATATCAGTCATATAAGGTAATCCGACATTTTCACATAACTCATCACTCAAAGCAGTACAAATCAAACCGCCTGCATCATTACGCATTAATGCCACATGTCTCTCCTTAACCATTATTGAAGGAATGACCATATCGACTTCACCTTCTCTATCATCTGAATCATATAACAATATAAAATTTCCATCACTCCATGATTTCCTTAAATTGTCTAAAAAATTCATTAAAACACTCTCTTAGTAATATTAGTTTCCTACACTAATAATCATTAGTTTTACCCCAATAACTTTGATCTATTATGCTTCCTCTGAAGGTGCATTCATAAATTCCTTATTAAATATAAATAATCCATCCATAAATGTTTTTGGTGATTGTCTTCTTTTACCTCTTTGTCTTGTTAATTCTTGAATATTTGCTGCTGTCTGTCCAACTGCCTCTTTATCAATTCCTTCAACAATAACATCGTCTCCATCAACTTTTACTTTAACACCATCAACCACTTGAGCGAATTTTGGTTTTCTCCCACCATATAAATTTTCAATTTTTACTTTATTTCCCTCAGGATTTACTCGTATTGGAAAATGAGAAAATACAATTTTAAGATAATATCTATATCCATATTTTACTCCAGAGATTGCATTTGCTATATGTGCTCTAACTGTACCAATTAATGCTTTTTCATTTCTTCGAGGAAATTGAGTACTTAATTTTATAACATTATCTACATTTTGTATATGAATTCTGGTATGTTTAAAATCTCTTGCAATTTTTCCTAACGGGCCCTTTATTTCAATACTTGAATTATTCGTCACTTCTACTGTTATGTCTTCAGGCACTTCAATATCATATTCTAATTTTGCATATCTAACCATAAATTACACCTCAATATACATAAGCGAGCAATCGCCCACCGATTCCTTTTTCATTCGCCTCAATTTGGCTCATTACTCCTTCAGGAGTAGTAAGGACCAATATTCCAAAATTTACCGCAGGTAAAAATTTTTGTTCATATTCTAATAATTCACCATGTTTTACAGGAAATCTAGGTCTAATCCCAGCACATTTGTTTATTCTTCCAAGTAATTGTACTTTGAATTTTCCACCTCTACCATCTTCAATTTTTTCAACCTCTCCTATGTATTGAGATTTCTGAAGAGTCGCCAATACATCATGTATCACCGTAGAAGTAGGTGATATTATCACTTCTTTTCTTCTTCTATTTTCATAAGCTCTAATTTTTGTTAAAGCATCAACTAGCGGATCCATTTGCATAATAATTATCCTCCTCTTGCTCCTGTCTTTTTGAAACCTAAACTTTCTCCGATTTCTCTAAAACATCTTCTGCAGATCATTAAGTCTGCTCTTCTAATAATTCCACGATGAGTTCCACACCTTCTGCATGTTCTATTTCCTTTACCTGCGGATGGTCTAAACTTCTTCTCTTGTGTTTTCATAATAAATCACTATCCCTTACCTTAATAACAATCTGCATGTAATGTCTACATCAAACTAGTGCAGGAATAATTTAATCATAATTGAATATAATAAAGACTTTCACTTAGTGACAATTGTTTTTTCTAATATCTTGCTTTCCCCTCAATATTCAATTCAAATATCCAGATCCAATTATTGATGGTTTTCGGTTTAAATCAAGAACGGTTATTCTAATATTTGGATGCAAAGGTATCATTTTTTCGGTTTCAATTATGATTACATCCCCTAACTCTACTATTTTACCAGGACTATCAAATAAGCCACAAATTAAATGTATTTTATTTCCAACTTCTATACTCTGTTCAAATTTTGACAACTTTAATTTTACCTTTAAAGTGTTATTCTCATAAACAAATTCTTGATTAACGGTTGATATCACTGTACCTCTTTCTAAATATTTAGGCAATATTCCTTTAATCGCCAAACCAACATGAGTTCCAGCATTTGCTTCATTTACATCTTGATCATTTACTTGTATTGATCTTACTATACCTTCTTGTTTATTTGGTAATGATTTAATTTTATCTCCTTTTTTTATTTGCCCAGACATTATCGTTCCCAAAATCACAGAACCTACTCCTTGAACAGGAAAAGAATGATCCACTTCAATAGCTAAATAATCTTCAGTTCTTCTTTCTATTTTCATAGCTAATTTTTTTATCATCTCTCTAACATTGTTTGAGGACAGTCCATCATGAACAACAAAATTACCCCAGTTTTTAATTTCTAATTTTGAAAATATTTTATTCACTTGATCAAAATAGGTATCCATCCCTTTTGTATTCTCTCCTACAATTAAAATTAAACCAGGTAATCCCATACAATCAGCTAATATTGCCGCTTCTCCTATATTTTGATTTACACCAGATATTGGCATGCCTAATATTAATATGTCACTCATATGTGCAGAAATTATTAGTGATAATGGCTTCTTGGGGTATCCCTCAGGAACAATCGTGGTTTGAGTGATATCTTTAGAACTTACACTATATAGTGAGATGTCTGATGTAGTCCCCTTTTTTCCCCATTGAGAAGCTAAATACTCTCTTGTCTCCAAATCATCCATTAAAATTCCAACTTGAAAATCCATTTTATACTAATCATAGTATTATTAATTCTATATAAAATAATGATTACTTTTTGAAACAGATAAATCTTATAATTTGATTTCATACAACGTGATCATACACAGAGAAAATTATTCTATTTCTAAATAATTTTCTTTTATCTACAAAAGCACTATCAATTCTCTTTTATTTATCCATATTTCACAGTAAATTATAAGAGCGAATTTTATATGGCATCCAGATTTTTAAAACTCTTTAAGTACCCATCTCGAGTGGTTTTAGAAGTCAAAAAACCCGAAAAAAAACCCTCTTTTAACTCAAAAGTAGGATGGACTTTCGCAGCTTTAGTATTATATTTAATTATGTTGAAAACACCGGTTTACGGTTATAATGTTGATGGTCAAGGAGATCCATTTGCAGCTTTAAGAATTATTTTAGCATCACAAAGAGGAACTTTAGCAGAATTAGGTATCGGTCCTATTGTTACCGCTGGTATGATTCTTCAATTATTAGTCGGTTCAAAAATTATATCTGTAAACTTTCAAGATCCTGAAGAAAGAGCATTATATACTGCAACACAGAAAGTATTAGCCATTCTAATGACATTTTTTGAGGCAATAGCATATATCGCCGGAGGTGCATATGGTGAAGCAGTAAAGGAAGATTTTGGAGCACAAGTTCTTATAGTAATTCAGTTAACAATCGCAGGACTGTGTATTATGTTATTGGATGAAGTAGTCCAAAAAGGATGGGGATTAGGATCTGGAATTTCATTGTTTATCGCCACATCTGTATCATTCCAAGTTTTTGATGGAATGTTTTCAATAGATTTAGTCGAAGGACCAGGTGTCGATCCAGAAGGAGAAAATTATATTTGGAGAAGAGGTGCAATACTTTTCTTTTTCCAATCAATAGCAAGGGGTGAGGTCCTTAGATATGGACTTTGGCATCCAGCTTCACAAGCAGCAGATATGTTTAATGTATTAGCAACTATAGTTGTGTTCGGTGTGGTGATTTATTTTGAAAGTATGAAAGTAGAAATACCAGTCCAGCATAGTGAACATCGTATTCCTGCGAGATATCCAATCAAATTATTATATGTTAGTAATATTCCCGTTATTTTAGTATCTGCACTATTTGCTAACATATTTTTAGTTTCAAGATTACTAAACCAAAGATATGGAGGTGAAGATAGTGCCATGGGTAGATTTGCCGCATTTCTAGGAGTTTGGGAAGATGATCAAGCCTCTGGTCAACCAATTCCTATTGGTGGTCTAGCTGCATATACTACCGCTCCCAGAGGAGTTTTGCAAGTAGCAGATGATCCATTTAGAGCTTTCATGTACATGATTATCATGACAATAATGAGTGCAGCTTTCGCAATGGTGTGGGTTGAAACAGCTGGAATGAGCGCAAGAGATGTATCGAGGCAACTATTAGGCGCAGGTATGCAAATACCAGGTTTCAGACGACATCCAAAAATCGTAGAACGATATTTAAATAATTATATTCCATATGCTGCTTTTATTGGTGGTGTTTTCATAGGTTTATTAGCATCTTTAGCAGATTTTGCAGGAGCTATAGGTTCAGGTGTGGGTATTCTACTTACTACAGGTATTATAAGACAATATTATGAAATTTTAGCAAAAGAACGATTAGCAGATATTAATCCTGCATTAGCTGGTTTATTAGGTATATCATAATAAAAGAACTTTCAGATTTCTAATTTCCATTCTCATCATTTATTATGTGATTTATCATCTGAATAATATCCAGAATGTTTCGTACACCAGATATTCCAATAAAACCTCGCAAGGAATTTAATAAAGATGAATATGAAGAAGAAGTAATTTGGTTAAAACGAAAAAATGATGGTATTATAAAATCATCAATTACTTCGGGAGGTTGGGTTTTAGCTTTAACAACATCTCTTTTACTATCATTTGTTTTTGGTGGCATAATTGGTTCAATGATTGCTTACTTCACAAGAAATTTTATCAGTCTTATAATCCCTCCAATTATTGTTTTATTTATTTCAATATACTTTCTAAAAGGAAATTTTTCCATAATTGATATCGACTCTGAAAGAAAACTATTACTTTACGAAGGAAACATAATGTTAGGCGGTGAGTTTAGATCTACTCGATATCGTGGACCAATTGAAGTCATTGAAAAAACATATGTTGTAAAAATAAAACGTTTAAAATTTTTAAAAAGTCAACCATATATTCGTTTTCTAACATCATCTGGTTACTTACGCGTGAATTTCGATATTGACAAAGAATATGATTTCTTAAAAGAATTAGAAAAATTAGAATTAATTGATATCAAACGAATTCAAAAATCATTAAAAAATAAGTCAATTAAGTCTAAAAATGGCTTCTTGATTTACTATGAGCAATCTTTTGACCGTAGTGACTTTAAGAAAAAAATGAGACAAAAAATACAAGAGAAAAAACTATCAGAAACCAATTTTCAAAAATCAAAATATGATCGACTAGTGTCATCAAGTAAAAAATTTGTGAATAAAGAGAATCACACAAAAGAAAAATCATCATAATTATATTCCATTACGCATCCATTCATAAATATCAAAATCAACAAAATATAATGGATGAAGAATATTTTGAAAAAGATAATTCTCAATCTGATCAAAATGTTATTCGATTTTCACGCATCAATTTATTTTTTTTAATGTTAGGTTTTCTTCCAATAATTTTGCTTCTTTCAAATAATCTTTTGCCAACCTTATTCATATTATTGATATCATATGCTATAGGATCAACAATATATAATTATTTTAATATTAACTCTCTTAACGACTTATTCCTAAGAAAAAGAAATCTCAACAACGATTATTTCTCACAAGATTTAATTTGTTATACATGTGGTTCAAAAAATAAAATTTCAGGTAAATATTGTGAACATTGTGGTAGTTCTATTTTATCAAATCCTGCAAATTCATATGAGATGTTTAGATAAAATATATTCAATCAAATAAAACTTCTGATTTTTTTGGCATTAATGTTTTAGGTACAACACCATTTGATAATTCTTCCCTAATATCATCTTGTTCTTTTTGATCTCCATGTATCATGTAAATTTGTTTAGCATTGATTGTCTTTGCTAAATTTTTTATTCCTTGCACAGACGTATGTCCAGAATAATGAAATCTCTTTATTTTTGCATTTATTGAAACCATTTCTTCTCTATTCCAGTCTATCGATAATGGTATCGATTTTGCTCCATTAAGTAAATCTCTCCCTCTTGTACCCTCTGCCTGATATCCAACAACCGTAATTAAATTTTTATTACTTTTCGCAGCATACCTTAGATGGGTGTGTAATGGAGATGGTTCCATCATACCAGAAGTAGTCAATATAATCACAGGATCTTTTGATTTACCCAGATACTTCCTAAAATCATGAGTATTTTCGAAATTATCTTTTGAAATTTCAATTACATTTTCATATCTAAATGGAGAATAAATCCCTTCATTTTTCATTCTTGTAATCAATGAGTTAGAAACCCATTTTTCACTTAAATATTTCTCAGTGATTTGATTCATTATTTTTATCATTCCATCCACATAAATTGGATAATCACGTATATGCTCTGTAAGTACTGTCAATAATTCTTGAGATCTCCCAAGTGCAAAACAAGGTATAATCACTTTATTCCCTAGATCCAAAGTTCTCCTGACATCAGCAATAAATTCTGAATTTATGGTTTCTCTTTCAATTACTTCCCTACAACCATTTGTTGACTCTGTTATTAATACATCTATTTCATCTTCTGGAATTTCAAAACCATCAAATAGAGGTGTAATTTTATCATTGATATCTCCAGTAAACAGAATTTTATAACCATCCCAATCAATTAAAATCATGCCCGAGCCAAGAATATGCCCCGCATTAATATATTTTATTGATATGCCCTCTGTGATTTCTATTTCCTGATGATAGTCAACAGTAACTGTATTAGAAATCGCTCTATGCATGCCTGAAGTACTCCAATGTCTATTACCTTCTATTTTCAAATGATCCAGCCATAATACCTGGACTATCTCCAATGTAGGTCTCGTCATATATAATTTTCCAAAATAACCATTTTCCCACAATGCGGGTAAATATCCTGAATGATCAACATGAGCATGACTCAACAATACTGCATCCAACTCATGAAATCTTTCTTTAATTCCATCTGGTGCCAATGTAGGCTCATCACCTGGCATTATTTTTAATCCACATTCAATTAAGACTCTTCTTTTATCATCCTCAATTACAAACGCCGATCTTCCTACTTCTGCAGATGCACCATATCCGGTCAATTTTATTTGACCATTTTTTAATTTTCTTTCATTAATTTTCATATTAATTCACTTTGTTATTAAATCATCATATTTACCGACTTCATCTTCTAATGTTGATTAAACGAAGTTCACCTGTTTTAATAGGCTTGGGGTAAATACTCCTTAAGTTCGAAATATTAATCTAATATAAAAAGTGAAACAAATATACAAATTTTAGGTCAAAATGTAATAATAAATCTCATCTTTATCACATATCCTTATTTATTTTTACAGAGATAAAGTCATATGAAGGATGAGAATTCAGATCCAAAAAATCAAGCCTTTGAAGAATTCTCTAACCAATTAGGAAATTATACAAAATTAGATGAAATAGAAAATAAAAGGATATTAAAACATGGTATCTCTAATATCGAAAAAAATTTTCAATCTCAAATAAATTCCTCTAAAATTATTAATTCATATTTATCAAATCTTAAATCACAAATCAATCTTTCTTCAATCTCAAATTCATCAAAAAAAATACGTTCTCCTTTTATCTTTAGAAGAAAATATATCCAAAATTTAGCGAATGAAATTTTCTTAATCTCTCATGATTTAATTAAAGAAAATGGAAGCATTCTTTCTTTAAGTACTATTAAAACATACTTTAAAGCAAATCGAACAAATTGGAAAATTAGAGATAAAGATATTCCTGAAGCTATTAATTGGTTGAATAAAAATAAATTAATCCCATCTATTCTCAATAAAAATAAAAACAATAGTTTGATAGTATTCACGCCAATTGAATTAAATTCTGACTCCAATCTACTTCTTTCAATTATAGATAAAAATCAATATGAATTTACAGAGTTACTTAATCTTCTTAATTGGCATGAGAAAAGACTACATTCATGCATATCATTTTTACAAAACAATGGTATTACAGTCATTGATAATACAACAATCTATTTTCCTGGAATATAAATCGCGTGATCCAATAAAATCACATATTCTCTCTATTTTCAATTTCAATTATCAAGCGACAAGAATTACATAATTCATTATTCGTTGGTTCACCACATTTTTTACAATCAAAAATTTCTTTATTTCCATCATGTTTCAAATTATTTGAAACTAACCCTCCTAAATCATGAAGACTATCTGCAGAGTTAATTATTGAAAATATCACCCCTGGATCATCAACAGACAAATTTGTTAAAATATTTCTAATTTTTCCTCTATATGCCTCAACAGCATGCGGGCAACTCATTTCTTGATATGGTATTTGATTTAAATTTGCATATACCACGATTTCTTGTTCTGTTGTTCTCCTAAATGGTTTTACTCTATTTACAAAAGCCTTATTCTTAAATTTTGGAATTGGATTACTATGAAGTGTTTTTAATAAATCACCTCTCATCACATTCATCAATAATGTTTGAGCCTCATCATCCGCATTATGACCCGTAATTAATTTAGTGGCTCCTACTTTTCTAGCTGCTTCATTAAGTAATTTTCTTCTAAACGGCCCACAATAGGAACATGGAGATAATCTATTTTCTCCTAATATCATCAATGCTTCATCTAAATCATATCCAAAAAACTCTTTATATGAAAAAATATGATGGTCAACATTTGCCCTTTCAGTAGCTAATTTTGCAAAATGAAGTCCATTTTCTCTATAGTTTTCAATTCCCTCATCAATTGATATTGCAATTAATTTAGTAGAATGATTTTTTTGTAACTTCGCCATTACATCTAATAAAACCACACTATCTTTTCCTCCAGACAATCCGATAGCTATTATATCATCCCTTTTCAACATTTGATATTTATTGATAGTCTTTTGAACCTTCTTCAGAAAACTCTTGTTAAAATGCATTATACAAACTAATGTATTATCCCAAGGCCTTCTCCATGCTGCAGGATGTTCACACATATCACATGAAGGAATATCCATTATTCTTCTATCAAATTGTTATCATATAAATTATTCTCAACTAAACCATCTTATTAATTTTCAATACTTATCGTGAAAATATATTTCGGAACATTTTTTGCATAATGGTTCACATATTTCACAAAATATTGTAAATTTTTCTCTCTTTCTACTATAGTAAGTGATCCATAACTCGATGGAATTTCATAAAATTCTCCATCACCATTTGTATATATCAAATATCCTCCATTTTCATCATCCCATACAGGAGTTAGGTCGATAATTAATTCAATTCCTTTTTTATTAGTATCTTCATCACTCAAAATTTTATAATCACCGATTTTATATCTATGTAATTCATAATGAATCGAATAATTTTCTAATTTAATTTCGCATATTTCTTCTATTAATTTTAAAAAATCACCATTCTCTAGTACCCTGTTCCTTAATTTTCCAAACGATGCCTTATATCTTCTATGAGTCATCAATGAATGATCCTTTTCAAATAATTCATTATCTATTTCATCAATTATTCTATTCAAAAATACATCCTCAAAAAAACCATATAGAGAAATTGACTTCATAAACTTATTATTATTATATTGCTCTTTAATTTGCTTTATTGCTTTTTCTTCTAAATAATTTTTTTCAATCATATAATCGCCTTCATTCATAAAACCAACCGGAAATGGAAACTCGTAATTTATCTTCTGAAATTATTTCTCCAACTTCATGAAATGATTTTTCTGTTACCTCAAATAAAGTAAGCTGATTTTTGTTTGGAAAAATTTTCTTTATTATATTTACAGGAGAATTTGTATCATCATCCGCATCATACAAATATAATTGTCCTCCATCATTTTCATCCAAACTTGTCAGATATAGCATAAATGCAATTTTACGTCCTTCTAATTCATCGTCATGACATAATAAATAATCTGTATCAGAATAAATACTACTCATACAATCAACATTTTTTGATAATTTTAAATCCGTAATATATTCTATATATCCTAAAAACTCTTCTGATTTCAAAAACATCTTAAATTCTTTCAATAAATCATATTCCAAATATTCAAAATCTTGTGATTGTGCGAATTGGAATAAATCTGAAATTTTATACTCAAAATCAATTTCCATAACTTCCTCAATTAGTTTTTCTAACATATCATTTTTCAAAAAATCCTTTAAACTTAAATTTTTAAAAGGAATACTTCCATCATAATCCTTTTTGTAATTCTTAATAATTTCTACATTCAAATATTTCTCTTGAACCCATTTTAAAAACTTATCAGAAGAAATTATAATTTCTAAATCCATCTTGTAATTAATCAACTAAAAACAAAAGAATATTTAATTATTAACATAGCATTCTACTCTCTAGGATCTAAAATATTTATAATTCATATGTATTAGAAATTTTATGCATAAAGAAATTCGCTATTTTATCTACCAACATTTTATGGAATATAGTAATGCTCCTCACTACGAGCAAATTGCAATTAAATTTAATTTATCCATTGATCAAGTCTTCGAATATTTAAATAATTTAATGGAAGATCATTTGATAGTATTACAACCACATACCAAGAGAATTCTTTTCGCTAATCCGTTTTCAAATATTCCTACAAATTTTGTTGTAACAGATCTATCAACAGGGAAAAAATATTTTGCAAATTGTGGTTGGGACTCAGTAGCAACTCATTTTATGATAAAACATCCAATTAGGATACAGACCCATTGCCAAGAAACTTTAGAGAAAATTGAACTTGAATTAGATAATTTTAAAATCACAAAAAGTACTCACCAAGATGCAATCGTATATATTACAAAACCAGCTAAACTATGGTGGGAGAATATAATTGATACTTGTTCAAATCATATGTATTACTTTAGCTCAATTCAAGCCGCTAATAAATTTGCGAAAAAAAATAATTATTCAGGGCATGCACTAACCAATGAACAACTATACGGCTTATGTGAATTTCTTTATGATGATAAAATGGAATTAGAATATGTTAGGCCAACAAAAGAAGAAACAATCTCAAAATTTCAGGAATTAGATTTAACCTCTAAGTTTTGGGAACTATAATTACTCAATTCACTTATTTCTTTATTTCATATCTTAAAATCGCAATTATTCCTCCAAACCCCTCCAAAATATTAGTTCGCTCTTCGTCATATTGAGAGCTCATCAAAACACTATTTCCTCCCATTTTTTCAACAATACTCATTATTCTCTCAATTTTTCCTCTATGTTGTGGTAATTTATGTAGTTCTTTGTCTAACACCAATAAATACTTCACTGAACCCATATTCGCCAATTCTTCTAAGTCAGATCCATAAGCAATATTATCCTTATTTCTTCCTAATCTTTCCATAAACATACTCATCAATTCAGATTGCTTTTTAGCAGATATTCCAACTTTAAAACTCTCTGGCACTTTGTTTAATAATACTTCTTTCACACCTTTCATACCTGTATTTAAAGTATCAACAATTTTTAGATTTGTTATAAACTCCTTATAATTTTCCTTCAAAAACTCACCGAAATTTTCTTTAATAAATCCTGGCCCTCCAATTATCCAATATTTAGCTAAATTATCTTGTTTCAGATCTCTCATAAATCCTGCCACTTCATTAAAATATTTTTTTGTTTCATTATGATTTCCCTCTGGATCACTCCCTTTTCTAGTAATTGATGGTTTTAATTCCAATAATTTCTTTGTCGCATGTTCTCCAACTTGAACCGCAAGCATCTCTTCATCATCGATAATTATAATAATTAATCCATTCGCATTTGTTAAATTTGAATTTTTTAATCTTTTTAATTCAGATAAATTCCACCCATTTGGTTTTATTATTTTAACTTCTTTTAATAATTCTAAATTTATAGAATGATGACTTCCCAATGAAACTGTTTCATCAGAGGCTTCTAATATAATACCTCTCACTCTTATTATTTCTCCAAAGCCATGGAATTGTGTATCAATGACCTTTAATTTGACCCATAGATTTATTCTGTCTCCAGTTTCCTTGATTTTTCTAGAAGTTTTTGCTTCTATGATATTATTAATGAAAATGGTATTATATATTAAATAAAGATCATCAGAGTTTTCTGGTAATATAGAAAGTGAATTTTCATCTTTACTCTCTTTTAAGATCTTCATAATATACTAACTCAATTTTTGAATATATTCTTTTCCATATCTAATTCTATCATTGATCGGGGGATGACTATACATCATCATAATTTTAAGTTTAGATGGATTAGGGTAACTTAAATTTTCCTTAGCCAACCTTGCAAATGCAGACTCAAAAATCTCTATATTTCTTATCTTGTTAATAGAAACTAAATCTGCGGCTTTCTCTCTTCTTCTACTATGCCATAAACTTAACTTTCCTAAAATTTCTAAAACTAAGGATAATGAAAACAACAAATATACATATGTCGCAGGATCCTCCTTTCCATAATAATCAAACCATTCAATGAAATAATCAAACCCTAAATCAACAAAATAAAATCCCAAAAATGCAATTAAACCATTAAATAATATCGATCTATAAACATCTTTATTCTTTTGATGGGCAATTTCATGAGCCATCACAATTTCAATTTCGTCTTCCCTAAATTTTTGTAATAATGTGTCTCCCAACATTATTCTTAATGTTTTACCAAAACCTGTCACAGCCGCATTCACTTTGGTAGTTTGTTGAGACATATTCCATTTATAAATTTCCTCAAAATTCAAATTCATCTCCTTTGCTAAATTTGTAACTTTATTTCTCACACTTCCTTCCTCTAGTGGCTCAATTTTAGTAAAAACAGAAATTAAATAAGGAGATAGGGTTGATAATACAGTAGAAAAAATGAAATATCCTATTACTGCGTAAATCCACCAAATATTAGGTGCCTCACTTAAACCAATATATAAAAATTCAATTATAATTAAGGCTATTACTAAACCTATTCCAATTTCTTTTAATTTATCAACAATCCAACTTTTATTATCTCTCGTAGAAAATCCAAATCTTCTTTCTATTTTCTCACCATATATCTCCAAAGGAAGCTCATAAAACAGAAAAGTCATGACACTTATTATGATATAAATATAAAATACATTTAAAATCGAGTAATTGATACCAAAAGGAGAATTATCCCTCAACAAATTAGGAACTCTCAACAATATCAGACCAAAAAGAAATATCAAATTGATCATTTTTTCCATAACTATTATTTTTAATTGCGTATTGTGATATATCTCTGCATCTTCTCTTTGATCTTCAACAACATCCTCATAGGTAAGATAATCAAGATCTACTGCCATAAACAATTTTGATCTTTATTCATATAATAATAGATACATTCAATCAATCTTTTTTTTACCATATATATTTTCATCAAGAATTTTCATCCACATCATCAAGTAACAAATATATATTCTCAATATATTTCTCATTATCTCCCTGTCTATCAGTTATTATTGCTAACACATTAATCGTTTTAATGTTTAAAATAATAGAAAATCGGTCAACTAATTTTTCCATAAAAATATTTCTTAATATTTTATCATCAATATTTTCTAATTTCTGTAACTTATTTCCCTCTATCAAAATGTCGCTTATGACTTCTTCTCCCAATTTTTTTCTAAAAATCGTAATTACCGATGAGGCAAACATTGTAAATATTATTTCTCCATTAATCATCTCATCTTCTAAATTGGTAACTAAACGGTCATATTTTTCTTTAAAATTGATCATTATCTCTATAAATGATATATTAAATAATAAACTGTATTTAATTATAGTTTCAGAGTACCTCCCAATAAGCCATTCCGAACTAGCATCTATCAATTTTAATAAAGTATCATTAATTATTAAATCCGCATTTTTTATTCTAATCTTATTTGTTCCTATTCTATCAACTATGTAATCCTCACCAATGTAAAATTGCTGCTCTAAAACCCCCTCTAATATTCTATACAATTTTCTTTTATCAAGGTGATTTTCCTTCAAATCCGTTTTTTTATCCGCTATAAATAATATATACCCCTCAATGCTAATTTTGTTATCATATGCTAAAATATCGATATTATTCTTTAATTTATCAAGTAGTTCCATATCTAATTGCAATACATCTAATAATTTGTCATCTACTTTTCCAATTTTTTCTCTATCAACATTCATTTCGATCTAAATGGTTTATATATATACACTGTCTTTGATATCTATGTTATCTCTCGTAAAATATTTCTCTCCAATTTTGTTTTCTAAATAAGCTACAAATAAATCATATTCTTCAAATTTTCTAAAAAGGAAGTAAATCTGTTCATTAACTGACAATAATTGTATTTCTTTATGATCTCGATAAGTTACAACACCTTGAATATCATCAAACGAAATATGAAAATTCTTCTCATGTTTTTCTACCGCACTTTCTATTTCCTTTCTGCCTCTAAATATCCTCTTAAAATAATCCACAACATGATGATATCCCGGTATTCTAAAGTCATTATTTCTCCACATATAATATCCTTGTATGCCACCTTCACCAATTATTATATCATAAAAATGAGCAGCCATCATAAACGAGTTTCTTTCAATTCTAACATTTACAAAGGCTAAATCAGTATTTTCTTTTACGCTCATAATTTTACAACTCTTTTATAATTTTATCAATTATAATATTAATATATTTAAACTTCATAATAGCTGAACTCATAGTATCACTCAATATCTATCTTAATTAAAAAAAATTCTAAATTTCATCTATTCAATGGTATAAGTAAAATTATTTTATTAATATTAAAATCGATACAATTATTTGTGCAGAGTGAAAAAACACTAATCACAAATTCAAATAAAATTACAAAAGATCAAATCAAATCAATAATTAAAAATCAAAATAATTATTTTTCATCTGGAAATACCAAGACATACGAATTCAGAATTTCACAACTCAAAATTATCAAAGAAATGTTAATCAATAATCGAGATGAAATCATAAAAATGATCCAGTTAGATCTTAAAAGACCTACTTTTGAAATTTATACTGCCGATTATATGGTCCTCATAAAAGAAATTGACTATATTATAAAAAATTTAAAAAAATGGATGAAAAATAAAAAAATAAAGAAACCTCTTTTATTTTTCAAATCGACCACATACATTGAAAGTCTCCCTTATGGAGTTTCTTTACTCGTATCACCATGGAATTATCCTATAAATCTCATAATTAAGCCATTACTATACAATATTGCAGCTGGTAATACTGCCATACTAAAACCATCTGAAATTTCTGTCAACTCATCAAAGCTTATGGCAGATATGATTTCAAAATATTTTGATCCAAAATATATTGCTGTAATTTTAGGTGGACCTGACATAGCTCAAGAACTATTAAAAAATAAATTTGATTTTATTATGTACACAGGTTCGACTAATATCGGAAAGATATATTCTGAAAACGCAGCAAAAAATTTTACTCCTATAATATTGGAAATGGGAGGAAAATCTCCTGCTGTAATAGATAAATCTGCAAAATTAGATAAAATAATAAATCAAATAATTTTGGGTTCCTTTTTTAATTGTGCACAAACTTGCATAGCCATAGATTACATCCTCATAAATAAAGATATTAAATCAATTTTCATATCTAAACTCATAGAGAAATTAGAAATTGCATATTCTAAAAATCCTCAAACATCCAAAGATTATGGTCGTATCATTAATTTACATCATTACAACAGAATAAAAAATCTATATGATGAAGTTAGTGCAAACAAAATACATGGGGGAACTTTTGATCAAGATGACCTCTATATTGCCCCCACAATTATTGATGAACCTGATTTGAACTCACAAATTATGAAGGAGGAAATTTTTGGCCCTCTATTGCCAATTCTCAGTTTTTCTAATGACAAAGAAATATATGATATCATTAATAATAACCCAGATCCCTTAGCACTTTACATATTTTCAGAGGATAAAAAATTTATAAATTCATTAAAAGAAAATATTCAATGTGGTGATATAAATATTAATGATGTATTACAACATGTTGCAATCCCAGGTATGAAATTTGGAGGTGTCAAATCATCTGGTCTTGGTGGATATGGTGGTCAATTTGGCTTTGATCAATTTTCTCATAAAAGATCTGTTTTTCATAGATCTACATTCTTTATTAATAATCTCGCTCAACCTCCATATACTACAATAAAAGAACGTTTACTCAAATTATTTTATCGATGATCAAATGGGATTTAACTAATTTTCAATTACAAAAGCATACGTGAAATCACTAATGTATCCACTTAATTGACTATTTTTACTTATCTTTTTATATTGACAAGCAATATGATTCTAATGACCGATGAAAAAGCCAACAAGAATAAACTCATTCCATTATTTATGATAATATCTGGAATAATTATTCTTATTTTAGGTATTACCATGGTACAAACAGGATTCGCAGGCCTTGATAATGTTGACCCCACTATTGGCCTCTATATTGGGGGTATTTTCACAATCATAGGTGGCAGTTTATTGGTAATTGCGGGAATAATAACATTCTTTTTTGATGATTTGAAAAAGAAGTATATTCGTATGCTAAGCAAGATTGCTGATGATGTTGAAGAAGAGAGACGTAAAAATAAAGGTGGGTATCAAAAATAAGACAATATTAAACTTAATTTTCATCCCCATTAAATCTTAAAATTACGATTTTAAATTCAATCACAACTTGACTGTTTTGTTAACTCACCATTAACCCAAATCACTTTATTTAAATACTCCATCATAACTAATTAATTATGAAAGTTGCATATATACTTAATTCCCCTAATGCGGGATGGTATAAAATTGGCCAAATGGTTCTACCTCAGCTTGAGGAGAACAGACATGGTGTTGAAGTTGTTGGTATTTTTGCATTTGATGAAAATGCTTACATGCTTAGAAAAGGTGATCCTATTGGAGAACGATTAGCAAAGGTAGCAAAGGAAAAGGGGATTTTACTCATGATTTGCGATCAATGTGCTTCACATAGATCAATGGCAGAAGCGGATGGTGATGGTTTTAAGCCAGTTAATACCGTAGACGGTGTTAAAGTTGGCTGTTTCCCTGATCTCTATTCAGCACTTTCTGGAAATATGCCAGATCAAGTCATTTCACTCTAATTTTCATCTTCTTTATTTAGTAATTTAGCCTTTACCATTTTCATTCTAGTAAATGACTCTCTTTCATCTTCCTCCAAGGCCTGATCAATTTTTATAATTGTATTTTCAAATCTAGGAATTACTATTTGTTCTAATGCATTTACTCTTCTATTAACACTAGCTATTTCATATGCCAATTTTTGAAGGGCAGCTATTTTTTCTGCAACATTAATTGCACTATTTAGATACTCTCTAAATGCTACAATAGTATCATCCAACGCAATTGAAGTATTTTCAGCAGCATAGAATGGTTTTTTGACACTTGATTGCTCTAAGTCCAACTTGGGTACTCTTACACCCATTATATTATTTGTAGATGTTTTCAACTTCAATGTTTCCGGTGCAGACCATCCTAATTCTTTAAGATATCCAGATCCTGTTTTTAATGATGCAACTTCTAACTGCTTATGTGCTTTATTTAATAATTCATCTGCGGATGACCTAGCTCCTTTGATTTGGTCCACCAAATTATATAACTCTATGATTAATGCATCTCTTTTTTCTTTTAATAAATTATAACCATTCTCTGCTAATTTTTTTCTATTCCTCAAATCAAGTAAATTCATTCTTGTTGGGGCAACAGTTAATGTTTCTTTAGAACTCATCTATTAATCTCATAATATCTATTAAAAAATTAATAAAAAGTATATTGATACACGTAGACCAACATCACAAATTATTTTTAGTAAATAGATGAAATTCACTTCTAATATTAATAATAATAAAATCTTCATTCTATCATTAAGTATTAAAGGAATAATAATTGATTAAAATTATAAATAACAATTGTTTATAAAATGGAGGAATAAATATGGCATCCAATGAAGTAGAACTTACAGAATTGATATCAGATTGGTTTGATAGACGTGTAAGACAAGCAAGAGATCATTTTGAAGAATACGATCTCGATAAAGCTACTATCGTACATAGAATATCATTAATCTTGACACTAATTATTGCTATCATTGTAAGAACTTATCCTATATTGTTAGGATGGGATCCAACAATCAAAGCTTTTGATCCATGGATGCAATTAAGAGCTGCGGAATACATATTAGCCAATGGTTTCTTTGATTTCTTGACATGGTATGATACATTTAGTTGGTATCCATACGGTAGTTTGCGAGGTGCTTCATTATATTTTGGAGTTCCATTAGCAATAGTATTGGTTTATAATGTATTAACCTTCTTAGGTTTTAATATTACAATCCAATTAGCAGCTACATTAGTTCCTGTAATATTTGGTACCATTACAATTATTGCATCTTATCTACTAGCAAAAGAGCTCATATCAAAAAGAGCTGCATTATTTACAGCAATGATTATGGCAGTTACTCCATCATTCTTATCAAGATCAATATTAGGTTTCGTTGATAATGAATCTATCGGAGTCTTATTTACTGTTTTAGCATTTTATTTCTTCTCTAGAGCTTTTCTAAGAGACTCAAATAGATCGGCAGTAATCGCTGGTTTATTCATGTTTGCCTTAGGTTCCTCATGGGGAGCTTTTAGATTTGCATTTGACTTGCTACCTTTAATCGCTCTTGTAATGGTCATAACTGGTAAAATGACTCATCGTTTCATGCGAGCTTATATCACAACTGTTTCAATTAGTACAATTTTGATAATGATGGTTCCCAGAACTGGTGGGCAATTCATAACAGATTTAGAAGGACTTGCTCCAATAGGCATGGTTGCATTTTTAGTATTATTCAGCTTACTTCAAGATTTATCAAAAAACCTATCGCCTGAAGCCTTTAGAAATGTGATTGTATTAGGTTTTGCCTCATTAACCATTATTTTAGGAGGTATTTTTACAATACTCGTTGTAACAGGTTTAATTGACAATATTGGTAGTAAATTTATTTCTGTTTTATTTCCAACAGTAAGAAATGATCTCCCCTTAATCGACTCTGTAAGTGAACATTTACCATTAGCATGGGGATCGCTCTATTCTAATTTGTCTACATTAGTCTTTTTTGTACCGATGGGTATATTTTTTGCTATTAAAAATCCAACTGAAAAAAATATTTTCATCTTAGTATTTGGTTTAGTCACCATTTATTTTTCTGGTTCAATGGTTCGTTTAATGTTAATATTAGCACCTGCAGCTGCTATATTAACTGCCTTAGCTATTGACAATCTACTTCTCCCCTTTGCTTATGCGACACATGGTAGATTAAAACTTACAAAAGTTACTATGTCATTAAAATCAATAGGTGGTCAAAATGCAGTTGGAGCCTACCTTACCGTTTTTGCCTTAATGGCGATAATGTTAAGTGGTGGAATTGTCGCAGCAGGAGAACGATTTTCCACTCCCGAAATCACACCTGGCTCAACACCAGATCAAGCTCTAACAGATTGGTTAGAGGCATTTGATTGGATGCAAAAAAATACTAATTTCAATCAATATTCAGAAAATAATTATCAAGGTTTAGAAAATGGTCAACCACCAGTTATGTTATCATGGTGGGATTATGGATATTATATCACTGCTAACGGTGATACAATCACTTTAGTAGATAATGCAACTTCAAATTCTACACAAATTGGAGTTGTCGGATCAATGTTAATGTACAACGAAAGTATGGCCCTACCTTTAATGTATAAATACAATATCAAACATGTATTAGTCGTTCCTGCTGGTGGTCAACTTGGTTTAGGATCTGATATAGGTAAATCCATTTGGATGATAAGAATCGCAGAACAAAATGCCCCTCAATTTGGTATTACTGAAGATGATTATTTTAATAATAATGCAGGTGGAGGTTACACTGACAAATATTTTGACTCAGTTATGTGGAAATTAATGGCCTATCATGCACCTGATATGGGAGAAGACACAAATGGAGTAGGACGTCCGCCATTTTATTCCGGTCAAGGTGGAGCCCAAGGTGGAATGAATAATTTAGTACCAGATTTCAGATCTGAAGGAGTAGTAAATTCATTAGAATTTTTCACCGAAGTCTTCAGATCCACTGGAGTTATTCCTGCAACACCAGGTCTTTATCCATTCATCAGAATTTTTGAAGTAAACTATCCATCAGATATCGAACAAAGAGTAAATGATTTCGATGAAATTTTAGCTCAAACTGCATAATTCAATCATTATCATTCAAGAAATAATTATTTAGTCAAATCTAATATTCATCCTGACAGCAAGGATTATTTAATGTTTATTAATAGATGAAAATGTGAAATGTAATTCATGTAGTAATAAAATAGATCATGATATTTTATATAGTTGTAATCAATGTGATAATAGCTTCTGTGAAATACATTTCAACACTCATACTCATCAACCTAATTCAGCCTTTAATATTTCAAACACATCAAAAATTGATTTTAGGTCAGTAGCAAATTCAATTTTTAATAATTACACCAATAATCCTAATATTACAAAAAACAGAAACAAATATTATGAAACCTATCTTCGTCAAAATCCAAAAGTTCTAACTACAGGAAAAGAAACTTTAGATTTATTACTAGGAATTACTTTGATTGCATGGGTATTTGGTTTCCAACCTTTACTATTAGGCACACAACAATGGCCATACATATTAGTACTCACACTAATTATTTCTCCTGCCTTTATCTTACATGAATTAGCTCATAAATATGCTGCAATAGCATATGGTCGTTATGCAAGGTTTGCATTAGATAAACAAATGGCTCAATTTACTTTTTTGGCAGGCTTAATCGGATTGCCAATTGCAGGACCTGGTGCAACCATGATTTTAGGAAAATCATCTGTCAAGGAAACAGGTATTTTTTCCATTGTAGGTCCATTAACAAACTTTGGATTGAGTTTGCTGTCATTTATACTTCTTATTATATTTCCAAACTCCAACATCATACCGGGCGTTGGACAATCGTTAAATTGGATTTTTATACTATCAATATTTATAAACTCAGTATTAGCAATATTCAATTTACTACCTTTTGGTCCTTTAGATGGAAAAAAAGTACTTACTTGGAATAAATTTGTTTGGATCTCTGGTATTTTTATTAATATTCCTTTCTTATTATTTTCTTACACAGTTTTGTTTTAATAGTCTATATTAATAAATAAAGCCCCAGGCGGGACTTGAACCCGCGCGCTCTTGATTTCTAAATATATTCAATTAATTGAAAGTATACATACAAGTCAAGCGCTCTGCCTCTGAGCTACTGAGGCTTTATATTAGAGAAAAAGTTTCTCTCTTATATATCAATAGAAAATATTATTATTATTATTATTTGTTCTAGCTCACTCATTTTTTACTTCCAACCATCAAATATCTTATTCTATTTCCAGCTACCAATTCAATAATTTTCACATTTCGATTATTTTCAATCAATTGATTTCTTGCCATTTCTTTGTGTAATTCGAATATTAATAAAATAGTAATATTATCAATATCATAAAAGATCGACTCATCAATATATCTTTCTATAAAATCATACCCATCTTTTCCTCCTCCAATCATTTCATTCTGCGTGCCTTTAAATCCCTTTTTTGTTCTGTTATTTCTAAAATATTCTCTATCACTCTCTGGGTAAGTTGGTGGGTAACACAAAACTGTGTTATAATTATCAATAGAAATATTATTTTTGACTATTGGTTTTATTATCCCCCCATCTGATTTTACTAAATATATTTTATCATCCATTTTATTTGCAGCAATATTTTTCTTTGCCCATATTAAACTTACTTCATCAATTTCTGTAGCTATTACATCTAAATTATAATTTTTAGCTGCCAATAATGAAATAGCAGCACTCGAACCAGTTCCAATTTCTATTATTTTATCTCCATTATTGAATAAATTTTCTGAGAGTATCGTTAAATATGCTTGTCTTAGACATGCGGTAGGTATTAAATTTCCATCTGGAATTTCTATAGTTATATTTGCCATTACTTTGAATGCAGCTTTATTATATTCATTAATCGCATAGCTTTCACTTAAATCGATTTTCCCATTTTCATCAATCAAATTTTTTAAATTTTGAGACATCTCTGCCGCAATTTTTAATTTTATACACCAAGGTTTAATGTCAATTTTTTGTTTATCGATTAATTTCATATCCATTCAAAATTATTTAGAATAAATTTCATTATTTCCATTTTTGAATGTCAATTGCATTGAACCATTTTCCACTAAGGAACTTAAAATTTCTCTAGCCAATGATACTCTTATTTGCATTTTATTTGCAAATTCTTGAGGTGTAGTAACTTTTGCACCATCTAAATATTTGTTAATTTCAGTCATTTTGTCTTCATCGATTGTAATTGCTCTCTTAATTACAGTTGACTCCCAAACTTTTCCCCATTTCTTTTTGACCTTTCTAGTACTAACTTCAGACATAATCAATTAATAACATTAGTCTATTTAAGAATTTATTTCATGATCACAAATTTCATTTTAAGAAATTTCCATCTTAATAATCGAGAACTATTTTTTAGGTTTTGTACCCATCAAAGTATCTATCCAAACAGTAATTGTATCTAATATTTTTACATCTCTTATTTCTATCAAAACTGTAAAACCTATTGTTCCAAAAAATCCTAATGGTCTTCCTAACCAATCATGCGCATACATCCAAGCATCACTATATGTTAATCCAAAATTTTCTATTAAAATTGTTGTAATTGCTATCATTGCAGCAATTCTCATCACATTACCAATAAATAACGCAATTAATACTGTATATGATGCTCTTATCCTATCATGACTTTTCGCAGGAGTAGACCAAATTAAACCAAGTAATAGTGCTCCTGCTTGCATACCTGTGCATGCTCTCACAATTAAATAATTACGTCTTCTTAAATTGTCAGAGTCCAAACTTATCGCCGGATAAGAAGCTCTATCAGAATCATATAATAAATACATCCATTGATCGAGTTTACTTAATTGATTAAAATTATCTTCATAAATGAATAAACGAGGTTCATACCCAAATAAACTCAAAAGAAAATAACTACTATCTGTGGTTATCATTTCTAGCCAATAATAATTTGGAAGTAAATATATTGTCGAGGTCATAACTAAAGTAATTATTATTGATTTAATTGTAAAGCTCTTTCTCTCATTTCCCTCTAACTTTAACAAAGGATGTGGATTGTCTTTATCAGGAATGAGATGATCCATTTCATATCACAATCAATATCATTAATAAAAAATATTTGTATTCACGTACTCTAATACTGATGTTCACTTTTAATCACCTATCTGTCTTTATTTATAAACAAATAATACAATAATATATTATGTCTGAAGCAGAATTAACTTACGGACCATACGACATTGAACTCACTGATATTCCGGGTTTAGGCCCCAAATCAGCAGATACTTTAAAAGAAGGTGGAATTTCAACACCAGGCAATTTAATGGAAGCAACCCTAGCTGAGATTGAAGGGATTGGATTGACTAGATCTACTGCGAAAAAACTTAGAGAGGGGGTACTTTCACTTTTCCCAGATTATTATTCATCATTTATTGAAGAACAAACATTAGAAGATATTGAAGGAATAGGTCCTACAACTGCAAAGTCGTTAAGAGAACGTGGTATGAATGTGCACTTATTAGAAACTACTCCAGTAAGAGAACTTGAACAAAAATATGGATTGACATCAAATTCAGCGTTGAAGTACCAGAGCGCAATACATGATGCAAGAGGAGGATTCTTTACTGATGCCTTGACTTATCGTAATAAGGTTGCATCAACCCCTTCATTTACATTTGGAGCATCATCTTTGGATGAATTATTTTCAATTGAAGAGTTTGAAAGTGAAGGAATTCGAGCAGGAGAAAGCTATGAGTTTTTTGGGTCATTCAGATCAGGTAAATCGCAATTATGTCATCAATTATGTGTGACTGTTCAATTACCAAAAGAATTTGGTGGTTTAGGAAAAAAAGCAATTTATATAGATACAGAAGGTACTTTTAGTCCATCAAGAATAACTCAAATGGCAACAAAAATCAAAGAAGAAACAGGTTGGGAAAAATCAGTAGATGCAATTTTATCAGATATCATGTATGCTAGAGCAAAAACCTCAGATATGCAAATGGGGATTGCACAAAAACTTCTAGAAATATTAGGTACATCCGAGGATGAATATGGATTATTGGTAGTTGATTCTGTAACCGCACATTTCAGAGCTGAATATGCTGGTAGAGGTACATTAGCAGAAAGACAACAAACTCTTAATCATCACTTATCAGTTCTCCATAGAGTTGCAGATACATATGAATTAGCAGTTATTGTAACTAACCAAGTTCAAGCAAATCCCGCACAAATGTTTGGAGATCCAACTACCGCAGTTGGAGGAAATGTAATGGGTCATTGGGCAACTCATCGATGTTATTTGAGAAAATCTCGTGGAGAAAAAAGAGTAATTAAAATATTTGACTCACCAGTTTTAGGTGAAATTGAAGGAGTATTTGAAATCACAGAAGAAGGTATTTTATCTTCAGAATCGGTATAAAAAACAGGCCCACCCGGATTTGAACCGAGGTCAACGGGACCAAAACCCGCTATGATTGCCTCTACACCATGGGCCTAATTAAATCATTTAATATTGTAAAAATATTATTTGACTCATAACTAACTAAAAATTATTAGTTAAAATGACTTACGGAATAAGATTTGTCTGTCGCTCAATCTTTTAAAAAACCTAATTTTTATAAGATGGCATTTTCATTCTCAGAGGTTTGTCCACTCTATACCCTAAGGCATATTGCCCTTGCATTATTTGTTGGATCTCATCAGTCCCCTCATAAATCCTTGCTCCTCTAGAATTTCGTAACATTCTTTCTACAGGGAATTCTGCAGAGAATCCATTTCCTCCATGAATTTGCACTGCCGCATCTGCTGCATCCCATGCCACATTAGTAGCATGCCATTTAGCAAGTGCAGTTTCTTTTGTATTTCTTATCCCCTCATTTTTCATCCAACCGGATTTTAAAATTAACATCTCAGCAGTTTCTATCCCTAATTCCATTTTAGCTATATGTTGTTGTACTAATTGATGTTCTCCAATCTTTTTTCCAAATGATTTTCTTTCATTAGCATATTTTACAGATGCATCTCTTGCAGCTTTAGCTAATCCGAGAGCACCTGCTGCTACAGTGAACCTTCCATTATCCAAACAAGACATTGCAATTTTGAATCCTTCTCCTAATTCCCCTAAAATATTTTCCTTAGGTACTACTACATCATCATAATTCAAAAAACCAGTATTTCCTGCTCTAACTCCTAATTTATCTTTTATTGATCCGGAAGATAGTCCTTTGAATTCTCTCTCAAGCAAAAATGCAGTAATTCCTCTATGTCCTTTATCACTATCAGTTTTAGCAAAAGTAATGAAATGATCTGCTACATCTGCCAATGAAATCCACATTTTCGAACCATTAATGATGTAATAATCTCCATCTTCTTTCGCCTTTGTTTCTAAACCAACAACATCCGATCCAGCATTTGGTTCTGTTAAACCATACGTAGCTATCTTTTTTCCTTCAGCTTGTGGTTTCAAATATTTTTGTTTTTGCTCTTCATTCCCCCACTGTAGTATCCCCATAGAATTCAATCCATTGTGAACAGATATTGCAACTCTTAATGATGTATCTACATATTCTAATTCTTCAGAAACAATTCCGGTTGAAATATAATCAAATCCTCCTCCACCATATTCTTCAGGAATTGATACACCTAAGAAACCTAATTCACCCATTTGATCTATTAATTGTCTATCATGTTTTTGTTTTTTATCCATTTCAATTATTTTTTCGTATGCTTCTTTTCTTGCCCATTCTCTTACGGACTCTCTTATTAATTTATGATCATCATTAAAATCAAAAGATATTGTCATTGTTACACTTAACACTTTCTTTATCTAAAATGTGATGATTAAATCATCTATAATTAGTCATTTTTTTTTCTAATCTTTTTATTTAACAAGTCCACAATCAGCGCCTTTTAATTTAAAAATAAATGAAATAATTTGATTACAATGAATATAATTGTTATTTTAAGCATAGTCCCTGATACTGAAACTAAAATTCAATTAAATAATAAAAATGTAGAAATGGATCAATCAACAGAATGGATAATCAATCCATATGATGAATATGCAATAGAAGCCGCAATACAATTTAAAGAAAAACATGGTGGTGAGATAACCTCGATATCATTTGCAAATGGAAAAGAAGAAAAACCTATTCGAAAAGCCATGGCTATGGGAGTTGACAAATCAATTATCATTGAAACAAGTAGTCCATTATCCTCCATTTCTACAGAATATATGAATGCAATTTCCACTCAATTAAAGTCTTCCAATGCAGATATTATATTCACTGGAAAATTAGTCACCGATACAAATAACAATTTCATAGGTCCATCAGTAGCTCAAATATTAAATTTACCAATTATTACAGAAATAAGTTCTATACATTTTTCTGATAATATTTTAACTGTAACCAGGAATAATGCCGGTCAAGTTGAAAAATATACTTCATCATTACCCATTCTCTTAACTACAGATAAATCTTTGAATACGCCTCGTTATCCCAAATTACCTGATATTATGAAGGCTAAGAAGAAAACTATAACCAGAGTAAGCTATGACATTAATGAAAATTCTCCCCAAATTACGATAATTAAATCTGAATTTCCTCAAGAAAAAGATAGTGGAGAAATATTTGAAGGTACATCTGAAGAATTAGTTACAATCTTAATAGATGTACTAACAAATAAAGAAAAAATACTATAGGATGTGAAATTATGACAATTGCAATATACTTAGAATCAAATAATAATCAAATAACAAAATCAAGCTTAGAAATAATAACTGCAGCTCAATTAATCGCTAAAGAAAATAATTCAGATATATTTGCCATCATAATTGATGATGATATATCCAACATCATAACTGAGGTGGGATTATATGGCGTTCCAATAATAAAATGTTCGAAAAATATTACTTCATATCAATCATCTCTATATGCAAAAATAATCTCTAATGCTGTAAAAGACTCAGACATTATTATTTTTCCTTCATCAGTACATGGTAACGAATTAGCTCCTATGATTGCAATGAGCCAAAACGCAACCTCAATACCAGATGTTATAGATATAATTGATCAAAACACATTCAAACGCTCAGTTTATGGTAATAAGATACATCAACTAGTAAAGTCATCAGGAAAAATTGTATTAACAATACGATCAGGTATTTTTGACCTTCCAAATAAAAATGAAATTAAACCTGAAATCATCGAAATACAATCCGAAATTATATCTGAAAATAACTTTCCAAATTTAGCAGAAGTATTAAATTCAATATCTAATAGGCCAGAACTTAATGAAGCCGATATAATTGTCTCTGGTGGACGTGGTACAGGTAGTCCAGAAAACTTTGCTACCTTAATTGAACCATTGGCTGATAAATTAGGTGCCGCAATAGGTGCCTCTCGTGCAGTAGTAGATGCTGGTTGGAGACCTCATGATGAACAAGTTGGTCAAACAGGAAAATTTGTCTCTCCAAAATTGTATATCGCAGTTGGAATATCTGGTGCTATTCAACATTTGGCAGGAATGTCATCTGCAGAAATAATTGTTGCAATAAACACAGATAAAGACGCACCAATATTTAAGATCGCAGATTATGGATTGGTTGGGGATTTAAATGAAATTATTCCTAAACTACTAAACTCATTATAGAATAGTTTTGTTAAAACCAATCTGTTAAATCTAACTGAAAATCATCTTTGTCATTATCAAGCTTAAAATGACTATCTAATGCCATTTTTATTTTATCCAAACGATTCTCATAATAAATCCCAAGTTCATAGTCATTTACCAACATTTGACAAATATCAAAATATTTAGAAACAGATTTAGGAAATACTGTTTGTCTCAATTTTCCTTTATTACAATTAGTATTCCGACACTCTCCTCTAAGTGGTATTCTCCTATATTTCTCTTGACAATCTCCACACCATACTGTTTGTGATGCAAAGGCTCTCAAATTCCCCATTAAATCAGGTAGAGAATGTTTTTCTAATATTCTTAATGCAGAATTTTTAACATCAACAGCTTTTATAATCTCACCTAACTTCAACTGTTCGTCTAGCTTCTCTCTAATATTTTGATCTGTATCTTTATACTTCGTGGTTAATGGTCCATCTGAAATATTACTAGTATGGTGAGAATACCTAAAACCTTGAAATTGTTCAATTTTACCAAGTCTATCTTGTACTAATTCAATATCAGACATTAATTCTATAGGTGTGCTCATTTTTTTTGAATTTTCATATAGTTTGAGAGGATAGCTATCCACAGTGTCCAATTTAAATACTTCATCATCCACTTCATATGGATTCAAAGTAACTACTAATACCAAAGGAGTATCCATTTTGGATCCTCTTGTATTAGGCAGATACTCTTTTGAAAAATTTAAAAATGCATCCATTAATAATATTATACCATCTTCATCCCCATCACAATTTCTTCTTTTTGAGGCATGCCAATAGGGGTGTGCCCAACATACTGAAGACTCATTAAATCCAATTATTCTTCCTATTACACCAGCACTAGTATGAGGGGCCAAACCAATTATTAATTGTCCTACAATATCTTGTTTTCCTTTTATATTATAAAATGCTTTTTTACCATAAATTTCTTCTAATTCTCTGTCAACAAACTTACCCACATTCTTGAAATGATTTATTGCAGAATGATTAATTATTATATCTTGAGGTTTCAATTCAAGTAATTGATGATCACTTTTCAATAATTGTCCATAGACATCTTTATCATAACCTAATTCTTTAAGTTTTTCCCAATCTGTTCCAATTTCATTGGGATAAAAATGAGTTAATGGAGCGTCTGTAGCATCATATCTTATCGTACCATCTCTAAATACTCTCAAATCATTTTCAGCCCTTAATATTCCTTTTTCTATTATTTCAACAATTCCCTTCGTATTTTCCACTTGATCCTTTAATTTTACTCTTTTTTCATTTAATTGACCTATTTTTTTCCTAACATCATTAGTTAGATCAAATAAATCAATAACATATTTTCTTTTATAGTTAACATATGCAGATCCACAATTATCACATGGTGGTTCTACGACAGCCTCTTTACATTTATTACATTTTCCAATTAATAACGTATCATTACCACATTTTTTACAAAACGTTTCCCATTGTTTAATTTTACATTTTGGGCATTCTCTAGATCCTGCATAAACTTCAATTATCCCCTTTGACAGAGCATCACTCAAATCCTTTTTTTTCCCTTTCTGATAACCTAAAGGAAATAAACCATGAATTGATTTTTTCATATCTCTTGCCTTAGATTTTTCAGGTCTCCCCATTCTAGCACCTACCGTCGTTCCCATTATATCTTCTATTTTTATCTCGGAAATTTTTTTAACCATAAGAAATGAAGTTGGTGCCTCCTCGATAATTCCTTCTTTTGGTAATTGTTTTTTTAAAGACTCTAAATATTTTATAGACAACCCTTCATCTTCTACTGTATGCAGAATAAACGCTTTTTCTAAAATATCCTTTATTTTACTATCAATATGTTTGCTTTTCCATATTTCCTTTTTTAATAATCTTATTTCATCAATAGTCAAATATTTCCATGCAGGTATATATTTAGGATGAAGTGCAACACTATATTTTTTTGATAAGTCTATTGCCTCTTGCTCGGATGGTACGATCTCAACCAGTGATTGAAATGTCTGCATATTATTATCACTCTCCCATCCCTTAGCTATCATTTCTTGAACCCACCACTCTTCATTATAACCAACCGGCACTAAATTGTAATTATTTTGTATGAATTCACCAAAACCAATCAATATATCTCCTAAAAATAACACCTCATCTATCTCGTCTCTTAATTTTACTCCCTGCTCATAATTATTTACCTCAATAACATTACCATTTCTTAATTTTACTATAGGTCCCCTAATTGTATCTACAGGTGTTACAATTCCTCCTTTTCCAGGTCTCTCAGTTCTAATATGTGTCCCAGGAGCTAAGAAATCATTTACAACTGCCATAGATCCAGGGTGGACACCTACTGCCGCAATTCCGGTATTTCTAGCATGTCCATATCTTAGACGAAATCCTCCATTTGCGGTAGCATCTGAGAATGTTGGTCTACCCATCAACGCATCTGATGCAAAAGCTTCATCTGGCATAGCTTCTAATCTGTTTTCTTTTGGCTCATTACTTTTCTTTAATCTCTTTTTATGCTTTTTATTAGCAATTTCATCTAACCAACCCCAGCCCTCTAATTTAAAATCTTTTACCTTCTTGTTAAGTTTTTTAGATCTTCCAACAAGTCCATCATTCAATACTAAACATGCACCTCCCCTAACTCTATTTGTACTTATATTAACTATATTTCTATATCCACCGACTTCAGCTTTCTCAGTAGGATCTCCATCAATCATTATTGGCATATTTTTCCATGCAAACCTTATTTCTTCATCTGAAGTAGGTAATTGTAAATGCATGATTTTATCATATAATCTTACTTCCTCCAACATTCTCTCAACCTCTTTTTCAGATGCGATATATTTGTTCAAATTTAGCTCTTCTCTTATCACATCTGCAATGAGTAACGAAACTCCTTGAGCAGTTCCTCCCGCTGATCTAATCGGGCCCGCATAATATACTGCTAGAAATTGTGATCCATCTGTATTTGTTTTTATCTTAACTTTACTAATTCCTTCAATTGGCGCTGCTGTTATTCCTTCTGTTTGATAAGCTAAAGCCGTTCTCAATGCTTGTTCTGCTATGTCTTCATCTGTCAATAGATCATCACCCATAAATTTTCTATTACAAATTTCCTTAGTAATTTCTAAAACAATTTTATCTTTAGAATATTTATTTTCCTTCATTTCTCTTAATCTACTTGCTACCCCTTTTGGTCCCACTAGCCCCTCTGTTCGACTTGCTACATCTTGGGCTATGATTATTTCTACTTCTTTTTTTGGGTCATAACCTTCTCTTCTAGCGTCATACGCAATATCTAATGCTTCTTTTACATTTTTCTTCAAATTATCATGATAAGACTCTATTTCTTTAGACGAATTTAACTTACTTCCATCTGATAATAAGTCTTCATAATACATTATATTTATATTAATTTTATCAAATATCAACTTATTGAGAATATCATTTTAAGCTGCATTTTTATTTTTTACTAACAAATAACAAAATATTTTTTTGAGTTCAATGTTAACTTCGAATATAGTGTCATTAAAGTTGCGAGACTCATATAAACTAATCGCCAAAGATTATTTGAACAAAAAAAGTCAACCATGGGAAGATTATAAAAGTTTCAAATCTCAAATTATACCCAAGATCAATCAAATAACTATTGATCTAGGCGCTGCAAATGGCCGGAACTTAATCAATGATGATAGTAATTTTTCCATAGCTCTTGAATTATGTTTCGATTTATTAGTAGGTTTTATTGGACCAGAAAATAGTCAAAAGGTTGCAGGTGCTCTTCCCAAAACTCCATTCAGAAAAAATAGCAGTGATAATCTGTTATGTATCGCAGTTTTACATCACATTGAAAATAAAGAAATTGTATCTGCTTCATTTCAAGAAATGGAACGTATATCTACAAACACCTCTTCCCTAATTCTTAGTGTTTGGAGAAGGTATCGATATGATTATAGAAATAAAATATTTGATGCGATGAAGAAAAATCAAAACTTAAATCCATTAATTAATCACAATCGACCTTGGTACGACTCAAAAAAACAAATCATTGCTTATCGATTTTATCATTATTATACATTCAAGGAACTTTATGAATTTGTAAAAAATTCTAATTATCAATTTCAAAAAATTAAATATATAGGTGGAAAACACAATGACTCAAATATATTTGCGCAACTTATTACAACAAGTGGCTGATACAACCAAAGATTTTTAGAAAAAGTATTTTAATAAAAACATATGGGATGGTTTGATTTTCTTGATCCATTAACAAATGCCATTGAACAATGGTTAGTAAGTATCGGAGTTACGGTTCCACCTTTCTCAGGTATATTTCTATTATTCGTCTCTCTTATATTATCATCAATCACAGGTTTACTAAATAGAACATTGTTAGATATGGACGAATTAGCAAAAAAATCAGAGGAAATGAAAAAGCATCAAGATTTAAAAAAGAAAGCTATGGAAACTGCAGATAAAAAACTCTGGATAAAAGTAAAACGTAATGAAGATCGTTTCCTTCAATTACAAAAAGATACAATGATAAAACGAATGCTTCCAAGTTTTATTACGATGGGTCCATTTATTTTCTTCTTCACAACTTTAAGAACTGCATTTCAGCATGCAGAAAATTTTGCAATGAATAAATACTGTGAAGATGGATTAAAAAATGGAGAGCCATTAATCTGTGGTACTGGAGATAATGTAAGGGAAGGTGGCTTAGTGATACTACCTTTTAAGGCACATTCACTACCATTAATTGGTGACTGGTTTTCTCCATATGCCTTGGATGAAAATTTATCAATCGCAGGATTTAGTTTTTGGTACTTTATGTGCGCAATTGTAGTATCAACTCTAATTCAACGTCTTTTTGGTATAAATATTACTGGTATGCAAACTCCAGGTCAACCAGGAAGCATGCGATAGTTATTCAAACAATAATAAATTATTTGTAACCAATCTTAAATCTTTAATTACTCAAATCCTTTTGTAATAATATGGTAAACAAAAGTCTTAGATCAGGTAAAAGAAAATTAGTTAAGACTCCTGGTTCTAAGTATAAATACAGAAAAGTATCTGATAAACCAAATTATGCACACTGTGCCAATTGTGATAATCCATTACCTGGCGTAATTAGAGGTACTACAGTTGAAGTGAGAAAAACATCTAAATCACAAAGAAGTCCAAATCGACCATACGGCGGACAACTCTGTTCTCCATGTTTAAGAAGAAAATTAATTAATGCATCAAGATAAGATAGGTTTACAATGAAATTAGCAGTTGTCGCAATCGGAGGTCCACATGGATCAGGTAAATCTTCGATCGCAAAAAAAATAGCAAATGAATTCAATATGAACTACGTCTCTGCAGGTGAGGTATTCAGAAAATTAGCAAAAGAAAAAAATTATACTATTGAAGAATTCACTAATTATGCTCTTACTCATTCAGAAATAGATAAAGAAATAGATAATAGAACTGCTGAACTAAGCAAGCAATCTAATACTGTAGTAGATGCGCAATTAGCTGCATATTTTACCCCAAAAAATTCAGTCCTAAAAATATGTATCACCGCCTCTCCAGAAATTAGATATGAACGAATATCAAAAAGACAACAAATTTCATTAGAAGAAGCTAAAAATGAAACAATTATTCGAGAAGAGGTAGAGAATCAAAGGTTCAAGGAACTTTACAAGATCAATGTTAATGATTTAAATGTATATGATGCCGTAATAAATACCGACAGATTATCAATCCAACAAACCTTTAATTATACAAAAGCTATTGTAAAAGAAGCATTAAATTTAATTAAATAATATTAACTGACCAATTCATTTTTTCTTGCCAATAGTGCTTCAGCAGTAGTATATTTCATTCTAAAATCTCTAGCAATTAATTTTAATGCTTTCTCTGCTTCTTGTTTCACCAACATATGATTATCCCCTTTTAACACTGAAACTAATATCTCTAAAGTCTTTGGTGTTGCTAACCATCCTAGAATTTCAGCACATTTTTTCCTAACTTCCCAACTCTCGTCATTAGTTATTAAATTAAACAATAACTTTAACGATGATTTATCTCTAAATTTGTGAACTGCTCTTAACATATCTCTTCTTGTAAATTCATTTTCTTCATTTTCTATACAATTTAAAATCTCAGGCAAACTATCTTTTGCATTTAAATCAGCCAATGCTAATGCCCCACTTGCTCTAGCAAAATCCCATTCATCATTTTGCATGAATTTAATTAAATATGGAATCGCTTTTTTATCCTTCAATTTACCCAAGGCCTCAGCCGCTTCATTTCTAGTGTAATGAAATTCATCATTAATCATCGAAAATATTAATGCATCTACAGCTTTTTTATCTCCTAATAACCCAAGTCCCTCTGCACAATCTCTTCTAACTAGATGATTTTCATCTTTTTTTAACATGGTTATTAAAGGTTCTAAGGCCTCATCATAGCCTAACTCACCCAATTCTAAAGCTGCCCTTGCTCTCTTTCTTGGATCTGGATGCCTTGTTAACACCGCAATTAATTGATCGCCATCCATGTATAATTACTATAAGTATATTTCTAATTATAATTCCTTTTATAGCCGCACCATTGATTTTGCTAAAAGTATCCCATATTTACAAATATTTGATCTCATCTAATATTTTCCTTGCAATTTCTAATTTAGTATCATCTATCTCCTCAATTGACTTATCTTTCTTTATCATTAAAACATGATTTGATATTGCATCAAAACCCCCCTCCGGTCTTGATATATCATTTGCTATCATTAAATCTGCATTACAATTTTTCATTTTTAACATTGCTCTTTCAATTAATACTTCTTTTGATACATCCCACTCAGCTTTGAATAAAACTAATTTAGTGTCCGGAAACTCTCTTTTTATCAAATTTGATAGTTTATCAGTAGGTAATAATTTTATCTCAACAGTTTCACCACTTTTAATTTTTCCCTCAAATGGCTTTTGAGGAGTAAAATCTGCCATTGCAGATGATAAAATAACTACACTTTTTGGGTTATCTTTCAATAACTTCATCATTTCTTTTATCATATCTCCCGTGGTGCTAACTCTTTTAGCTCTCATTGATCTTGGTGTTTCTAATTTAGAATGACCTAGTAGTAATTTAGTATTCGCACCATTAATCATGGCAATTCTTGCAATTTCAATACCCATTCTGCCAGATGATCCATTTGTGATATATCTAATTTTATCAATATACTCCCGAGTTGGTCCCCCAGTGACAATAATATTCATGTCATTAAGATCCTTATTTGACATTCCAGTCATAATGTCAAAAATAATATCATTTAATTTAGGAACTTTAGCCTTCCCCTCATCAACAACTGGTTCAATAATTTTCACTCCCCAATCACGTAATCTTTCAAGATTTTTTTTATTAGCAGGTGAATTAATTAAATCTATATGTGCCACACATAATACCATTAACGGTATCCCTTTACCCATAATCGAATTGGCAATTAATGAAACCGCATTATCAGTAATTCCATTTGCTAATTTTGCAATAGTATTAGTAGTGGAAGGTATAATTATCATCATATCTGCAGGTTCATTCATCACACCCGCCAAGGAAATATGTTCTAAATCTCCAGATATTGCTGTAATCGGTTCCACTCCGGTTGCCCACCAAATTAAATTTTTACCTATCATTTTCTCTCCATCTTTTGTTATTACCGGAATTATTTCTGCTCCATGTCTAATTAATTCTCTTGCAATTTCTGGAGATTTATATGCCGCAACACTCCCTGTTATACCAAATATTATTCGTTTTCCTTTCAAAATGTCAGAATAGCTTTTATATATTTTTCTACTCGGGTGTACTGATTTTTTGGTCACTGTTATTTAATATATAATTACTATTTTTAATTAATTACTTTTGTATTACAATAATTACATCAACAATTATAATATAATATGATTTAATAATAAATTAGACTGGTTATGATGTCATATTGGTTTTCTGATTTATGATGATAATCTGGAGCACTGAACCAGTCATCATATTTTTTATTCAAATATTATTTCAATCTCAACCTCGGATCAATAATATTAATGCTCAAATCTGATAACATAAGTATGAACGCATTCAAAGCAGTGAAAATAATCGCACCACCTATTAAAACTGGCCAATCAAAAATTAAACCAGAATCGATTAATAATAAACCAGACCCTGGAATTTCAAATACCTTCTCTAAAACCACAACACCAGAAAAAGCAATTGGAAAAGTAGTCGCTACTGATGTAATTAATTCAGGTATAGCGTTTTTTAATCCATGTTTTAACAATATTTCTCTCTCTCCCAACCCTTTTGCGTATGCAGTTCTAATATAATTTTGATTTAAAACCTCAGACATGTATATTCTCACCAACCTAAATTGAAAACCAGTAAAAATTAATACTACACAAACCACAGGTAAAATTGAGTTCAAAGTCTGATCAATTAATGTATCAAAAAAATCATCATAAATTTCGATCAAAGGTTTTCTCGAGATATTAACTTCAAGCTCGGTATAAATAAAATCATATAATTTATTTTTTAAACGTGGTAACATAATATTACCAAATAAATAAATCAATAATGTACCTAAAACAAAAGGAGGAAATGAATAAAAAATAGATGTGCCAAAACGAATATTTCTATCTAAAGCCCCCTCTAAATCTTTAGCCGCTAATATTCCTAATATTATAGCCAATAACGTAAAAATTAGTATCCCTAATCCAAAATATTTCAAGGTTACCAAAAATGAGTTAAAATATAATTCAGTTACAGAGGTATTATCTCCATACCATGAGTCTCCTAAATCTCCCTGAGTAAACATTTTAACAATAAAATCATAAAATCTCTCAAAAGGACTTTTATCCAAACCAAGCTCTTGCTTAAATTGCTCTATATCTTCTTGAGTCCTAGTTTCTTGTCCTATAACACCATCCTCTGAAACATCCCCAATAGTAAAAAAGACTGATATATCATATGGTATCAATGAGGTTGCGAAAATTATAACTGCAACAGCTCCAACAATTTGTGCAACTAATGCAACTCCTCTTAACATTATATACTTGATTAAATTCATTTACTATCACCCTTAATTGCAGAATATAATGTACCTCTCTTTGCTCCCCTAAATCTCGATGCATAGATATCTCGTAAAGAATCGGAAAATAATGTCAATCCAAAAACAATTCCAAAAATAAATAATGACGGAAATAAAACCGTCCACCATTCATCCTGAATATTTTCTGCTAAAAATGCCTTTGCTAAATCAGAACCCCAAACTAATGTAGACTCAGAATCAAATCCAAGATAACCCAACAAACTAATACCAATTATAATATCAGACAACTGATAAAAAAATAATAGAAATATTGTGGGCATAACCTTAGGCAAAACGTGATTTTTCAAAATCCACCATCTACCCGCTCCTACTAATTTTATCGCACTAATATAATCGGTTCCCATGGCTTCCATCACCTCAGATCTAACTAATCTTGCACCAAATGGCCACATCACAAAACTCATACCTATGTATACTGCTAAAAAATATCCTCCCGGAACACCAATTCTTAAAGGAGTCGAGAATACTGAAATCAAAATAATCCACACTACCTGAGGAAATGTCAATAATACATCTGCCAATCTCATAATGAATGCATCCCATGTTCCTCCATACAATGCACTGCTCAAGCCTATAATTGAAATAAAAATGGTGACTAACATAGCCCCTAACATAGCAATAGACATTGTGATTGTTGTTCCATATATCATCCTTGAAAAAATATCTCTTCCAACATAATCTGTTCCAAACCAAAAATTCTGGTTTGGGGGGTCCAAAACACCAGCATCACCAAATTGAGGTAAAAAATACAGAATATATTCAGGATTAAACAAAATCCATGTTTTATAGCCAGAAACATCAGGGGGACTTATTACATAAGCAACTCCACCAATTATTGCCATTAATGTATATATCAAGATTATTCCCCCTCCTATTTTCCCTTGACTTGTTGAAACTATTCGTGACATTGAATTCAAAAATGTATTTTTGTGATATGCGTTTTTCACATAAATATTCTCAATACTCTCCTCCATGAACATAAGAATTTCTTCTAATTCATGATTATCACTTAATAAATTAAAATATAAATTATATTTTTTATCAGTTGAAAATAAAACATAGTAATTAAATGAAAACCATTTAATTCCAAATTTTTGATTTTCTACATGTAATATATTTTCTAATGATACCTCTCTACTATAATTAAACAAAGAATTTAATATTATTCTTTTTGCATCAACAGAAAATGTAATTGGTTTAAATAATGAATAAATTAATTTTGAGACATATAATGTAATTAAGCCAAATATTAATAAATATCCACCAAATTGGAATGCAATCACTCTTAAATTTGGTCGAATTATTAAAATGAACAGTAAAAATAATGAAAGAACCCCAGTTAATCCCATCATAAATATTAGCAATGAAACTAGATATGTAATTTTTTTAGGTTTAAATACGATTTCTTCTTTAATATTAAGGTCCACTCATGAATATAATTAATCTTAAATTTAAATTTATGTAAATCTCCTAAATACAAATAATTTAAATAATTAATCAATCAAATTAAGGATACCAGATTTTCTACTACTGCAGGTAAAATAATTGAATTACCTGATGGATCCTCTACAACTATCGTAAATTTTCTTTCAAATTTCTGTAATGACTTCAACAATTTCAACCTACTTTTGACTTTTCTTTTTTCATCACTATTTTCTGCATGTCTTTTACTTACCATTAATTTTTGTTTGATGTCTTCTAATATTCCTTCAATATTTCTTATCCAAGTCGATCCATCACCATTTGGTTCAATACTAATCCCTAGCTCAGGTATTCTAACGATTCCCTGACTTGATCTTACTATTTTAGTAGTCTCATCATTAATATTTTCAACATTATATTCCATCTTTATAGGGTCCTTAGACTTAGTATTCATGAAATCAGAAGTTCGATACCCACATTTATCACATGCAATATTAATCATAGCAAAATCATCATAATAAGGTATATCCAAAATATGACTTACTACTTTCGCACTTTCTTCCAAACAACTAGGGCATGAAATAATTTCAATATTATATCCATGATCAATTTTATCCCTCTTTTCCATGATCGTACTACCTGTCTAAATATTCTATAATACCTTAATATTGATTTCATATAAAATTTATCGCCCAATCACACTTCTCTTTGACTAGATGAAATTCTTTCTAACACCATCCCTTCCAATCTCCATGGATGCATCACATTTGTAATTTTTAATGCATTGTCTAATGCCGACTCTCTTGAGGTATATAAGTCCATAATCGTATCTCCCTTTTTCACAAACTCACCCCGCTTCCTTCTTAAAATGACGCCAGATTTTTTATCCGAGGGACATCCTAAAGTCGCAGCTATATTTTTAACTTGCTTGTTTGAAATATAAGATATATACCCGTCTTCTAAAGCATTTATGGACATATTATATTGTCCTATTTCGATATCCTTCGGTTTGTATCTAATTTCAGCTCCCTGTGCTTCAATAATCTCATAAAATTTTTCTAGGGCTTTTCCAGATGTTACTAAATCATTAGAAATTTTTGCCCCTTCTCCTCTTTTTGCTATCCCGGACATCTCTAATAAAATCCCTGCTAACTCATTTGATTTCTCTAAAACTGATCTTGGTCCATTTCCCATCAATGTTTCAATAGCTTCTCTTGCCTCCAAGGCAGGTCCTATGGCATGTCCAACTGGCTGATCTGCGTATGTCAATGCAGCCTCAACTTGTATTCCTACTCTTCTACCTATCTCAACAAACTTTGCAGAAAGATTTTTAGCATCTTGTCTCCTTTCAATCTTAGTTTCGAAACCGGTTGGCATGTCAAGTACTAAATTATTTACACCTGTACTAAGTTTTTTAGAAAGAATTGAGGCTATTATAACACTTTCAGGATCCAAACTCAATGGTCTTTCTACTCTATCAATTATTTCTGAGTCAACAGGTGCTAAATTTAATTGACCTCCCCATACAATCATACCTCGTGTATTTGGTGCAATTTCCATAATTTCCTCTGCTGTAAAATCAACATTACATAATACTTCCATTGTGTCCGCAGTACCCGAAGGCGATGTAATTGCTCTAGATGATGTTTTTGGAATTAATAAACCCGCTGCAGCAATTATAGGAACAATTAATAGTGAAACTTTATTACCAGGTATGCCTCCTATTGAATGTTTATCATAAACTGGTTCATCAAATTTAATTTGTTCACCATGTAATGTAAATGCTCTTGTCAAATGTTCAGTTTCATCAATACTCAAGTTTTCATACTGCATTGCCAATGTAAATGCAGATAGTTCTAAATCAGATACATTTCCTGCATAAATATCATCTACTATATTTCTTAAATCCTCTGCACTCCATGTTTCCTGTTCATATTTTTTCATAATTATTGGTAACGCATTAGGCTTTGATTTCGCCACAATTGATATTTTATTACCCTTTTTTATGTTTAATTTATCTGCTATTAATGGAGGTATTCCAATCTCAGTTCCTAATACTATTTCAGATCTTACTACATGTACTATCATCTTTTTGTCACCAAATTTGATTTGTGCCAAATTTGTTTGTGAGTCTCTCGGGTCTTCTACTTCTTTATTTAATATCACAAATTCAGCCTTGGTATCAAAATCTAATATTTTAGCTTTATACATTTTTAAATTACCTCAAATATTTTTCTACAATCTAAATTAGAAAACATAATTATATAATAGAAATATAAAACATCAATGTTATACGTTTGAATTTTATCACTAATTCAATTTCTTTCCAATAGGGAAACGGTTTTCATTTCTTTTCATTTTTTCTCTTACTATTTCAGCAACATCAAAATTCATCCAATTGGCCAAGGATAATGAATAAATTAATACATCCGCTAATTCATCCCTCACTCTATCAATTGTAATTTTGTCATTTAATCCTTTCAAATTAGAATTATTATTATCATCCCATTGGAAGATTTCCATCAATTCTGCAGCCTCTATGGATATAGACATGGTTAAATTTTTTGGAGAATGATGACTATCCCAATTTCTTTCTTTAACAAATTTTTGTATCAACATTTTTAGTTCATTTATTTCTGACATAAAATTATAATCATTTTATACTTTAACTATTTTCCTATTTTTTCATCAACATCCCATCATTTTATCCACTTACTTAAATTCATTAATCTTATAATTACAGTATGGATAAATTAATGAAAGTTGTAAATGATATAATAGAATTAAATATTCAAGGTGCAACTAATGTTGCAATTGAGGGTGTAAAAGCATATTATGAATATATCTCAAGGCAATCCGCAAATCAAAACATTGAAGATTTCAAGAGCATGATAAAAAACGCTCAAAATTTGATAATAAACACTCGTCCAACAGAACCTGCTCTTCAAAATGGTATAAAAAAAATTAATTATGAATTATCAAAATCGGATTTAGATGACATCGAAGAAATTAAATCACTATCTGTATTATCGGGAAAAAAATATATCGATTTAATTCATAAAACAAAACAGCAAATCATTGAGACAGGAGCAGAATTAATTCAAGACGGTGATACAATTATGACTCATTGTCATTCATCAGTTTCCTCAGCTATCATAGTTAAAGCCTTTAAAGATGGTAAAAATATTAATGCAATATGTACCGAAACACGTCCCCGTTATCAAGGAAGAAAAACAGCAGAGGAATTAGTAAGTGCAGGGGTTCCTACCGTTCAAGTAGTTGACTCTGCAATGAGGTGGGTTATACGTAAAAAATCAATAGACAAAATAATTATAGGTTTAGATGCAATAACATCTGAGGGAACCATTTTCAATAAAATAGGTTCTAGATTATTGGCATTAGCCGCAAAGGAATCTGATATTCCTCTATATGTGGCAGGCTCTCTCTTAAAATATGATACTGGAACTTTATTAGGTGGTAGAACTGAAATTGAAATGCGAGATATAGATGAAATTACATCTGATTGGAAAACAATCCCTAAAGGTTTAAAATTTCTTAATCCATCTTTTGAGACTGTATCACGTGACTTAATTGGAGCATTAATTACTGAAAAAGGAATTTTTCCTCCCGAAATAGTTTCTGCAGTTGTCAAAGACACCTATAAATGGATGTAAAAATTTAAAATGTTTCACCATATGGAGTCCAAATATTTTTAATTTCAGTAGCTTTTCTCAAAAATTCTTCATTTAGTCCATGATTTCTGTTAAACCAATCTCTATGTTTACCATAGTTAACCCATGTCCTTTTCATATTTTCAGTTGCGTTTAATTCTATCATCTTACTACCTTCCTTACTACCAAAATACCAAACTCCTTCTACACTCGAGTGTTCAGATAGAACTGAACCCAATTCATCTCTTTTTCCAGTTACGATGTTAATAACACCTCCCGGTAAATCAGATGTTTCAAAAATTTGATACATATCTGTGGTAATCAAAGGATATTTTTCTGAAGGAACAACAACAACATTGTTACCCCTAATAATTGCAGGTATTACCGTAGAAATAAATGCAAGCAAAGGATATTCATCAGGTAATATAATTCCTAACGTTCCTATTGCCTCTGGCATTGCTAATGTGACATTCCTAAATGGAGTGTGATGTACTCTTCCATCATATTTATCAGACATAGAAGCGTAATGATATAATCTAAATATACTTTCTTCAACTTCATTAATTGCATCATTTTTGGACAAACATAATAATTCCATTAATCGATCTCTCAATTCAATCTTTCTGATTTCCATATTTTCTGCAATAAAATATATAATTTGTGCAACATTATGTTTATTTCTTATTTGCCAATTTTTATTATTATTTGCTGCCTCAACTGCATTTCTAATATCTTTCCTATTTCCTAAACTTGCTTCTCCTATTTTATCATTATTGGGATTTACTATTTCATAAGAGTAATTCCCATCAGGTCTCACTTGTTTTCCTCCAATATACATTTTTGCAGTTCTATCTATATTTGGTAGTTCATTTTTAATCTCTGATTTATAATTCACAATTTCCCTTTCAAATGGTTTATCTGAAAATTCATCAATCCAATTCGGTTTTACAAAATCCCATAAACCTTCAATCCCACCTTCTCTTCCAAATCCTGACTCCTTGTAACCACCAAATCCTGATGCAGCATCAAACATATTGGTACAATTTATCCAAACTGTACCTGCTTTAATTTTTGGTGCAATTTCAAATGCTAAATTTAGATTTTCAGTCCAAATTGACGCTGCCAAACCATATCTTGTATTATTTGCCAATTCAACCGCTTCTTTCGGTGTCCTAAATGACATCGCTACAAGCACAGGTCCAAAAATTTCCTCTCTTACAATCGTATCTGCAGTAGATACATTAGTGAATAAAGTAGGTAGGTGATAATAACCATCTTTTGGTATTTCACATTTTGGTTGAAATATTTCGCCTCCTTCATCTATCCCAATCTTTACATACTCCTCAATGGTCTTTAACTGATTTTTATCTACTACTGCTCCAATATCAATTCCTTTGTCTAAAGATGATCCAACTCTTAATCTTTTCATTCGATTTTTTAGTTTTTTAATAAAATCTTTTTCGATACTTTCTTGGACTAATAATCGACTACCTGCACAACAAACCTGCCCCTGATTAAACCATATCGCATCAACAATTCCTTCAATTGCTGAGTCAATATCTGCATCTTCAAACACAATAAATGGTGACTTACCCCCTAGCTCTAAAGTTATTTTTTTACCTGTCCCAGCTATTTTTCTACGAAGTATTTTTCCAACTTCAGTTGATCCTGTAAATGTTAATTTTGCAACATCTTGGTTTTCAGCCAAAAATGTCCCTGTTTTGCTACCACTTCCAGTTACTATGTTTACTACCCCCTTTGGTAAACCAACAGATCTACATATATCCGCAAATAATAATGCTGACAAAGATGTTAATTTCGCCGGTTTAATAACTATAGTATTTCCCATTGCCAAAGCAGGTGCAACCTTCCACGTAAATATTAATAATGGAAAATTCCAAGGTACTATACCTCCAACAACTCCTAATGGTTTATAATTTTTCAATTCAGTATCCATATTTTGAGCCCATCCAGCATGATGATAAAAATGTCTTGCAACTAATGGGACATCAATATCCCTAGTCTCTCTTATCGGTTTTCCATTATCCATTGATTCAATAACGGCAAATAGCCTTGCATGCTTTTGTATTTGTCTTGCTATTGCATAAAGATATCTTGCTCTAGCATGCCCTCCGATTTCCCACCATTTCTTCTGAGCAATTTTAGCGGACTCTACTGCAAAATTCACATCTTTTTCCGATGCAGCTCCTATTTCAGCCAAAATTTCATTATTCGATGGATTAACTGAATTAAAATACTCATTAGTTGATGGTTGCTTCCATTCACCATTAATGAATAATCCAAATTTTTTCGAATGTTTTTCAATCCACTCCAAAGCAAATTTATCAGACTCAGGAGCAGGCCCATAATTCATATTTTCAAATATATCTTTAATTTCCATACCAATCAACTCATTGGGTGTCGATAATATGCAGAATATCGCCCTGTTAAATTATGTTCAATTTGTCTTTCAATATCAGATAATAAAGAACTTGCTCCAAATCTAAATAAATTTGGATTAAGCCAATCCTCTCCCAATTCTTCTTTAATTAAAATTAACCAATTTAAAGCATCTTTTGCTTTTTTAATACCTCCTGCCGGTTTAAATCCTATTTTCACTCCTGTTCTATCATAAAAATCTCTTATTTGTCTAACCATAGTCAATCCAACGGTAAGGTTTGCATTTGTACTTTCTTTACCGGTTGAGGTTTTAATAAAATCTGCACCAGCCATCATACAAACCATCGATGCTTTTGCTACATTTCTTAATGTTGATAAATCCCCAGTTGCTATAATGGCCTTCATATGAGCATCACCACAAGCTTCTCTGTAACCAGATATCTCTGAATATAATTTTTCCCAATCATTGTTTAATACATGTTTTCTTGTTATCACTATATCTATCTCTTTAGCACCAGATGAAACTGATGCCTTAATTTCCTCTATTTTTTGTTCATACGGAGTTAAACCTGCAGGAAATCCAGTTGATACCGCAGCTACAGGTATATCAAATCCTTTTAACTGACTTACTGCAAACTCTACCAATTCATGATAAACACATACTGCACCAGTTGTGATTTTTTGATTTATTCCCGTTAATTCCAATAAATCATTTCTAATTGGGTTTTTTGCTTTAGCACATAACCTTTTCACATTTCCTTGAGTATCATCTCCTGATAGAGTCGTCAAATCAATACATGTTATTGCCTTTATTAACCATGCAACTTGCCATTCTTTTTTTATTGATCTCCTTTTGGTTAAAGTTGAAACTCTTTTTTGTACTGCAGAAAGATTTACATTAATATTTTTTATCCAATCTAATTCAAGTGGCATCCCTGGATTTCTCTCTAACATCAATTCCTTTTCTTTCAATTTCATATTCATCTCATATCACAACCAACTATATGCTTTCATATATATCAAATATTAAAAGATCATATATATTAATATATAAGATCATTTAAGTCAATTAACAATTCTACTCACGATTTAAGCTATTTTTTTTAATTTATCAATCAAGTATCTTTACTTTTCCACCAGCAGCCTCAATTTTTTCAACAGCCTTTTCACTAGCCTTATCAACCGTTACTTTGATCGATCTTTTAATCTCACCTTGAGCTAATAGTTTTTTATATCCCAAATTGGTTAGATTAACCTCATAAGTCTTACCTGTTAATTTGGCTTGACCTAACGAAACTAAATTATCTATACTTTGATCTAAATGTGACACATTTATAGATTTGAAATCATATTGCCTTTTTTGAGGTCTCTTGAAACCATATTTACCAATAATTCTTTCTCCTGCTTTTTGCCTTTTTATAATCGCAATATAGTTGTGGTTCATTGTTCCAGCATTTCCTGCACCACCCTGCATTCCTTTTCCTTTATGATCCTTTTGAACTCCCCAACCCATATTTCTTGAGCCTCTTTGTCTTCTAACTTTTTTTGTACTTCTTCTTACCATAATATTTCACCTATGCCATCCTGTTAATTAGTGATTTTATTTCATCACCACGATATCCTAAATCTCCACCTTGGAAAGTACTATATTTTAAAGATTTGAAACCTTTCTTAGGAGGGTTTAATCTAAAAACAGGTTGTAATTCAGGTATGTCTGTCAATTTTGCATCTCCTGATGCAACAGCTTTAGCAAAATCTTTAATTCCTTTATAATCCGAATTTGCCTTCACAAATTCATCAGTTAATTTATTCTGTTTACCAGGAAGTTCACCTCTTTTTTTAAGTAAATGCTCAACGGTATCTGCATCAATTTCACCCCAGGTAACTAAATCTTTAGATTTTCTTAACATCCCTTCTAAAGGTCCATTAACAGGATAAATACTACAATGATTTGGTTTATGCAACCTCAATAATTTCAACGTTGTTTCCAAATTATAATCCCTATTAACAGTTCCTCTCAAACGAATTATCGCGTAGGCTTTTTGGTTAACTTTATCTTCACTCATAATAATCACCTTTGCCACTCCTCTGGGGGAAGTATATTATATGTGGCCTTCAAAGCTTCTACAGTCGCTCTTGCAAAATTGGCAGTAGTTCTCGTGTCTCCACTAGTCTTAGTCCAAGCATCTTTAATTCCCGCTAACTCTAAAACTGTCTTGGCAACATTACCTGCAGCCAATCCTGTTCCTCTAGGAGCTGGTAGAATTTCTATAGAAACTGAACCTGTTTTTCCTTTAGTTTTAAATGGTATAGAGTGTAATTCATTACATTGACATTGCCAACTTCCACATCCTCTCCTTACTGGCACAATATTTAATTTAGCGAGGTTGATTCCTTGTCTGATCGCAGGACCTATTTCTCTTAATTTAGCTTGTGCAATTCCAATATGTCCATTCCTATCTCCAACAATCATTGTTGTTTGGAATTTTCTTTTTCTTCCTGCAGAACTCATAGATTGAGTAAGATTAATGCTTAGTACCTCTTCACCCATATTTGGTAATAAAGTATCTACTATCTCAACTTCTCTAATTGGTATTCCTCGTAGAAAAATTTCATCAATCGATGTTATCTCTCCTTCTTGAACCATTAACCCTAATCTTGTACGTGGTTGCCATTCTTCTAGATTCATTTTAATTCACTCCTTTTGCTGCTTTTTTAGCAGGTTTCTTTGCTGCTTTTTTAGCAGGTTTCTTTGCTGCTTTTTTAGCAGGTTTCTTTGTTGCTTTTTTAGCAGGTTTCTTTGTTGCTTTTTTAGCAGGTTTCTTTGTTGCTTTTTTAGCAAAATTCAAATCAATCGATTTTATAGCTTTATCCACAACCCCTGCTATTTTAGTAGCATCAATCTTGTTTTTTGCATATGTGGAAAATAATTTTTTGAGTTCTGATTTACTATAACTTTCTGCTGCGTTTTTTATGTGATCACCTTTTATTATATCCTCTTCTGGGAATATATCGTCACCCGTTGGTATAGAAACTCCAGCGTCTAATACACCCTTCAAACCTGAGTATATTCTACTTCCCCTCGTATTTGATTGTAATCCAATATCAAGTATAGCATCATTTATTCCCATATCTTTTGCTCTTTTTCCAGCCAAATATCCTGTAAGATAAGCAGATGGTATATTATTACCATTAAGCTTCCATCCAAAATTTTTCAAACCATATGAAGATGTATCAACTAAAGTTATATCTCCATCTGGTAAAGCATTTACAAATTGTACTCTCATATGTTTCGTAGATTTTCTTATGACTAATCTAGTTTTCGAAGATTTCAACATTTCACGTCTAGCATAATAATTCGTTTTTCCTTCTCTTCTTCTACGAAGTTTTACCCTATATCTTGGACCATCTGCCATTATCTACTCAACTCCGGTAATCTTTTTTCTGCAAGATTGTTTTCTTTTATGTAATTATCTAAATACCTAATTGATCTAAATAAGTTTCCTTTACTTTGTCTATACAACCTTCTATATGTATTAGGCAGGATATATCCTTCATCCCTCAAATTCATTAAATATGATCTTTGTGCTCTAATTTTGTTTATCCAATTCCTTTTTGGTTTTGATCTTGCATTTTTTGATCCTTTTCTACTTCCAGGACCTCTTCCTTGACCTCTCTTGTTTTTGAACCTACGAGCTCTTGCTCTTCCTCTTGAAGTTCCCACGACCTTTTTTGGTTTTATTATCCCATCATGAATTAACTTTGAGACATCTTCTCTGGTAATCGCAGAAGATACTTTAAAAATTGCTTCAGGATCCACCCATATTCCATTTTTACCTCTTCCAAGTAAATCAGAGGCCATTCGTTTTTGTGCTCGTAAATCAGTCATTTAGTTCCATCTCCTCATCTTCAACTAGATTAAGATCTTCATCTTCAACTAGATCAAGATCCTCATCTAATAACTCAAATTCGTCATCTACTTCTAATGATAAATCATCATCAAAAGCTTCAATTCTCCTAACTTGGGGATTTATAATATGAATATTCAAATCATCCGCTTTATTTAGAATGTTAATCCTCTTTCTACTACCCACAGAGCTACCTATTTGTCCAATTTGTGTTTCATTATTTACATTATCTAAATCTTGTGGGTTATAAATTGATACAATTTCTTTACCTGAAGGATGTAAACCTCTTACCTCTTTTGGTCCTCTATAACCTGTTTGAACATTTTTTCTCTTACCCCTTAATTGATGTCTCATCTTAGAATCAATACCTTTTGGTCTTCTCCACGAGGTTTGAATTCTTTTCAAACGAAAATAATTTTCACGTTTAAATTGAGGTCTCTTTTTATTCATCTTTGCCCTGAGCCTCAGCAAACGGTTTTTTTCAGTTTTATCTATCATAACTATCATTCCATATCGAAGGAACACAGCATTTATCATTTCAAAGAGATACATTTAGTGTTAGATACAAAATATATCTTCCAAATAATTGTTTTTCGATTCCAATAGAAATCGAGAGAAACAACCATCAAAATGAACCACACATTCGCAGTTCCATTCTATATATTTACTCACGAGGATTATATAATTAAAAGGTAAGGGTAGCAATCAAATAAATAATTATTAGATAAAAAAAATAAAATGGACTCTGAGGGATTTGAACCCTCGGCCTCGTCCACGCCAAGGACGCGATCTACCGGTCTGATCTAAGAGCCCATTAATTAATATGATAAAGATAAACTTCTTTATCAATACTAAATACATATTATTACTATTTATTTATTTAGAAAGCTCTTTGCAAATTCTTAACTTTAATTCCCAACCCTAATACCAATAAATAATTTAAATTTTATTTAATTATAACCCTCATATACTATCTTTATAATTTTGTGAAATAAGTATGATACGTGGAAAACACTCCAACTCATCTTCCTCTTGGTTGGCATGAAGATGGCACTCCAATATTTAATAGAGGTGATTTCATCAGAACAGGTAGGCCTCTTCCTCCAACTTTATCTAATAACGCAATTATCTATGATGAACTAATTCTACCGGAACATAGGCACCTTAGACCAGAGATAAAATTTAACTTAATATTATTAAAAAAATCTACTAATAAATTTGCACAAACAGTATGGTTAGGTAAATCATCAATAGATGAAAAAACGGGATTTACCTATCCTCGTATTATTCAGTCTTTGGACTCAACCGGTCGAATATTACTTCAAAGAACCGACTCAAAAGGCATAGTTTCAGATATAGTAATCTTAGTAATGGCCCCCCTACACCTGGCCATTATCCCCTCAAACTATGAAACAGTCTTATTTAATTTATCAACTCAATCACCATCAAGATTTTTTGAGTTAAATGCTAGAGAAGAAATAAAAAACATAGATCATTTAAAATCAATGAATGGACCAGGATATATATTAAAATCAAATGGTGATTTAGAAGTTAATAAAAATTATTCTGAAATACCTATCCCGCGTTTCCAACCAGGATTAGAAAATTTTAAGTTTTTACAAAAACGTCCATTGTATGAAATGTTAACTCACTATCCAAAAGGTTTCGATATATTTGATCCACCAAACCACTCATTTTTCTTGGGTTCATTTTAATAAATCATAAATGTTTCATAATATATGATGATATTAATTTCGCATCTCTTATACGGGATACTTGATCTGTATACATTCCATGTCCCTGATCAGGAATTTCAACATATTCAAAATCCTCTCCTTGAATTTTTCCTGCTTCATTTAAAGCTTTAACAAAATTTCTTGATTCTGCAACAGGACATCTTGGATCCGTTTCACCATGCACTAATAGTAATTTAGCAGTAACATTTGATGCAAAATTCAGAGGTGATCTCTCCTCCCATAACTCTCTATCTTTTACAGGATCTCCCATTTGTTGTCTCAAATAATATTGGAAATGAGGCATATCCCCCTCATATAAATTCCATATATGTGAAACTGGTACTATTGCCGCTCCAACTTTCCAAAGTTCAGGTTTCTTCGTCACACTAATTAAAGTTGCATAACCTCCATATGACCCACCAGTTATTGCTACTCTATCAGGATCCACATTATAATTTTTAATCAAATATTCTCTAGCATTAACCCAATCATCCAAATCTTTTCCTCCCCAATCTTTAATACAAGCATCTCTGAAGTCAACACCATATCCAGTGGACCCTCTCACATTAGGATATAATACTACATATCCTTTATTGGCATAGTATTGAGCCATTGGAATAAAAGTGTTAAAATATTGTGCAGTTGGCCCTCCATGTGGAAAAATTATTCCTGGATATTTTTCATCGGATTTGAAGTTTTTAGGTTTAAAAATCATTGCAGGTATTTTGGCATCATTACTACTTGGATATTTCACATAATCAGAGTCAACAAATAATTCTTGGTTTAAATCACTTAAATCACTCTCTAATAATATTTCATATGTTTCATTATCTGTGTCAAATAATATCACTTCACTTGGTTTTGATGGTTGATTTAATGTCAATAATATCTTGTCATCACTTGTAATTTCACCACCGGCAGCAATCCCTTTAGGAAAATTGAATGTTTTTCTATCCCCACTCTTCAAATCATACATAGTTGGATAAATTGAAGCATCAGAATTTTGTAAACAGAACAACTTTTCACCTTTACTATCAAACCCAATCGCAATCTCATTCAAAGCACGGTCTCCTAATAATCTTACTTCTTTTGTCTCCATGTCAAATATTCCTGGTCGACTAAAACCATCAATATCTGTTGTAAAGGCAAATTTATCATCATCAGGACTCCAATCGGCAAAACTTTCCCTACTACCAACTTTTAGTTGTAATACTCTTTCCACCTCACTTCCATCTTCTTTAACAATATAAATATCTGAATTTGTAAAGTTCCCTTCTTCATTCGATGAATATGCTATTAATTTACCATTATTCGAAAAAGAGCCTCCACCCGCTGGATTTTCATGACCAGTTAACTGTGTTACTTCTTTACCATCAATTGACATTTTAAATAAATTCATCTGTCCATTTCTTAATGAATTTATAACAATTGATTTCCCATCTGGAGAACTATCAGAAACATATTCTTGTATTTCACGATTTATAGATAATTCGACTTTTTCTTTTGATTTTATATTAAAGGAATAGATATCATTTTGCTCTGCTCCACTATCATCCATAGTAAAAAATATAGTTTCATTGTCTCTTCCCCATATGTACCCTGATTTAATATCTTTTGGTAATTCTCCATTTGTTACCTTCTTAATTTCCTTCGTAACTATATCCATTACATATAGTTCCATTCTTCCAGTCTTATCCCAATAAAAGGATAATTTCTTTTTATCATGACTTAGTTGTAATCCTAAAAATAATGGTATCGATAATAAACTTTCAAGTTCTAAACTATCACTCATATTAAAAATACTAAATCAAACACTTAAAAATTTTTCAATTATGAAGAACTTCACTTAAAAAAATCCTCAATTTTAAAACTAAATTACAGTTTTCAGTGTAACCCTTAGAAACTTATATAGATAAACAAGATTTACAATTATTGCATGACAAAAGAAGAAAAAATAGATTGGTATCATGATTTTGTAGAATTAGACTACCAACCCAATGACTCAGATTTAACTGCTCTTTTTTATTATGAAAAGGATGATAAATTAACCCATAAAGATATTATCGGTCGACTAGCATCCGAATCATCTGTAGGAACTTGGACTACACTTGATACATTAGATCAAAGAGTTTATGATATGCGGGCATTATCATATTGGAACGAAGGTAATTATGTAAAAATCGCATATCCACTTGAACTATGGGAAGAAGGAAATATTCCACAAGTACTATCTGGAGTTGCAGGTAATATATTTGGAATGAAAGCAGTAAAAAATCTTAGATTAATCGATATAAAATTTCCAACAGAATTTGTTAAAAGTATGAAAGGTCCAAATAAAGGGCCAAAAGCATTTAGCGATTATTTAGGTAAAGAAGGACCATTAACTTCATGTGTTCCAAAACCTAAAATAGGCATGACTACAGATCAACACATCCAAATTGCTATGGATGCATGGACTGGAGGAATTGATTGCATAAAAGACGATGAGAATTTGACAAATCAAAAATTTAACTTATTCTCGGAACGTGTCGAAAAATTAGCTAAAGCTAGAGATAAAGCTGAAAATCAAACTGGCGACAAAAAAGATGCATTCATAAATGTAACCGCTGAAACCAAAGAAATGGAACGAAGAGTAAATATGATCCATGATCATGGGTTCAAATATTTCATGGTTGATGTTGTCACTACGGGATACTCTGCAGTTCAAACTATGGTTGATATTGCTCATGATTTAGACATGGCAATTCATGCTCACCGAGCAATGCATGCGACATTTACAAAACATACCACTCATGGTATGAACATGTATCTTTTAGCAAAATTAATGCGATTAATTGGTGTAGACAACCTACATATTGGAACAGTTGTCGGAAAATTAGATAGCCCAAAACAAGATGTAATGGATATGGTTAACATGATGTTAAATAAAAATATAAAAGCGGAAGGAGTTCGTCTTTTAGATCAAGATTTTGCTAATCTAAATCCTACAGTACCAACTGCATCCGGGGGATTACACCCTGGTACCCTGCCTGAAGTCCTCACAATTTATAATACCAATCAAATGGCACTCCAGGTTGGAGGAGGTATCCATGGTCATCCAGATGGCACACATTATGGTGCAATAGCCACAGTTGATGCCATTGATGCATGGAAAGAAGGAATTACTTTAGAAGAAAAAGCCCAATCAAGCACTCCTTTAAAAAAGGCATTAGAGCAATGGGGTTACATTCAACCAGTATAAATTAGTAAAAATCATTCAAATCAGATTGCATGCTATCATGAGTTTTAGCATTATTACTTTTTTTAGTATCAATCATCAATATTTTTTCTTGATAAGGTAAATTCGGATGATTTAATAATTTAATTTTTTTACATTTTAATGAATTTGTTATTTTCAAATGTATCTTAGCTGCATATTTAAGTGATGCAGGACTAATTGGTTTACCATCTGTATCATGGATTATTGTATTTTGAGTTACTAATAATGTGTATCCATCTACTGCCAATTCTCTTAAAACTCCTATGCATCTTTGAACATCTTCAAATTGCTTAATTAATTCTTTTTTCCTCATAGTATTATGTTCCGATTTAAAAAAACGAGCATAAATATCAGTAATTATAATTAATTGATTTTTATTATTACTTTTGATTTCATTTTTCAATCTTCTAATGGTGTTTATCGCTTGTTCAATTTGAAATGGTCTAGCGAGATTAATTCTCTGTAGAACTTCATAATTTTGTATTTTGTTTTCAAATGCTATTTCAGATATGAGATGTGGGTTGAATGAATTATTCATATCTATTAAAATTACATTCCATTTTTTTTTTATCGCATCAACGATAATCCAATGAATGTCTCGATGTAAGTCCCTTAAATTATTACTTTCAATTAGATGAATGTATCCTCTTTCAATTGTTTGTAAAATATTTCCTATTGAATTTAAAAATTTATCTGGCATGTTTAATGAACTAGGTTTTTTGTCAAACCACTCTTTTGCACTTTGCACATATATCATTATCTATAAAACAGAGTTCTTTTTTTAACGTTAATAGACACTGAGTCAAATGAAAGTATTCTTTTCTAAATTCTATTTTTCTAAAAGAAAAAAGATTAAATGTTAGATAAATAAGAATGAATGAGGATATTAAATCATGGCAAAAGATCGCAAAATGTATAATGGAGTTGAACTCCATCATGATCAGTTTGATGCTATAATAGATCTTGAAAATATTTTAAATCAAAAAATACCCGATATTACCAAAAAACCATTAGACCCTTTCGGTTTTATTCATGACTCAAAAAAGAATGTTACAGAAATAAGATTATTTCGCTCTTATTTTAATGAAGATTATAAAATAAAAGAAGTCCCCCATTCTTTAACAAATTTAGAATATTTGAATACGATTGATTTATCATATAATTCTTTTTCAAATCTCCCAAAATTTATTGAGGAATTTGAACACTTAGAAAATTTATATCTTGATTATAATCAGTTTACACAAATTCCGGATCATCTAACCAAAATTAATACATTAAAACAAGTCAATTTTAATGAAAATAAAATACAAACCATAAATGATAAGATGCCAAATTTAGTGTCATTAATTTCTATAAACTTAGCAGGAAATCAAATCAAAAAATTCCCTTATCATCTATCAAAAATCAAAAATTTGAAGCGTATTAATTTAAGTAGAAATAAAATTAAAAATCTATCTTTAAATATATTTGAGGATTTCAGTCATTTATATTTAATTGATTTAAGAAATAATAAGTTAGATATCAACCAAATAAACAAATTACAAGCATATTCTAAATTAGTTAATCTTAAAAACTTGAATATTCTAATTTCTGAATTAATTTCTGAAATTGAAGATCCATTTTCTAAATTAAATCTTGTTAAAAAATTAAAAACTGATCCACATACCAATTATAATAATTTGACAAGACATGAAATAGAAATATTTATTTCAAAATTCAGAAGATTTTAATTTTTTTTATTTCCTATTTTGGAATTAGGTTCAAATCGGCCATTAAAAAAATATCCAAAATCATGTTCTTTACTTTCGCCCTTATTATTAAATAAAATTATTTTAAAATTATCCTCTACGAACTCACTCATTACCTGCCTGCAAACTCCACATGGTGCTGTAAAATTGTCATCTGTAGTAATTATACCCATCGCTTTAAAATTTAAAACCCCTTCAGATATTGCTTTAAAAATCGCAGTTCGCTCTGCACAGACCGTTGGGGTCAAACTTTTGTTTTCTATGTTGCAACCCGAAAATATTTGATCGTCTTCGGATAGTAATGCAGCTCCAACTATAAACCCTGAATATGGGGCATATGCTTTACTCATCGCTTCTTCTGCAATTTTTTTTAACCTTGATATCATATCTTTCTCCATGGTTCTCAACTTGTTTTCTATTTACTAATAATTATGATCATGAAAAAGCTTTGTTGAGTAATTCATCTTTTTCCTTAAATCTGATCCGAACTTTCTCCAAAATTTCATTTAAATATTTTGAGGTACCTAATTTTAAGTCTGCAGGGTGTAATTTTTCATCACTGAAATCTTTTTTGAGTTTTGAACAGTCTTCATATATGATTTCACCACCAAACTTTTCGGGTCTATCAATAATGAATTTATGCCTTTTCCTTTCCAAATATGGAAAAATCACATATTCCACTATTGAGATAATTCCATTATCATTCACTTCACCAATTGGGCAATAAGATTTATTTATTTTTTTTATTATCTGTTTTTGTCCATCTAATACGTCAATCTTTGAGTTTTCATCTGAGGCTGACATTTTATCTCCAGTTAAACCAGGTAATAACGGATTAAAAACACAAGCAGGTTTTTTATATCCTAATTGGGGTAAAATTTCTCTACTCAACATGTAGATTCCTCTTTGGTCTATCCCACCAAAAGCAATATCAGCATTAAGATGTGGTATATCTAAAGATTGCATGAGGGGATAAAGAAATGATCCTAATTTAGCATCATCCTTTTGTCTAACCACTTCTGCGCCCGCTCTCTTTGATCTATTAAACGTAGTTATCGATGCTAACTTTAATAATTCTAAGGAATAATTCTTTTCTAACTCAAAATCAGTACCTGTTATGAATTTCAATTTGCTTATATCAACATTTAAACCTTCAAGTAGTCCAATTATTATCTCTTTATAATACTCAGTTCTAGCTTCCAACAAATCATAAGGTGTTTTCAAATCATCTAATAAAGCATGTAAATTTGCCAAAAGTATTGTAAACTCAAAACCAGCCTCTAAAAAATCAGCGATCTTAGACATTGGTATCAAATATCCTATATGAATTTTACCCGTTGGGGCTGTTCCCCAATACGCAGTTGGTAGATCCTTTCCCAATATTTCATTTATCTCATCCTTATCGACTATTTCTTGAGTATTTCTTTCAATTAAAAAATAAGATCTTTCTTTATCAGTAACCACATTTACTGATTAATGTATAATACTATTAACTTTTTCAAATAATCATCAGTAATATTACTATTTTATGTGATATCTATATTATTTTAGTTTCAATTAACATATTTTTAATTTCATCTCTAGAGTAATCTTTAGACAATATAGTCCACCTATCAGGACGCATTTCTCTGGCACCTTGTACGGCTTCAATCATTTCATTTTCACTCACATTAATTTGTTCAGCTTTAAATGGAGCACCAATATACTCTAAGGTATTTCTTATCTCTTTCCAATTTCCACCATGCATAAACATTGTAAGTATTGATGCAAGTCCGCATTGCTCTCCATGTAATCCATCTCCAGCCTCAAAATGATCTAATTTATGTGAAATCATATGTTCTGCACCAGATGCAGGTCGAGAACTACCAGCTATACACATAGATATTGATGATGTAATCAACCCTTTCAATACTGTGTAGGTGCCATCTTTGTGAGATGCAGCTATTTTTTCTTTGGAATTTATTATAGTATCAGCTATTAAATTTGATAAAGTTAAGGCATATTCCGAAACTCTTTCGCCAGTTTGTAAGTTAGATAATCTCCAATCTAAAACTGCAGTTTTATTGCTTATAATATCAGAACATCCAGAAAGCATATATCTTTTAGGTGCTAGTGATAAAATATTTACATCACCTATCACTGCTAACGGACTATGAGCTTGGACCGAATGTTTAGAATTTTTACCACTAGTAAGTGAGGAGTGAGAAGATGCAATTCCGTCATGTGACGCTATTGTTGGTACTGATATGAAAGGTATTTTACTTTCAAAACTTGCATATTTAGCTATATCGATTTTTGTACCACCTCCAACAGCAACGACAAAATTCGCCTCAACCTCTTTTATTTTATCAACCACATTATTTCCAACTTTCATAGAAGCCTCCTCAACTATGACCGTCTCCACATGATATTGATTTTCCATCAATAAGTCTTTTAATTTATTTCCTGCTACATTCAATGTGTCTTTTCCAGTAATTAATATACCATTTCCTTCTAAATTCAATCTCTTTAAATTTTGAGGAAGATCATTTAATGCCCCCGGTCTAACATCAATTAGTCTTGGAAGTTCAATTACCGGTCTGTTCTCTCGCATAATCTTTTTTCCCTACTATAGTTAACAACTCATCAATAAAATTAGGCTTAATAATTATTCTCATTACGCTCCTTAACCAAATTAAGTTAATTTATTCCATATAGCATTAAATAACAAAATAAATTAATATTCATATTAATTGGAATTTAGATCACAATAATTTCTAAATTTTTTAAATTATTATTCCAGAATTTAATTATGACAAAACAAACAATAAGAAATTCACACTCAAATATTCCCACAGTTCAAAATATAATTAAAAGTAAAAATTGGAATGGAATTCCTTTAACTTTAACATATGACGATGTTCTTTTGGCACCCAATTACTCATCCATTAGTTCACGATCAAAAATTGATCTCTCCTCAAACATAACTCCAAAAATTAAATTAAATTCACCTATTATTTCTTCAAATATGGATACCGTAACGGAAGCTCCTATGGCAATTGCAATGGCTAGAGACGGTGGTCTTGGTATCATTCATAGATTTATGACTATTGAAGATCAAGTAAAACAAGTAAATCAAGTTAAAAGATCTGAGTCAATTATCATTGAAGAACCATATTCTTTAATAGAAAATAGCCTTTTGAAAGATGCTTGGATCTTAATGAATGAGAAATCAGTTTCAAGTTTAATGGTAGTAGATTCAGAATATGTACTCAAAGGAATTCTGACAAATCGTGATATTATTTTTGAAACTGACCCTAATATATCAATATCATCATTAATGACTAAAGAGGTTATCACCGCTCCAGATGGTATCTCATTAGAGGATGCAAAAACATTACTACAGAGGAATAGAATTGAAAAGCTACCAATTGTGGACAAAAAAAATAGGTTAAAAGGTTTAATTACTTCAAAAGATTTGACTAAATCAAAAACGTGGCCAAATTCTACAAAAGATAGAAAAGGAAGGTTAGTCGTAGGTGCAGCCATTGGTGTTAAAAATAATTATCTTTACAGAGCTGAAAAATTAATTGAGGCAAATTGTGATATTATTGTAGTAGATATCGCACATGGTCATACATCAATTGCCATAGATACAGTGAAATCACTTCGTAAAAATTTTGGTTCAGATGCATCTATAATCGCAGGTAATGTTGCTACTGGGGAAGGTACAGCAGCACTAATTTCTGCTGGTGCAGATGGTGTCAAAATTGGGGTAGGTCCAGGCTCAATTTGTATAACTCGAAAAGTAGCTGGTGCGGGTATACCTCAATTATCCGCTTTAATGGATGCTTCTAATATTGCTAATGATGAAAATATACCTTTGATTGCAGATGGAGGAATTCGATATTCAGGAGACATTGCAAAAGCAATCGCTGCAGGGGCCTCATCAGTGATGTTAGGCTCTCTCCTCGCAGGAACAACAGAAAGTCCAGGAGTTCCTGTATTAAGAAATGGCCGTCAAGTAAAAATTATTAGAGGAATGGCTTCATTAGGTGCAAGTTTAGGTAGAGATACAAGAACAAAAGGAACTTTTGATGAAGATTTGATGTCTATAACACCAGAAGGTGTTGAGGCTATTGTTCCATATAGAGGTTCTGTACATGCAGTTGTTAAAAAATTACTCGGTGGATTAAGATCAGGCATGAGTTACACCGGAGCGAATAATATACGTGAAATGTGGAACTTGGCTCGATTTGTGAGAATAACAAACTCAGGATTATTAGAATCCGGTTCTCATGATGTAAAAGAACTTTAATTCAGAACATAAATTTATTCAGTGATATTAAAAAAAAATGGCACATCGCAGGTATACATCGTTACAATTTAAAATAACTAATTTTATTGACATATTAGTAAGTAAAATGAAATCCTTTCAGATCATTCTTTTAATCGTAATTTTAAGTTTAGGAAACTTTTCTACCGTGATTGCACAAAGTGAAAATTCTGAAAAAAATTCATTTATAATAATGTTTGATGAGAGTCATAATCAATATTTTGACTCAAATATGATGGAAACTGCATTGAACTCTCTTAATGATGCATTCGGAGATAATGTTAATATTGAATTAATAATACAAAAGAATCAATTTAATTCCACTAATATACAAGGAGTTGATTTAGTTATAATTACAAATCCAGGAAAAGATGCAAATAGTGAGTTGCCCGAAATAAGTTCATCAGAAACAGATGCACTAGAGAATTTAATGAATATAGGTGGTAGTGTATTTTACATGTCAAATCCCTTGAGTCATAATCCAAATATAACTGGCCATGCATCTCCCATGAATGATCTATTATTTGATAAATTTGGAGTTTCAATCGATACCAGCAATGATGGCGATAATACAACTGTAATTATTGATGAATTTAACTATCGAAATAATAATTCATTCATTACACTCAATTCTAAAAATGTAAAAGATCAAACTATAGTATCCGAATTGCACAATATAACTATACAAAATGGTGCTGAATTTCTATATTATGGAACTCATATAAAAGAAACATCAGGTTTGGAAGGATCAATATCAGGTAATACAAGTTTGACGGCATATAATTTAGATAAATCATTCAATATTGATTTATTTCAACCATCAAGTGGAGATACTCCAAGATGGATGTATGGAAAAGAATATGACTCAGATGGAGGTAGGGGTATATTAATTGGCTCATCAATCATGTTCTCAGATTATGCGTTTGATAATGGTAGTTCTTGGGTGGAGCAAGGAGAGAATCTTAAACTATTTCAAAATATAGTAGCCTGGCTATTAAATATTACACCATTGAATGAAGACTCATCAATTCTAGATGAAAGTTTTGGCTCATATTTCCTCGGTTTTAATATACTTAATGCAATAATTTTAGGGGTTGGATTGTTCGCTATTTTTGCATTACTATTTAGCTACCAAAATAAATTAAAATTAAATAGTTTATTACAATTTTCAAAAATGAAGAATGAAACTGGACCAAAAAAACAAAAATCTAAAAATGAAATAAGTAATGTAACAAAAAGTTCCAAAACAGCTCGAAGAAAAAGAACATGATTAAAAAAATCGTACTCCTCTTTGCAAAGCCAAAAGGTATGGATTGTTCAATAATTCTCTATTCATATTAGTTATATTTCCATGTCCAGGATATATTACTGTTTCAGAATTAAGTTCCTCAATTAAATATTTCAATGACTCAGCCATATTCTCCGGATTTGAAAAAGGTAAATCTACCCTTCCTATTGACCCCTCAAAAATACAATCTCCAACAAATGCAGAATTGTTAGATGTTAATGGAATATAATCTAAATCAATTTCATCAGGTATCGAAATTAATTTATAAACAACAGATCCAGGAGAGTGCCCAGGCGTATGTAATACCTCTATTTCATATTTCCCTAATTTTAATATTTCATTATTTTTTAACCATATATCGGGTTGCCTAATTTCTATATTTTGTAATCTATCTAAAAATGGTTCATAACTTTCTTTTTCACCCTCATGCAAGTAAACATTCGCCCCCTCACAGATTTTTTGAACCTCCCAAGCCCATCCTAAATGATCAAAATGACCATGTGTGACTAAAACATGTTTAATCTCAATTTCCTTCTTCATTAAATCTTTTGTAATTTTTATTGCTTCATCTCCACCAGGATCTATCATAATTGCATTTTTTGGATCCCCAAATACATAGCAATTGGTATTTAACACTCCAATCACATGATGTTCCCAAAGACCTTTATTGTTCATATTATTCATGATAATGACTATCCCTAATCTCTTACATTAAGTTAAATTATTTTTTTATAAACATAAGTTCGGTCTTCTATATTTTCAATAATTTCAAATTGATTTTCAATAAAAATATTATTCAAATTATCTTTATCTTTTTCCAATTGATAAACAGGGACAATCAAATAATCATTCCCATCAAAATCTCTCAAGACTCGCTCTAAATTTTCTATAGTATCAAGAGATGTTTTCGGCTCTACTATATTTATATAACTTATCTCAGTACTCATTGATTTATGCAAATAAGTATATGATCCACTCAAGTACCAATGCCCCAAGATTATAACATTATCTACATCTTCTTGTTGGCCTACAAATATCAAGGCTTTATTAATATCATCAAAATTCTCCACATATCCTCTGTGGCTATGATAATAAAATGATTGAAAAATAAACAATAAAATAAACAATATTGATACTAATCTTTTAATTTTTGTTGAATTTAGTTTATAATTATATTTTCGCACAGAAATTAGATCAAACCTAAAAATCAAATCTGATACAAATTTTATTCCTTCCCATATTGCAAATGAAAATAATATTAAAAGAAAAACTAAATTTAAAGAATTAAATCTAATTTCTTTATGACTAGCATCAGTCCAAATATTACTAGAAATTGACCAAGATAAAATATTTAAACAATATATCCTAACGTAGGATGCTTTAAAATTAGCATGAGTTCCATTATAGTCAAAATTTTCAAAATATTCTAATTTCAAATATCCATTAATAATCATGATAACAAAAATCACTGAACTAAGTACACCATATATTAATAAACCATCCCCTATTATCATTTCCTCAAAGTAATAATATCTATCACTCACACCAAACAAATGGCTATAATTTAAGTTGAATGTTATCCAATTTATTGGCACAGTAAACAATCTACCATAAAATCCAAAATCAATAATCACCCCTATGAACCAACCGTAAACCCCTCTTAAAAAAATTTTAAAATACATTCTAATTTTAGATTTATCAAACATTACTACAAACAAAGAAAATACTCCAATTCCAAGATCAACTCTCACATAAGTCACAACACCAACAAATAAAGTCAAAATAATAGTATCTCTAATACTTAATTCATTTTTTTCTAATACAATTAATATCCTATATAATCCATAAATAAGCATTGCTAAAAAAAATGTATTCGTAAAAGGTCTTATGCTTAATTCAATTAATCTCCAATGAAAAGCTATCAAACATGCTCCTATTAATCCATAATTTTCATCATTAGTCAAATATTTGATAAATTTAAAAACAACCGGAATTAAAAGAGTAGAGTTTATTGCCAGTAAAATTCTAATAAGTGGTAAAATTTGGTAATGATAGTTTAAATTAATTGCTTCTCCAAAATACATTATACTTGCAAAAATTATGGGGAATAACCAACTCCTCGCAGCAGCATAACTAGATATATTAGGATTTTCTTTCATGAATTCTGGAGGTATTTTACCAGAGTCATAAACTATTAAATGAGCCATCTCTAATGATTGAAATATCTCATCAGGGTGATAAATTCCAAATGCTCTTAATGATAAAAATAATCTTATAACAAATCCTAAAAATGAAATTATAATCAACATAGATCTATTGATATCACTATTGATATATTTTATAATCTTTTCCACAAAACTCATTTTCTTTATATTTCCACTATCTGCCCATTATTTTAAATAGTTAATGAATAACTAATTGTCTCAAAATCAATTTTAAACTCAATAGTGAAATTATTTTGTTACTCAAAAAAATTAGAAAGTGATGTTTGAGAAACACTATTCTCATCATCAACTGCCAATGTATCATTAACTCCAATAATTCTATTTTCTTTTCTTGCATTTTCAAAAATATTCTTCGCTATTTGGGATCCAAAACCGGTTAGTATCGCTAAATCATTCATATTTGCATTTAGAATATCTTTAGAATCTTTAAAACCATTATCAAAAAGGGTTCTAGCCCTAACCCTACCAACACCTCTAATCTTTACAAGATGAATTAATTCTTCCTTTACTCCATAATTTAATCTAATATTAATTTTGTTCAATACTTTTTTATGGTCTTTCCACTTGTAAATTTTTGATATTTCTAGTGCGCAATAAACCAACCATTTGTATCTTTCAACCAAGTGATGAAGATCACCTGATGTTACTCCATACATTTCATTTATTTTTTCCTCGGAATACTCCTCCAACCACATTTCTATGATCGCTGAAACTTTAATAGTTGAAAAAAACAACTCTCTATTGAATTCACTATAACCATAATCATAATCAGATAATAACCAATGATCTCTATATCTCTCCTCTATTTCTATAAGTTTTTCCAAATCTTTCTGTCTCATATTATAGGTTCTTACATCTGGAGTGAATGCAATAAGTTGCAGATACACCATAATTGGTAAATCAGTACTTTGATTACTACTTTCTAAACCCATTTTCAAAACTTTAGCTGATAAAGGATCTAAATATAATTCACTCACTCTTCTCCCAAATCTTGTGACAGAAAACGGTTCATTTTTACTTATTAATTCTGCATCCATAAGTAATTCAAATGTTTTATCCACTCCTTCAGATATTAACACATTACCACTAGTTCCATATTGAAATCCATAAAATGTAAATGACAAAATTTCTAATGCACTTGAATAATCCTCAACATATTCTGAAGCAATGAATGATAATATATGAGATCTTAAGGATGGTTCTGTAGATAGTTTAGAACTAATTTCCTCTGTATCGGATCTGATATATCGGTCTAAATATTCCTCAACCTCCATTTTATCTTTTACAACTATGACCGACTCACCATACTTATCATATCTAGGTCTTCCTGCTCTACCAGCCATTTGTTTATACTCTAATACAGGAATAAAGTTATATCCAAAATTCCCAGAATACCGATATAAGGATCGAATTATTACTCTTCTTCCAGGTAAATTCACCCCTGCTGCCAAAGTAGGAGTTGCACTTATAACTTTAATTATTCTTTTCTTAAATCCTTCCTCTATCAGCCTTCTATGTTTTGCAATTAACCCTGCGTGATGGAACGCAACTCCTCTCTCTACTGCATTTGCTAATCTCTCTCTTATACTAGTTTTTTCACCAGAGGATCTCAATGCCATACTTATTTCCAATAATTTTTCTAAATCCGTATTATCAAGTACTTTTACAATTGATTTCCCTATATCATCTGATGCTTTCATTGCCGATTTTCGTGTATTATTAAATACCAACACTTGTCCCTCATCTTTCAAAGTTTCATGAACTAAATCAATATAATCAAATTTTTTACCTATTTTTTTTAGTTCCCTCTTCTTACCATTTTTCAAATGTATTTCGCCCTCGGACCAAACCATTTCTTCTAAATCAACCGGTCTCCATCTAGAAAATATTAATTCTGCATTTAACCATTTAGTAATCTCATCTGCATTTTTTATTGTTGCTGATAAAGCAATAATTTGACAATCTGGAATATTCCTTTTGACCAATGTCAAGACAACTTCTAAAACAGGTCCTCGACCACTGTCATTAATTAGATGTACTTCATCTGATACTATCACCTTAATATCATTCAACCATTTCACTTGATGCCTTATTAATGAATCAAATTTTTCATTTGTAGCAATAATTATATCTGATTTTCCTAACCAATTTGAATTTTCATCTAAGTCTCCTGTGGAAATAGATATTTTATATCCAAATAAATCTGCATATTCTTTAATTTCATTATATTTTTCAGATGCCAAAGCTCTCAAAGGTGCTAAATATATTACTTTACAACCTGGATTATTAATCAAAGCAGAAAACATGGCAAATATTGCAATCAAGGTCTTTCCAGATGCGGTTGGTATCGCAACAACTAAATTCTTACTTTCTAACAATCCTTTTTTTATAGCCTCTTCTTGAGGTGGATATAAACTAAAAATATTTTGTTCTATTAATTTATTCTTTAACCTAATATCTATATCAATTTCTTCTACTTTCATGAAAATTCTACTCTATGGTTTATTTAGCGTATCACGAGATGGATTATATAGTACTCCATCTTTCTTCATCTGCTCAATCATCTCATTAGTATAATCTTCTGGAATATTTTCCATATTTTTAGCTCTCTCTATTAATTCAGTCTTTGAAAATTCCCCATTATTTTCTCTATGTAATTCATCTATTAGGCTTTGAATTATTGCAAATCTATTTCTCCTAGATCTTGTTTGTCCAGAATAAAGTGCATCAATATCTAATGTACCGGTCTCAGGGTCAATAGCAATTTCTTTCAAGCTATATTCCATCAAATCTATCGCAAATTGAGCGTCTTCTTTCGAAACTTCTTTTTTTAATGAAGCTTTAGCTTTCGCCTCAGCCAATCTAATAATTCCTTCAAGTTGTCTTGCTGTAATAGTAACACTTCCCTCGCCATTATTCATATTTCCCCCATATCTATTACGCATTTGGACATAGAAGTCCCTTATTTTTTCAGTTGCTTCATTTGTAAGAATTGGTTTAAAATTATTACTTGCAAATTTAATATATTTTTTTAGTTTTTCCTCATCCATTAATCTATTTTGAGGAGTGTCTTCAATATTCTCAATGTGTTGCTGTAATATATGGGCTGCTAAAATTGAGTCATTTTCTTCATTCGGTTTATCTTTTAAAATAAAAACTAGGTCAAACCTTGATAAAATTGCTGGTGTTAAATTCACATTTTCACTGAATGATCTTTGGTCCTCATAACGCCCATATTTTGGATTTGCCGCTGCAAAAACTCCTGTTCTAGCATTTAAAGTTGCAAAGATACCAGCCTTCGCAACACTAACTGTTTGCTGCTCCATGGCTTCATGAATCGCAGATCTATCATTTTCACTCATTTTATCAAATTCATCAATCAAACAAATTCCTCTATCTGCCAATACCATTGCACCTGCTTCAAGGGTGATATCACCCGTATCAGTATCTCTTACTATTGCAGCAGTTAAACCTGCAGCTGAGGAACCTTTACCTGAAGTGAATAAACCTCTTGGGGCTATCGATTGGACATATTTTAATAATTGACTTTTTGCTACGCCTGGATCTCCTACAAGTAAAACATTTGGTTGTCCTCTCGTAGAAAATCCTTCCTCTTTTTTATCAACTCCTCCAAATAACATTAACAAAGCTGCTTGTTTTATTTCCCTCAATCCATAAATTTGTGGGGCTAAAGAAGATACTAATGAATTAAAAAAATTCGGATCTCTTGCCATTTCAATAAATTCCTCCCTTTCTCTCTCACTCAATTCATCAATCTCATCATCTTTTGTTAATGACTCAATAAAGTTCACCTCAACCCATGAATCATATGATAATAATTCTCCCTTTTTTGCAGTTTTTGGTTTAAATCTTATAATTCCTCCAATTTTTACTCTATCTCCAGGTCTAACTGAATTAACTATGTCTTCTTTTAGTTGACATGGAATTGATTTCGGTGAAGCTCCTGCAGGTAGATCTTCGGGTCTTTCTTGAAGAGTAATGAATTGCCAATCCACCATTGTAGATTTTTCTGGTTTGAAGTACATTTTTCTATTACCACATACATCACACTCACTTGGTTCTCTATAATATCCATCTTCAAAATCAATGTCTTGAGAATGAATAGGATCTATTTCACATTCAAAAAAGGCTTTATCAACAATTGATTTAATCTCAGTCGCCCTTATTATCATTCCTTCTAACCAATATATTTTTTGATTTTGTACATCCATCGCTCTAATATCTCTTATTTCGGTTTCTTCAGGTATTCCATCAAATCTTACAAAAAATTTGTTTTCAGAATTTTTTCTATAAAAATCAGGGTCTTCTACTTTTATAGTTTCTTTTAATATTTGACCTCCAATGTTTATCATCCTACGAGGTTCGTTCAAAAGAGTGTCAGCTAATTCAGAATCTACTGAAATTCCATCCATTTGAATTAAATCATCATATTGAATTATCAAAGATCTTTGGTTTTCAATTATCATTTGATTGATCTTATTAACATATTTGAAATCACCATTTTCATCTTGAAAATCTCTAAAAAATGTTTCATATGCTTTTTCAGTTTCTGTCTCAGTCATCGCCATAATTTAATTACCCCTCCAATAACTCTGAATCATCAAAGAGTGACAATTCATCCTCTCCCATTATATCCCATCCTTTATTGTTATTTTCACTAAATGTGGAATTATCATTAATATCAGTATCCAAGTTCATATCTCCTACTTTCTGATACCAACTAATGTAAATACCCTTCATTTCATTCATCAATTTTTTTTCATATTTCGTAATGTCCTTCGTCTCAATATTGTATGGTTTTGCAATTTCCTTCAAAATCTTACGAATTCTAGATCTATAAATTAAATGAATATTTCCTTGATAGGCCATTGATAATCTCAAACTTGTTGTATTTTCTTTTTGATTCAAGAGGCTGATTTCTTTCTTCAAAAAGTAATAAAATAGATCATCAATTCTTGCAAGTTCATTTTCATATTTAATCTCATGATCAATTATATCATTAATTTGTCCTTTACTCAAAAATGATTTAGAAATAATATTGACAAACATAGCTTCCTCTAATACTTCAGCAAGATCTAAACTTATCTTTTTTTTCTCACCCTCTTTTAAATTTCCTCTTTCCAACATGTAGCTATCAGTTTTATTATCATAAATTGACTTTAAAGGTAGCTTCTCTAAATTTTTTAAAGCTTCAACCTCAATTAAATCCGGTATATATTTTATTTTTTCAACATTATCCAAACCATTATTATACAAATAATTCAATCCATCGAAAAATATTTTTTCATCTAACAATAGATCATTTTTTCTTGGTGGGTTACTAGTCCTAACCATTGATAATATTTTTTTAGTCCTTATTTCAAATAACTCTTCAAAATTCTTTTTTATACTCTCTAATGCAAAGATACTCTCTGTATTTTTTTCTTCACTCAAATTTTTCATCTCATTTAATATAATCCTATAATAGAACCTCTCTAATTTGGTCAGACTGCTTTCCATTCTTTCTCTTTGAACTATTCTTTTTAATTCACCAGGTTCACTTGAATCTTCACTAATATACTCTACATAATTCATTTTTTTTAGAATTTTCCCCACCCAATAAGGGATCTTAATAACTCTATCTTTCTTTAATTTAATTCTATATTTTTCAAATTTTAATGACTCTTCTCTATCAATTAAGGATTTTATTTTAATGGGTTGATCCTCATAATCATAAATTAATCTCTTCAATTTATAATCCATTTGAGTCATATACATTATTACCAATTTCTAATAAAAAAAACTAATTGTTAAAACCACTTAGACTGGAATGAAAGTAATAAATCTTAAAAAAAATTTAATCGACAAGTTTTATTTAAATTTTCATCTAGATAAATAATATAGAAACGCAAACTAGAAAAGTGAGACTATATCCAATTGAATATGCCACAAACAAAATATATCTTCATTTTAGGTAGTGTTCTTTCTGGATTAGGAAAAGGTATTGTAACATCAGCCATAGGAAAAGCCTTTCAAGTCAGGAATAAAGATATTTCTGTTTTAAAAATAGATCCTTATTTAAATATTGACGCAGGAACTATGAGTCCAATCGAACATGGTGAAGTATTTGTTACTGATGATGGTGGAGAACTAGATGAAGATTTTGGTCATTATGAACGATTTTTAGGTAGACCAATGAGTAGGAATCAAAATATCACTTCTGGTCAAATATATTATAGTGTAATTTCCAAAGAAAGAAAAGGAGAATATTTAGGAAAAACAGTACAAGTTGTCCCCCATATAATTGATGAAATTCTCCATAGAATTGATAGTTTAGTTCAACAAAAAGAATCTGAAATTATGATCGTTGAAGTTGGAGGTACCATTGGAGATATCGAATCTAGACATTTCTTAGAAGCGATAAGACAACTCAATCGAAATATCCCTGAAGAGGACTCATTATTTGTTTTATTAACATACGTGCCTTTCCCAAATCATTTACAAGAGCATAAAACTAAACCAACACAAATGGCAGTTCGAGAATTAAGGGCATTAGGTATTACACCCGATGTAATAATAACAAGAAGCTCTAAGTCATTAGATAAAAAAACTTTAAACAAAATTGCATTTTTCGCAGATGTACCAGAAAGTGCAGTGCTTGATATTCCTGATGTTTCATCTGTTTTTGAAGTCCCTCAAATCTTAGATAATCAAGGTTTAATGAATCTAATGATAAAATATCTTCAACTCGACCTAGGCATGCCAAATTGGAGTAAAATAAATACACTTTTGAATAATTTATCTTCTCTAAAAGATAAAATTATCATTGGAATACCTGGAAAATATACTGATTTAGTTGACTCCTACATATCTGTGAATGAAGCACTAAAACATGCTGCATGGGTTCATCAATATGATATAGAATTAAAACATATTCCCACAGAATTGTTAGAGGAAAGTATTGATAATCTAAAATTGTTGGAAGATTTAGATGGTATATTAGTTCCTGGTGGTTTTGGTGATAGAGGCACTGAAGGAAAAATATTGGCAATAAAATATGCTCGTGAGAACGGTATACCTTTTTTAGGCATTTGTTTAGGTTTTCAATTAGCTGTCGTAGAATATGCGAGAAATGTAAAAAATTTACCTAATGCTCACTCTACAGAAATGAATTCTTCCACTGCTGATCCAGTCATCAGTTTGCAAGAATCACAACAGGATTTAGAAAATTTAGGAGGAACAATGCGATTAGGATCAAGTGAAGTAGTGATCTCAAAAAAATCAATGATCTATGAATTGTATGGAAACGAAAAAATCAATGAGAGGCATCGTCACAGATATGAGGTTAATAAAAATTATTTTGACATTATACAAGATGATAATTTCACTTTCACTGGCTTTTATGGCGAATTAGCCGAAACCTTTGAGTTATCGAATCACATATTTTTCATGGGTGTACAATTCCACCCTGAGTTTAAAAGTACACCATGGGCATCCTCCCCTCCTTATCAAGGTCTGATTGATGCAGCAATAAAGAGAAAACAAAATGGAAATTAATAACTAAAATTATTCAAAAATAAGAAATGACGAGAGAGGGATTTGAACCCCCGCATGCATAGCATAGTGGTTATCTCGGAATTTACTTTCGAGACCACCCTCTTGGGCCGGGCTTGAGTATCTCGCCTTTTCTATAATTTAGTTAATTAAACTATTTATTTATGTTATTATTCATTTTATTTCAATCTCATAACACTAATCAATCTTTAACATATTTTGATTTTCGTAAATTTCATTTTTTTGATATATTTCCGAGAGATATAAAAATGATATATCATATCAAACATATGAAAAATTATAAGTTCACAATTTTACTTGTGTTGTTATCAATTTCAATTTTATCAACACCAGTTTCCTCTGTCGATACAGACGAAGCTGTCTCACCCATATTGATCATAGGTGGTCAAGAGGGTTCAGGAAAAGGGCAATTCAATGAACCTGACAGCATATTTGTCAGTTCCGATGGTTTATACTATGCAGGTGATACTGAAAATTTCAGAGTTCAAATATTTGATGCAAAAGGCGAATGGGTAGACCAGTTAAGAGGCTTTGACTCTGATGCAATTGGAAACGAGGTTCAAGGTATAAGTGAACTAAAAAATGGAACTATAGTTGTAGTAGAAAAAGCAGGAGGGCTCTACTTTTTTAATCCTAAAAATCAAAAATTAACTGCAAAATTAGATTTAGGCACCTTAGCAAATCTTACTTCAATTGATACTCAAGGATTAGGTGTTTGCCCTGACTCTGGAAATATATTTGTAACAAATCAACCTGAAGAATTGATGATAGTTGTCAGTCCAACAGGAGAATTAGTTAAAACATGGAGTACAGGTGATAACACTACGCCCGAAAATATTGCTTTTGATCCAGTAAGAGATCGCATTTATGTTAGTACTGAAGAAACTAATTCAATAAGTGTATACGCATATAATGGGACTCAAATAGGTAATTTTGGTAATAATGAATCCTCTAGAAACTTTGAGGGTATTGCATTAGACCCTTACGGTAGAATAATTGCCGTTGATGAAGGGGATGACGGTGTAATGGGCTCAGGTGTTTCAAGAATTATAGTTTATGATCCCTCTAACTATTCAGCTCTGTACTCTTGGGGAGGAACTACAGCAACAACAGATGGCAGATTTTTCTCACCAGATGGGATAGCATATGATCCTTTCAATAACAGAGTTTTAATTGCAGATCAAGGAAATTATCGAATTCAAGTATTTGACTACCTCTCAATATTGTCTAATTTTGGTGTAGTCGCAGATACTACTTCTCCAGTGATATTATTTGATGAATTATTCAACCCTGATTTTGTTTTACCCGCAGGTGGAACCATTAATGAAGATTTAACTTGGACTATACAAGATGATAGTAAATTTTTACTTTCATATGACCTAAAATCAGACTCCAGTGTAGAATCTTTGAAATCAGGTCATATTAAGTCCGGTGAAACAATAACTACAACATTCGAAACCTCAACAGTTGGAACATTCACTTATACTTTAAGTGTTATGGATGCATATAATAATACTGCAGAGCATATTCTTACGATAGATGTTGTAGAGGAAGAAGTAACTACTTCATCTGAAACTTCATCTGAAACTTCATCTGAAACTTCAAGTGAAACCTCATCTGAGACTTCAAGTGAAACCTCATCTGAGACTTCTCAAACAGAAAGTACTAATTTTCAATATTTCTTTACCATATCTGTGGTTATGCTTTCTTTAATTAGATACCATAAAAATAAATATTAATTAAATATTTAATCATCCAAAGACTCATCTTTTCTTACAATAACCCATGATTGAGTCTTTTCATCCCATTCTTCCCATTCATCATCATCGAATTCATCATCATCATCGAATTCATCATCATACTCATCCTTTTGGTCTTCTTTTTTATCCCTTGGTATCTCTAACTTTGTAATAGCTTGCCATATCATAGTTCTAGTATGGAATGGTGTATTTGCATCACCAGTGCTATCCTCCAATTCCTCTATTGCATTAACTGCTCTAACTGGTAATTCCATACTTTTATCATTAAGCATCTCAATGGATTTAGTCGCACTTCTTCGAATATTTCTTGGTACCGATTGATCTTCACTTATCTGTAATAATATTTCTATAGCCTCTTTCATTCTTTCTTCTGTCATTCAAAATCACCAAACCTTTTTATTTTTTATACCCTTTTCCCTATTAAATATGGAATTAATATATTTTATACTTAATGAAACAATCCACTTTTATTTCTCAAGTTCATTAACAAGTATTAATTTTAAAAACTATTAATAATTAGGTTTGAAATCATTATCATCAAATTTACGCCAACTATAATCTTCATTAGCCATCAATACTGCACAAGACGAGGCTGATTGGTCAATAATTTTCAATCTATTTTCAGTTTTATCACAAATGCTCTCTGAAAATTCTACAATATCAATTAAATTAGGCATTCTATCATAACCATAATTATTTCTTGCATCTCCAACAGAAACAAAACCTTTCGCTTCCAAAAAATGGGCTTCTGATCTCTCAAACATATTCGCATAACTCTCTGCTTCTTTCATATTTTTCCCTTTGACTAAAGTCATTCTTATCACTTTTCTAGTATTTAATGATGGGAATAAATCAATTGTTTCAAGTAAATTGTTCCAAGATTCTTGAGGATTAAATGGTCTAGTAATCGCAGAATGAGTATTTTTTGTAGCTCCTGCTAATGTCAAATATAGTTGAGTAGGTAGAGTGTTTAAATCTTCTAATACTTTTGGCTGTGTTCCATTGGTAACTAAAAATGTTGACATGCCTAATTCATGACATATCTCTAAAAATTCATCTAAGTGTTCGTATAACGTGGGTTCTCCAGATAATGATATCGCAACATGCTTAGGTTTTAATGACCTTTCCCAATGTTCTCTGCTAACATCTTGATTTCCACCATATCCACTAAGTAACTTTCTTTGTCCCTCAATCATTCCTAATATTATTTCTCGAGGGTCTTCATGTTTGACATTACTCATATCATCTCCAGAAGCATAGCTCTCTGATCTCCAACAAAAAGAACATCTCTCTGTACACCAAGTTAACGCAGGTGATACCTGCATACATCTATAAGACTCTACTCCATAGAATTTGTGTTTATAACAAGATCCTTTATCTTCAGATTTATCCTTCACGTCTTTTTTGGTCCAATGACATAATTTTACCCCACTATGAGCACCAACTAAATGATAGCTTTGACTCTCTAATCTTGATCTTAGGTCATAATCCATTCCTATCGAAAGATCAACAAGTGGGTTTTCCATAATAACATCAAAATATGAACTTATTTTAGACTCTCGCTTAGTAACTTAAAAAACATCAATCAGATTTTTCAAATATTACATATGGTATTATATAATTATAAATCAATTTAAATTTGTAAATAATAATAGGTGAAAGTATTATGGACGAAAATAATGATAATTCTAATCAAGCAAACAATGATAATAATAAAATACCTGAAGAAAGACTCCAAGAAACCTCTCATTCAGTAACAATTAATGGTAAGAAAATTAGCTATACTGCACACGCAGGTACAATGTTAATAAAAAAAGAAGAAGATGAAAAAGCACCTAAAGCCACAGCAGAAGTTTTCTATGTGTCATATACTATGGAAGGTCAAAATCCATCTGATCGTCCCATTACCTACATCTTTAATGGAGGACCTGGGTCATCATCGGTTTGGTTACATTTAGGTCTTTATGGTCCAAAAAGAGTAATTTCCGAAAAAGATGAAAAGGCCATTCCTCCACCTTATCAATTAGTTGATAATGAATATAGTTTAATTGATAAAACTGATATGGTTTTTATTGATCCAGTATCTACTGGTTGGTCTAGAGCTGTCCCAGGTGAGAAGGCAGAACAATTTCACTCATTTGAAAATGATTTAGAATCTGTTGGAGAATTTATTCGACAATTTACCTCACGGTATAATCGTTGGTCATCTCCAAAATATTTGGCAGGAGAGAGTTATGGAACTACCAGAGCTGCAGGATTGTCCGGTCTTCTGCATATGAAACACGGACTATATCTCAATGGTATTATGTTAATCTCATCTGTTCTAAATTTTCAAACATTGAGATTTAGTACTGGTAATGATTTACCTAATGTTCTCTATCTTCCCACATATACTGCTACTGCTTGGTATCATAACAAATTATCAGATGTTTTGATGAACAAATCAATTGAAGAAGTAGTCGAAGAAAGTAGACAATTTGCTCTTAATGAATATGCACCAGCTTTAATGTTAGGAGATCGTATAATTGATAACTCCAAAAAATATGATGACTTATGTGATAAACTATCCTACTACACCGGTATAAATACAGAATACATCAAACAAACCAATTTGAGAATCGAAATAAATCGTTTTGTTAAAGAATTAAGACGAACTGAAAGAATTACAGTTGGTAGATTAGATAGTAGATTTACTTCACATGATAGGACTTCAATCGGTGAGATGAATGAATTTGATCCATCTTATGCGGCAATTCAAGGGCCATATACTGCGACTTTTAATGATTATATTACTCGTCAACTCCAATTTGAGAATGATCTTTCTTATAATATATTGGCAAATTTATATGAAACTTGGAAATATGACAAACAACAAAATCAATATTTAGATGCTAGTGAGACATTGCGAAAATCATTAAATTATAATCCATCCATGAAAATTTTTGTTGCCAATGGTTATTATGATTTGGCCACTCCCTTTTTTGCTACTGAGTACACAATGGATCATTTACAAATCGAACCACATTTACGAAATAATTTACAAATGGAATATTATGATGCAGGGCATATGATGTATCTAAAAGAGGATTGTCTCAAGAAATTAAAGGTTGACTTAGATCGTTTCTATTCATTATAATTTAATTATTCTATTTTTTTATTCTCACCATACATTCACGTTTTCTTCATTTTCAATCATTAATTTTTCATAAAAATCCCAAAATCTGTATACAACTCGATTATAATGGTTCATTGTTTTTGGTCTTTTCCCCTTTCCATATTCTTTCAAAAAACTCTCCACTAATTCATATGTCACTAAACCATTATCTCCATTTTCAGTAGCATATTTTAGTATATATCTACTCATATAATCATGAATATGCCAATAGCTCTTCGACATTGTTTTACTCTCTACCATAATCATCCATTTTTTATAGATACTATCATGATCCAAATCCTGAGTTTTAATTATGTTTTTCTCAATAATAATCTTAGGCTTCTGTTCTTGTTTATTCTTTTTACCATTTCTTCTGGGTAACTCCTCTTTTAATTTTTCTAATTCACTCCTCTCTAATAATAATATCTTAGACTTCTCAGTTTGAATTTTCGCATATTCATCTAACTTCTCAAAAATAAAATCCACTTTGGATTTGGAATTTTTAATAATTGACATTAAGTTGATAAAATTTATACCGATGATTTCATTTCCATTAAATATTTCATTTGATACTTTTAATGGATATTTATATCTCATCCATCCATTGAACCAATTCTCAGGTACTTCTTTCATTAAAAATCGGTCTAAATATTCTGCCATAGATCTCCCTGTTTTCATCCAGTGATCAATATTGACATTTTCTAACTCACTCTTTTGAAGTTCATTATTCCATTTTGGCAAGATATTTTTTTGAATGTACATAATTATATTTACTATAAACTACTTAGATAATATATCTTTTGATACCTATGAATTTTAATTTATTATTATCTCATCATACAATATAACAATATTTAGATTTTAAAATTGATAAAATTTAATTAAAATAAAATTAAGTTATTATAATTTAATGATTGTAAAGATATTATTCTATGTATCAGATAAGCTCCGAAGAAATTTACAATTCAAGTAATAAGATTCGAATTGTAACTTCTACTTCATTATTCGATGGACATGATGCCTCGATAAACATAATGAGACGGGTACTACAAGAAACAGGAGCAGAAATAATTCATTTAGGCCACAACAGATCCGTTGAAGATATAGTCAAAACAGCTATTCAAGAGGATGCTCAAGGTATTGCCATATCTTCCTATCAAGGAGGTCATATCGAATTTTTCAAATATATGCGTGATTTACTCAACAAAAACGGATATTCTCATATCAAAATTTTTGGTGGAGGTGGTGGTGTAATCATTCCGAATGAAATCAAGGAATTACACGATTATGGAATAACAAAAATATTTTCTCCTGATGATGGTCGAAAAATGGGGCTTCAAGGTATGATTAATTTAATTATGAAAGAATGTGATTTTAACCCTCTAAATTTTGAAGTTCAAAATCAATCATCAGACAATTATGAATTATGGAGTAAGACTGCAAGATTAATTACTAAAATAGAAAATAATCTGCCTTTAGACTCTATTGAAAAATCTTTACAAAATACAAACGCTCCACCTGTTATTCTGGGTATTACTGGAACAGGAGGTGCAGGTAAATCATCACTAACTGATGAGCTATTAAGAAGATTTTCAAATAATTACCCTGATTATCTTTTTGCTGTTATAAGTATTGATCCATCAAAACGAAAAACAGGAGGTGCTTTACTAGCAGATAGAATTAGAATGAATACCTTATCTCATAAAAATAATATATATATGCGCTCTCTTGCCACAAGAAAATCAAACACATCAATCTCAGGGTCATTAACCGATATATTATCATTTTTGAAATCATTCTCATATAATCTTATTATAATTGAAACATCCGGCATAGGTCAATCTGGATCCGAAATTGTTGATTTGTCTGATCATTCAATATATGTTATGACCTCAGAATATGGTGCAGCAAGCCAACTTGAAAAAATAGATATGATTGATTTCGCAGATTTAATTGCAATAAACAAATTTGAAAGAAAAGGTTCAACTGATGCATTAAGAGATGTAAGAAAACAATATCGTCGATCAAGAAAATTATTTGATCAAGAATTAATATCAGATGAAAATCTTCCTATTTATGGTACTATTGCTAGCAAATTTAATGATCAAGGTATAAATCAATTATACCAAACCCTTATCGATAATATTTCTGCAAATGACAATTCCTTCAAATTAAAAAATACAAATGATAAAATAAAAACCATTAATCTCAATCAAAATTCTATTATCCCTCCCAATCGTTCGCGATATTTATCTGAAATTGCAGAAACAATTCGTGATTATAAAAAATGGGTCGCATCCGAAACAACCCTTGTTCGAAAATATCATGCAATTAGTCAATCTCTTGAGATTCTTAAAGATGAAATAAAAGAAAATAACGATCCTATCAATAAATCAAACATAGATCGCATAACTCAAAGTATGGACAAACATAGAGATCAAATTAGCCCGGAAACAATAGATAAATTAAATGATTGGGACTCATTATACTCAAAATATACTGCTGATGAATATTCATATAAAGTTCGAAACAAAGTAATAAAAGTCGAAACATTCACTAAAACTCTTTCAAATATAAAAATACCAAAAGTATCTTTTCCCAAATTTTATGATTGGGGAGATCGAATAAACTGGTTATTATTAGAAAATGTCCCTGGAAGCTTCCCTTTCACATCGGGAGTTTACCCTTTTAAAAGAACTCAAGAAGACCCAACTAGAATGTTTGCAGGAGAGGGTTTAGCAGAAAATACAAACAAAAGATTTCATTACTTATCTTCAGAACAACAATTTGCTAGATTGTCAACCGCATTTGACTCAGTTACGTTATATGGAGAAGACCCCGATTTTCGCCCCGATATCTTTGGTAAAATAGGTAATTCAGGAGTTTCAATTTCTACTGTCGAAGATATGGAACGATTATATGCAGGTTTTGACCTCACTTCTAATTCAACCTCAGTCAGTATGACTATCAATGGACCTGCACCAATTATTCTAGCCTATTTTTTTAATACTGCAATCAGGCAACAAATTAGACATTGGGTTGTCCAAAATAAATTATTAACACCCGGAGAAGCATATGTTCGCACCGGAGATAATAGGTATGGATTTAATGTTCACTCTGGAGAAAGTTGGGTAGTTGACTCAAAAACTCCTAAATTAAAAGAATGGAAGGAAATTCAAAAATTAGTTCCACCTAAAGTTTATACTAAAATCGAAAATGATACACTCCAAAAAGTTAGAGGCACCGTTCAAGCAGATATATTGAAAGAAGACCAAGCTCAAAATACCTGTATTTTCTCAACAGATTTTTCTCTTAGAATGATGGGTGATGTTCAACAATATTTCATCAATAATAACATTAAAAATTATTATTCAGTTTCTATTTCAGGTTATCATATTGCAGAAGCAGGTGCTAACCCTATAACACAAGTAGCATTTACACTCGCAAATGGGTTCACTTATTTAGAATATTATAAATCTCGAGGAATGAATGTTGATGATTTTGCTCCTAATTTTTCATTCTTCTTCTCAAATGGTTTGGATGCCGAATATTCTGTAATAGGTAGGGTTGCAAGACGAATCTGGTCAATCGCTTTGAAAAATTTATATGGTGCAAACAAAAGAAGCCAAATGTTAAAATATCATATTCAAACATCAGGTAGATCATTGCATGCACAAGAAATTGATTTTAATGATATAAGAACAACCTTACAAGCTTTATTAGCGATATATGGCAATGCAAATTCACTTCATACCAATGCATATGATGAGGCAGTTACAACTCCAACTGAAGACTCAGTCAGAAGGGCCATGGCAATTCAATTAATTATCAACAAAGAATTAGGTATTGCTAATAACGAAAATATCAATCAAGGATCCTTTATTATAAATGAGCTCACCGAATTGGTTGAAGAAGCAGTATTAGATGAATTTGAGCGAATTGCAGATAGGGGAGGGGTCTTAGGAGCTATGGAAACACAATATCAAAGAGGCAAAATACAAGAAGAATCTTTGAATTATGAAACTAAAAAATCATTAGGACAATTAGAAATAATCGGTGTTAATTCCTTTTTGAATCCTAATCGTGAAAATGATATTTTAGAAGTATCAGAATTAATACGTTCTTCATCCTCAGAAAAAGAATTACAAATCAAACGTTTAAACGAATTCAAGAAACTCAATACTGATCTTTCAAAACAATCATTAAGTCAACTTCAATCATCAATTTTAGCAGGGAGTAATATTTTTACTGAATTAATGATTGCATCACAATTTTCATCCTTAGGTCAAATTAGTTCAACTCTTTATAACGTAGGTGGAGAATATAGACGAAATTTATAGGAGTTAATCAAGCTGAACAGTGATTTTCTTAATGACATTGATAATACCAATTTCAATAAAATAGCACGAGCTATAACTCATATTGAAAATGAGACTGAGCAGGGTATCGAAATTATTCAAGCTTTACCTTATGATTTAGAAAAGAAACAAGTTATCGGTATAACTGGTTCACCAGGCAGTGGAAAAAGCACACTGATTAATCAATTAATAAAAAAATACATCAGTATTGGAAGTAAAATTGCTATATTGGCCATAGATCCCTCAAGTCCATATTCAGGTGGTTCTCTTTTAGGAGATCGTATTCGGATGATTTCTGATATAAGTCACCCAAATTTATATATTCGTTCTTTATCATCAAGAGGACAGTTAGGAGGTCTATCAACCTTCACATATGATATTTTAAGATTACTCCAATTTCTAAAATTTGATAAAATTATAATTGAAACTGTAGGATCTGGTCAAAGTGAGATTGATGTTTCAAAATTATCGGATACCACCATTGTAACTCTTACTCCAAATATGGGGGATGAAATCCAAATGATTAAATC